>Ga0307507_10000444_pt1 | contig 86016 bp, 25 predicted proteins | sample 7_EM_MG_FD_207223 | JGI IMG/M metagenome (GOLD analysis project Ga0307507, IMG submission 207223) | Populus trichocarpa ectomycorrhiza microbial communities from riparian zone in the Pacific Northwest, United States - 7_EM | ecosystem: Host-associated > Plants > Roots > Unclassified | place...
GTCTACCTTACCCTCCTCACTACCACCTCCTTCTAGTAGGAGTCCTCCCACTTCTACTAGAAGTAAGAAAAAGCAGCTACAAGAAAGGAAGCTAGTCCTAATTACAGACGAAAAGGACCAACCTTTACTGCCGCTTTGGATATCTATTAGCAGATAAGCTATATAAGGTATTAGAACGCTCTGGCTACAACAATATTAATAAATAGGTTATCGACTATCTTACTAAGTACTGCTCCCACTGCTAGAAACATAGCAAATCCCCTAGATGGTTTAAGTTTATATTATAAAAAGACCAAGATTCTAATTTTAACTATTCTATTTTTGTTAATATTATGTATATTAATGGAAGCCCTATCCTCTATATAATTAATAAAGCTACTAGATTTTAAGCCGCGAGATAGCTATATAATATCTCCGTAAAATATACCTAGGATACCCTATAATTCTGCTAGATTAATACCTATATTAGACTACCTAACTATATTACCCATAATTCCAGGAAGAACTTTATAAGTAAGGAGTTATAATAGCATGCTGTGGCAATGGCTATATTAACCAAGAGCGTCCTAGTAGAAGCTTACTGGTCTATTGGAATGGTAGAAAGAGCTTATCTAATATTACGCTGAGTATACTAAATAATTATAGAGGAGCTGTAGGACTTAGGAATAACTAAAGAACTGGCTTTATTAATGGCGGTAAAGGCCGCTAATAATACAGCTGGCCTAGATGGCTTAGTCCCAACACTTCTTATCTTTGGTGCCTACCCTTAAATAAGTAAACTTGACCTACTAGCACCCTCTATTATATAGTGAGCGGCAGCTATAAAGAAAGTAATGGAGGAGATCGCAAGGATTAGGGCAAAGAAGTAAGTTAATAATGTACTAAACTAATAAAACGGCCTATTTGTTACCACAATCTACAACCTCCCCCTTAACTTAGAAGTACTTATATAGCGCGAAGGTAATACTAGACAGAGTAGTAAATGGACTGGCCTATTTAAATTGCTTAAAATTAACAGAGAGATATATAAGGTATAACCCCCTAGCGGACCTACCGATTTTAGGACTATAGTAGTAAAGCTATATATATAACCTAAACTAGAAGAACCTAATAAGGAACTAGAGGAAGAACTAACTAAGGAACTGACTAAGGAACTAACTAAGGAACTGGCAGCTAGTGTACCCCCCTAAAGATTGAAATGGATATAATGATTACTGATAAAGTCCTAGTAAAACATCGTAGATGTATTAATATTTATTAATAACAGCCTGATAAAACCTGATACTATAGCCTTTAAGTGTACCTTACTGTTATTTATAGAGTTATAACGCAAGGAAATAAATGGTTTACTTAAGAAAGGTGTTTTTGAATTTATTAATATAGCAGATGTCCTAAAAGGAGTCAGAATCTTTAACTCCTGGTTTGTTAATAAGATTAAGAACGCTAGAACAGATAAGGCCTTTAAGAAGTCTAGACTAGTTATATAAGCCTATAACGACTATAGTAAAGATCTAGTTCTGATATAGTTATTAACCATTTAATATATTAGCTAGAGAATTATCCTAGCACTTATAGCAACCCTATAGGTAAATAAAAGAAGACTAGCTTCTTTATACCTGCGCGATATCTTATAAGCTTATATACAGTCCAGTACTTACCTAAATAGAGACTTCTTTATATACCTGCTACTAGAACTTGGATTAAAGGATGGATTAATTCTAAGAGTTATTAAACCATTATATAGTGTCCTAAAAGCTGGTAACTATTGGTTTAATATATACTACCGTTACTACCTTAATAAGCTATAGATAAACCAGTTAATATATAACCCTTGCTTGCTATATACAAATAGTAATAGCTTTAGAATTGTAGAATTATAGACTAATAATATACTATTCCTTGCTAATAAAATCTTTATAGAGGCTAAAGGAGTTAGGCTTTAGGAGGCAAAGTTTTTAGTAAAAGAGAGAGAGAAGCTTACCTAGACTACCCTAATTAAGTTTAATAGAGGCTATATTAAGCAAGATAAGGATTTAATAGTCCTTATCTAAGAACGTTAATGCTAGAACCTGAAGTTGGTTACTATAAAGGCTATAGACCTAACTAGCTCTAGAGGGGAAGTCCATAAGGCAGTTACACTAAAGGACTAGTATGTTGCTTAGGGAGTAAGAGGAGCCTATATTGCTATAGTCTATTAATTAGAAGCTGCCTTTAACCTCTCCTTTATAGCACAAGTTGCTAACCTAAAGGAAGAATATGCAAAGCAGCTTAACAAGCGGCTATAATGGCAAATTAATAACCCCTCCTAAGGGCTCCGCTTTATATAACTTAATACTAGCAAGAACTCCCTAAGATTAATAATCTTTACCAACTTATCTTTTGCTAATAACCATAATCTCTCCTTCTAGATTGGCTTTATTATTACACTTATAGATAAGGACAACAGGCTTAATATCCTCTATTGGTTATCTATTAAATATAAGTGGGTTATATAAAGTGTCTTAGTATCTAAATTATATAGAATGGCCTATGGATTTAACACTGGAGCTATAATTAAAGCAACTATTAAGAAGATCCTACAACTTAAATAACTACCAGTTATTCTTTATACCAATTTAAAATCCCTATATAATTGCTTAGTTAAGCTTGGAACAATATAAGAGAAATGACTTATAGTTGACCTAATGTGTTTATAACAATTGTACGAGAGAAGAGAGATAGTGGAGATTAAGTGGATTAACGGAAATAGTAACTATACTAATGCTATAACTAAATTAAAACCTTGCCAGGCGTTAAAGAACCTAATTAATATAAATATAATTAAGCTATAGGTCACTAAGTGGGTAAAGAAAAGAGAAGACATAAAGGTAGGAATAAAGAGTATAAAGATATAAGGACAGCTGCTAAGGCGTTAGTAGTAAGTAAGCTAATAGCGATTTTCCATTTTGGGGATAGAAAATCGTAATTAGTTACTTTAGTTATTTAGCAGAATTTAGTGGAATTTAATAGGTAGAAAGTAGCAGAATTTAATAGGTGGAAAGTAGTGCAATTTAACAGGTAGAAAGTAGTGGAATTTGGCAGGTGGCGTGCTTAAGCACTATTAAAAACTAAATACTCCCAGTGTCTAATTAAGGCTGCGTCTTTGCAGTTATGTGACCGCAAATTACCGTTACGTAATAGCAATTTAGGGCAATTTGCGGCAACTTGCCTGCGAACGCAAGTTAAAAAGGGTTGGTTACGTAAGCTAAGCGAGCTTAGGAAATCTACTAAATTCCACCTGTAGAATAGGAGAACTAATAAGCATTAATTAAAAATCAGTTACTACCCAATACTATTGCAATAGCGATACGTATTACCGGAAGTGATATGAACAATAACGTATTAAGCTAGGCCTTTACTTTAAATATAGAAGCAAGGCTTATATCTTAAGATACTACTCTATCCCTATACCCCAACACGACTTATAAACGGCTAATACTAATAACTATTTACTATATTAATCCTCTAATTACCGTCCCTAATCTTTATTTAGTTCTAGCCCTATATTTAGTAAGTACTACTTATAAAAATTAAGTTATAACTAATATTCTATAGGAACCCCTTCCTACTTACTACTAAAAGGTATATCTTAGAGTTAAGTCGCTCTTTAGAATAGCTATATTATAGGATCCCATTAAATATATTAGATATTATAAACCATAACTCTTAGGATTATAGTATAACTGTTAACTATTATCTTTGGTAGAAAGGTTAATAGGTTAATGCTTAAGTCCTAATTAATATAGGAGCTAGTAGTATATAATTTATTAATAAGATCTTTGCGTAAGACAATAGGTTTACCCTAATACCCCTTAACCAACATACTAATATATTTAGATTTAATAGTAAACGCACTATCTTAGGCTGTATTACTTATATAGCGGCCCTAAAACTCTAATACCTAAACTATAAAAATTAATTAAGCTCTTTATAACTACTCTAAGTTACTTAATAATCCTTAGATAATCCTAGATAAAGCTATATAAAATAACTATTAATTAAAACAACCTTAAGCTTTTATTTACCGCCTCCTATTATAAGTAGAAGTGCCTTATAACTTATTACTTAGACCCTAAACTAAAATCTAAAGAATTTACTAGAATCTACTAATCTAAATTTTTTACTAATATCTACCCTATACCTAAAAAATCTACCTAAGTTTACTAACTTAAGAATTTTACCAAATTCTACTAATATAAGATTTCTACTAACGTCTATTAAGAACCTAGAAATTATACTAGACTATATAAACTAACTCTAACTGCTATACCCTAAACTAAGTAGAAGCTTAAACTTAATATATAAAAGTACTAAAAGAACTGGTATTCTACTATAAAAAGGATACTTAAAGAACCCAAACCTAAGTCTAATACTAACTCCGTACCTAACATTAAACCTAAAACTAAATAAAAAACCACCTAAGAAGCTAAGGATAACCTAAGCTCGCTTAACACCTTAGATATTTATATAATTAGAGCTACCCTATTAGCATAACTTACTAAAAACCCTAAATATATAATCTTTGCTATTATAATAGCTAATATTAAAAAGGCCCTAGCACTAAAGAAACACACTAACCATACTATAAAAGTACTAGTATGCTAATATAAGTATTTAGAAGTATTTTTATAAAAGGAAGCTAATAAGTTAGTAGAGCACTAACTATATAATTATAAGATTATACTTAAAGAAGGAAAATAGCTAGGATTTAAACCCCTATAGAATGTCTTAAAATAAACTCTAAGTACTATGGAAGTATTTAGACAAATACCGTAGTAAAGGATTTATTAGAGCAAGCTCTTTACCTATAGCTATAGCTATAATTTTTATTAAGAAACTTGGTGGCGGTTTATGCTTTTATATAAACTACTAAGCTCTTAATACTATTACTATTAAAAATTGGTACCCGCTCCTATTAATTTAAAAAAAAATACTAAACTAATTAAGTAAGGCTCGCTACTATATAAAACTTAATCTTATTTACGCATTTAACTGCCTTTATATTATAAAAGGAAATATTTAGCTTACTATATTCCGCACTAGGTATAGACTATTTAAATATTTAGTAATGCTATTTAGCCTTATAAATGCCCTAAGTTTATTTTAGCACTTTATAAATAATACCCTATAATCTTACCTAGATATTTTCTATACTACTTATATTGATAGTATCTTAGTATATAGTAATAACCTAACTGGATATAAAAAATATATTAACTTTATTCTAAAAGCTCTACGCGGAGCCAGCCTATAGTTAGATATAAATAAATACGAATTCTATAAAACGGAAGTTCTATACCTTAGACTTATTATTTCTATAGATAGTATATAAATAGACTTAAAGAAGATTAAAGTAATTATAAACTAGTAAGAACCTAAGAATATTAAGGACGTAAGAGCCTTTATAGGGTTTGCTAACTTCTCCACTCTAGTTTTACCCCTTATAGCTCTAACCTAAAAGGATAAAGCCTTTATCTTTAACAAGGAATATAAAAAGGCCTTTACCTATTTAAAAGTTATATTTACTACTATATTTACACTTTAATACTTTAACTTAAACTAAAATAGTGTTATAAAAGCTAATTTATCCAACTATATTACTAGAGGTATTCTATCTTAGTATAATAAAAAAGGAGTACTATACCCTATAGTATTCTTTTAAAATAACTAAGTTTAGCTAAATATTACTACAAGATCTATAATAAGGAATTATTAGCTATTATTAGATATTTTAAATAATAGTAACCTAAACTGGAAGGCGCTAGGTTTCTAATTAAGGTCCTTAGCAACTATAAAAATCTATAATACTTTATAACTATAAAATAACTAAGTTATTGTTAAGCCCGCCAGTTAAAATATCTATCTTATTATTAATTCTTAATTATATACCGCCTAGGCATTTAAGGTTAAAAAACCCTAATATCCTAACCTAATATTTATAAGACATACCAGTATAAGAAAAAGTGTATATCTACTATAATTAAACCCTACTTTACCCTAAGTTATTTAACCCTCCTATTAAAGATATTATAATATACGTCCTTAAAATAACTAATTAATTAATTAAATAGTTAATAGTTAATAAATATATAAATAATAAGTTTATTTACGAGACGCTTAAGCTAATCTAAAGTAGCATTAGATACTCTAAAAGGATTTCTTTAAATAAATACAAAGCTTATAGAGACCGCTTATACTATAGAAACAGCCTGGTTATACTTAACTATAATAGGCTTAAGCTTAAGCTCCTTAAATATATATATAACTTACTGTAGCTAGTTACCTAGGCTAAGGAAAACCCCTAAAACTATTTTAATAAAAATATTACTGGCTAAATGTGTGTAATATAATATAAAGATATATCTCTAGCTGCTATACCTACTAATAAGCTAAGGCTTTATATAAAATATATAACGGCTTTTTAAAGCTACTACCTATTTCAGACCAAAGATAAAAGGATATCTTAATTAACTTTATTATTAAGCTCCCTATAAGTAGAGGCTATATAAATATTATAGTAATTATAGACTAACTATCTAAGATAAAATACTTAATTGCCTACCCTAATATGTTAGCGCCTACTATTGCCTAACTGTTCCTAGATTATATATAGAAACTCTATAGACTCCCTAAAATAATTATCTCCAATAAAGGTAGCTATTTTATCTTTATATTTTAGAAGGAACTAACTACCTAACTTGATATTAAAGCACTATTATCTATAGCATACTACCTAGAAACGGATAGTTAAATAGAACGCGTAAATACTATAATAGAATAATATATTTAGATATACACGTTATATTTATAGGACAACTATATAAACTAGCTTATATTTGCTAAATTTACTATAAATAACTCCATCTTGGAAACTATAAAGGTCTCCCTATTTTTAGCTAACTATAGCTAGTATCTATAAATAGGGTTTAAACTTTTTAGTAATATTCCTTGCCTAGCTTATTATGCCTTATAAGTTATAAAAGTAAATAAATTTATAAAAAAGATAAAAAAGCTATAAGAGTTCCTTACTAATAAGATAATATAGGCCTAATCTATCTATAAAGCCGTAGTAAATAATAACTAAACCCTAGTACTGGCCTATTAAATTAGTAACTTTATCTAGCTAAATATAAAAAATCTAAATATAAAACGACCTATTAAGAAACTTAATTTAAAAAAAGGATGGCCCTTATAAGGTTAAAAAGGTTATCTTTCCCTATACCTACTAACTAAAGCTCTCTAATACGGTTAAAATCCACCCTACTGCCCCTATATTAAATACCCTATCTAAATAGATTTAGGACCCTCCCCTACTAGTTAAAGTAGATAGTAAGGATAAGTACTTTATTAAAAGAGTTAATAATATTAAGTATAATAAACGGAAATATAAATATATATACCTTATAAAATGGAAAGGCTTTACTAAGCCTTTATAGGAACCTATTAACTTTATAGGACTTATATAAGCTATAGAAGACTTTTATAAACTCTACCTAAAACTACTATAGCCCTATTTTATTAAAGTTTAAGTTTAAAGGGGGGGTAATATTATAGGATACCTCTATAATACCTTATATATATCTACCTATTTCTACTAACATAGTAAGAAAAGACTAACCGTAAGATAACTATCTAATAGTAATCTCCTAGTAATTTATAGCAATTTAACAGCAATCTAATAGCAATTTACCACATTCTACTATATTCTACTAAGTTTACTAAATCTTATTAAGTTCTGCTAAGCCTATTACTTAAATCCTATTTATAATGGGACTAGCCTAATTACAGTAGGAATGTCTTGGTAAAATACTTAATAGATAAATTCTAACGCTTTAATCAAATTCTGCTAAATTCTGCCAAGTTAATTAAATTTTACTAAATTCTGCTAAAGTTAATTAAATCCCGCCAAATTCTACCAAGTTTTACTAATGTAATAGAATTTGGTTAAAACCTGTTAAAATCCACGTAGCCTTATGCCCACGCGTTTGCTGCTAAGATCCCAAATATTTAGTTATAAGTTTCCTATATTCCTTTCTCTTCTTTATGCAATGCCTTGTATTTAGTAAGAGCTATATACCTTTAGATTAGATAGAATTTATATTATTCCTTTAAATATTCCCTAAAGCCTCTTTGCGCCCTTATATTATATTATGTTAAAACAACTACTATTAAAATGGCAAACAAACCTAAATCCCTTTTAATAACTATAAGTATTATAACCCTAGTTAGGGAACAGTTAACTATAATATAACAGTCCTTTACGGACGCCTTAGCTTAGCAATGGGCTCTACTAGAAGCCCAGTACTAGCAATTAATGGAAGCACTCTATAAAGAACTCTATAATGTTAAAGCACTTATATTATAGACCCTAACAACACCTATAAACGAGATTAATATAACGGTATCTAAACCCAGCCTATTAAATAAGAACATAGAACTGGTAATTGTAGCTTAACCTATATATGTAATAAACTAAGTACCTATTATAAAATTTAAAAAGCTTACTAATCATCTAATGTTTAATAGAAACTAAAATAACCTATATCTCTTTATAACCAAGCTCCGTCTTAAACTTTTAACAAACTATAATTAATACCCTATTAAAGCTAGCAAGGTTAGCTATGGAATGTCTTATTTAAGTAAAGACGCTATATAAACTATGGATCCATTCTTCTATAATAGTACTTTTATTAATTTTAAAACCTTTATCTCTCTACTAAAACAAATATATAATAATGCTAGCCGCGAGTATATAGCTATTACTAAACTTAAAAACCTATAATGATGGAACCAAGACTTCACTAGCTTCTTTTTGGAATTTTTAGGTTTTATTAGCGAGCTAGATTGAAATAAAGCCGCTAAAATTGCTGCTTTTTAATAAGCTATTTTAGATAAGATTAGAGCCTAGTTATTAAGTAGAGAACTACTAAAAAAACTTATCCAAAATTGCTATAGTATGTTAACAAATTAATAAGGACCTTTAATATAATAAACGGATTTATTCTCTAAAGTTAACTATACCTTACGTTTAAAACTCTATAAAACTGGTATATACCCTAAAGCGTAATCTATCTCTGAAACCTAAAAGCCCTATATATAACCCTATGGACCTCAATGCCGCTTAATCCTATATACCCTTAGGAACTAATAAATAAAGAACTTAAGCCATAAATGGAGAATGCTTTGGATGCGGTAAAAAAGGATATATTTAAAAGTATTGCCGAACTTGCCCCTTTAAAAAGGTCCGCCGTAGTTCCTCCCGTTCCTTAAATTATACCTACTTTATAAATTATAGTAGTAGTAGTAACTCTTTAATTAATGTCTGATACGGATCCTATCTGGGCCACGCAGACTACTCCGTCACAGGGGGAAAACTTGTAATTTACAGGAAGAAAACCCTGCAGTTGGGGGAGGAAAAACCCTATAAGCCACCTCAGTAGGATGAAAAACCCCGAATTACTATACCTGCACGTAGCCGCGGCCCTATAGGCCTACAGCTACGTCCTCCTCCTTGGATATTTTAAACTCCTTAGGAACCACTGCTTTCTTCTCTAGCTTATCTAGAGCTAGGGTTCACTACGTCCTAGCTAGGCCTTACTAATTAATTGCCGTATACTTGTAGTTGTGTCCCATATCTTAACCACCCCCTATATACTATCTCTTATTAACCATTACCATATACGCCTTGCCTCCCCCCCCCTAAGGCCTATTAAAGGCGTAAGGGGGATTTATCCGTTCTACTATCCTAATACTAAAAGACAAAAGTGGGATGTGTATGTGTATATCTAGGTATCTTTTATGCCTAGGCCCTAGTTACTAGGCCCTCTCTAAGGGCACCACTCCGTTAAGAGGAGATAAGGAAAACTGTATGGGGTTATCTAGCTGCCTTTTAGTAGTATTACGGTAGTACGGCAAGTAACCGCATACTCCGCGGGCGATCGCCCTAGGGGTTAGGAGGGGTCGTATATTTGCTTATTTGTTCGCTTATTCGCGCTTATCCGTTCGTTAATATAAGGTCATTAATGCTTTCTATTGGGGTTTTTAGGGATGTTATCGAAAACTGCGCATCCATATTGGATTGTATAGGTGCCCTAGATAGGAGAACAGTGTAGTAGTCGTCGTATTATAGAGGGCCAACAGTAGTGGTTTTTAAGATCTCACTATTCGAAAAATTTTCACCACTGCCCTTAACGCCCATAACCACCACTAGGTCCTGTCCGCACGCTGTGCGACGTCTCTGCGTTGGCTCTGGATCTGAACTTCGAAGACCAGGTTCGTAGCCGTCACCACGTACAGGTGCAGAGTCCGATTTCGACGGCCTTATAAATTATATTTAGTCGCTATAAAGTATCTCGCCTTTAATTAACTTAGAAAACGAATTGTTCTAAGGCTAAGTTACACCTTAGAATAAAAAGTGGAAGAGTATAAGTGTCTAGGCTCTTCTAGTGCTAATATATAGTATAACTCCCTTAATATACTTGGCGAAATTTAAACACTTAGAAAATAGAAGAAGGTATAAATCCTAATAGATAGCGGAGCTACTAGTATAGGCTTTATTAATATAAACTATACAAAAACTTAATAAGTTTTAAGGCCTATAAGGCTTTAATGGCAAACCCTTAATATATAGCAAAATAATGTACTACGCCCTAGTAAAAATGTGGATGGGCAAATACCTTAAATATATCTCCCTATTTATAACACCCTTAAAGCAATATAATGTTATACTTAGATATATATAGCTAAAACGACATAACCCCTTAATTAGTTGGGTTAAAGAAATACTAAAGTTCTATATAACTTACTGCTAAAGTTATTACTTAAAAAGCCATTTGCCCTATAAATATATATATAACTATTTAAAATTAATATAATATAGGCCACGCCTTTTATCTTATTAGCAAAAAGATAAAATTATAAAATCTTTACTGTAACTATAGAAGATATTAAGAAAGCACTAGAACTAAAATAATATTTTAATCCTTAACCTCTTATACCTAAAGAGTACTATAACCTAATTAATAAGTTTAAGAAATAATTTATAGACTAACCAGCCCTATACTAAGATAAGTACAATTTTAAGATAGAACTTAAGCCTGGCATAATACTAAAGTTTGGTCTGCTATATGGTATATTATAAAAAGAACTACTTATAATGTAATAATACCTTAATAAACATCTGGAAAAAGGATTTATTCGCCCTAGTTAATTCCTATTTACCTTACCTATACTGTTTATTAAAAAGCTAGGAGGAGGCTTAAGATTCTATATTAATTATTAAGCTCTAAACGCAATTATAATTTAAAACTAATATTTAATTCCCCTAATTTAAGAGACGCTTAATTATTTAATAAAGGTATAGTACTTTATAGGGCTTAATATAGTCGCTGCCTTTAATAAAATCTATATATATAAAGGAGATAAGAAGTATATAGCCTTTTATATATATTAGGGACTTTTTAAATATCTAGTAATACCGTTTAGTATAAAGAACGGTCCTAGTATATTTTAGTAAACAATCTGATGGTAAGCGCGCATTAGGAAATAGAGGCTCCCTATTTAGGTAATCCGCGCCTTGCTTACGACTTTCGCGCTATACCCCAACTGGCAATCTTCCTTAACGACCACCATAAAAGGCTGTCTTTTATTCTCCATCCTTCTTAACTTTTTCTCTCTACTCTATCCCTTTTCCCCCTCGCTCTTCTTCCGCCTGTCCTAGCCACCCCCTCCGTTACGCCCTAATTATCTATTATAAGGCTTTTTTTTTCAAACTCTGCCATAGTATATACACTATCCCTAACTCTGCTTCCGTTAATCTATTTCTCCCTATCGTCTTGTTTCTATATACACTATACCGTCTACTTCTAGGTACCCTAAGCCGCTGCTAGAGAAGCCGCTTCTGGACTCGTCCCCGCAAGCAGTTTATGGATATCTCTCCTTCTCTCTTATACACTCTCCCTATCCTTCTCTTATTAACTTTTACTCTCTCCTCTTGGGTGAGTCACGGCTGCGGTTAAAGTGGCGATACCTCCTACTAGTCGCATAGTTAATGCTGGCCTGTACGTTTAGGAACTTATTCTCCACCTTAGGGTTGCTAATAGTATTCGCTATATACTACCTAATATATATTTTAGCTAAAGAATATATGGCGCTTATACTATTATCTTAGCTCTAATTACCTTACATCACACTCTCTAACTTTAGCCCTTTAGTGGAATACGCTAGCTAATCCGCGCTCCGTTATCCGTGTCCTACTAGGGCTGGATTTCTTAGTAATAACGTAGTAAGTTACTGGCATAAGGTATTAATTTTATTCTTATAACCTTTACGTTACTATTATAGCCCCTATAGAATGCTCCGCCTCGTATAAAGTGTCTAGCGTAGTTATAATGTTGTAATGTAACTAGCAGGGAGCTAGTGGATAAAAGTTGGCTAATAACAGCTCGGTAACGGCGTTGGGCGCGCTATAAGACGTAAATAGAGCCCTTTAAGCCAACTGTCTAACCGGCGTAGGGTAATGCCGGCAAGAATTGGTTATTAATGCGTTATTTAACATAGCCTTATCCTATATAAGGGGTTAGCTAATAATTAAAGAATTGGCTAAAGATTGGCGGTTTTGTTTAAAGTAATATAGATCCTTAATTAGCTAAAAGATACAGACGGTAGGTTATAACGTAGATTGGTATATTAAGATATGGAGAACGGTCTAGAGGGTTTCTTGCGATATTTACTAGCTAATTGCCCAGGGAGCTGTATATACTCTTATTACGATAGAGCTTTTGTAGTGTCTATAAGTACAATATATAATCGTCTTAGAGACGCCAAGGGCGATAGGATATTAAGCCGGTCCTCACTCCCCCTAATGCAGGCAGCTCCCTTATACTGCCCTCTACGACTAAGCTTATGCGCTAGAATGCGGTATTTATATAGGTTCCTTACGATTCTACCTTAGGCGGCGTTGTTAGCAGTAGTATATAAAGTAACACTTCTTAGCTCGGAGAGGTAGCTATATATTTTAGCCTCTAGACTAGCTCCTATCCTTACAACTAGAGAAGCTAGTAGATCTTAGCACTAAAATAGCCTCCTCTTTTAACACTCTTTTACTTACCCCTTTACTTTCTCCTATAAAATATGTTCCTTATATTTCCCTAATACTTAAGCCTAAGACGAAATCTAAGGCCAAGCCTAAGGCAAAGCCTAAAATAATAGAACCTAACCTTGGTGAAGCTGGCTCCCCCAAATATAATAGAGAGTGGGCTAATATTAATAACTTCTTAACTAATCTACCAGACTCTAAAGCGTCGCGTTTTCTAAATCTAAAACTACTAGCTCCGGTAAGAGCTATTAATCCTTTAGGTTCGCCATATTAAGGTATTATCTACGTCTTAGACGGTATGGGATAATAGATATCGGCTAATATATATATATAGACGGCGAAGGTAGTCTTGGCCCCGTTCCTCTATAGATACTATAGAGTTACCGGCCTAGCTAGGAAAGGGCTGACTAGGCTATAGGCGTTAAGGAGATAAACTTATCTATAGATAGGTTGTTTAATAGAAGCAGTCTAGATAGGCATATTAATAGCATTACGGCTCTTATTTACTAATTAATAATAGAATTTCCTTTAGTTCTAGAGGACAATATAGCTAGAGTAAGCTATAGCATAGGGGATATCCAATCTGGTAGTAGGTCGCCAGAATATTAGAATAACGGTCTAGACGCAGCTAGTATACGCGCCCCCTCTATAGAGAATACTGGAGGCGTATATAACGGTAAGTAATCTTCCTATAGACTTACAGAGTCCCTATTTTAACGTATTTAAAGATAGTCTACTAGAGTAAGACAAACCTCTTTATAAAGATCTAGGTATAACGAGTTGGCCGTCTATAACACGCAAGTAAAAGCGCACTTTATTTGCCAATACGGCTATCTCCTCCATAGAAGTGCTGGACTTGGCCTCGGAACCGGCTCTAAAAGACTCTTATTTAGTAAAGTGGTAGAGGTCGGCCTAGCTATAGGCAGAGAGCCTTATATCTAGTCCTATATATATATAAAAGTTAACGCCGCCGCTGGGCCGCGGCAGTCTAATTTTACCTTTTAGAACTAATAATGATCTAAATACTAGTAACCTAGATAGTAGTAATAAAGACAATAACGCTAATATCCTAGACTTACCTTAAAGTAACATCCTTAATTTAGTAAATAGTGGGGATAGTAAATACTAAGGATATAGGCTAGATACGGGGCCGCTAGAGCCCTTAAGACAATTAGTCTCTCTATATAGACGAACAGAGGGCGATTGATACGTTAGTAAGGATATATATGCGGGTAAAGATAAAAGCAATAATAGTAATGGTGAGGTTAGGGAGAGCGGCAAGAATAACCCTAATAGCGACTAGGAGGTATCCCGTAGAGCTAGTATAGCAACTTTACAGCGACATAAACATAGCAATCGCCTATTTTAGGATAAGCGGCGTGGTCTAATAGGAATAAGTCTTAAACGGCTTAATAGGAGCATAAGGTCCATAAGAACATTATAATATCTAAAGTTATTACTAGCACGCCGCCACTCTAACTCTAAAGTAGACATTGTGACTTAGTCTACCTCCCTTTAAACATCCTCTTTAGGAGCAAAGGTAGTATATAACTGCACCATTAACTATGGACAGAGCGACTATACGGACTATTAGCTAACCGATATTACCCTTTACTAGGTGCTAGAATGTATAATATTAGTAACGGCGATTATCTATTAGAATAAGATAACGTCGAAGTTGTCTTTAAAACCGTTAATAATTATACGCAACTTGCTTGGTAACGCAGGGCAACTTATCCGCATAATATAGTTAACGTCGGATTTATAGCTATTAGTGGGCTGTTAGTATAATAATGCGCTAAATGTATACGCTAGTCTAAGCTTAACGCAGTAAAGTAGTAACTATACCGCCAGTAAAACTGGTATGCGTAGTCCGTATGGCAAAGGTGCCAATAATAATGCTATTAGTCTAGACGACGACAAGGACGACAATAATAAAGATAATAATTTTAGGAATAGTAGCCAAAGCTTAGGCAGCGAAAGCTTAGGTAGTAGTAATTCTAATACTAGCGCCACCGCTGCCGACGATAGGCGGCTCTATAGAGAGCATAGGCGCGTACAAGTCCAAACACGTCGGCCGTGGCTGGAGTTGGATAATTGGTGTTTACTCGCGTATAAGAACAAGATAGGTATGAAGTAGGACAATATATTTAGTCACTTCCTAGATTGGACGCCGGGTATAATATGGGCGTACTAGTATATATTATAAGGGAAGTAATTTGTTAAGGCCGCTGCAATATCCTTAGGATCTTCTAAACCGTTTTTGTGGAGTAAGGTTCGTAACCATAGCACTTTATCCTATTTGCTGCTAGATTCCCTTACTATTTTGTCTATAGAATTATACACGCCGTGCTAATATTAAGAAATAATTCTAATCTCCCTAAAGGAGTTAGTCTCTAAAATCTCTCCTTCTTTTTATTATCTAATTTTATCTAGAGCGGCGAAGTTTCGTATTATTATAGAAAATTTAGAGACTTGGCCTGCAATCTTCTTGATATACTTATCCTATTCTTTTTATTTATGGCTGGTTAGAACAGAGCATAGGGAGTTAAAACAATTAAAAGTATTTAGATTGGAAATAATAGCCTTAATACCAATCAGACACTAGCTCTGCTTAATAGAAGTTCTCCTTCTACTCTAAAAACTTCGCTATAGGACTACTTATAAGCTCTAAACACTTAAAATATATAGAGAGAGTATTACCTAGACCAGAGAGCCTAAAAACAATATAGTAAGCTATTATTAGCCTAGTATCTACTATTGCGCGCAAATTTATACAAGGTTGCTACCCTGGTCAGTACTTCTAATTAAACCTATCAGGGATCCCAGGCTAAGCCAATACCGTAACTAAATATATATAAGCAAGCCGAGGTTAACCTATAGCTTACGCCTATAGTTTGCGGTATATATAGCTGGTATTTTTTATAACCTTAAGGCTAAGCCCTACGCGGTTTAGAATAATAAGGACACCTAGCCCAACGCCATTAAGCTTAAAGAATGCTATAGGCTGTTTAGTATGCTACTAAGTTTTAAGGCAGAGTTAATAGAGCCTTAGTAAAGCCTCTTATCCTTTAACCGCATAGACACGAAGCCGAAGCCTAGAGCTACCTCTGCCGCCTCCTCTAAGTATCTCCAATAATGCGTTCAATCTACAACTTCTTAAGGCGCGACTTATAGTAGACTGTATTGGCTGCGATGAACTGCTTACAGCATTTAATAGACTATATTATCTCCTAACTACGTCCGTCCTATCTTTAAGCTCGCTGCCGTCCACCCTATTCTATAATCGCGCCTCCCTATTACGGACTAACGTGCCTCACTACCTTTCTTAAGCCACTTTGCCGCCATAACTATATTCCCTAATACGGTTTTAGTAATAATGTCCCTCTCTTAACCCTTCTATAGAAGAATTATACCCTCTAGTAACAAATAGCTACTCGTATAAGCTATATAAGTTATATTAACTTAGGACCACCCCTACTCTACTGCGCAACTAAAAGATAACCGCTATTAGATTCCTAACCGGGTTCAATATAATAAACTACTTTAGCTCCAGACTTATAAGTATAGTATACCTAGACTCCTTCTCTAACACTATTATTAAATATCCTTACTAAGTAGAAGAAGAGCCCGCTATTAAAGTTAAGAGATAGATCTATAAGCGGTTCTAGTAATATGGCGGGCATAAAGGTCTGCTAAAGTTTTATAGTACCTTTGAATCTGGCATCTAGCTAGAATATATAAGCAAGAATGGACTCTGCCAATATATCTAAACCTATAAGATTTATACCAAGCAACGCCTTTAATAGGCTTAATAAGTCACTAGTGCGCTTGCCTTTATTTATTTAATAAATGTTATTTATGCGGATTTAATATACAGTAATATTTCCTTAGATAACAGCCTATACGCGAAGCTCCTTGACTTTAGTAGCTCCTTATTAGATAGCTTTAAGCTATTTATTATAGTGACTGCGAGCTATAAATGTCCTAGAGCCAACCTAAAATTAACTTAGGTAGACCTATTTACCCTTAGCTTTACTCTATACGAAATCTAAATAGGCAAACCTCTATACTTTAAGCTTGGGCTTAAAGAGATAGAAATCACTAATTTGTTTAAACAATTTAAGTTTTCTAAGATAAAAAGTCTAGGACTAATAGGCGATATTATTACAAGGTACTGGCAAGGCAGGTTTATAAGTATAGATAATATTCTTAGAGGTATACTACTTGTTAATCTCCCTTAACTATTATATACTAATGCTATTTAGCTATTAACTTCTATAGTAAAACCTATCCCTTCGCTTCTCCCCTCCTTAAGATAACTATTACAGTTTTAGTTCTTAGTTTACTTGTATTTCTTACCTATAGATTAGTAAGGCGATAATAAATTAGGAGGATAGGCTATATAATAAGCGTAAAGTGGGCATTTTCTAGGCTTCTTAGAACTGCTAAAGGTAATTATTTATCTATTTACCCCTTTGGCTGGTATGGGATTATTATAAGGGCTAGTCGCCGCACTGCCATCCTAGTAGTAATTGTATAATTATCTAGGGAAGGTGTAGTTCTGCTTATATTTAGAGTATAAGTAGGGGTTGTTAACGTAGGTATATATTTTGCTTAAGTTAAGGTGCGTCTCTATACTTAGAGACGGATATTAGATAAGCTAAGTTAGCCATCTTATATCTAAGAGCATTGGCTACAACAATACGTCCCTAGCTAGCTCTTAACGCTAATAACACAGAGCGCCTATATTGGTTAGCTAGGACATAGCATACATCGAGTGTCTATAGGTCGCTAGATTTTAGAGATGCGATCACTATTACTATATATATTGGTAGCTGCCTAGAAAACCCCACTAGTTAATATATGTTGATAGCGCGTTTTTAAACGAGGGTAGGAGGGTATAGTTAGATTTTATTAATCGTATAACAAGCTAGTACGTTAGATTAGGCTGCTTTAAGTGCACTTTATAGTCCTGTTAACCCTTCTCCTATAAGTGTACTTGGCTTATTACCCGCGCGCCACTAATAAGGCCATTACTGACTTCCTATAGCTGTTAGGGCTATAGTATTACGGAACCTTTCTTTCCTATGGATACTCGGAACATATAAAATCCGCTTTAGCAACTATAACTAATAAAAACTAGTAACTGCTAAACACGCCTCTAAAATTCCTATATAATCTATATAACTCCCAGTATAAGATACCTACACTTTAATAATACTATCCTAATATATCTGTGCTACTAGGGCTCTCTAAGGCTTTAGCTCCGGCTCTGGCTCTAGCTCTAGCTCTAGCTCTAGCTCTAGCATTGATATTAGCACTTTGGTTATCCATATTACTATAGGCTTTAGGTCTAGTATATCCGCCTCTAGCGCAGGATTCTTGCGCTTATGACCGCGTTTTGGCTTGCCTATGGTAGCTTTGTCCTTTTTAGTACGCTTCGCTCGTGCCTTTTTAAGGTCCTTAAAGCTTATTACCTTTACCTTATTTAGGACCACTTGTTAGGTTAATCGGCGAACTTTAGCTTTGTTGTTTATCTTATATAAGAATTAATTTTAATCTTAAAGGAGGGAACATTTAGTAAAGGATATTTAGGCGGCACTTGCGAGCTTCTATATATGCCTCTATAGGCGCTGTTTGCTTTATTTATTAAGCGTAGAAGCGTCCCGGTTAATTAGATTATGCAATAATATAAGAGCCTTTAGTGACACTAGCGTTATAGGCATTTTATAATATATTGTCTAGCGGATAAGGCACTTTAAGTCTAAAAGGTATAGGGGCGAGCGAAGGCAAGTCGAGCATTTTTTCAAGATAGGATATGTAGAAATACTCCCTAGCCAATAAGATTCTCACAGCTGTAGCTAGGGGGTGGCACTACAATAAGGTCTATAAATGTTAAAGTAGTAAAGGGCTTTAAAGGGGTAGCAAAATCCCAGTGTCTAGCTGACTAATCTATTATTTACCCTAGATTTTAGACGCTATTCTTAGATAAGATTAGTCTTTATGGTAGATATACTAACCTTAGGTCCTCCGTCCAAGCTATACTAAGTCTTATTTATTCTAAACCTCGTCTTGAAAATATAACGATGAAAATGTTTTATAGGACTTTATATTCCTTAATAGTTTGTATAAAATTTTCTAATTATTTCTATGCAGCTTAAAACATTCCTTTATATAATTAGATGGTAGTATTTCTATAGCCTCTAATACATAGCACCCTTAATTTGGCAGTAAGTAAGCCGGCTTACCTACCCCTATAGCCTAAGCTTTTTAGCTATCTATGCAATCCATCCTTTATTCCGTTGCTCTGCTATATATTCCTTAAGTGCTTATTTAAAGGCTTCTCTTCTAACTTTCGCCCCTTACCTTGCATTGCAATTAGTCCAGAAAATTATATTATTAAAGGATATATACTTAGATAGTAGCGTAGAACTGCAAGTCTATTAAGAAGCGTCTTATAGGCTTTACCGGAAATATTATACGCACTAACTGCGTACTTAACACCTTCTTCGTAAATTGTATTATAAAGGATCTCTAAACTTAACATAGTGTAGTCACTAAGAGGCATTGCGATATAAACGAGCATAGAGTAATTGCCATCGGTTGTATAAACGCTTTCGTTAAAGTTAGCGGCAAGGACTTAAAATCTCACCACTATAGGGGCGGCTTTAAGAGTTGTAAGAGCAGCTATAAAAGTATCCTTAGGATCGGGAACCTCCCTAGGAAGATATAATATAGTAAGTAATAAGAATATCGGCTCTAGAGGTCTGGACTTAGTGGTCTATTAATGCATTAGCTAATAAAACGATAGTATACGCCATACTATATATATATCAAAGACCGGTCAAAGGTTAAGCATGCTATATATGGCCAATGTCTTACTAGAATGATGAGGGTATGTGTAAGTCTAAACTCAGTACGCCAAATACATTAAAAGGCGGCGTTAGCAACTTAATGCGGATATATAGTTATACGTAGCGAAGGTTAGTAGAGGGCTAACTATAATATAGTTTAACCCCAATTGTTTAGAAGCAGTAAAAGTATATATAGGCCCAAAATCGGAGGCGCTAATTAACCTAGAAAGCAAGAACGGAACACTAATTACCTATAAAAAAAATCTATTAGTGGGCCACTGTAGATATAGAGGCATTTTAGTAGCTAAGCTGGCAAGCCCCAAAGTGCTAGATTATACTAATATCCTCCTAACTCTAAGCTAAGTAATAGGCTTAAGGTATAGGGCTATATACAGGGGCTTAGTTCCAGTGCTAGTTAATACGTAGAAGCTAGCACGTTTTAGATTAATGAGTAAGAGAGTGGGTAGTATTTAGGGCTTTTTTAAATTAGTAGTTTGCCCTATAAATCGTGGCTTAAACTTTAAAATATAAAAGTCTAATTATTTAAGAGGGGTAAAGCAAATGCGCTATACTCTAGCTCGTGCTTAGGTGCATATTCCCCTAATTACCCTAGTTACCTATCTGCAATAAAACCTGCAGATATTTAGACCGTCACTTATTAAGGCTTTGTTGCATAACTAGGAGTAATTGGCTAAGTTATAGAGCGCTAGCGTGTCCCCCGCTTCTAGCCCTTAAAAATTTGGTATACTTCTAGTATAAAAGTTTTATGTAATGATAAGAGACTCTATATAAGGCCTTCCCTTTTAAAAATAAACGAAAACCGTAGTCTGGTTTTATATAATAAGGTATAGAGCTAGAGACGCGTTTAGATGGAGTATATCTTAACCTTAACTATATAAGGCAATTTTAGATAATATTATGTACCTTTAAAGGAGGAACTGCACATTAGCCGAGTTTTCTAAGGAAGTTTAAAGGTAGTAAGAGGCTTTAAGCTTCGGCAAAATCTATATATAGCTACTACCTAAGAATAAAATTCCTTCTAAATAACTTAATAGTTCCTTATATATGCCTCTTACAGCCTTAGCTTTCCGCAGCCTCCCTCTCTAAGTCACTAAGCTCTAGCATCTAGGATATAAAGTCTCCCTACTCTTGCTTAAGATATATGCGTTTAAGGCATAACTAAAGTATATAGCGATTATCTTTAAGGAAAACCTTAGCTAGTAGGAAGTCATCTATAGCTTCGACCTTCTTAGGTGGAAAGACGTGATCCTACTATAGGCTATATACCTTAGACTGAAGGCCCTTATCCAGCGGGGGATTGTCTACAGCTTTGAAATTCTTAGATGGAAAGGTCTCGCCTTTTTTCTGCGCTTTGTAGGTCACGTTAAAGGAACGGCTAATGTAAATTTTAAAACTACTAAGCTAGTATTAGCCTAAGAAGTAACTAAGATAACTAAGAACTAACCTATTCCTTTTACGATTAGTTTTAGTATAGGAGGATTTAGGGTTCGATATTGTGGCTTCCTCTAAGCCATTGGGGCTAATAGGTCGGTTGGGGTATTTAGGGTTTAAATATCTCCATATAGATTTCTCTGAGTCACTAGGGCCGATAGATATATTATAAGATATTATATTATGCTATTAGTGTTTAATATAAAGCGACTAAGCTTATAGTAAAACGATAGCAACGTTCGTAATACATTCTATAAAAGAGTGTCCCTATTTATATTAGTAGAGGTCATTAGAGCGTTACTATAGTAGCTTACTAAAAGGAATAGATATATATTAATAAATGTAAAGTAAATACTAGAATACGGTATAAGAATAATTGTAGCGTATAAGAGCTATAACAATTTTAACGTTTTATATTTTCTTACTATTTAGGTAGAAGCAGTAAAAGTCGCACCTAATAATATATTTACTAAGAGACCACCTAAGAAAGCTAACGAACGCCCTATTGTCCAATGTCGTAGGAAAAATACTAGTATAAAGTCGGAAATTAGGAGTAGAAAGGTAAGTATAGTAATACCGGCAACGGCTAGGAAATACTTATTAAAACTAGTTTTTAGAATATTTATATAGAATCTCCATAAAAATAGAGCCTAATCTTTAGTTAGTAATTTACTTTAAGAGGTTATATGCATAAACCTTAATGGTTAGTCTAGTATACTAGAACAACTCTAATAATATATATAACAACTTAGTTAAAGTAGGAGAGATGTTTTTAAGCTAGTAATAAAGGGAGACTCTAAAAATAGTTTAGAGAGGGAGAAAGTAAAAAATTATTTAAAAGTAGAGAGAACGCTATAACGTAGTTAGTAAACAAAGCTATAAAAGTACTACTTAACTAAGAATAAGTAAATAAATAAACTTAGCGCCAATAAATGCTATAATAAGAAGTTTATATATTGTTTTAAAAAGCAGGGGTGTCCTACTAATAAAGAGATTGACTAAAGCAAAAAAGGGTAAGAAGGTAATAAGGCAATAGCGTAATAGGGTAGCAGAGTAACAGGGCGGCTGCAAGGCTAGGTTACAGCCTAATTCCCTTTAACTACCTTTATAGAATATTGTGCCCCTTAATAGCAATCTCTTAGCGATCCTTTAGGAATCTTTTAGGACTTCTGTGTGACTTGTATAGGACTCCTCTAGAACTTCTATAGCGCCTTGGGAAACCAGCCTCCCTAAGCTAAAAAAAAATAGCGAGAGTGGCTAGGGTCTTAAGATTAGTTTTGGCAGCTATATCTATAATGCCGCCATCTCTTATATACACCTTCTTAGGCCTTAATATCTCTAAGTACCTCTTTACTAAGGCATAGGCTTGCTTGGCATGCTTTCTATTTCTAGTACTTCCGCCCTAGCGGCTTGTAATTCTCTATTTAATAAGCTTAGCCCCTATAGCCTGCACGTGATATACTAACGTAACGCGTATTACCTAGATTCTCGCTTATTGTATCTCTCTTATTCCTCCCAATCTTTCCCTATTCTATAGTCTCGCCGTATAATAAGCCCTAGTCTTGCCTTCCTTAATATCCGTATAATAACTCCTTTAGTATTACGATTCCTCCTAATTATAGGTAGCCTCTTTACTTAGTAACGAAGCTTAACAAAGTCCGCGACCTTAGAGATCTGCGCTAATTCCCCTATAGCACCTAGCAGCCTCCTGCGCAAATGACGAATATCTGTTATTAACTGCAATAGGGACAGTTTAAAGCCTTCGGTCCCCTATATAGCAGAAACTATAGATATCTCTTCTATACTATACAGAACATATATTTAGAGGTATAGGAATTATAAGTAATAGAACCTGTCCAATCTTTATTTACCAAAACTTAGAAATCTAGTATAACCCTATATGTCGCAATACCTCTAATGCGAAAACGCGGTTACTCTGCGATTTCTAAACCTTACCAAAGTGAGCGGAATATTAGGTATTATTAAACTAAGAATAACACATAAGCCACGGATTATATGTTATCTCTTAAAAAGGAAAGAGAGCCTTTAAAGAAATTTCCATGTCTATTCTGTACCAGCTATTTTAGCAAGTTATATAATATCTAGAAATATATAAGGAAGTTCTATAAAGAAAAGAGTTAACTAGATAAATACTGCTATATATATAAACAAGAATTCTAAAGACTGTTAAGTTTTACCCGGCATATAAATATTTATAAATTTAAGGCAACGCCCTCTAGTTCTTAAGTAGAGTTTAAGTAATTGGCATTATAGCTATATAGAGAGCTATTTAGGCGCACGTTAAGTATAGTACCTTTAAGTTCTTTAGCGGAACCAGTGTAGCTACCTAATTAGAATACGTTTAATGCTACGCCCTTTGATTGTAATTGGGATATATTTAATGCTATGCCCTTTAACGATTTACCGGAGCTAATGCAGCCGCCATCCTTCTAGGGCAATTTGAGCTCATTAAGTGCGATAGCTACTAATTCTTCAGCGGAGCAAGTACGGTTATTTTATTAGAACACATTTAATGCCACTCCCTTTAACGATCCACAAGAGCCGATGCAGCAGCCGCCCCTATAGGATGACTAGAATACTTTGAATGTAATAGGGCAAGTATAGTCATTTTGCTAAAATACGTTTAATACTATGCCCTTTAACGATTTGCTAGAACCAATATAGCTACTATCCTCCTAGGACGATTTAAACCTATTAAATGCGGCACCCTCTAATTCTCCCGCAGAAGTATGGTTATTTTATTAAAATACGTTTAACGCGACACCCTTTAACCTTCTATTAAAGTTAATACAGTAGTTGTTCTCCCTAGAGGGTCCTAGTATAATAAATATATTACTTTCTAATCTAGACTTAAACATTACAGGCCTAGTGTAAGCCTTTTAAAATCCCTACTATAGCCTAGCACTAACTAAAGCGTATTAGCGTAACTTGTAGAACCGCTACCTAAGCTCGCTAGATCGCCCCCCTTTTAAACTAAATCTACTTTTAATTATGCGCTATTAGTTCTCGTCTAGGCTTAGAGCAATATTTAATACTTTAGTAGAGGGATATATAGGAGAATCTATAGCTAGCTATAAGCGATGATCTTTATTCCTTTTATGTACTACTTAATATAGTTACCGCTTTTAAACTATATATTTACCACTTTTAGAGTAATTATTTCTAAACTGCTCTAGAATCTTATCGCTAGTTTAATTATTTAGTACTCTACGCCTAGGATACCTGGTCTATATATATAAAACCACGATCGCGTATACTAGGGAAGGTGGTTTATTTTTAAGGAAAGGTCTTAACTATAATAGCTAGTAATAGTAAATAAAGCTAGAGGAAGTTTAGTAAATACGAAAATATTTATAGGGTTTAAGAGTATACATATATTACCTCCATTAGCCTTAATATCTACTATTTTCCTAGTAGCTACTCTATAAGAATATATATTAACCTAGAATATCCATATAACATTTTAATCTCCTCCTAAATGATAGTATATAGCCCCTATAAGATCTTTAGTAGAAGCCATTTTTTCCTATTTATAATCGCGCCCTAACTCTTTGTGGGTTGGAGCAAGTTTAGATAGAAGGTAGGCGGTAATATAAAAGCTATTATCTTAAGCTAAGAAAAGTATTATTTTAATAGCCTAGAGGGATGTTAGTCTTGCTTATAAACTTTAGAAATAGCTTACCTTATTTAAGACAATCTCCCTTTCAATAAAGCTTAATAACTCTAATAACTCCGCTAAAGGGGGCTTAATGCTTGTAGCTCTTTTAAGAATAAGAAACCCGTTTTTTATAAAAGCTTATAAAGCCTCGCTAAGATCTTCTTTTGTAGAGAGCCCTTGCCCGCTGCGTTTAACGACTTTAATATCTATATACTTGTTACTTAGTTGTTCTACTATTAGTTTAAGGTTATTGTTATTTTGCTACTTAAAATTTTAAGCCGCGTGGGGTAGGTTTGGTGGGACATAGCTGTAATCTAAAGCCTTTGGTACACGTAATGCTTTGCCTAGTAAGATTAATAAATATTATTGTATATTAACTTTAATAACTAACTATTGACATCTAATATCTCTAGCTTAAATATATATAAGCTTATTTTATTAACCCTTTGGGTAACGCTTACCAGATTTAACTGCTTTAGGCTAAGATTAAAGAAGACTTAAGCTTAAGCTTGAGCTGAAATAACATCCTTAGGGAAGTGGCCAAATTCTTATATACCGGGAAACACTAGTAGTGAAATCTAGAGGAGCGTACTAGTTATAAAGTAGGGGCTATAAAATCGGTGCCTTGATTAGACTGGGGGCAACTAGAGGTCTAGTAAGTATTAAACTCTTAGTTTGAAAATAAGGAAGGTTAGGTTTAGACGGAAAATAACCTAGTTTAGGTGCTAACGTCTATCCTCTAAAATAATAAGTAGATTTTAGAGATGGAGGTCCTAGGGATTGCTGTAGGATCGCCAGGGAATTCCTATAGGAGTTTTATAGGATTCCTAAAGAAGTTTTAGAGGAGTCCTAGAGGAGTTTTATAGGAGTCCTATAAAAGTCTTATAAGGTTGTTATAGGGCTATAATAGGATTGCTAAGAGATTGCTAAGGGATTATGAGAGAAGTTAATATAAAAGGTAAATTTCTAAAGGTTTAGACTTGTAAAATATACCCTAACATAAGAATGTCTGGCTAGTTTAAACAGTTTCCTTATAATACCTTTTAGCCAAATTATATCCTCTGCTTTATCTATAATTTTAATTAATAGTCCACTATGCGTTTTAATAAGCCGACTGCCTAATTCTTTTAGCTGCTTTAAAGCTTACGGTAGTTTTTATCTAGGCAGTTATCTCTAAATTACGCTATAAGTAATAACCCTAGATTGGATTAGAAGGTCTCTATACTTATATTTTTATAACATTAGAAGGACATAGTTTGTAGGTCTCTTAGTATTTTAGGCACTACGTTTTTACTCTATTAATAAAATGGCCGTATTTAAGCGTTATTTAAATATGGTCGTATATTTTATGAGGTAATGATAACGATTTTCCGTCTAGGTAAAGTATAGGCAATATATGGATTCTAATATTAGAGCTATTTTGGAATTTATAGTATATATACTACTTAACACGCGGCTAAGATAGGAGATAACGAAGGAGATGCGTTATAGGAATGCATACTATTAGAGTCCTTACTTCTAGGACTAGGTGCATAGCCCCTTGTCTACCCTAACCACCTAAGTTTATTAATTTTCGCCCTATATACATATTAAGATATATTTATTCTATGCCCTTATAATAGCGACTAGCAAACCTATCTTATAAACGATACTCCCTTTTTTCTATATAATCGGAAATTATATAACCGTAGACTAATATAAAAGGATACTTAGCTTTAATCTCCATGCTATAATTTCTAGTATAATCTAGTAATTGGTCTGTAGGAGTTAAATCTTATTAGCCCACACTAAGTATATTTACCCTTTCTTTGCTTTAGAGTAATCTTTAGAGTCTTTCTAATCTTTATATACTTCCTAAAACTGTTTCTCCTACTGCTCTTTTCTAAGTTATATTCTCTCTATATAGAGAGAAAGCTAGTTGGTAGTGTTTAAAGCCCCTATTTTAGGGCGTCTTTATAAGGTGGATGTCTCTAAGGTAAAATTAATAGCTCTTATTGCTACTGCCGTATACTTTTCCTCCCCTATATGGCAATATTAGAGACCACACTATGCTAAATTTCTAGGAGATATACTAACGAGCTTTAAACCCCTTTTTAGATAAGAAATTTAAAATCCGGATAGAATTGTACTTGTTATAGATAATGCTTTTAAAAACGATAAATATAAGATAGTCTACGACGTACTTAAAAGTATATATCTGCCCATAGAGAATACTAAGTCTGTAATTATTGGTGTTATAATCTTGTCCCTACTAAAAGGTTCCAATTAGAGTAGGCAGTTCTAGCCGGAAAGTAAATATTACTAAGTGTTACGGCGATTGTAGGGCTTTATTAATACTAGTGTAGATATTAATAAGCTATAGAAGGAAGTCCTAAACCTAAAGCGAGATAAGAGTAAAGAAGCCATATTGCTCTATGCGAAATATACTAATTTAGCTAAGTTAAAGTATAATGCCTTACCCCCTTAAATCTTAGGATTAATTCTAAACTTTTTACCTAAATAATAGGTGGCTCTATAAATCTAGGCCTTACTATATACTTTAAACGCTAGCACTATACCTAAAATATTAAGGGCGTAGGTATGCTAAAGCCTTTACGTACTAGTTCGAAGCGATTTCGGTTCTTAACGGTATTCCGCTTAGTATTTCTTCTATAGCAGGTAGCGAGACTTTTTATACTAAATATAGGTTTGAGATAAAAGAGAAAGTCCCTATACTAGAATATTAAAATTATCCAAAAATCTTTCTTTATATATATATTTTCCAACCATCTATATGGCGTATCTTAGTAAATAAAAGGGAGTTAGCTAATAATATAGGATATATAGTAGATAGCATAAAATAGTAGAAAGAATTTAAAGACTTTAAGGTAGGTTTCTCTCCTATCTAGAGTGTCTCTTAGATTAACTATAAATAGGACTAAGTCTGGATTAAGCTCGGATTTCTGCTACTAGGCCGCCTTTAAAATTTCCCTAAAGAATAGAATAATATTATAAAGGAAGAAATAAGGGCTGTAGAATATAGGATTATTTAAAATAGAAACCAAAATAGGTGGTATATAAAAGGATGGTATATAGAGGATAAACGTAAGTCGCGTAATAGGATTGTTCGATTTTATATAAAAGCTATTTACGAGGGAACTTTAAAGGAAATCCTAGCCGGGGAATGGGTGAATATAATATAATACTACTAGAGTAGTATATAAGCGTTAAGATTGTTGTCTCTATCTCTCTTTATAATACTAAGAGAGTAGTTAGATATATACTCTAGCATAGTAGGATACTCTAACCGTGTTAGAGCCAAATTCTATTATACTGCAATAGGACAGTTACGGCAGAGAGTTTAGCGGAGAATCTAGATAAGATAATAATTTATAAATATATTTAGCTCGAGTTTAGGGCTAAGTTATTATAAAAGAGCTCTCTCTAAGCAGGCTAGTGTACGCTATTTGCTAAGCCTAGGCCTTCTATAGTACTAAGTGTTGGTTAGTTGGTCTATTTAGGGGCTCGGCTATTAAATTTTGTTGTGCTAAGAATACACTATATATAATTAGGAAATTACGTAAAAAGAACCACACTTTCTCTACTAATTTAAGTATTAAAATAGGAAATTATAAAGGCGCTTAATAATATCTGTAGAAAGTAGAATATAGTGCTTAAGTATAAGAGGGCGATCCTGTTTAACTTGGCCTTTTACTACTAGTTGTGTAAAAGGCGGTTATAGAACTGATTCTAATATAGTAGGCAAAAGTAGGTATATAGAATTGAGCCCAGTTTTATACACGTGTATATATAGTATTTAGTATACATTACGCTAGGTTAATAGACGCTATGCTAACTGTGGTAAAAGACTATATATTAAAAAGCTTCTCTAATTCTACCGCTACTATAATTATGAACGCCTTAATTTTTCTTCTTTACTAGACACAAAGCCGACTTTTTTTATAGAGGCTAATACTCGCTAGTTATATAGAGTGGGGCGCATGCTAGGCTAAACCAATGCCGCCTAAATTATTTTTACGTTAATTTCTTATCGGGCACTAATGCCTCGAGTACTTATACGCCTATTAGACTCTGTAACTTATTTATATTCTTAAATCCTTTTCGCTCTGATTTGTTTGAGTATATAATCTACCTCTTTTACACCTCTTTAATCTCTTTGTCGCGTAGAAGCTATATACTTGCTATTACTTATACTAGTTTTTCCTTAGCTAATAGAATAGGCTGCTAAGTCTATTGCGTAAGATATAGCCTTTATTTACTTCCTAACTAGTATATTTCCTGCTAGAACCTCCTAGGGCCTATTTCTATAACGACTTTAACGCTCTTACCTACGATCCTTAGGTCGCTGTTTCCTCCTACTTTAAGTCCTTTTTAATAGCGCGAACCTATATAGAGAACGTATACTACTTCTAGATAGAGCTTGGTTTTATCTAAATTTATATTATCTATCTACTAGCAATATATTCCCTCTTAGAGTCGTACTTCTATAGAATTTATTATGTCTGGAAAGGTCTGTTAAAGCTGAACCTAGTTAAATAAACTTTAAGCTAACTTGGGATTTATATACAGGTTGGGGAGGGAGAAAAGCTAGACTATATATCATTCTATATATTTAATACGGTAGATTACGATTAAATAATAACATTTAGAGGCGCATTTATTAGGATCTTTAATCCTAAAGCACCTAAAGGCACCAGACCACTTAAAGACATTATATAGGATAAATCGCATCCTGTTCCTACTGGGTATAAGGTTAAAGTAATAGATAGCTAGGTAAAGATAATACCTAAGTCCGCTAAAGCTTAAATAAGTCGTATATTAGAACTGCCTCTCAACAACCAACCTAGAGGGCAATAGAGATATCTATGTTTTCTCCCTTAGGAATTAGCTTAGTTAAATATTCTATTATTGGAAGTCCTAGTCTTCTTTCCTTTTCCTATTAATTTCTAGTCTAGACTGCCTTAGAAAGAAAGTCGCCTAAAAGGGGGATATAATTAGTAGGCGCATTTATAAATGCGTATTAAATTTCTATAGTATATATTATTAGCATAGCCTTTAATGCAACGAAGGTAAATCCTACTCACATCTATATATAGGCTTATTAATGCGCCTCCGTTTCCTTAACTAATTTAATACCATAGGTTTTTCCCTATCTTCTATAGCGGCTGGTAGCCGTTAGCTTTGTGCTTAAAAGTTCTTACTAAAGTAGACCTTGCCTTTTAGGAACTTATAATATTTTTAGGATTCTTGCAATGGCTCTTCGGTTCCCAAACTATTTAATATATAATAAATATCGGATAGCTATACCTAAATATCCTCTGAGTCAATCCGCTTAACTATAAAGTTAAACGTATCCCTTAATATCAAATTTGCCGTCTATATGGTAGGGTTAAAGGCCGCTGCTTAGAAAATTATCCCGTTAGGACTTAGGCTATAAATCCGCTTGTATCTTTCTTAGGTCGCCTGCTTCCTTATTTAGGTTACGTCTAAATTGATAACTGAATCCTTTGGACCGCTAAAGAACAGTGCTATGTTTTTTACAAATATCTCTCGATTCTTTAAGTTTGAACTAATAATAGTGTCTTTTCTATTCTCTTGTGCCTAGTTTAACCGCTATTTGCCCTCCTTATAAGCCGACTCTATATATCTTTTTTTAAGTACTTTAATCTCTACTGGGAGCTTTACTATATAGCCTTAGAAAGCCTTGCGCCTAAATCCTTAATTGTTTAATAGTTACTTTTTATAGGATGTATATAAGAGTACGGGACACTTTTAATAACCTATTTAAGCTTCTTAGCAAGGTCTACAAGTTATAAGATAAATTTAGTAGTTGCTATATTAGGGGTTAATCTAAATATTGTAAACTAGGCTAGGAAAATAAGTAGCTCTAAAGATCTCTCTAAGGACAATTAGGGGCGGGGGCTATTAAGAATATTATTATCTTATATATATCTGCAAGTTTTTATTGCAGTTAGGTAACTAGGATAGCTAAGGGGTAATGCACCCAAGTTTTATAAGCCGGGGTGTAATATGTCTATTTACCCTTCCTTGCCATTTAGCGACCCCGAGTTAGGTTAAGACCTTTACCGATCTTTACTACCTATAGTATATAGCGGGAACTTCTTTATACGCAAGAATAAAAATATAGAGCAAGTGGCGTCTTCTCATGTTTATACGGTCTAGTGATTTGGATTTAGGCTACCTTTACGCGCAACTTTATATTTTATATCGTTTGCAACCCAGCTTAAGTCTATATACGCTCTTATTACTTTAATAAGAATTATTATATAGCTTGGCCTTATAGATATGCATATATGGCCTCCGCTTGGTATTTTACTAACTAATATATAAATAGACTATTAAAGGCCTTTAAGGACCTCTAAAGACTTTTAAAAGCCTTTAAAGACCTCTAAAGGCTAGCAACTATAACATACCTACTAGAGGTAAGCAGTACGTAACCTACCCCTTCTATATTATTAATAATCTAATTACTACTCTTAGATACCTATTCTTATAATATATATGTCTAATATAGGCAAAACTTCAGTCTATTGGGTTTTAATAGTAGGGGAAACTATCCTTAAGAAAGAGAAAGGAGGAAAGGTCTCCTATATAGGATGGAAAGAAGATAATTTAAGAGAGGTAAAGGTAAGTAATTGCCTATATATTAGGTAAGCAGGTCCCTAATATCTTAAAGATTTGTAAAATTATCGCCATTATATATATTGTGCCCGATATTCGCTGGCTTGCGGTTCCCATACATAATTTATTTAATTGGTTTTTTTTAGGCAAACCTAGCTACCATAGTAGTAGAGTAATTCTGGCGGAACTTAAGTATAAGGGAGCATTAACGAGGTCTAGAGCCTATTCTGGCGATATAGCGTTTATAGAAGGTAGAAAGGAAGCTTTAAAGCAATTGGAGATATATATATAGGAGCTTAATAAAGCTACCTAGGATACTACGCCTCCTTTTGCGTTTAGATTTATGTACTGGGCTGTGCCAATACTTATAGCAGCTGTGGTACTTCTGTATAAGTAATAGTGTCTTCTATAGTTGCAGGCCTGTATTCTAATAAATATAACTAAATAACCTAAAGTGCCTACTGTTCTCCTAAAACCGCAATTGCGGGTAACTAACACGTAAATAGCTTTTATTCCTATATAGGGTATAAGCCTATATACTTGCTTACTCCTATAACAATAAGGCCTATATAGTAGGCTATAGCGCGGGCGAATTACTAGTAGATCTAGGAATAGGAGAATAGAAGTTATAGGGTACTAGTTCCTATAGGGGAGAGAAAAACATGGCTATAGACTCTTGTAGGGGAGTAAAAGCCATATAGGAATGCAAGCCGTAGGGGATTAGTTCCCATAGAGTGGTAGAATATATAGGCATTGGCACCTATAGGGGATTTGTTAGTGTAAGGGATTTATTAGAGTAGGGGATTTATTAGTATAGGGGATTTGTTAGAGTAGGGGACTAAATCCTATAGGGGATTTATTAGAGTAGGGGACTAGTTCCTATAGGGCGGCGAAATATATAGGCATTAGCTCCCGTAGGAGATTTGTTTAAGTAGGAGACTTATTTAAGTAGGGGATTAACTCTCCTATAGCTTCTATTTAGGTGGCATAAGGCGGCTTCTAATAGGCTAGAGAGTGGGTTATATGTTTTATAGAAATTTAAAGCCTATAGGGAATAATAGGGTATAGGGACCTAATAATCTAATAGAAGATTAGGTTATCCGCTTCTAGGTTTGCTTAGCCTAGGCAACTTACCCAACGCTGTTTTATATACGTTTTAACCAAAGGTTGCTGCCTAGCCTTAGCCGCCCAAATCTCCGTGAAACTTTACTTATACGGTAAAAGAGTAATAAAATATTATCCTATCTACTCTATTAGTACCTTTAGATCCTTTCTTATTTCTATATAATCTCTTCTAGAAGCTTATATTAGTTATTGGCCTAAAGTGCGAAAATCTACTATAATATGCATAAAAATCGGAGTCCGATTCGTAAGTAATTATATAATAAAAAACTTAGAATTCTAATCTCTTTTAGATGGGGTAGTTCCTTTAAAACTTATAGCTGGTTTGGCTATACTAGCCCTTCTAATAGGGGGCATAAACCAATATATAGCTATATAGTATTGCATTATTACTCCACTCTACTTTACTTTACTTTATATACCTACCTACTTTACCTTACTTTATCTACCTTACTTTACTTTACTTACTTTTCTTCTCCCTACCATTTAAGCCTTTTTATAAATAGCTTTATAGCTCCTACCCCTACGCTTATAGACTATGCTAGCCTTATTGCCGTGCTTGATAACAGAATTTGGAGGGTTTTAAGCGAATTCTCCCCCCTAGAAGATCTTAAGGAAAATAGGTTATTAAAGGCAGTAGCTATTATTAGAGAGGACCCAGACACGATTATTGGTAATAATTACCGTAAAAAAGCCAGGACAATCCTTATTAAGCTCTTATCTATTTCCCTTAAAGTCTTCTTTCTATGCGCTCTTAGTACTACCCTAGATGCGTTTAGTAAACTACGCTAGAACCTACACGGCAAACGGGCATGCGCTATGACTACCGATATCTACGCCAATGCTATCTCCAATTGGTAGCGCACTGTGGCCAAGCCAGAGGGCCTGACTTAGGCGATTAAGTACTACGCCGCTTGGCTCCCTGTACCGCCAGACCAGCTAGAGAGCCTAGACTAGGAGATAGAATGCCGCGACGATCTACCCTATAGGGCGATGCCGCAAGGAGGGGTATCTCTAATAATGCCCCTATACGACCTGCTGGATTTTTTAAAGGATAAATATACGGACGCACTAGTGCAGATTAACTGCCCATTTAACGAGTGCTCTTTACCCTCTATTGAGTTTGGACCAGCGGAATGGGGTATAAGGATAGAGTTTGGCCTAGGTATTGTAAAGGCGGTTATAGAGTACGGTATGCAGAGGAAGGCCACCTATATTTAGCCAGCGGAACAAAGCTAGTAGTGTGTTTTATTATATTAATATAAGACGATATATTGGCCTGCCTAGTATTATACACTAGTTGCTAGCATCTATAATAAGAAGGAAATGCTTATCCTTAAGATACTGCCCTATCTCTATGTTTTCCGTTTTAATATTACTGTATATTTTGCCGCCTACTCGCACCGCGCCGTTCTTGCTATGTACCCTAACTACTACGCTATAGAGCTTCCGCCCCTACGGTAGGCCCTTTTAAAGAGAGGAAAACCGACCCGTTTTAACCTCCTAGTCTCTAAGTATTATAGGGTTAGTGGACGGGAACTGGCGTACTAATTATTAGTGCTCTTATAAGGGGGATGGGTGTATAGGGAATAGGGGTTTCAGATAAGACTTACCTTATCTTAGATTAGCTGCTAAAGCGCTATGTTATCCCGCGTAATGTTATTCGCGACTAGTGTCTTTCTGTTTATACTAGGACGTAAAAGCGAATCTTATTAATAGAGTCTTAATAGCCGCTGCTATAGGTTTATAGCCCCGAAGTGACTTGGTTGGCTAGTAGTAATTTATATATAAAGGTGAACCCTAAAGCGACTACAACCCTATAAAGATTAGAAGTTTTAGATATAGTTTTACTAGTAAAACGGGCACTTTTTAAGAAGTCCTAATGGAAAGATAGCTACCTATATGGCTGCCTATAGCAAACTTTTGCTCTACTAAGTAGGGTGATATATATACTAGACAGGCGCGATACTAAAGGTATAATTGGGTTAGTTAGGTAAAGTAGAGTAGAGTAGAGTAGAGTGGAGTGTAGGAGAAGGAAAGTAGTAGTGTAGGGGGAAGAGGGGGTATATACCGTACTATAGGGGATAGAAGAAGTAAAGTGAAGTATAAGTATATAAAGTAAAGTAAAGTGGAGTAAAAGTAAAGTAAGGTGGGGACCTATATTATTAATAAATTAGTGATGTCTGGTTTTAGCCTTATACGTTCTGGCTATAACGATAGGCTAAGAAACCAGCTAGTAAAGGCCCTAAGGATTTAAAGATCCTTCTCTACTAGATAGATCCTAAATCGTTAAGCTTAGACCCTACCTTTTATAGTACCTAGGGCACGGTATGTCCCTAGTATTAACTTACCTTACTTTAGTAGAAGGTAAGATGACCGCGATACGCTAAAGATGCTGTATATAGACGTTCTATATCTTATACCTGCTAGAGAAAGCAAGATTAAGTAGTTATAGTCTAGCTATCTCTACGTTATAGAACTAGAAATGGGTTCTATAATTAGCAGTTATATTTAAAAAGGTGTATATTTCCTACGGCATTCTAAAGCTTATATCCCTTATTAGAGTCTGCCGTAAGCACCCTATCTGTTATTAAATGTTAGACCACGTCTTTGCGTCCCTTACACCCGCAAATGCCCTCACTAGGCTAGTATTTAGCGATGTCTATAACGCCCTTATATTTCAGTGCCAGAATAACTAGGTAGATGGCGCTTAAGCCGCCCTCTACTGCATACTTATTAAGCCCAAGCAGATATATAACGATAAAATATTTCGCCTTTAATGTGAGATAGAACGCACTAAGTATAATACTAATAGCGAAGTGAGTGAAACCCTTATAGAGCTAGATACTAATACTAAGGAGCAGCTTTAAAAGCTTGGTATGGTCTGGGTTGGCTATTATCTGCTAGGGCTGTAGTCTCCGCCAACTATGCTGGAGAGGGGATAGGCGGTGGGAAAGGGCCCCTTAAAAAATATGCCCATTAACCTATTCCTCTGTACCAGATCTTTTATAAAGTCGTATAATATTAACCTCCAGAAGCCCTATATGCGGTTTAACTTCTTTCCTAAAAGTAAGGGCCTTTATATTATAGGCTATTTTAGGTCTTTATTAGCGCAGCTAATAGTTAATAGCGACGCAGCTACGCGGCGGCCGTATTACTTAAACCAGTATAGTATAAAGAGACTGCTTAATAGGCTTAAATACCACTTCTAGTGGATGGAATTCGCTACTAAAAACAACTTTAAGGAAGCGCGCAGATGCTATATAGCTCGCGCTCTTAGCGGGCCGGCGGCTGCTAATATTAATATTAAGATGCCGATCCTACTCCCTAATAAGAGAACAATAGGCAGGTAGATACTAGGAGATGCTCTAGGTACAGGCGGTTACAGTAGAGTATTCTTCGCCTTGGATTAGTTAGCCAATATAGCCGCTATTAAAGTGGTAGAGTAAACTACCTGAAATTATTATAGTATAAATAAAGAGATTAAGATACTTTGGGAAGTAACTAATCTTGTATAGAAGTTAGACAATAGTAAGCGAATTCTGCGTATAGCAGAGGTAATCTATTCTAATAGTAAGGAGTTCTCCTCTAAGACGGCCTTTAATAATATTGCTATTGTCCTAAAGCTAATAACGCCCTAGACCTTTAGCGACTTAGTAGGGACTTAAAGTAAGGGGTAAGCCTCTCATATTCTTAAAATTATAGTTTAAAAGAACGTAGCTAATATATAAGCTCAATAGAGGGTATAAGGGCATAATAATAAAGGCGGCGACTGCATTCCGCGCCGCACTACTAGGTATTAAAGTTATACACAATAGATGCTAGCTGCACTATAACCTAAAGCTGACCAATATCGGCCTTATTAGCAAGCCGCTCTATTCCATCCTACTAGACATTAGTATATCTAGGCACATCTAGGTAGGTAGGTCTTTATGGCCTAAGCTAGGCATAGTCAGTATAATTGGCTATCTCGCTCCCAAGCTTAGGCTAGAGGACTATAACCACTCTATTAATATCTGGTCTATAGGCATTATCTTATTTGAGCTAACGTATAACTACTACTTATAGAAGTTCTCTATTAACCTATAGCGCGATAGTAAGGATAATAAGAAGCTACGCCCTTTTTTCTAGAAGAGTTATTAAAATGCCATTAATAAAATAGCTAGGGATTATAAGAGTGCGTACGCGTTGCCGGCTAGAGGCTATATATATTGTAAGTGTTCCATATTATAAAGCTTTAATGGCTTCTAATAGTAGATGGGCTAATCTAAACTTATAGTTGGCGGTCTCTTTATTAAAATAGTAAGATATTAGTAGGCAGTGAATAACTATATATAGCGCCCTAATATTGATAAGGTTCTCTAGTATTTAGCTTAGAGCCTACTACTACCTAAATCTCTATAGGTAAAGAGACGACGGTTAGAGTATAGCCTTAAAGATAGTAAGGTATAAGTAAGTGTTGTTTAAAAGGCTACCTAGCTGGTATATTATAGTTATACAAGAGAGAGACTGGTAGTACTAGTGTATATACTATATCCAGTGCCTATAGCAATTAAATTCCCGTTTTTTTTAATAATAATACTACTGCCCTGTGTTCTGTCGCTTCTAACTATACTAAGGTCTAGGGTTTATGCCACCCCCTTATTATGCCCTATATATTAGATTACGTAATAACGCCTCCTTGCCGTACTTATGCTAACTTATAGATTTCTAACCTTATTTAAAAGCTTACCTCCCTAACCTCTACCTAAAATAGCCTAACTTGTAACGTTTCTGCACACAGCCATTGCTAGCCATAATATCGCGGCTAGATAGCCTACCTACTACCTTAGCTAGCTAAGATCTGCTTATTATAAGCCTATATCCTTTTAATTTAGTTTTATATTACGGCCTATTAAACTAATAGTAGCGCGAACTTACAGGACTGCCTTAATATTGTTACTACTTAAGGTGCCTACCTTATTTCTTATATAGGTATACCAGTATTCTAGGAAGCCTATAATGACTAATTTACTACTATACTTAAACAGTACCTTAATACGGTTATTACTAAACAGATATATAAAAGTGTTATATATTATAGCACCGCCGATAAATAGCCTATAGGGCACACGCTATTAAAGGTTAAAGAGAAGTATAAGGCCAAATTAAAGGCGTAGGAAGAGCTTGGGGGGGCCACCTCTAATAATGGCAGCGATAATGACGATAATAATAAAGATAAAGGCGGTAATAATATTAACACTAGAGTCGGTTTAGGGAAACCAGTGGCAGTACTAGACTAGCCCTAGAGGCTGCAGAGGCCACGCTAAGCAGACTAGCTCCTAATACTACTACTATCCGCTAAAAGCCCTCTAGCTATACTATATAGGAGGAAGTGGTAGAGGATATCTAGGGAAGATAAGGAGGAGAAAAAGCGCCTCGCTAAAAAGCATATTAACTTTGCCTAAGAAGTCTCCGCCGCTATAGAAGATGCTATACCTAATATAGTATAGCAGAAGGGCCGGAAGCGGCGATAGACTCTTAATATAGGCGATAAAGAGGAGAAGGACAAGAAGCGGCCAGGTAAGGTATAAGTTACTACTACTTACCCTAGCAGTATATGGCTGCAGAGACTACGACTACGGCTAAGATAACTAGCTGGTTAATAATGCTATGATTATTATAATGGGGCGGCTAGGCTAGCCGCTTTTAGGTATATAGCGTCTTTATTACTAATATTAAAGAGACATTAAAAGGTATTGCTCCTACTATAAGGACTATTTACTTAACTTAAGGACTTAAAACTGAGGCTTATTTAAACTCTTAGGGCCAAGACCGGAAGTATTTTAGAGTGGCTAGTACTAGTAAGGTTATAGAGTGTCTTTATAAAAAAGTAAGGAGGGATTTCCTTAAAGGATATTGTACTTAATATAGGTCTAGTTAAAGGATATAGAGGCCTTTTATATCCTACTCCTCTCTACCGCTTAGCTAATAGAAGAGCTAATAGTGGGCTCCGCTTTAACTATACCTTAAAAGTTAAGCCAATTTACCGACTTAGGGATACTAGTATAGCATTATAAATACACTATAATACAGCCACGACAGGAGTATAATCCTTCCCTATCTATACCCTACTTTACTATACCTCTATAGGAGGATTATATTAAATAGCAAGGGCTAATATTAACCCCTTTCTTCTAATTATTCTAAGACGGCGATATAGAGGCAGCTGGTTAAGCGTTACTTTGCACAGTAATACTTATTTAGTTATATGGCTTTACTTAAGCCCTATTACGCGCCTTAATGTAACTTCTTATTACCTTAATAAATTAATAGCTAATAAGCCTGGTTTAAGGCTAAGATAAGGTAAATAGGCAACTTAGCTTTTAGATAGCCCCAATAGTGCAAGGTTTAGAGGCGTTTATATAAAGTTATAAACTAAAACCGGAAGCCAACAATGGCCCCTAATAACGCCTTCCTTAGTAGAAATAGTATTATATAATCCACTCCTAACGCTTACTATTTACGGGGCAAGGCACTACTTATAGTAGACTTGTCCTAGCTAGTTAATCTTATATGCTAACTCCTAATCTATAGTAAAGGAGCTATTAGTGCGCTACTAGAGGTTTAATTAGCATTTTAGCTAAGCCCTTTATAAGCGCTCCGCCTTATATAGGCAGTATAACAACCCCTATTAATCTGCCTTATATTAAGAGAGGACTTATATTTAAGACGCTAAGCAGCTAGTACTTAGAAGTCCGCAGACTTATACCCTTTTTTACTACTCTTAAGTATACCCCTTTTATAAAGGATATTATATTATATTAAACAGTACTAAAGAAGATATTATTATATTCTATATCCCTAATAGCATTAACTACAACTTCTCCTGCGAGTGCGGCATCCCTAAATTTTTAGCTAGTAAGTAGGCATTTATAGATAGAGAAACTGACGGCAATGTAGAGATTAATACTAAGGATAAAGACTAGGACGTAAAGACACTATCTAGTGGAGAAAACGGCTTTAATATTAAGAATTGAGAAATAGGGGCGGACATTAATAAAGAGATATTAATTAATAACGAGGCCAACGCTATTAACTAAATATAGACGATGATTAAATACGGTGCCCTTAACTTTATAGCCTTAAATTTGTAAGTACAGGATATAAATATAAAGAAGAGTTCTAATAAAAGCTAGTAAAAGGATTAAACTTTTATGTCCTACTATACCTACCTTAGCCTCTCTTTGCTTAGCCTATCGCGAAATAAAACAATATTTTACTATTCCCACCATAGTCTCTGCCCGCTTAACTTATAGCAAGCTATAAAGCATCTAAAAGGATCTAGGTCTTTCCTTAGATAAACTTATTTACTACCTTAAAAGCAATAATAGAAGGTAAATCCATGCTAATAACCTAGGATTTTTTAAATTTCTTACAGACTTGGAACGCATACCACTATAGCGACTATTAGTTGTGTTTAAGACCAAGGTACTTATAGACTTATACCTTAAGAATATAAATGCGTTATTCTATAGTGTTTTCTCTTTAGTTAAATTATTTCTCTATATATTATATATGGCGGTTATTCGTCTATTCTAGTATAGTAGGGTTAGGTAGTTAGGTTACGCAAAGGGGCTTAGACTTATAGCTACGCTTATAGGGCTATTTATATAGGAACTTCTCTAAGTATATATAAGGGGGCTTTAAGTCATTGCAAAGTTTATAGAGGTCTTTATATAGGAACTTCTTTAATATTTCTAAATCTGGCCTTATATATTCCTTTAGTTTCTAGTTTTAGTATTTTTATAACATTTACTTCCTATTAATTACGCGCTAGGCGTAAATAGGTGCTAGGCTAAACTATATAGCCTCCAACTTAGCTTGTATAACTACCTAGCCTACACACCACAATATTAATTACGCACTAGCATAAATAAGCATTCTATATAGACTATGCGGCTTTAATACTATAAGCTTAATAATTATATAAGCCAAGGAATCCTATAGGATAGACTTAACACTTAGACCCCTGCTATTACCTAGCTTATACAATCGCCTAGCTCGCACAATCGCCTAGCTCGCACAATCGCCTAGCTCGCACAATCGCCTAGCTCGCACGATCGCCTAGCTCGCACAATCGCCTAGCTCGCACGATCGCCTAGCTCGCACGATCGCCTAGCTCGCACGATTACCTAGCTCGCACGGCTACCTAGCTTGTATAATCACCCAGCTCGCACGATTACCTAGCTTGTAGGATCACCTAGCTCGCAGAATTAAAGCCGTAAAGTTATTAAACCTATTAATATCCTATTTATACGCTAGATGTTAATTAGAGGGCGCTAGGTTAGACTACTTTACTTATATAATTACTTAGCTTATAGGATCCCCTAGCTCTTATAAGCCCCTAGCTTTTATAAGCCCTAGCTCCTATAACCTCCTAACTTATAAGACTAAAGCCGCAACTAGGCATTATATGTAGCTATAAAAAGTATAAATGGGGTTATACTATAATAGAGATAATAGGAACAATAGGGACTAAAAATAGGTAATAAAAGTAATAGTATATTATTACTTAATGTTAATAGTAGTAAAAAGGGGGATTTAACGCTATATTACTTAATTAAGACTAGTAAAACACCTAATATATACCACCTGCATAGTTCTAGAGATCCTACTACTTTATTTAAAAATAGGAAACTAAAGAAGTATTAGGGTCTTATATACGTTATAGGCGTAATATAGAATATATAAGTCATTCTTAAGGGCTGCTTTATAGTTTAGATAGCCACACCTAATTAATTGTCCCTTTTTAAGTTAATTAAGGTGCTTATAGTAAAGATATCTCTTTAGAACGGCCTAGCTATAGAACTAGTATATATATTCTTTTATTAGCTTTGCTTTATCCCTAAAACAAAATACTTAAAGCCTAAGATCCCCTTAGAGAAATATAAACGTGTTTAACCTCTATTATTACTATTAAAGTTTCTTAGCGTTTATATAAAACAGCCTATCTTATAAAATATAAAAGAAAATTTCTGTTAATCGGACGTCTATGCGCCAATTGTAAGAAAAGAAGGACTTATATAAAGATTAATCCATAAAGAAAAAGAGGCTATATATATATAAGGTAGATGTAGATATTAGGGGGGGGTATATAATAGGGAGTTAGTAACTAAGTTAGTAACTAAGTTGGTAACTAAGTCAAAGAGTAGGTAACTAAGTCGGCAGTATAATACCTAACTTAGGTTAATAATTTTTAAGACTACTTTCTGTAATTAATCCTTAGTGTTAAAACTAAAATTGCACTATTTATAGAGTAAATCTATATTCTAAATAGTTGCAGCGCTCTATAAGACTGTACTGTGTATATTGTTAGTATATTGTTATAGGTGCATTTTATGCGCCAAAACAACCTAACAGAGGTTGTATTGGATCTTTTCCCCTTCCCTAATATTTATAAGGTACTTCCACTTAAAGTATTTACTAAGATTACCTAGGGTATAAAACGAATATATACACTGTTTAATTAATAGGTTTTCGTTACCTAGATAAAGAAAATATATCTTCGGCCTCTTCTTACTATATACTAATACTTTAGCTGCTTTTAAGGCTTTAAATTAAGAGTTAATCTTGGCCTCATCTATTATCTCAACTAGTATTACACAACCGCTAGATTATTTATAAAGTTTAAAAGTAGTAGGGTACATTCTACCTTCCTTAACCCTATAGTATTGCATAACTGCATAAATAGCCCTATCGCGTTAACGAATCTTCTCTTTAAATATAGTACCTAGTAGGCTAATAACCGCATTAACTAATTCCTTTTATTCTAATAATATGCCCTTATAGAGATCTGTTATTACCCTAGCCTTTATATTAACTTAAACGCCGGCAAGCTACAGTTTAACATTATATACTAGTTGCTCCTATTCCCAGGTCTTCTTAACATCTTTAAGAAGTATATACTGCTAGCGTTGCCTTTCTCTATTAATTTCGCCATTAAGCGCCTTATACTTTAGATGTTTTGTAGCTTTGCCTTTAAGATAGCATTTAAGTTACTCTCTTTACTTAAGCAGAGAACGGATAGTAGGATAATTATTAACTAATAAAGATTGTTTTATTATAAGCCGCCACGGTTGTTAAGGATTAATTAAACGGCTTATAGTATAAGCGGCCCGCATTAATATATCTTGGGGCTAAATGCCTCAGATAATCGCCTATATATTTACTATAATACGTTACAACAGGTAATGCCTTAAGAACGTTTGTATATCGGCATACTACATTATTAGGTTTTGCATAGCCTCGCTAACATTACTTATATTTCTCTTTAGTGCTTCTAATAGAAAGGCCGGTCGTAATAAAGCTTACCATTCTTATTAAATACCTTTCCAGTACTATATCTAAGTAAATATAGGTAAGAGACCTAAGCAAAGCCAGTGATTTACCTAAGCCCTTTAGTCTAGGGTGCAAGGGTAGAGTATAAAAGAGGTTCGTTAGAAGAAATAGTCCAGCTATTTAAAGTCCTCACTAACTAGCGGAACATGGGAATATCGTCTAGTTTCTAATTTAGCTATAATGGTAGCTTATTGCGACCTGGCTTAATATAGAGCTTACTTAGCTCTTTAGAAGATATAAGGTTATATACTATAAACGCCCAATTAGCGAAAAGGAGACCAAGAAGGAAGATATAGGGGCTAAAGCTAAGGGACAGGTTGTAGATAATTTCAGGGATAGGGAAGATATTTCTAGTTAGTAGGTAAGCATTAATACTTATTTTATAATGTTATAAATAGTAGCAACTAAAAGAAAAGGATAGAATTTTAAGAACCTATATATCTTTCACACCAAGGTACTCCTTTATAAATTTAAATATAAATTCTAGTAAAATATAGTAGGGCCCACCCTCTAGGTCCTAGAGTAGCGTAACCCTAATATGCCAATAGCAGAGATTAAGGAGGGCTTAAGGCCGATTTGCAGTAAAACTACCCAGTTATAGATACAGCTAGAGTAGTATCCTATAGCGCCCATAGAAGTACCTCTTTTTAGTCATTATTAGGTTTGTCCACAGCACTTTTATAAGGTCCTCTATATACATATAGGGCTTCTCTAGCCCCGTCTTCTTTAAGCTATACTTCTTAGCCAGCTTTCTAAGCACCTAACCCCTAAAATTAGTTACTTCTAAAGCCTAGGGTATACAACATCTTAAAGTAGCTAGGATGCGCTTACCTTATACATATTCCTATTTAACTAACCATTAAGCTTTGCACTAGTCACTCTTTTATATATAAGGCGGTAGACCTTCTATTATGTCCTAAGAAAGCTTAATACTTTAGTTCTACAGCACCTCCTTCCTCCTTTCCCTTAGTATTAATTAAGCAGCCAGTTAAAAAAGCCGTAGAGACTATAAAGAGAGACAATTATATAGGCCTTTTAAGGGTCCTTTTCTAAGTACGCCCAGAACCTATACTACACGTTAGCGCCATTGGGGTAGTATAACATGGTAGGGAAATAGAAAGAGACGGACTGCTTACTAGCACTACTGCTCTTTAATGCGGTCAAGTAGACGGGTACTACTAGGTTTATAATCCTCCTTTGCATATTCTACTTTATTAAACGTATTAAGCTATTTAAGGTAATACTTAGGCGGGTAGTCTTTGTTAGTAAGGAGCTATGCCCAATCATTATTGTTATTATCACTACTAATATTAACGTTGGTTAAGTCTATACTGGAACTAGCTTTGTTAGTTTTTAAATCTGCGTATTCGCTCTCCTTAAACAAAGAGTATTTGTCTAACAGGTATTGTCGTATATTGCGTTATTATTAGCGAATCTATTAAAGAAAGGAGAGTTGGTGCAATACTGCTATTAATAAATACTTAAAGACGAGTAAGGTGGACGGTAAGTAGAATAGGTAGGTCTAGCGGGAGAAGAGAAGATAGGTAGCTATTTGTGGTTAATGAGCAAGGGCGAAGCCATCTTAAGTATACTGGCCAGCCAGATTTAGAGGGGCCCATTTTAGCGCCTAATAGTAATAGGAGCGAAGTATATAAGTATATAGCATACCTGGGGGTACCTTGGCGCTAATAAAGGCTAAGGGTACCTTGCTCTATTTATACCTGCGCTAGGCTAATATAGGCAATCTGGATAACCTTAGTGCTCAGGCCACCAGCCGTAGGTTTTGGGGTTTTTTTGGCCAAATTAACCTCAGAAAATGGCGTCACAAACCGCCAAAAACGGCAGCCAAGTCGCCGTATAATTGTTTAAGGTAGTAATATATTAATAATACGCTTTATAAATTCCTTAATATATTTATTACCGTATATCTTAATAATATCTTAATCTACTCGTCCTTACTTTCTAAATATTAGAAATATATTTAAATGGTTCTTAAATGCTTATAAGATATGGGCTTATAATATAATATTAAAAAATATAAGTTTTATATATCTAAGGTTATATACTTAGGCTTAATTATATCTTATAATGGAATTAAAATAGACCCTAAGAAAGTTGCCGTAATTATAAACTAGGAAAGCCCTAGCAATATATAAGATATTTAAGGATTTTTAGAATTTGCAAATTTCTATTAATAATTTATTAACTACTTCTTAGAAACTGTTTAGCTATTAGTAAACCTAATAAAAAAGAATATAAAATTTAAATAGACCACTAAATGTAAATAAGTTTTTAATAACCTAAAGTATTATTTTATAACTGCTCTAATTCTTGCCTACTTTAACCCTAACCTTAAATATATTATTAAAACGGACTTGTTAGATTATACGCTAGGGGGAGTGTTATTGCAATATAATAAGAATAGCGAGCTACGTCTATTAGCCTTTCTTTTCCGGAAACTTGTCTCTACTAAATTAAACTATAAGATATATAATAAGGAACTGCTTACGATTATTAGATGCTTTAAATAATAGCGTTTTAAGCTTAAAGGATTGTTATTCCTAATATATGTGTTAACGGACCATAAGAACCTATAGTACTTTATAACTATAAAATAATTAATATAGCGCTAAATTTGTTAGGCCGAATACCTCTTATAATTTAACTTTAAGATTATATACTAACTAGGCAAACTTAATTAGAAGCCTAACGCATTAATATAATAATTGTAGGACTTATCTATAAACGCTTTAGACAAACAAATTACAATTTTTTTATAAATTTTATTGCCCCCTAAACGTTTTAAAAAACTATATCCTATATTTCTAGATATAGAACTTAATAGAAATAAATTAGGAATTAATAAATAGGAAATAGAAATTAATAAGCTAATAGAATACAAATATAAGAATAATATATAGATAATAGATATAATAAAAGCAATTTAAATAGGAAAACAATAGTATAAGGATATTACACTTACTAAATACGAAATTTAAAACAACTAATTATACTATTAACAGAAGATAGTAGTCCTAAATTCTAAACCTTTATAATTTAAGATATTTAAATTTGTATACAACTTCCCTATAGTAGGGCATCCTAACTATATAAAGACTTATAAAATTGTTTAATAAGTATACTACTGGCCTATAATACACAACTATATATAAAAATACGTTTAAGTATATAGGATGTGTATGTGTGGGAAGACCTCTTATATAAAGAAGTAAGAAGTACTTTAACCACTACTAATTCTAATATAAAGATGGCGCGATATCTTAATTAACTTTATAGTTAACTTGCCTAGCAGTAATAGGTTTATAAATACTATAGTAGTTATTAACTATTTTATAAAAATGTGATATATAATTCCTATAGACTTAATTAATATAATATTAGTAGCCAAATGTTTTATTAAGTACATCTTTAAGCTATACGGACTTCCTAACTTAATAATATCTAACTATAGAAGCTAGTTTGTTTTAGACTTTTAGCAAGCTCTATATAAATAATTAAGTATTTAAATATAACTCTTAACCGCATTCTATTTGGAGATAGATAGTTAAACTAAAATTGCAAACATAATTATAGAATAATACCTATAAATATACTGCTCCTACCTATAAGACGACTAGGAAAAATGGCTGCCCTTGGCCAAGTTTACTGTAAATAATATAATAAACGTATTAACGGGCATGACGCTATTCTACGCAACCTATAAATAAGACCTTTAACTTAGATTTAAACTATAACCCAAAATTAATATAATAGGACCCACGATTAAATAGATCTAGTTAATTAATATATATAACTTTACTAATTAAATAAAGCAGTTAACGTAGTCTGCGGGCCAATGGGCCATGCGGGCCTATAGGCCATATCAAACCCCTACTAAAAATTAGAAAATCTATGCCTTACCAACCACTTAATAATAAATTCTAAAAATTTAGATTTAGACTTTTATATATACTCTACAGCTTCTATTAAAGTTACATAGTAAATAGTTTAGTAGTTTTTAAGATATAGTAATTTAGCCTTATTTCGGCCCCTAAATTTTAATATCTTAAAAACCACTAAACTATTTACTATATAACTTTAATAGAAGCTATAGAGTATATATAAAAGTCTAAATCTAAATTATTAAAATTTATTATTAAGTGGTTGTTAAGATATTAGGGTATAGATTTTCTAATTTTTGGTGGGGTTTTGACGTAGCCCACAGGCCCGCATGGCCCATTGGCCCGCAGACTACGTTAACGGAACTATTATAAAGTAAATTAACGTATACTTAAATGGTATAAGAATAGTATACAAATAAAGAACGAGCTTCTGTATAGGACTTTAAGAAAGGTAATATAGTTTACCTAAATATATAAAACCTACGGACTTAACGGCCCTTAAAGAAACTTAATTAGAAGTTTGTGGGCCTATACTAAATTAAAAAGAAACTAAGCCTGTATGCCTATAAGCTTAAACTACTAACTAAGATAAAAATATACCTAATGTTTTATATAAGCTTATTACAACCTTTAAAAGATAATCCTATAACTTATAAAATCCTACCACTACCCCCTGTAATTGTTAATAATAGTAACAGTTTATACTTTATTAACTTAATTAATAATACATAATAGAAAACACGATCTAAACAATTTTAACTTCTTATTAAGTGGGAAGGATATAAAATACAAACCTAGGAAATCTATAACTAGATTAAGGCTAACGCGCCTTCCTTAGTAAAAGAAATCTATAAGAACTATCCTTTGCGGCCTGCTCTAGCTAGATAGACACGATATAAAGGTAAACAATTGCTACCTAATATAAATATATAAAACATAATAGCAGGAAACTTAAAATTAAAAAGAACTTAAAATATACTATAACGCTTATAACGCAATTATATAACACGCGATAGGTTATAAGTCTTAACTAAAATTAAATTATTTGGGCCTTTGGTTAAAATGGGGGGTACTATAACAGGACTAGCCTAGTTATAGTAGGAATGTCTTAGTAAAATACTTAATAGATAAATTATAATACTTTAATTAAATTCTGCCAAATTCTGCTAAGTTAATTAAATTCTACTAAATTCTGCTAAAGTTAATTAAATTCCGCTAAATTCCGCTGACTTAATTAAATTCTACCAAGTTCTACTAACGTAATGGAATTTAGTTAAAACCTGTTAAAATCCACATAGGCTTATACCCACGCGTCTGCTACTAAGACCCTAAATATTTAGTTATAAGTTTCCTATATTCCTTTCTCTTCTTTACATAACGTCTTGTATTTAGCAAGAGCTATATACCTTTAGATTAGATAGAATTTATATTGTTCCTTTAAATCTTCCCTAAAGCCTCTTCGCGCCCTTACACTATTCTGCTCTATATATATATTAACTAAGTAACTAAATTTATAATATATACCTTTTTTCCCGTTTCCTTACCTTCTCTTTTTATACAATGTCTTAACTTTATTACGCAGTTTATATATATAGCTTAATAATATCTAATTCGCTATAACGTACTCTATAAGCGAGCCGCCACCCTTAAAAACTTACCTAAAAGTAGAAAATCTACACTGTAATATCTTAATAACCACTTAATAATAAATTCTAATAATTTGGGTTTAGACTTTTCTACATACTTTACAGCTTCTATTAAAGTTATATAGTATATATTATTATTCATTGCTTAACGTCCGATTCGGATCCCTGTTGGGCCCACGCGGACTACTCCTTATATACATGTGGGGAGAAAACTCTATTTGAGAAAACCCCGTGATCCGTCTCCCCGCCTTTTGGGGCTCGCTTGCGAGTCGCCTACGAGTCACCAGTGGTGCTCTACTACCTTACTTTTTGACCTCCTTGGGAACCACTGCTGCCGTAACAAACCTACGGAGTTATATAGTATATAGTTTAGTGGTTTTTAAGATATAGCAATTTAGGGGCCAAAATAAGGCTAAATTGCTATATCTTAAAAACTACTATACTATATACTATACAACTTTAATAGAAGCTATAAAGTATATAGGAAAGTCTAAATCCAAATTATTAGAATTTATTATTAAGTGGTTGTTAAGATATTAAAGTATGGATTTTCTACTTTTTAGTAAGTTTTTGAGGGTAGCAGCTTGCTTAGGATGGCGGCTCGCTTATAGAGTACATTATATTGTTAGCGCTTATACTTACTCTATAATATCTACCTATTTCTACTATATTTTACTAAGTTTACTAAATCTTATTAAGTTCTACTAAAACTGTTACCTAAATCCTATTCTACCTTATATATATGTTAACTAAGCAACTAGGTTAATAATATATACCCTTTCTCCCTATTTCCTTACCTTCTTTCCTTATGTTGGGAATGAGGCAAGCGGTCGTCACGTAACGCCGCGGCACTAGCGTGGCGAGGAGTCTTAAGCTCCTTGCCCTTCCTTATTCCAAATATATTAAGCTTTTAACTAACATCACTGTAACCTACTTAAGTAGCCGTTATTGGTGAGTCACCCTGTGTGACCAATACTGATTAGTGGTTGAATATATAGTCAACTACAGAGCAGCTAGGTTTTCGAACAGAAGAGACAGTCTCGTATAGGGGTGCTATATACGCTTATATGGAATGGATCCCGGCGATACTATGCTACCTTAAACTTGCGGAAAACTAGTAATAGAAGTGTTATTAAGTACTAGGAGATACCAAGTTGCGTCTATTACGTAGAACAACCACATTTACAAAGATTTGGTTGAGTACTTTAGGTCAAAAATATTACTAAACCTAGGGTCCTAAGTTAACGTCCGAAATGCGTTAAAACAACCATCTTAATACCTTTGGTGTACCTTCGTAGACTATAGGATTACGATTACTACCTAACTACACATCAAACAACCTTTATTTCCCTTAATTTTTATTAAAACGCGTTAAACAATCTTTAATAATAGCTATTATGGCGTTAACCTACCTAAAGAAGTACAAGGATGACATTAACCTAGAGATATAGAAAACCGCCATAATTAATCCTAAAGATATTAATTAACAAGACTTAAACGGATTCTTATTATACTATATAGCACACTATAAAGACAGCGAATACAACGACACCATGCTATGGTACTATATAAAGGAGGACTTTATTAGATGGATAAAGGAAATATAGGCTCCTACAAACAAGGATATCATATAGGACTTCCGTAACTTCCTACGGGAGAATAGAGTGTTCGTACCTATAGATGGGGGTGCTATTAGAGATAATATTTAGGAGCAAGTTATTAACGTAAAAGAAGAGCACGAATGGACTCCATAAGAGATTAAGCACTAACTACGCACTATAAGGAAGCTTAATTTACAATAGAACCTAAGCAATACACTATTAGAGACGCTTCTACCTCCGTTTTTAACTCCCCTATATTAACCAATTCAACCCACAACTTCGACTACTGCCCTTTAGTAAGTACAAGATCCCCCTACTTTGCAATCTAACAGCCTTTAGACCCTACCAACTAGACCTATATCCCTACTGTAGCCTATAATGCAACTCCTATCTCCTCTATCTTAATCTTAAATCGGAGACAGTTTAAAATTGCTTATAGAGCTTGCGAAGCTCTATTTAGATTAGGAGAAGAAGTTTAGTAGGGAATTATATAATGTTCTTAATTCGAAACTACGTATCTTCTATAACTGTTGCTAGAAGGTAGGAATAGAGTCTAATAAATACTATAACGCCTATTCTGTTATGCTTAAGGGCCAAGCTAGTACCTTCTATTATAATCGTTTGGTAGGAAAAGGATACGATTTTAACCGTATAATATATAAGTTAAGATACCACTTTAAAACAGAAGAGAACAAGCAGCAGTATATATTAGAATGGAGAGAGACTACCTTCCTAAGGATTATTACTATAAACCTAGGTATCCCTTAGCTTGATTATCTTCAAAAGCTCTTTAATTAACTTTAGATGATTTAGTATAGTTTATCCAAATTATATTAAGAGGATTTCAGCCTATATAATTAAGTCATTAGCGCATACTAAGGCGTTAAAGAATGCAACCTTACTCTCTTTAATCCTGCAAATACTTATAAAGGAGTATATACTTAATTAAGATCTTCTATTAGCACCACTCTACGCTCTTAAAAAGTATAGCAATTTAATACCTAACTTTAACCTACTTTAATCAACCCGCCTAACCAATATAATTACAACTAGACTGATCGAACATATAGTAGCTGTGGTAGGCAATACAGCAGAGGGTATAATTAACGACTATAAGGCAAAGGTAAAGGTCCTTATAGAGGTTCATTCCAAAGTAATTGCTAAAAGAAGTGCTACATTTATAAGAAACCGAATTGCTAGTTAACTAGGCATTCTTTTAATAAGCGAAAGGAGGCATATAATAAGTTTCGCCAGAGTACAAGAAACGTTGGAAATTATAAGGTTACTATAGCCTACTTCTAAAGCTTCCTAGTTTAATATGAAGGCGTAAAGGATCTTAAGAGTAAGGCTAATAAGGCCAAACAGCTTCTTATGGATATAGAAATTAAGGACTACTCTCCTAACCAATACTTCACTAAGTATAGTAAGGTAGATGGTATATAAACCGTTATTATTCTTAATAACTAATCCACGCTCTATGCTATTACGAAGTTAAACATCTTTAATAAGCCAAAGAAGAGTTCTATATTCTCCTTTAACGATAGATACTTAGCGAACATCTTCTATGGTATTATGCTAGATACTAGAGCCGTAGGAGTATCTATAGTAGGAGAACCTTAAGTTCGAGCTCTTTAGTAGCTTAATAGCTCTGTTCAGATTAACTAATTAATAGTAGGCTAATATACAATTTGTTTTAGCAAGGGTATTGCAATCTCTCTTAGCACAATTAAGGTTAAAACCCCCTTAGGGTATATCACTTTCTATATTATTCCCGCGAACACCCCGTTTCTATTTTGCATTAGAGATATAGATAAATTAGGCGTTAAACTTAATAACCTTAAGAATATGCTTATTTAGGGAGATAATTGGGTGCCTATTATACGCAAATAGGGTTACCCCTGGTTGCTCCTTTATTAACTAGAAAAGAGCGTTGCTTAAAGCTACTTAACCAAGTTAGAGCTACATTAACTATACTATTATTTTAGCCACCTATCCATTTACTAATTGCTTAGGGTTCTTTAGCAAGCAGGCCATAAAGTTAAGGTTAAGGCAATTGAGCATCTTATGAAGTACTGCTATTACTGCTAAATAAACTAGAAGTCCCCTGGCCGATTTAAGTTCACCCTTAAAGATAACTATAACTTCAACTTCTGTATTATTGTTGACGTTATATATCTTAGCGGCAAGCTAGTACTCTAAGTTATTAACTTCTTAACCTCCTTCTAAGCCGCATGTTTCTTAAAGGATATATTAGCTAGGAATATATAGAATACCCTTTAATTATACTGGATTAATGTTTACTAAGGACCCCCTAACCAAATTATCTATAATGTAGGAAAGAACTTCTTATCTATAGAGTTTTAACAATAGATAAAGGCAATGGCAATTAAGGTTAAGGAAGTCCCTATTAAGGCATATAATAGTATTAGAAAAGTGGAGTGATATTACGCGCCATTATGCCGCGTATATAAGATTATCTCTTTAGAACTAGAGGATACTAGCAAAAAACTTACCTTATAAATAGCTGTTAAAGCTATTAACGATTCCGCTGGCCCGGATGGACTTATACCTATATTACTAGTCTTTAGCGCCTACTCTTAAATAACTAACAATTCTCTACTATCTCCCTCTACTGTGTAATAGGCTAAGGCTATTCGCAAAGTAATAAAGGAGGTCCGACGTCTCTACGCTACACGCCAGGTCAATAATGCACTAGGAATAAGAAATGGCCTAAATACCTTAACTACGCTTAATCTGCCACTCCAGTCTAAGGTACGCGTATAGTGTAAAAAGGGAGGATGGTTAGGCCTATATTAACTTATTACAATTAATGGTTAAACTTGCACTATTTAGATGCTTTACAAACCCACTTAATTCTGTTTAACTGTTATTAAGCCTTACTATAAAGATAACAGTTTTAAGCCTTTATAGGATGCCCTAGAAGATGCCCTAAAGAAGAACTATAATTAACATACTTTAGAAGGCGACTACAATTCTAATATAATTATAGTAGATACGCCGCAACTATAATACGGTAGAGGTCGCCTAAAGGGATTACAAAATTGCCAATATTTTATTAATTTTAAAGAGTAATTTGTTGCCGCCATTAAGAATAGAGTTAAGTTATTAATAGCTTTTATAACAGCTAAGGAGAAGGCTGACTTTAAGCTTACAAAACAGCTTTAAAAGGAAGGTTATATTATAACCCTAAAAGCTCCTTTCTAAGCATCTAACAAGTAGGAGATTGATAGTCTTATTATAAAAGGAGTTTTTAAATTTAAGAAGTATAACCCTACTAAGTTTAATGAAGTTCGCATCTTTAAGTTAAGAATGGTTAATAAGATTAAGGGCAAAGCTACTAACACCCTATTTAAGAAATTAAGGCTTGTTATCTAAGGTTATAATAATAATAGTAAGGAGGTGATTCTTACGCAATCTCCTATAATTTAATAAGTTAGTTAGTGGGTTATTTTTGCACTAGCTCCCTCCTTAATAAAAAATAGAATAGCGGTCTATTTACGAGATATTACTTAGGCCTATACCTAATTAGAGACGCACCTTTAGCGCTTAATATTGGTATACCTTCTAGAGCAAATTTGCCACTAATATCCCAAAGATATAATTATAGTTGTGCTTAAGCCATTATATGGAATCGCAGAGGTAGGAACTTATTGGCGGGCTACCTATAGCAAGTACTATAAAGAGAAGCTTTTAATAACTACTTCTATATTTAACCTATACTTCCTTATTATAACTATAGGAACTCTATTTGGAATCATCGGCATATAAACTAATAATATAATTATCTTAGGAGACGACTAATTCTTAGCTCTTAAAGAAGATAAGCTAGTAAAGGCAAATCTTATAGCAAAGCTAAAGAAAAAGCTTAATTTAATAACACTATTACTTTTTAATAGATGTATCCTCTCCCTAAACAAGGATTCTATTGCTTTGCGCCAGAAAGATTAAGGTAAGAAGATTAATATTATTAACGTTAATTCTCTAAAGCAAGGATATATGGAGCAACGCGCTCGCGGAGCTTATATTGCTTCTATCTATTAACCTAAGGCTTTATTTAATCTCTCTATTGCCGCTTAATACCAGGAACCAACTAAGGATAATATTCTTGCCCTAAATAAGCGTCTTTCTTGGCAAATAAACTATTTTAATTAGGGACTACTCTATATGCCTATTAATCTTCCTACCGCTAAGCTCTTTATATTTGTTAATGGATTGTTTATAAATAATAAAGATTTTAGCTCCTAGCTAGGATATAAGATTATTATCGCAAACAAATCTACTAGAGAGAATGACTTTATAATCTACGGCAATCTTATCTATTAGAGCTTAACTAAGAGCAAGTATATTACCTAAAGCGTTCTAGCATTAGAGATATATAAAATAGTTAGCGGAGTTAATATGGTAATTACAATTAGAACTACCCTAAAGATAATTATAGATTAACTCAAACTCCCTATTATCCCTATAATCGTGTGCACCAACTTATATTCCCTCTATAAGTGTTTAGTTAAGCTTGGTACTATAAAGGAGAAGCGCCTTATAATTAATATTATAGCACTTCGGCAATTCTACGAATAGTAAGAACTCTTTAAGATCTAATAGATTAATGGCTAAGACAACCTAGTAGATATAATAACGAAGGCAAACCTAAATAAAGCTCTAGAAACGTTTGTTAACATAAATACTCTACATATATAGGTTAAAGGTTAGGTTAAAAGGGAGTAGAAGTATAATAATCTACAGACCCTAATTCTAACTAGCCAATTAGGATTTTCTATCCCCAGGATAGAAAATCGCTATTAGCTTGCTTATAACTAGCGCCTTAGCGGCCCTAATATAATATACGCCTATAACTCTAAGCAAGAAAGCACCACGTGCTAAAATACAAATTTTAGGACAGCGAGACTTATATTATAATAGCAATAGTAAGTAAGGAGGATTAATATTTGTTACGCTAGCCAAGCAGTATTTATATATAGATAGCAACTACAAAAGAAGAGTTGCCAGTGTTGGGAATGAGGCAAGCGATTATTACGTAACGCCGCGGCACTAGCGTGGCGAGGAGTCTTAAGCTCCTCGCCCTTCCTCATTCCAAACATATTAAGCTTTTAACCAACATTACTGTAACCTACTTAAGTAGCCGTTATTGGTAAGTCACCCTGTGTGACCAACACCTTATATAATATCTTAACTTTATTATACAGTTTATATATATAGCCTAATAATATCTACTTTACTATATATTATTGTTGCTTATACTTACTCTATAATACTAACTTTTGGTTATATAATTAATACTAATATAGTTTATTAGTTTGTCGCGTATTCTAAACCTAATAAAATCGCGATTTTTTGACCCTTATAGAATTAACCAATTCTTAATAAAAATTAATGCAAATTTAATAGCGGCCTATTAATGTAATAACTAGCTTATATAGAAAGTACTAGGAATCTTATATAAGTGGAAGTAGGTTAGATAGGAAAAGTAGAGTAAAATTGCCCCACTTTTCCTATTTAACCTACTTCCGCTTATATAAGATTCCTAGTACTTTCTATATAAGCTAGTTATTACATTAATAGGCCGCTATTAAATTTGCGTTGATTTTTATTAAGAATTGGTTGATTTTATAAGGGTTAAAAAATCGCGATTTTGGTGGGTTTTGGAATGCGCGACGAGCTAATGAACCACTTTATATATTTAGAAGATTTTAATTATAAAATATTCTGATTTATAATTAGAAGTTCTATAAGATTCCTATAGATTCTATGTAAGAGGCCAGTCTGACCGGAACGTATAATTATCTAATTGATAGTATAGAATGAAAGTCATAGGTAAGTAGAAGGTAAGTCAAAGGTAAAACGAGCTTCACGTATTAAAGGACAAATGCTTTCTAACCTCTTCTATTTAGAGACTAATCGCTGGTTCTTCTCTAGAGGAGAACCAGCTCCCTTTATGATCCTTCTAAGACACTAGTAAAACCCTTTGCTCCTTATCTGTCTAACCATGTCTCCTCTGGGACATTGGTGGGACATTGGTGAAACCTTTATCTGTCTTATCTGATATGTACCTTTTAGGAGCGCCCGTTACATTCTACTAGTAGTAAATAGTAGAAACTTTAAAAAACTTCCAGAGCCTTCTTATATAATGCTTATAATTTAACACTAACTAACCCGTCTATCTGAAAGGCAAGGCACTGCGGCCGTGCCTTGTTTACAATTCATTTTCCGTACGTTGAAATGCAAGGGCCATCTACGCCATGGCAGCGGTAACGCTTCTACCAAGGATCTTCTTACCTTAAAACAGTTAGTAGTACATAGAGCTAGAGCCCATTGATGTGAAGACTTAACCGCTAGTATCTAAAACCAAGCATAGCGCGTACCGACTCAATTGGACGCGAACACTGGATTCGTATATGGCAAGGCTGCCTCTAGTAATCTGGTGCGTCGTTCTTCTAACATAAATACAGAACATCTGCGCTGTCCCACTGAGTGCAGCCGATGAATTGCATGGACAGTAAAGTCCATGGCCAAGCGCAACGCTCCTCCATTCTAATTTCTATTTCCCATGCAAACCAAACATACGCCTCACTAAATGCGGGCCCTGGAGGCAACATCTAATGCTTTTATAAAGTGTGAAGAATAAGAAATGAACAAAGAAATTTCATGAGCGCCCCCGGCGTTCAACCGTCATGCTCCGCGAGTTGCCAAAATAAAAGGAATAATGTTCGTTGCAATCGGTAATGATGACACAACATTAGTTCTAACAACGCCGCTGCTCAATGCTGCTGCAAACTGAAATGCGGTGAGCTATTGCTGCCAGTGGTCCAGTACATGAAGAACAGATTAGTCAGCCAAATAGATGATCGGTGTAAACAGTAGTTTCATATCCAGCGTCAACTCTCCAACACCATAGTTGTCATCCACATCCGTAACCGATCCTCGACTTCCCTGCTCAGACGCAACATATGCTCTGATCTGTTTCAGGAGCCCGAAGACCTGGTGAAATCGTGCATCGGCTGAGGCGTGCCAGTCGAGAGGTCTGTTGTTTCGGATAAACATATTGGCAAGAAAATAAAAATGGATGCCATCTCTGCAGAATCCAACCCGGCGGTGATTTGACTGAGAAGGTGGATACTGTATTTGCATATCCGTGTCCCAGGCCTTCTTCCACTTGTCTAACGCATTGCCTATCATCTTGAGCATTTGATGGGCGTGAGGGAATTGCCCCGGCGTACCGTCAGTCGGCGTGGCTCGACCACTGTTGGTATTGCTCATCGTGCCATTGGAACCATCTGCAGCGACCCAATCATTGTGAGAGAGTGGAGTGCTTGCACCACTAGAAGGGAATGTACTAAAAGTCGAAACTCCGGGGCCCTGGGAAATCTGTCGTTGTATATTGAATATCTCGACATGAAGTGCATGAATAAGAATAAACTTGGAGTAGACGTTGGTACTCCGCTGCTGGAAGTCACCGCCTTGATGAAGGAGTTTGAGGGCATCTCGCATTTGGATCTGTTTCGGCCGTTTACTTCCAGAGGTGTTTTTGCCCTGCGCAGCCTCTCCATGAAGGCCAAGAGCGTTTGCACATTCCTCGTCACTTTTCGCATCCCAAGCAGCATCGTCCGCCGGTAAAGGAAGCCTAATCTCGTACACGTCGAACTTCGGAGAGCAATTGAAAAATATCACCATAGCCGCGTCCAAAAGGAATATTAAAAACATAGCTCTGGATCTTTTTTCCTGCTCTACCCACGGCTCCCATCTCCATGATGCCAGCTCACGTCGGTCTGATTGGCCAGGTTGGTGCAGAACACTAAAGCCAGGGTGATCGTTCCTAATCGGATGAAGTAGATCAACCCGCCGCGCAATGGCAGCAAGCTTCCAAAACTCTTCCCTTGCAACATGCCGCTGAGAATGATTACCATGCCAAATAAACAAAGCCTGAAGCAACATCAACGCCTGGATTTCTTCGATATTAGAAGTCATCTGATTAGCTGTGTCAACGCTTTCATGAACAGAGCCACTGATAAGGCCGTAGACATGAGATGATCTGTGAACCGAGGTATTCACAAGTTCCATCAGCCATCGAACCTGAGGTACTCCCATACGGTCCGAGTACACAGCCCCGATGCAGATCATTGTAAGAAGAAGCCCGTTGTTTGCATTGATAGGATTGAATGTAGGCATGTGGATCATTGGCCAATGACTTTGGAAATTTTTGAACTCCTCCAAAAAATGTTTGAGATTATCGACCGTTAACAGTCCTTTTAAGCCTTCGAGGTCTTGGACATCGCTCGAGCCCGGTGCGAGGAGGGACGGGTCAGGGTAGCAGTAAGATATTAGCGCGTCCGCTTTGCTCTGCAGTGGATCAGACGGGCCGATCACCCAATTATCAAATATGGAAGATGTGTCAACAAACCCAGAAGCGTTCGAGTATAGTCCGTTGAATATGCCATCATGCGGGGCTTCGCCAGAGGTCTGAAAATTGTTCACGGTCAGATCGACTTCGGCTTTGGCGGGATTTGGATCACTCGCCATACTGGATGGAAGCATAAAATTGTCCTGCGCTTCTGGATGGAATGAATTGCTCCATCTCAAATCGTTCTCCTGCCCATTAGAAAGTCCATCAATATTTGGCAGATTTGGCCGACTGTAAATGCCTGAGTTCGAGTCTTCACTTTTAACAGCCATACTTTGAGCCATTTCAGCGTTCGTGACGGACGAATTATAGCCGAAAGGGTTCGGGGAATTCGACATTTGTCCGGATGGTTGACCTTGTTGGGTACCGTATGCCGTAAGGCTGTGCGTGATATTACCAGGTAGGGTTGTCGATGTTCTGAAGTCATTGGAAGCATCGAAGCTAATCCGTCCTGAGTTCGCAAAATCTAAGCTCAACAAACTTCTGCGATTCTCGTCAACACCACTACCTGGACGTATTAAGCTGTTTGATCTAGAAGTTCGCGCGGATATAGGCGGGAGGGCATCGGAGTAAGTCGATTGTTCTGAAGATAGCGGTGGGATTCCGCTAAGAGGGTTACCGTACATGCCATCCGAATATGCCACGGAGGTATTGATGGAATTTAGAAAACTGTGTTCATTTGGGTTACCCCCCGATAACCTATTTTTCCGAAGGTGAGATTGTGAGTTTGCAAGATGATTTGCACCCGTAGGGTTGCCCCGCCGTATAGAGCATTTCTGGAAGTGGCGTTTCAGAATGTCACTGCGTGAAAATGTGTCCTTACAAAGATGGCATTGGTATGGCCGCTCACCGGTGTCTTCAAAAAATTAGTTGTAAAGATAGGTACACAAAAGGAGGGACTTACGCCTTAGCAGATGTCTTTTCAGGTGTTTTAAGTGTAAATACGTCTTATTACAGTGAGGACATTCAAATTTGTTATCCGCATTTTTGGTAGGGTTTGTTGGCGCCTTTCCTGCCGCTGGAGCAGGACGGCCAGGGTGAGTTGGCAAAACACCTCGGCGCCCTTGTTGTCCCACGACGTGCACTGGCTCTGGCTCCTGGTTCGGTAATATCGGAGGGTGGGTAAAGAGCTGGGATTGGCTCAGCTGACTCGAGAGGCCTAGCCCGCCTTGCCGTAAGTCTTGTAGAGAGCCAGTCAATGGCGCCGGAGCAATCGGATGCGGATTGGAATGAGCAGTTGATGATGACAGAAGCCCGGACTGAGAAGAGGAGTTTGTGGGGTTGGAAAGAAGGTACGATGGTGATGGTTGTATAGGTCTTAGCGGAGGATGAGCTGCAATAGGAGGTATGACAGTGTTTTGGTTTGATTGTGCTGATGTGGATGGTGTATGGGGACTTATTGGCGTCTGTGGATTGCTGGTATTCTGTCCATACAGAGGTGGAAACTGGGATGGGTTGCCGTTTAAAGGTGGGAGAGTGTGGAGATGTCCCTGCGGGCCATGGAATTGATGTGGAGCTAGAGGTTGGAATTGACCTCCAGACGGCGTCAATAGACCATGGGGACGGTAGCGGCCGTCCATGATACGGGATCAAGGACAAGATAGAAAACCGCGACCAATTGGAAATACTCCTAGAGGACACATTCGACGCTTCGTCTTACGGGTGGTTGCGGAGGCGATGATGACAGCGGGAAGCTACAAAATGTCTGCACAGCACCGGTGTGACTAGCACGATGTGGTCGAGATACGCAAAAGTAGCTGGCTAACGAAGGTTTGCAGATGCGGAGCAGGTGGGTCTTGAGATAGCGGGTAATTAGTGGAGGACAGGGCCAAAAGATAAAATACAAGCACAATTGCGATAACCCAGTGGGTTGGGTGGAGCTGGAGGCCTCTGTGCCTGGCTCGGGGCTCTGGTAGTGGTGGTGATGTGACTGCAGATGTAGTTGAAATCTAGTTTCTCAGCCGTGTGGTTCGAGCGGGCAAGGGATTTCGTGCAGATCGAGCCTCAAGGACCCACTACTCGCCTCAGCCTCAGCCGTGGGAAAGTGGAGCGTCTTGAGCACGAGGCAACAAGGTACAAGACCAGTACCAGCGGAGACTCAGCGGAGGGAGTGCCTGTCTACTCGTGTCTGTGATGTTGGAGTGGGTAGTGTTAGGTAGGACGAATTGCAGAAAATTTCAAGGCGAGTCTTGGGGGCGCTGCTCCGATTACGCAACGAGGCCAGCAGCGGCTGGTTGTACTGGGCTGACCAACACCTCACCGTGCGCTGACTGCGCGGATCAGAGCGGACGAGCCGAGCAGCATGCAGATGGCAGTAGAGGGAAACAAGCAACCGTCGGGGAGGGCGAGTGCAGTGCAGGAGAGCCTTCCGGGGGGATGGATGGAAGACTAGCAGAGACTGATGCTCTCCACGTGACGGTAGACGCTGGGAAGTGAGACCATTCACGGCTTGCGGCAGCGGGAAAACCACGGCGGTTTTTGCAAAGTCTTGGTTCCTGCGTCGAGCTTCCTATCTCTACGACGAATGCTGGGTGGTGCGTGCCGCTCCCGTCGGCCGACCGAGTTACCAAGTCGAAGGAAGCCGCGCAATGAGAGAGCGTTTTGGCTGCGCTGAAGGAGATCATCTCTGCATGAGGCAATTCAGGGGCTGTCCATTTCAAGTCCAATCAGTTTGCGTGGACTGGGCGATTCGCTCCCAGCAACAACCTTGGAAGCTCGGTGGTGTTGAGGTGCATAACCTACCGAGAGCCGCCTGCAAATTTGGCTTGAGAAGCAACGTGGAGGCAACTCTGCCGGACAGCCACAGCCGGGAATGTTTCCTACAAGGGCATTAGACGCAGATGGGCGTTTTATCCCCGAGCGATCCTCGGCCGTAATTCCGCCTCTGTTCTCTGCGACACTACTTCTCAAGCTTTTTTTTTATATACAACCCGGCACTCGTCAACGGCATGCGCGTGCTCTTCTTAAGGCTGTAGACTGCATTAGCGGTCGCACTATAATGTTCCTGTATGCTGCCGACGTGTTTAAACAGCCAAGATGCTTCGGCCAGGCCTGAGCACGTGCAGACCTTCAAACTATGAATAGCGTAACAAAATTAAGTAAAGGTAGTTAGCACTTTCAGACAGCACTAGGATAAAATAGGTTCCTAATGCTCAGGTGACATATATAGATGAAGCAGGTGTAGGCGAGCATTAAATAATTGCATGAACAGTCGTAGGAGAATTATTAGGGCAGGATAGCGCATGATACATAAGCCCGATGGCAATTTAAATTAAAAAATTTGTGAAGGTATCCTTTGAACACCTCGGTGAGGCATTCATTACGAAAACATGGCGATGCGCATAATAGCTTTACATCCATTTCGGCCAGAGATCAAATGCCGGAAACTACTTCTAAGCCTAAAAACAGATATCCTCACCCATTAATGGCTATACTAAATAATGCTAGAAGCTAGTCAGCAATTTTTCACGGTTTGCAATCATGGCCAGTGGCAGCGGTATATCATCTTTGCATGAATTCCATCTCTTACCTTGAAAATATGAATTCCATAATTATCTACACTGCTTCCACTAGTGTACTTAATTATAATCTCAGAACCATTTTAACATTCAGCAAGTTTGTTGATGCTTGATTAACCACCGTTTATCTTACAGATATTATTACCTCAACGAAAGATGCATCCTTGAACACTCGTTGCACCTTGTATATTCTGAATTCGTATTGTGATATAGCCTCCGGATACGGCTCAATTAGAGAACACTGCGTCTATGTACAGCTATTTACACGGCAGGATATTTCTCATGACTTTTGTGTTGACGTATGAGCTCTACCGTGCTCAAAATATGTCCATTGTCCTTCGGCATGTTTCTCCTCGAGCTCTTCCCAACTTTGTGTTACGGGTGGTTAGCTGTTATTGTCGAGCGAGTGTAAGACGGTAGGGGTGAAACTTACGCCTTTACCTCGATCATCATATCTACCAACTTATGTTCTCCTTCCGCGACTTGAATGACTTCTTCAATCAGCCCTGCACCAATTTTGCTTTCAATGTCTGAGATTCTGTAGGAGGGTTATTAGAATAATTTCATTGTATAAAAGGGCGAAACGCCCTTAAACAATCCGAGAAAAATGAAACCAACATACTGCTCCACTGTTAACTGTGGTTCGGGATCAAGTTTAATCTTTTGAATTCTATCCATATCCAAAGGCTTGTCTCCTAGGATCTTTGCTTTCTGATTCCGTCTTTCGGTCTGCGACCGGGGCCCTTCAACCTCCCCAGCTTTAATGCGCTCACCGTCCCACTCATCCTCCCGCTCGTCAAGCTCTTCTTCGAGCGGAATTGTGGCGACGAATGGTTTCCCATCAATTGTATACTTGAGTCCCTCGAAAGCGCCTGGATTATCCACAATCTGCATCTGAACCTTGTCCTGCCAAGCATTAAACCCATGGGGCTTTGCCGCCTTGACTATCTGTAACCGGTGTTTAGTGAGAGCCTCAGCTGATTGGCGGTATACTGAAGATTCTGGTAGTTGCTTGAGCTTATCCAGAGTCGAGCTGTACAGGTATATCAGGGCGGACCGGGGTGAAGGGTGGGTGACCAGGCCACAGAGACCGGTCGGGGCGCCGGGTTCAAGGAAGCGGCCTGCCTTGACACTGGCGAGGAGTTTCAAGGCAACCCTCATATTAGCGGTCGAAGAGGCGCGGCGACAGGACGAGTGATGTGTTGGCGGATTGGCGTGTCGATTGACGTTGTGAGGCTCCTGTGTGTGAGTCTATGCACGGGCCATATTCGAGGTCTTGGCTCGCTTTTCAATCAGCCTCTGCAAGGAGACGGGGTCGACGGATCCATAATTGCTCGACTGCTACACTTACTGCTTCACATCCTGGAAGAGCGTGGTTGAAGTGTCCGCAACTTTGTATAATTACAGCAACTGTGCTTGTAGAGCCTTTTCCGCGGACGACCGGCTTGCTCTCAAGTCCGTGAACTGTCCTCAGACGGAGGTTCGTCCAGATATCAATACTCTCATTCACCATGCGTGCATTATTCTACTCCATTCTGTCGCTCGCGACTCTTCGTTCCGTACTTGCAGGATCCCCCGTCGAAGCAGCTGGTATATCTACTTCTGTAGCCAGCGGCATTAAGATACAAACAGCCGCTGCAGTTAAGCCATCGGACAGTCTAGATGATGCTCCACCAGAAACTATATTCAACGACCAGGCAGTGCCACCGATGAAAGAGCTTTCGGGAGTAACTCTCGATGAAGAGATTAGCAAAGGCTACTGGTAACATTCCACAACCCTAACAAGACCCGCCAGACTACTAACAATGTCTTCAGGCTAGTAGAATTCTTCTCTCCTTTCTGCAGTCATTGCATGACATTTAAGCCTACATGGCAAACTCTATACGAATTCTATTATACTTCAAAACCGCTTCCCGGCACACAGAAGAACTCCGAGTCACTGAACTCCTTTTCCCGATACTACAACTTTAAATTCGCCAAACTCGATTGTATCGCTTATAGGGATACATGCTCTGCTAAGGAAATTGAGAGTTTCCCTTCTATCGTGTTGTTCAAGGATGGCAAAGAAGTCAAGAAAGTCAAGGGAGCAAGGGAACTTGCGGAATTGAGCACCTGGGTAGAGGAGACACTAGAATCAATACGGCCTGGGTCACGACCAAAAGAGGGTGTGACTCTTCCAAAGGTTGGTGCTCACGAAATAGACCCAGCTTCAAAACCCGAGACCTCTGAAGCTAAAGATAAGGACCCTGCTGGGGGTGCTGCCGCTGCTTCTAAACATAATGCTCTTGCTAGTCAGAGCATCTCACCATCCGCACTACCCAAGGCGGAACTGACAAAGGCCAAAACAACGCCGAACCCCACAGGCGTATCCGTACCTCTCACTGCCGAAAAATTCCAAAAGGTGGTTACCAACACTCGAGATCCCTGGTTTGTTAAATTCTATGCCCCTTGGTGTCACCATTGTCAAGCCATGGGTCCAAATTGGTCGCAGATGGCTCGTGAAATGCAAGGAAAACTCAATGTCGGAGAAGTCAACTGTGACATTGAGAAACGCCTCTGCAAAGACGCGCGTGTTAAAGGATATCCCACGTTGTTATTCTTCAGAGGGGGCGAGCGTGTGGAATATAATGGACTGCGTGGAATTGGAGATCTCATTGATTTCGCAAACAAAGCAGTTGATATCGGCTCTGGGGTCGTTGATGTTGATTTCGATTCGTTCGAAGAAATGGAAGAGACCGAGGAGGTAATCTTCCTCTACTTCTACGACCATGCAACAACGAGCGAAGATTTCCAAGCTTTGGAGCGCCTCACGTTGAGCTTGATTGGTCACGCGAAATTGGTCAAAACGAAGGATCCCAGGCTTTCCACTCGTTTCAAGATATCAACATGGCCGCGTTTGATGGTTTCCAGGGATGGTAAACCAACTTACTATACTGCGTTAGCTCCTAAAGATATGCGAGATTTTAGGAAGGTGTTGAACTGGATGAAATCAGTATGGTTACCAATTGTTCCTGAGCTCACGTCCTCAAATGCAAGAGAGATAATGGACGGCAAGCTTGTTGTTTTGGGTATCCTAAGCCGAGATCGATCGGACGAGTTCATCAGCGCAAAACGAGAGATTAAAAACGCGGCATTGGAATGGATCGACAAGCAGACACAAATGTTCCAACTCGAGAGACAGGAACTCCGTGATGCGAAGCAGCTACGTATTGAGGAAGCTGAAGACCGCAATGATCAGAGAGCTCTGCGAGCTGCTAAGAGTATCCGTATTAACATGGACGAGATTGAACGCAAAGGGGTTGGTTTCGCCTGGGTTGATGGGGTTTTCTGGGAGCGGTGGATACGCACGACGTATGGTATCGATGTGAAAGATGGTGAGAGAGTAGTCATTAATGATGAAGACGTAAGTATTCGAACTGCATTCAATGACGCGTAGTATACTCACAACCATCTAGAACCGTAAATACTGGGACATAACAATCAATGGTGATCCAATCAGGCCTTCTAGGACGTCAATACTGGAAACACTCTCAAAAGCCGTTGCGTCACCCCCTAAAATTAGCCCGAAGTCTACAACCGGGGCTATAGAGCACTTCTTCTTCCAAATAAGGAACACCTGTGGAAGTCACCCTTGGCTTGCATTAGGTGTTTTTATCGGTTTCCTCGCTAGCGTCTCAATATGGGGCAAATCACGCATTCGTCGGGGTAGGAGCTTTGGAAGTAATACTGGGGGTTTTTTCCAGCTCGACGGTAAAGAGGGGCTCTTAGGAGGCGTCAGCGCTAACGGGAAGGTGGATTAAATGGCTATGGGAGTAAACGCTGTCTTTCTTTTTTGTATCATACTGTTTTACATAGGTTGGTACCGGTCAACAAGGCGTACATAGGTAGTGAGTAATATTATTATCTTACAAGATTCCCAACAATATCCTTGACCCGGTGGCGTCCTACGAGTATATGGCCTGTGCACGAGCTTTAGGAACACCAGCGTATGCATTCTATAACGTACTCCATAAGCGAGCTGCCCACCTCAAAACTCACCAAAAATTGGAAAAATCGCACCTTAATACGGGTTCTCAGGCTTGCGGGCGATACCCCCCGATACCAGTATCGGATAATCAACGTATCAGCTGATAGTATTACAAGAGTATCCGATAATTCCCCGATACTTTCAGCCACATTTCTTAGCATACAACCATTAATAAGAATGAGTAAATTAAATTCTCTTTTTTACCCTCTAGCTACTGTACAATAAAGAAACTATAAAGGAATACCTAGAATCCTATAATCTGCCCAGTCCTTTGCGCATTTTAATGCCTTAAGTATCTATAAAGTAGTTTTTGTATCGTCCTATAGAACGCAACGTTAAGATCCTAAAAATACTCTCTCTGGTTTATTGCTTATTCCAGGTATTAAAAGAACTTTAATTATAAGTAATGAGAGTTTTAGAAATTTTATATGCTATAGAAACTAAGTCTACTATAAAATAGCTGTTATATGACTATTAAGTAAAATTAGACTCTTGTTAATATAGGTATTAAACTTATCCTAGCTTTATAGATAAGTATGCTTTAAATAATACTAAAGATAAGCCTTATAAAAGGCAAAGAGGTTTACTTTAGACTCTAAAGGCAACTTTTAAGTCTTAGTTGCGTATAATATAGTTAAATCTAAAAATATTGCTTTCTCGCGGAATCTCTCCTAGAGCTTTTATATGCTAAAGAGCTTCTTTTCTCCTTTAATAGTAAGATAATTGTTCTAATCTTTTAAGAAAGCTATATAATACTCTCAGTTAAAAACCCGTGCTGCTAGATAGTAGAGAGAATTATCTAGCTTCTTAATATACTTTATAAGCTTTTCCTTAGCATATTAGAGTTAAGGAGCCATAAACTTATCCTTAGCCTTAGTAGCTATTACCTAAAAAAGGATTAGCTAAGAAAATGTTAAGAGTATTATATAACATACTAACGCGGTATATATTATATCCTTAAGAATATTAATTAATTCTAGAACCCTATCTAGTGTTATATAATCTCCTTAAAGAAATAGAGTTGCTTTATAAAAAGATTAAAGAAAATTATAAATTATATAAAGATGTATCCATTCGCTTATTAAGAGGATATTATCTTTTAGAAAATTATCCCTATAGTGCCTAACATAGAGTTAAAGCGTAGCCTTTATATTGTCCTCTAAAGCTATATTTAATATATTAAACCAGCTATTCTACCTTATATAATTATTAAAAGGAATTATTCTGCTAGTACGATTTATAAACTATATTATATAATTAGCTAAGCTATAGATATAAATAATATAGTTATAAAGCTTCCCTATTAGCCCTATAATATTTTAAATATTTTTACCCCTTTTATACTTTTTATATGTTATAGGCTCTAATTCTTTACCTTTCCTTTTCCTCTTATCTTTTCTCTTAACTGGCGGTAGTGCTTATTATATAGCTTCCTCCTCCTTAGCCTTATCCTTATCCTCTTTATTATATAAGTTTATAAGCTTCTTATCCTTCTTTAAACTAAATAGAAAGGCCTAAATAATAAGATTAATAACATGCCCCTAATAGCGAATTCTTTAATATATTATAATCTAGTTAATTTTATGCTTAAGGCTAAGCCATTAGCTAATTGTATAATAAAGAATATTCTTTAATCCAGTATTATCGCCAATAAGAGCTCCAATCTTTATTTTAATACTATACTTAATAAGAACGGGATAAAGCGCTTCCTATTAATCTATACTACTTTAGCTAGATATTGTATAAAGAGCAATTAAGGGGTTCTAGTAGTTATCCCAGATATTAATAAAGCTAGCACAGATTCTAAGAAGAAGAGTATAACTTAGAGAGCTCTAGATATCTATAGCAAGATAAATATTTATCTTTATAGATTAAAGTACTTTTTATATAATATCTTAACTCTTAGTAAAGTGGTTAAGAATCTAGGCTGTAATTATTAAGTAGTGTACTAGGATAATTAAGGGTGCTTTTTAATTTAATGCTTTTATAAAAGTATAAAACTCTAGCCATTCTATATATAAGAAGGGAAGCTGTTATATAATGATCAGATCTAGAAGTGTTTGCTTTATAATATTTTAATATACTATACGCTTTAGAACCTCGCCCTTAAGACCTTTAATTTATCCCTTTTCCAGAAGCTTAGTATAGAGTGCTTAAGTAAAACTCTCTCCTTAATCTCTTACTATTATATAAGTATCATTCTCCTCTAAACTCTATTTAATTTTATGTTTTTTAAGATAAATTTAAAGTCTATGTGTTGGTATCACCAGGGATACCTATTGCAATAGGCCGGAATCGTAGTCAAACAGTCTTTGCTAGTTGATACGATGATAGTTGATTAATTCTTAAAGCTGTGCGAGGGAAAGGGGCTTAAGGCCCCTTCGCTTCGCTTCGCTTGTCGTGGCCTAGTGCCACACATAAATATTCCGACACAGGCAGTTCTTTCTTTTGTGGCCTAAGACCAGAATATATACAAATTGTACTAGACAGTACTAGGCAGTATTAGGCAGATTGCCATAGACTGCCGCACATTGCCGCATATTGCCGCACATTGCCGCAAATTGCCTAGGACTGGGTAGGCTTTTCTCCTCTCTTTACCCATCCTTCCATTCGTACCTTGAGGCAGTTGGTATCTAAGAACTTTTCCAATGCCTTGTTAGGGTTGGACTTAGTTATAGCATCTGCTGGGTTGTCTTGGCCGTTAATCCAGCGGATCTCCAGTAGTTCTCTTCGCTTGTATAATTGGCGAAGGGCTATAATGTCGATTATTAGACGCTTCTCCTTGGTGGTTCTAAGCTTAATAAGGCATTCCCAGAGTAAGTAAGAGTTGGTACAGACAATGGTTGGAATTTAGGAAAGACTGAGTTAATCTATAATTATCTTAAGAGTAGTATTTATAACAATTGCCATATCCACTCCTCCTACTATGCCGTAGATCTCTGATGCTAGGACGCTCCTAGTTACTCACTTGCTCTTAGTTAAGCTATAATAGATTAAGTTTCCCTTAATCTGGAATTCCTCCTCTATTATCTTGGTCTCATTTGCAATAATAATTTTATATCTAATCTGGGAACTAAAATCTTTATTATTTGCAAATAATCTATTAATAAAGACAAAGAGCTTTGCTGCAGATAAGTTAAGGGCAATATAGTTAATGCCTTAATCTATATGCTTTATCTACTATGTAAGTTTCTTGTTCAAAGCAGTAACATTAGCTTCGGTTGGATTCTAGTATTGGGCAGCAACTAAGAGGTTAAATACGGCCTCTGGTTAACAGATGGTTGTAATATAGGCTCCACAAGCCCGTTGCTCTCTATAGTCGTTCTGGAAGTTAGGAGATTTAGCATCTATATACTTAAGCTTCTTTGCCTGTTCCTTTTAACGCAACTGGATGGTATTCTTGTATTATATCAGTACACATCTATTAAAAATTAATGGGTTTTCTAGTGCTAGGGCTTCCTTAGGCTTTGCGAGGAACTTAGCTTTACTAAGCTTATTATCCTCTAAGACTGAGAATTCTTCTAATGCTAAGATAAGTGTGTTATTAGTTTGCATTCCTATAAGGCTAAATACCTTTTTAGTTATAATCAGGAAGCAAGGGTCATAGGTAGATGTAATTATAGACAGCTTTTCCTTGTGATGCTTATAATATATAGCCCACCAATAGGTTCTAGCTTTAGGAATCCTATATAATGGCTTCAGAACAACCATAATGGTATTTAGTGGATACATATGGATAATTTCCTTTGGAAGATTTGCAAGAATTAGTTATTAAATAAAAGTCGTTAATTGGGTATAAGCTTGAGTGATATTATATAGCCATATCTAGATCTTCTTGTCTGGAAGTTGAAATAAAGACGGCACTAGTACCGCAATAACTCGTTAACTGGCTCTCTGGATAGTTGGGGATTGCGTAAGAATCATTTCCTTTCCGTCGTCGTTATACGCTTAAATAACGAGTCTGGATTTTTCGTATGGGGTATCTGTAGCTTTACCCTTGACTTCATAAACGATTCTTAAGTTGAAAATCCTAACACTAGCATGCTTAATAGGATCCTATTAAATAAAGTCAAAGACTCCTTGTCCAGTTAAGCCATTAACTTCCTATTTTGTTAAAGCTTCAAATGGTGCTCTAGGAGTAGTGATTTTACCCTCTTTCCGTAGCTTTAACATAAGTGCTATATCAGCTTGCTCCTTGCTCGTTATAAAAGCCATTAGGGTTATTTGGGTATTAGTCTCCTCAATAGTAGTAAGGAAGGCTTGGTTAAAGTTGTCTTTATTAGCAAAATGGTGGCGGGTGCTTCGATGGGTAACAATTTCTTTATTGGATACGTCTTTGTTACGTAATCCCTTTGGTTATCCTCAACCACGTCATACAATTGGTTCTGGGTTAACTGGTTCGGTTTCCTTATTTAGTTCTTTTTCCTTATTAAATTGGTTGACTTGGTTCTCCTGTTCTGGAATATCTGGTATCTCCTCTTTTATGTAGTATGGTTTGACAACAGTTAATTAGAAGTTGGTTGGTCCATGCGGCATATTAATTGTGTATATTTCGCCGTTAATTGCTAATAGTTTATACGGTCCGTTCCAACCGTCCTTTTTATGCCATATACGTACTTCTGAGAGAATTGGTAAACTCAGTGTAGATATAGTATTTAGGCTGTTTTTTATAGCAAGCGCATCTTTAACCTGGCGCTCTGCTTAGAGACGACAAACTTCCTTAGTAGCTGCACGGATTACTTCAGCTCTTTTAGTAACAGATAGCGATAGAGCATCCATTTTAGTCATTTATGGATATGCCCCAAAGACTAAAAGAGTGGGAACAATTCTATCTGGTCCAGCTAAATCGTTAATGGCCTTTACAGCTATCTGCAAACTTATTTCTTTATTAACCTGTTTATCCGCAAGCTCTTCTTAGATAATTTCGTAAGCTTATTGTAATGGAGTATAATATCTCTCGACCTTTCCTATACTGTTATGGGCTTCTATGGGAACTTCCTTGATCTCAATTGCTATTGACTTAGCGTATTGTCTAAATTCAGTTAATAAGAAGTTCCTTCCTGTGTTGTAAACTAAGTAATCCAGTAGTCCTTGGTAAGTGTTGATCTAGCACATTCGCAGTATATCCTAAGCATTCTTTGCAGACATGTCCCTCAAGAACTTAGCAGCTTGGAATGATGTTAAAGAGTCTACTACTTATAGAACTGGCTTGCCATTCAAGTACATAACATTAATAATAACTTCATAATTAAATTTGTAGTTATCCTTTAAGGTAAACTTGAATCTGCTAGGCGATTTCGCATATATCTAGCAATAGTGACAGTATTTTGTAAGGTATTTAATAGCCTTAGAATTTACTTTATGTCCAGCTTATTAAAGAACTTTAGTTAGTCGTTAAACTAATAGATAACTAAAGCGTTTATGCAATTAATGTAATTTAGCTTCAGTTAAGTAACTCTAGGCAATACTATGTTCTGGTTAGTGGAGCAACATCCATAAATGGCCCCATTTTCGTATAACTAGGACGATCTTATTGCCTTAGATCAGAATATTTTAAAGATTATCTAGCTTAACACCCATTTTATCTATATCTTAGATACAAAACAAGAATGGTATATTTGCTGGGATAACGTGAAAGGTAATAATGCCTAGTAGGGTAGGAACTTGGATAGTACCTTAGGATAATATAGTACCTTTACCAAATCTAATCTTGTAAGCTCTAGCTGTGGTAGTATTAAGTCGGACACTAGTGTTAAGCTTTTGTAATGCCTGGAATTAAGGTTGGCTAGTAGTTGATATACCTGCAGCTCTGCTGTCTGGTATAATGCCCTAGAAGACCTCTGACGAATATTAGTCCTTAAATGTGAATACTAAGGTCTTTGGTAACTATAGTGGTGGTACCTTAAAGATATCTTCGCCAGTAACCGTGTGCTAGGTAGACTGGTTGTTTAAGATAGCTATAGTCTGGGTACCGTTAACTTCTCTAAACTCCGTAAAATACGTACTATATTCCTCCTTAATCTCTATACTTATTATTATATGGTCTACTTCTCCTGTGTTATTATCTGGAAGATCTTCTACTCCTTCCCATGTGGTAAGGAAGCCATAATACTGGGCTAATATAACTTCCTGCTCTCCTGCGTATTGGGCATATTGTTGATACTTAGTGTATACTTATTGTCTGTCTTCTGCTATATGCTTGCTTGACTAGCATCCAGGCTTATTATAAATATAGCATTGCTTCTAACAGGGTGGGTAGTGGTTGCGATATCTACTATAGTAGTTTCCTCTACTTCGGTATCCTTCTCCATGTGGACGTGATCTACGCCAGGAGCCTCTTTGGGGTCCTCTATACGTATAATTGGTCCAATTCTGGTCATACTGCTCGGTATTGCTTTAATTGTCTTGCTTCTGGGGGGTAGTTTGCGTATAGTATTGTCGTGTTTCTTGGGCACGTACTGCTGTTCCTACTACTAATTGCAACTGAGCACACACACCCTCAAATATAGTGGCCGGGTTGTATAATGCAAGACTGCACTTATTAACACCTTTATAGGCACTAATAACTTAATCCCAAAGACTATATTCTCTTTGGTATTCTTCTAACAGTCCACATTGGATCTTTTGGAGTTTGTTAAAGAGCATTTGCAGACACTTAAGTCGTAATTTTTCTGAGTTAGCGTTGATGATTTGCTAATATGTAGTTTCTCTCTATTCCGATATATACAGCTGGCGGTTTTCCTTAGTCTTAAAGTATATCTTCACCATTCGTACTATTGTAATGAAGTTATACGATCTTCCCGTGATCTTATTATAGTAAAAATCGCTTGCCCGATCCTTAAGTATAATTGGAAATGCTATATGATATTATTCCTTTGGCACTCTAACTATAATACAACGATTATAGAATACTTGTAGCTTGGTATTAAGAATATCATATGCTTCTCCTCCATACTTCTTAGTATTGTTGGTGTAAAACTTTATTAAGTCTGTAAGTAGCTTGGTTGAAGTAGTCTAGGGTTGTTGTTGGTTCTATATATTCCATTTAGGGTAGTGCTAGTAAGGTGGTTGAGCTTGTTTATTACGTGGTTGTGTAGGCAATGTCCTTATTATAATTGCGGGCATTTGTAATGGTGATGGTAATTTAGACTAGTTTATCAATATAGGTGGGTTATGTGGTGTAGGTAGGTTCTGTAACACAGGTATATTTGGCTGTGATAGCAGTAGAGGAGGGTAGGTATGTTGATCTTGTGGGATATCTTATTAATGCTACTCTACTGCTGCTGGTGTAGCTGAGGTAGCTTAAGGTGTCTCTGGAGTGGTCTGGGGTATTAATGCTCCTACTGATCTTGGTGCTTGCGACTTATAATTTGCAGGATTCCACTATAAATAAAATTTGCCGCCTTCTCTAAGTTGCTAATCGATTTCTTCTTTAGTCCATTTGTGATATTCTTCTTCCTTAATAGCAATTTGTAAGTTTATAGGGAGGGTTCTCCTATCTCTGCCTACGTAGCATTTATACACTCGCAAGTGATCCCGTAATATTCGGACTAAATTCTTGTAACCAAGATTGAAGATATCCTTTGTCCATCCTTTAAAATCTTTTTGAAAGTATTCCTATAGGATTCAGTCCTTAAACTTCTCGTCTTGGTAGTACTGGATATAGTATATAATATATCTATTCACTATTTCTGTGTTGAGGTTGGCTTTATTTGTGGGATTAAATGATTCTCCCCATTTCTCTTTATTATAGGCGTATTTGTCTCGCAATGATATATTGATTGACTAGTTCGAAAGGGGTTGATATAGTTAAAAGTAATATAAGGTCGGGTTTGTAGGTGGGTTAGAGGTAAAGTTGAGGTTGTTATGATAACGTTCTTGACAGAGACTTAGAGCGTTAGTAGAGGGAGAGGTTCTTAGCTTACTAATTCTACTTAAGTCCTTGTAAACGTTGTTGTTCTACATAATGGACGCGACTTGGAGGGTTAGATGGAGGGAGAGGTTTTTAGCTCGCTGATTCTACACAAGTCTTTGGAAATCTTGCGTAGCTTCTTTAATACTTGTTAAAGGTATGTACTAGCTTCCTCTAGGAGCCTTTAAAGTCACTTCGCCGATTGCCTTTAGCACGTTCCTGTAAAGGGGTGGGGATGCGATCCTAATATTTATAGTTTAGCCTCTTCTGGACAGATTCCTTGCTGTTTTATAGTTGATGATTAACAACTACTGATTAGTGTTGGTATCACCAGGGATACCTATTGCAATAGGCCGGAATTGTAGTCAAACAGTCTTTGCTGGTTGATACGATGATAGTTAATTGATTCTTGAAGCTGTGCGAGGGAAAGGGGCTTAAGGCCCCTTTGCTTCGCTTTGCTTGTCGTGGCCTAGTGCCACATGTAAATATTCCGACACTATGTATTAAGCTATAATATCCTTTTAGGTCTTTAGAAGGATAATATTAATAGAAATAGCTCTTCTTTGTACAAGCTTTCTCTTTAGCTATTGCTGTATAAGTATGTTTATAAATTGGGGAAGACTATTTTATTGTTGTATGCCTAGTTAAGACTAAGCCTATATTAGCCTTAGTTTTAGCGCTTAAAAGAGTAGTAGAAGAAACATTATTTTTAAATAAGATATTGCTATTAAAATTATTAGATTAAAGATTACTACTAGCTATATTAGAACTATTATACAATTAAAAGGTGTCTAGGGGGTTTAATAATTTTCTTTGCGGGGGTTCTAAATACTAAGCTTTATTAGATAAGTATTGGATAAGTACTAGATAATACGGTGTTAGCTAATACTATTATTATCTATACTGTATTAAGATAAAAAGTATCGACCACAAGCCTACGGGTTCTCCCTACTCCGTACACGGTCTTACTTAATACACGATACCAAAAAATATAAAAAAACGTCTTTTTTAAATACTTATAGCTTAATAACAACAACAGATATTTATATAAAATTTTAAATCTCGCTTATTAAATGGTAAATTAATTGTTTTATAATATTCACTTTATAAATCTATAATATATATATACTAAAAATTAAGTTTAAAAAGTACATATTTAAACTTAAGTACTTTTAATAATAATAATAATAATAGGCCTATTATGCAACTATATATTATTGTTATATATAGATATTATATAAATAAAGATTTAAGGTATATTTAGAACTTAGTAGCTCTATTATTAAATAAGTTATATTAATATTTAATAAAGTTGAATTTTTAATATATAAGTTATAAATAAAGCTTTAGTATTATAACTTATATAGTAAATATGCTTTATTATATTTTATAATTTTCTTTATATTATATTACAAATTATATAAATTAAGTTTATATGCCCCCCTTGTTACAGAACGCCGCCGCGGGAGACTCCCTAGCGGAACCCCGTGCCCTCGCGTACGCTTCGCGTACAGCTTACGTCAGCCACGCGTAGTATATCACCTTCCTACGCCCTCGATCCTTACGATCGATCGCGCAACGTCTTGTAGACTCCTTGAATACATACGTTCAGCAGCCACTGTTCCGCGCCCCGTGACATTATATTACGCCTTTTTTTACCACTAACACCTAGCCTACGACCAATTCTACGTCTCTATAATACTATAGGCGCTGCCAGAAGCAGCGTGTCTATGAGCAACCTTCGCACTATAATAGTAAGATAATATTCCTTACTAGCCACTATGTTAAGCCTAAAGAGCAACCTAATACCCCAACCTAACCTATAACGCTAATTAATCCCAGGAGAATTTAATTTATTAACCCTAGCTTTAACCCCTAAGGGCAAGCCTAGTGGCTTAGAAGAGTTATAACTATAAGTACCCCTAAGCACCCAGCACCACCTTAAAGATAATGAGAGTTAACCAGCCTAGTAGGATGGGTATACCCCTATTAGTATAGGTGACTATAGTAATAACCTTAACAAAATAGACACCGGCGATATCTTATCCTTTATTAATTACACAGCTATGGAAAAGTAACTAGAAGGGCAGCTACCTATTAAGATTAAAATACAAGACGCTAAGATATTTGTATAAATAGTAGCACAAGAACCTAATAAATACTACTGCCTTTTATAGAACTACCACCTAAAGCTTATATAAGCTGAACTGCGTGCTGCCTAAGATTATAATATTATCTAAGACTTATAAGCTAGTAAAGCACTTGCTAATAACATATGCTAAGAGACCGAAGATAACCTCCGTATATCTAAGCGCGACATTTAACAATTAAAGAAAGCTAAGATTATACTTATTGCCCAGGTTACTAAGAAGGAGGGCATAATTAAATACCTATAGTCTTAGCTTAATAAGCATATCCGTAACAATGCTAAGCACCTCTCTTTTACGCACTATATTACCTAAGTCCCTACGCCTCTAGCAACCTTACCCACCCAACGCTTGGCCAAAAGTTAGTGTTAAGCAGCTTTACTTAATAGGGACAACCCCTATAATAGCAACCAAACTTAAGCTATAATTGCGGGGTCTAATATATAATACCTTAATCCCCTAGTCTTCTAGGGAGACCGTAAGGAATACAGCTACTAGAAGATATAAATCCATAAAAAACTAACCTAGAGCGCCTACCTTTTTCCTAGGGAGGATACTAAGATTAGTTATATTATTAGGCGTATAAAAGGTACCCTATTTAATAGACTCTTTGCCTAATAGGAGACCAATGGCCCCTAGAAGTAGCAGTCTTACTATAAGGTCCTTAACAATCTTAACCTAATATATTATAACCATGACCTAGTGGCCACCAGTTAAGCTAAACTACGCGCCCTAAAGATAAGTCCCACTAAGTCATTTAACGAGTTCTATGTTAAGTTCTAGGAATACACTAGAGTCCTCTCCTAAGACGACGCTGAAGACTAGGAAGACCTTCTTAAAAAGGTTACCTATTGTCTTAGTTATGCTGCCGCTAGTCACAATTATAATAACATTTACAGCATAGTGGCAGCCCTATAGAAGATTGAATAATGGCTAAATTAGATCTCTACTACTAACCCTTACCTAAAGGCTCTTATACAAAAGCCCTCCGGACTAACTATACCTATATACACTAGGTTACTAATGCCTACTACTAATACTATTACTAGAGCTAATATCAACCTCTCTATACTAACCTTCCTATGTAAACTCCTAAACGGAGAGTGTAAGTTACTTTAGAAGCTAGGGCGCTGCTATAGATGCCGTTAAGAAGGCTATTATTATAAAAACCTAAACTGCCTAATGGCTAGGTTTGGTAATCGCCACCTAATACCTAACTTTATACCTCAAACACCGAATACCTTGCTATGCACTATTACTATATAAGATAAAGAAGTAGCAGCAGCGGAAGTAGTGGGAAATGCTCAGTCCTAGCCCTAAGTCACGAGCTAGGACACCCTAACAATGGAGGGATCTATATATTAGCCTGCTTAATAGATAACTTAGTAAAAATGGACGGATGGAAATAGATAGTTTTACCTATAATAGAAACAATTGCTAAAAAACAATATAAAGACCGTTCTATGATTGACTGCGGAGCTACTAATAAATTTATAGATACCTAATTTGTGTATAAATATAACCTACTGACCTTACCCCTTACTAAAGCCCGCGCCCTATAACTTGCTGATGGTAGTTATACTGCACAAAAGATTACTTATATGGCATAACTCTACCTAGATATAAACGGACACTAAGAAGAGCTCTGGGCCTACGTTATACCACTTGCCAATTACCCTATTATCCTTAGAATAAACTGGCTTAAGTAGTATAACCCCATTATTAACTAGAAGAAAAGAGAAGTGACCTTTAACTTTAACTACTACAGAGAGACCTGCCTAGGGCATAGCCTAGCCGCCTCTACCTACTTCCTAGGATATCAACCCAAAGAACCTCTGATTACACTACCCACAACTAACTGTTACCACATTAGTGCTGCAGCCTTCTATTGCATAGCATAAAGGAAGAGCTAGGTTGTTATAGCAGCCTCCCGCTTATAGCTACACAAACTTAATAAAGAATAGGATTACGTCCTCTATAGTAATAGGATAGATCTGGTAGACCTCCTAGAGGACAACACGCCTATAGAACTCAATAAACTCTTAACCTCGGACTTTGAGAAGTTTATAAAGCTTAAAAAGGGACTTACTAATAAGGAACTCCGCAAGCTCCTCCCTAAGAGGTACTATAACTTTATTAATATATGCTTATAAAAGGGCGTAGATACACTCCCCCTATATTAACCTAATAACTATACCATTAATATTAAATAAGGAAAAATGCTACCTTATAAGAGATCCTACCTAATATTAAAAAACAAACTTCTAGTTGTAAAAAAGTATATCAACGAGCACCTTAATAAAGGGTTTATTTATCCCAGTATATTACTAGCAGCCGCCCCTATCCTTTTTGCTAAGAAGCCTAAAGGAGGTATCTAATTCTACGTTAACTATAGAGGACTTAACGCTATTACAATTAAGAACTAATACCTAGTACCACTTATACGTGAGACCCTTAAGTGGCTTAGTTAAGCTAAAATATATACCAAGCTTAATATTATCGCCGCCTTTAACTATCTCTAAATATAGGAAGGTGACAAATAGAAAACCGCATTTATATTATGCTTTGGCCAATTTAAATATACTGTTATACCCTTTGGCGTATATAACGGCCCAGGCACCTTCTAAAGCTATATTAATAACGCCTTATGGGACTACCTTAACGACTTCTGCTTAGCGTACCTGGACGATATACTTATTTACAGTAATAACCCTTCTAAGTATACTAAGCACGTTTAAAAGGTCCTATAGCGCCTTAAGGAAGCAGGACTATATATTAATTTAAAGAAGTGCAAATTCTTAGTTACAGAAGTAAAATACCTTAGACTAATTATTACTACTAAGGATGTCTATATAGACCCTAAGAAGGTACGTATAATTACCAAATAGCAAGCCCCTAATTGTATTAAGGATATATAAGCCTTCCTTAGTTTCGCCAACTTCTATTGGAAATTTATATATAACTTTTTAGGCGTAGTAGCACCACTTATAGTAATAATGCGAATAAAGGGCCTTTCTGCAAAAGGAAGAAAAATATACCTATGCTTTACCTAGATGCCTAACTGCAAGAAGGCGTTCTAAGACCTTAAAAATGCCTTTACTAAAGCACCTATTCTAGCTTACTTTACACCAGGATAACAACTCTATCTTAAAACTGACTCCTCAGACCATGTTAACGTAGGCGTCCTCTCCTAAATGGGTAATAACGGTCTCTTCTACTTAGTTATATTCTACTTGTCTAAGCTTACACTATAAGAGTATAACTATAAGATCTATAATAAAGAACTCCTTGCGATTATATAAGCGTTTAAAGAATTTTAACCGGAACTCTCCTTAGCAGAACCTAACTAGCTAACTAAAGTCCTTATAGATTATTGTAACTTTAAATACTTTATAACTATAAAGTAGCTAAACTAATACTAAGTATATTAGAACAAGTTCCTCTCCAGTTTTAACTTTAAAATTGTATATAGGCTAGGAGTATAAGGCATAAAACCTAATAGCCTAACACGCTGCTTATAAGATCTTCCTTAGTTAGAGGATGACCCCTATAATTAGTTCTAATAGCAGATAATCCTAAAAGCAAGGAACCTGGCCCCTAGTATGCTACCTATAACAAAACCATCCGTACCTTAGCTTTATATTACGGACTTAAAGCCGCCCCCTAAAATCGATAAGCTTATTACTGCTGTATATAATATCTTTATTAACCCGTTATTATACTAACTTATTACTATAAAAACTGCCAGCGCCTATAAGCCACCTACTAGCCTCCAAAACTTAGGCTAAATTAATATAGTAGCCTTAGAAGTAAAGGAGAACAGACTCTGGGGGCCCGCTGGTTTAACGCCTAGATGTAGGTTATAGCTATAGTTAGTAAAGAACGGTAAGATTTCTGTAGTCTTATTAATCTGGTTGTTTATAGTAAACTTGGTAAGAGGGAGCTAATCTACCTAGTCGTCTTAGGTAAAGCTTATAAAGGCGTGTAGGTACTTATTTATTACTGCATTAATAATCTCGGTTTGGCTATTTATTTTAGGGTGCCATATGGAACTAGGGCTTAGGGTTACCTTTAGGCGCTAGTTTAGGCGACGCTAGAAGTTAGAAACGAATAAAGAGCCTCTATTAGAAACAATAGTATTTGGAGCGCCGTGTAACTTATAGACAGTATGGATAAATGCTTTAACGAGCTCCTTAGTATCTAGGCTAGTAATAGGAATAAAGTATCTTATCTTTATCAGGTGGTTAATAACGACAAAGATATATCTGTATATTTTGCCGTTACAAAGGCACTTAGGCAGGTTGACAACGTGGTTAATAGAGATATCGGTTTATAGGCGGACTGGTAGTTCTAGTGGTTTTAGGAAACCAGGCAGTGCTAAGCGTGGGGTCTTTATACGGAAGCAAAGAGCGTAGTTTTTTATAAAGGTAGCTATAAACTGTAAAATACCTGGCCACTAATAGGTTTGATTAAGGAGGTTTAGCGTCTTAACGCGGCCTGGGTGGCCCATAGGACCTAAACTATGTATACGGTGTATAACTTCTAGTTGGAGTTTAGGTGAATTAGGGATAAATACTTGATTTCTATAGTAGATTAGGCCGTCAATAATTAAACATTTGGATTTATTATAGCGGAGTAACTTCCTAATCTGCTTAGGCTAGTGACATACTTTATGGCCTTCCTATTTGTGTAGCATAGCTAATATATCCCTAGCGAGTTTATTCTCCTTGTAGGCATTCTTAATAAGCTCCTTAAGGGGTTTTTTTTTAGGCTCTGGGTCTATTACTGTGATAAAGTCTTTAACGCTCTGGTCTTAGGATTTGCTCAGCAGCTCTTCTAGGATAGCGGGGTTGACTTTTTTTTATGGTAAAACAACGCGGTCTCGGTATCGTAGACGTTTATTACCAGTATTAGTAGGTGCTACGCCTGGGAGACGGCTAAGAGCGTTTAGGATTGTAGCTTTGGTGCCGGGCCTATAGGTAATAATAAAGTTAAACTAAGAGAGGAACTTAGCCCATTAGACTTAGCGCTGGTTCAGTTGTTTCGTTATTATAAAGGTCTAGAGGTTCTTATAGTCTATAATAATCTTAAATAGTTGCTTGGTTCCTTGTAGTTTAGGGTACTATTTTTTTAGTGCTTTTATAATTGCTAGGAGCTCCTTATTATATATCTTATAGTTATATTCTGGGGCGGAGTGCTTGGCAGAGAAGAATGCGACTGACTTAAGTTTACTATCTTTGCTAGCTTAGTAAAGCACTCCTCCTAAAGCCTAGTTTGAGGCGTCTGTCTCTACTATGGTTTTCTTTATGTAGTTGTAGTATGCTAGGACCGGTGCTGTGGTGAATGCTGTCTTTAGTGTCTAAAAGGCTTGTGCTTGATTAGGGCCCTATAACCAATTGGTACTCTTCTTTAGTAGCCTAGTTATGGGTTTAATAACTGCGGAGTAGCTTTAGATAAATTATTAGTAAAAGTTCGCGAAGCTAAGAAATTGCTGTAGTTCTTTAATTGACGTTAGGTCCTTCTATTTCTATAAGGCCTGCACCTTCTTAGGGTCTATAGTTATGCCATTAGTTAAGATAATTAAGCTAAGATATTTTGTTTTAGTAGCATAAAACTTAGACTTATTAATGTTAATCTGTAGTCCAGCGTTGCTAAGTCTCTGGATAACTTTATTTACATATTTAGTATGCTTAGTGCGTGTTTTAGAGAAGATAAGGACATTATTAAGGTAGGCAGTACAGTAGTTATTAAGGGCGTTGTGTAAAATATGGTTAATATAGTTCTAGAATATAGCGGGCGCATTATAGAGACTAAATAGTGTAACTAACATCTTATAGAGCCCGAACTGGGTAATAAATGCTATAAGCTACTTATAACCTTCCGCAATCCGGATCCGGTTAAACGCAGCAATTACGTTAAGCTTAGTAAAGTACTTAGTACTATAGAGTGCATTAAGTGTCTTGCGGATTAGTAGCAATAGGTACCAATTCTTAATAGTAACTGTGTTTAGGCCTTGGTAGTTATAGCAGATTTACACACCACCACTAGGTTTCGCAGTAAGGAGGAGTGGTATAGCGGCTAGTAAGGTTAATTCGCGGATAAAACCCTTATCTAGTATCTTATTAATCCATTTCTTTACATAACTAAGTTTAGTAGGTGAGAGTGGTCTATTCTTGTAATACGGGGCCTGCTTTCTGGGTATAATCTCAATTTTATAGTCCTATGGTTGGTGAGGGGGCAGCTTATCTGTATTCTTAGGGAGGAAGTGTTTAATATATTTACAAAACTCTTTTAGTAAGCGTTATAGAATATCTTTATAGGTTAATCCTGGTTTGCCTTTTAGGAATTTCTTAATATTAGTATTAACTATCTTTCAGCGTAGAAACTCAGGCTTGGTTTTTAGGTTTGTCTTAAGGAAGTTATAAAAATAAAGGGGTAGCGCTTTACGGGCTTCCTCTATTATATAGTTACCTTCTACTAGCCAGCGGAAAGATCTTTCTGATAGGTTTAGTACTTCTATTAGGCCTATAGGCAGCTCTTTAAGCAGCTATTAGTGTTCTTCTTATTTAACTAGTTCTACTAGCTCCGCTATATAGATCCTTATTACCTTTACGTCTTTTTATTTACAGAACTGGGTGAAATTAACGGTATAAGTGCATCTAATGTTGTCTAGGTTGGGGCGTATCTAGTTCTCTAGTGCTACGGCTGGGCTGGCACGGCTCGGTCGGCCTAAGGGGGCGGAAACGAGGCGGCGGCCCTGCACGGTACGCGCAGGAGACGGGTGTGAGGTTAGGCGTTGTAGGGGGGAGGTTTTAATTGCTCTGGTTTTGGTCTTGGCTATAATATCTTTGGCTATTATACGTGCGGTCGTATATGCGTATAGCAAATAACTTAAAGTTAGGTGTCTTATTGGCTGACCTAGGTTAAGCGGGTGTATATAGGGGACTTGTAGTTCTAGCGGTATTTGTTTTTTTGGGGATAGGGCGGTAGTCTAGTCTTCTAGGATCTCTGCTTTGTTTATTGCGTATATTAGGTTACTAGTGTTAGGCACCTCTTCTACTATCGGCTAATAGTATCTGAGCGTTGGCCTTATAATGCGTCCGTATAGTGCTACTTAGTCACAATTGGGAATATGCCATAGGAGACAGTTATAGGTATAGTAATTAGAGTTAAACTTAAGCTCTAGAGCGGGGAAGTCTGCCCTTAGGTTATATTTTTTAAGCTAGGGCATTCCAAGAATTACTAGTATAGAGGGTAATAATTTCGTAACGTAGAAAAGTATAGATTCTGTATAGTAGCCGATTGTTATTTTTGCTGTAAAGTAGTGGGTAATAAAGCTGGATAGGAGTCTGTTAGTAAGGCGGAGTGGTTTTAGGACTAGGAGTCTTTTTGTTATAATATTATGCTTTTTTATAAGCAAGTCTTCATCTGTAAATGCTGGTGCTATACTACTGGTGTTAACGAGGCTTACTGTTTTAATAAAAACTTGTAGGAGTGGGTTGTGTAGTGAGGAGAGGTAGGTCTGAATAAGAATAGCATTTCTATTATTATTTGCTGTTCTAAGGTTAAGTGGTAGTTAACTTAGAATAAGGTCTAACTAATCTAGTAGTATAGATCTAATTCTTTTATCCTCTTCCCCATATGGTTTTAACCCTTAGAGGCGACTTAGTCTAAGGGTTGGCCTTTTAATAACTAACTTGTGGGGCTTAGTTGGTGGCTATGGTCTTAGCTAGTATACCCTAACGTATTAGTCTCCGACGGTGTATATATGCTAGAGGGTACTTTACCGATAACATAGCTGGTCTTATAATTAGTAGCGATATGGAGTACTTATCCATAGTTCGCGTATAGAACCATTGGCTGGGGCTGTATTGGGGAAGGCTATTACAGGGGCGGGTTTTTATGTCCGAACTTACATCCTTATCCGCGGTTACTATTTTGGTTGCTATCCCCTCTGCTAAAGAATCCGCCGTGGCTAGGAGGGGGTTAGCGCGGTAGTATTAGGAGGGGATTTAGGTTTACCCTAGAGTTGTAAGCATCTTTCTAGTGGCTAGGTTAACCATATGCTATATAGAGTCTGTTATCTATACGGTGTCTTTGGACGTTATTAGGGAGGCTACTACTACCACTACCAAATTTGACGGCGTTGAGGTCTATTAGGTTATTCTATGGTGCCGGTGCTAAGGTGTTGTTATTAGGTAATATAGGTTGATAGCCGCCAGCGGTACTTAGCTTAGCGGTATTTAGCTTTATATGGTAGGTATAGTTCTATAGGTTATAAGCGAATACGTCTATCTACTTACTCTAGCCTTTATAGTCAGCATCACTAATTTTACGGCTAAGGGTAAGGGCTAGGTCTTTTATCTTTAGTAAAATATTCTTTTTAAGTAAGTCCACTTTTTATTTCTTAGTCTTATTTGCTTTAATTATTAACTTATTAAGCTCTGCTTTCTAGAACTAGTAGTTATGCTTACCCTAGCTTAAGGTATCTAACTTATTTTTGGCTGCTTGGGTTATATTAATGGTCTTATAGTGCTTCCTCATATACATGAGCATAGACTCTTGGTTGGAGAAGGTCTATTTACTTAAGTTATTTAGGTATATACGTAGTATATTAAGGCCATGCTTAATATAGTTATAGGCCTTATCTGTTAGCATATCTAATATATAGAGGATTTCGTCTATTAGAGTCTCAAAGCACTTTATATCTCTTTGGAAAACGCCTTAGATCTTCATTTCCCATATCTTAAATTTTTCTTATTTTTTAATTAGTGATCCCTTGCTATTAAATGGGGTTAGATCTTTTGCTTTACGCTTTTTTCTATAGGGCTTGGTTAGAAGAGGGGAGCCAGTAGCTATGTTCTTCTTAGTAATGGTTTGGGTAAGTATAGTAATCTAAGAGCTTAGACTTTGTATGGTCTTAGTGTATGCAAGAGCTTATTGTTCGTTTTGTTATACACGTGGTTTAAGCGTCTTAAGGGAGTTAATTCTATGCTAAGCTTCTTTAAGTTAAGACTTTATAGTTTGGCCTTTATTGTAGATGGCTTAAAGGCCGTTTTTAACGCTAGTTAAAAAGGTTATATATGTGGAAAGGTGCTGGAAGGTTCCTGCTATATTAAGGTCTTTAGGGTACTTTGGGCCATTTCTAATTGCCCAGGTAATGTAGATATGGGAGGTATTAAAGAGGCAGGCGAGCGCTTTGCGTAGGTTTGTTAATGGGGTATTATCTATATTGTGGTCGCCCATTTTAAGGGATCTAGGTAAGGCAATTAAAATCTATAAGGCTGGCTATAATACTAAGATTGTTTATAACTGTACTAAGATTGTCTAAGATTATACTAAGATTGTCTAGGACTGTGCTAGGGTTGTCTGGGACTGTGGTATGGTGTTATCGGTCGCGCTGGGTCGCGATTACACTGGGAAAACGGAGATAGTATACTTAGGAAGAGGGAAAAAACAAAGGTCGCGATGGGGCGCAATTAGAGATACCACAAACTGTCACAGTGCTGTAATGCAAGTAGGCTAAATAACTACATTGTGGTATGAAGAGGAGAAGAAG
>Ga0307507_10000445_pt1 | contig 86010 bp, 17 predicted proteins | sample 7_EM_MG_FD_207223 | JGI IMG/M metagenome (GOLD analysis project Ga0307507, IMG submission 207223) | Populus trichocarpa ectomycorrhiza microbial communities from riparian zone in the Pacific Northwest, United States - 7_EM | ecosystem: Host-associated > Plants > Roots > Unclassified | place...
CGACTCAATTACAGATTCAAATGGGCCGCGGTAGTAGCCGCTACTAATTACAAAACGGACGACACTAAAAGGCGCACGGATTGAACAAATATGATATGGAGCTGATTTGCAACCGAACGTACCCTTAAGCACTTTCTATCCCTGTTATGCCCCATCCTATTATTCTAGAGGGGTTAGAAACGGGATATAAGCTTTAGCAAAGCTTGTCGGCGCTTACGTTAATTTAATAATTGCACAGCCTATATAGAAAGGCTAGCGTCTACTTAAAGGAATGGCCTGCTCGCCCTCTTCCTATATTCTTTTTCTTTACCACCCTCGTTCCACTTCCTCTCTCTCTCCCTTTACTATCCTTATTCCACTTCCTCTTTAGCGATTTAATCCTTATCTGTAATACTTACTTTACCTATTTAGCAAACTTGCCGTTGCTAAAATAGTAGTATACTGTAAGGGATATTATTGCGGATACCTTAGGTTGCCTTTAGGACAACCTCTAGACGCCCCTTAGATAGTCGCCGGTTACGTGCCGGAGGCACGTGCCCGTAGTATATAGTCTCCACGATCCTAGAGGCCTTACCTTCTTAAGGATTTGTCTTTCTTACCAATCTATTCTGTTCTATAATTGTGTCCTTATAGCCCCCTGTCTACAAAGTCCCCTTACATTCAAATCCTTCCTACTCTATTTGGAAGGGTAGCTGGCTTTAAGGACTAGATTGTTTTATTTATATCTTTTATTTACATCTACTATCCTCCTTTAAAATCTCGCGATAACCTAAATGGAAACTCTATAAATACCTTATAGACAGCCGTCGCGCTAAGGCAGGAAGGTCCCTCCGACAGTAAGAGATTGCGATAATATAAACCTCTAGGTAAGACGGCTGAACGAGCCCTAACACCTAGATGCACTAAGAGCTTGAAGACTCTCGTATACCTATAGTTACCAGCAACGCTAAGGAAAACGCAGATACCCTCTATAACGGTTATAACACTACTAGAAAGTAGCTGGAACCCCTCTGGCCCCACTTAGGCCAATTAGAAGATTAAGCGCTAGACACAACCCTAAAATCTTCCCCTAAGCTAGAAATGCTAGAGGAATACACTAATACGCCCAATTAGGGACCTAACCGGAACCCTCCCAGAAGACCACCGGCCCATAATTGGCATAGTGGCGGCGCACAGACTGCTTACGAGCTAAGCAGGCCTACTTCTTTAGGCAATCCAACTTAACTACTAACTTAAGACTTAAGCCTTATAGGGAAACCTGTATTAGCTACTAGTACTAACACTACCTCTATAGCCGGAGCTTCCCTGGGCCTAAGGTTGGAAAGTTAAGAGCCCCACACCAATTTTCTTTAAGGAGGATATTAGGAAGCTGCCGCAAGGCTCTTAAAAGCTATATAGGAAGGAGCCACTAATAAACACATTAAAACCTTTAGGGGCAGGTCCAGATCTAGTAGAGCTTAATCTAAGCTAGATAAAATCTTTTACAACCTAGCTAAGGCTAAGGGCCTTTTAGGGGATACCCAGTACCTACCTAAGGAGGTGTGGAAGACTTAGAGAGGTATCTACGCAGTAAATAGAAAAAGGATATAGACTAACTAGCTAAGGCCTCTAGTAGTTTAGAACTCCGCTAGAGACCCAACGCATAATAGTTAAATAATTGGGTTTGTGAAATAGATAACTTCTTTAAGATGCTAATAATATAAGATAATACCAAAGAGTATACCTATTGGATTATTAGCAAGATTAAAGATTAATCCCTAAACTAGATTGCACTAAATCAGCTTAATAAAGAGCAAATTACTATATAGCCGCAGCTGTAAACCTTTCTAAAGAAGTGGACTTAAGATCTATATGTCGTATAATATAATTACATAAAACTATTCTGGAATAGAATACAGCTTAACTGCTACAATTTCCGCCAGTTTATAAACTTTATAGAAACTCGTGCTTAACTAATAGATTTAAAGCCCTTTAAAAACGAGGACGGTAGCATCTATAAAAAGAAGAAAATTGGATTTATCTAGGCTAGAATTAAGCCAGTAATTTGTAACGAAATAAAGCGCGTAAGAGCCCTATTGCGGATTACCATATATACAGATTTTAAACGAGCGGTTCTAAACGCTAAGGATATAGTAAGGAACCAGACCTCTTCTAGTAAGAAGCTAGGGGGTAACCAGAAACGCGGGCACTCTAGTAGCAACGTAGGGTAGACCTAAACTTTAAAGAAGCCATTCTTAAAGAGAAATCCGGAAGGGTTAAAGTTAGGGACCTTAAGTAATAGGAAAGACTCCTAGGGCCAACCTAACACCCGTCTAGCACCCTTACGGGAACACTCTAAAAAGTTAAAAGAAAACTTCTCCGGAGGCAAATCTAATTGGAAAAACAAGTAGGGTAATAACCGCACTAATAATCTAAAAAAAGAAAAGCCCTAGTTATGGACCTCTCCCAGCTGCAACTAGGGCAAGATACGGAAGAAAAGACTCTCCGTATTACTATTAAGCTAGAAATAGTACTCCCTATAGGCGAGGTACGTTAGTTCTAAGTACTATATAATAGCGGCGCCGAAATCAATCTTATACAATATAATTTGGTAAAAGAGCATAAGCTTATCCCGTTGCTAAAGTAGCAGAAACCTATTATAGGGTTCCTAGATAAGCATTAGATTAAACTATATAGTGCCTATAAGCTTATAGTATTAGTGGCTAACATATATAACCGCAATAAGGTGGTTGGCCCGCAACCCTTCTAGGCAGCTAACTTTATAGGCTACAACCTTATTCTTAGATATCCTTAGCTTACGAAAGTAGATCCTAAGATATACTTTAAGATAGAAGCCTTTAAATAGTAGAATAATAAAAAATCGGAAGGGTGTATTTTACTAATAAGCTTAAAAGACATCCTAGAAGATATAGCTTTAGGAGAAATAGTATACGCTTTATACCTAAAGGAGTATCGGATCCAACCCCTGTTCTATAGTAAGATAGGTATAGAGCCTAGCATAGGTAATAACCCTTCTATAACAGATACCCTATGGGGAACTGCTAGATAGGTCATAGAGATACTACAAAGAGGCGGCAATCTTGAAGATCCCACAAGATACTTCTACCGCCATAGGTTACTCTGGCTTAAGCAATATATAGAGAGTATACTATAACACCTTAAATGCTGTGTTAAAGAGTTCCCTACCCTTTACTAGCTACCATATGAAACTGTCTAACGTATAGTAGCAACTATGTATAAACAGCTACTATAGCGCGCAACGCTGCCTATAAGCGTCTTAAGGGACCTCCAGGACCTACCTAACAATAACGCGGAGGACGAACGCGACCCTAATTTGTCAAATATCCTAGTAGGCCTAAGGGACTTACTAAGGGTATTTTCGGGTAGGTGAGTAAAAGTCCTTTAGCGGAACTCAGAATATAATTATATAATTAATTTAGAAGAAGGCAAATAATTACTAAACCTTCCTATCTATAACCTCTCTCGCAAAGAGCTTAAGATCCTATGGGAGTACCTTAACGGCTTACTAGAAAAGGGATGGATATAGCCTAGCAAGTTACTAGCAGGTATACCAATTCTCTTTATCCCAAAACTAGATAGGACCATAAGGCTATATATAAACTATTACAGTCTTAATAAGATCACAATTAAGAACCGTTACCCACTACTACTAGTTAGTAAAATGCTAGATTAAATATCTAGGGCGAAGATCTTTATAAAGCTAGACCTATAAGACGCCTATTATAGGCTCTATATTAAAGAAGGGGATAAGTGGAAGACCGCTTTTAAAACCCAATATAGCCACTTTAAGTATATAGTAATACCTTTTGGGCTAGCCAATGCGCCTACAACATTTCAATTGTATATTTATAGAGCCTTAGGGGGACTAGTTGACCGTATATATATTATTTACCTAGATAATATTCTAATCTACTTAGAAGATAAGGATTAGTATAAGTAATATATCCGCAAAGTACTAAAACGCTTAGATAATTAGGGCCTCTACGCTAAGGCATTAAAGTATGTCTTTAATACTAAGTAGGTTAAGTTCCTGGATTACATTGTAACGCCTATAGGTATAGTTATAGACCTAGTACAAGTGTAGACAATCTAAGAGTGGCCAGAGCTAGAGAGCTATTAGGATGTTTAAGTATTCCTAGGCTTTACCAATTTCTATAGGCGCTTTATTTATAACTACTTAGACGTTGCCCAACACCTATTTAACTATGTTGCTGAAGCTTTTTAAGACCTAGCCTAAGAAGTAAAAAGCTTAAAGGTAGAAAGGAAGAAAACCAAGAAGGGACCAACTAAATAGTATAAACTATAGATATAGCCCGGAAAGGTCTAGGAAGCCTTTTAGGAACTACGCATAAAGTTTATAAAAGCTCTACTATTACAGCATTTCAACCCAGATTAGCTACTAATAATAGTCACTAATATATTAAATTTTACCCTTACTAGTATCCTACTGCAACCTAATAGGTATCCGGATGCTACCTAGCTCCACTAGAGACCGGTAGCATTCTATAGCAGAAAATTCCAGAGACCTAAAGTTAAGTATTATACCCATAATAAGGAACTACTTACCATAGTTAACTGCTTTAAATAGTGGCAACACTACCTCGAGCACGCGAGCTATACCACTTATATACTCTTAGATTATTATAATCTACGCTACTTTATAACTATAAAGGAGCTTACACCTTAATAAGTCAAATAGGTAGAGGAGCTTATATAATTTAACTTTAAGATCGAATATAAGCTAGGGGAAAATAACCCTACTAACGGACCGTTATAACGGCCAGACTATGCCAAAGGCTTTAAAACAGGAGAAGGAAAATAGATAATAGATATCTTACTCCCTATATTATAGAACAAGCTCCGGGTGTAGGATACTTAAGTACCTATAGCTCCACGTACTAAGTCTTAGGCGGTATAAACCCTATTAGTCTCTACTAACGTTCTAGCTAGTACCCAGTCCATTACCAATAAGGGTTTAAAAATACCTAGACAGAACGTCCCTAATATAAGTTTGGAACTTAGTAATACACTACCCTTAATTACTAAGCTATCCCCTTAAACTAAAAGCGAAGCTATAAAGCAATTAGAACCCAGAGCCCTATAATAACCAAAGGACTTTAACCTTGTAGCGGCCTTCCTAACGCACGCGCACTAAGAAGTTATAAGATCTATAGTACCATCTAGTCTTATACTTAGAGTAGTATAAGGCGAAACAGCTTTTACCTAGGAACTATCCGAAAGGTTAATAGATCTTATCTATAAGGTATAATAGAGGGACGCCTCCTATGCCATCTTTAATGTGGAAGTAGACCGGAAATATGACGGAAAGGAAGCTAAAAGGTGCTAAAATTAGGAACTGGACCCAATGGGCCTACTGCATAGAAATGGTAAGGTTTAGGTGCCATAAGAAGCAAATCTACAATAGAAGATCCTTATAAGGAATTATAATAATCCTCTAGGCGGCCACTATAGTTAAGTTAAAACAGTGGAATTACTTTAACGCAAATACTACTAGCTAAAGCTTAAGTAGGAAGCAAAGGAGTATATTAGCTACTATAAGAAGTGTTAAGTATATAAAATCTAAAGGTATAAGCTATAAGGTTTACTTAAATTAGTTCCCCCCGCTAGTAAGCCATAGCGATATTACGCTATAAACTTCATTACGGATCTCCTACCCTTAAAAGATAGGTAAAAATAAATATACAATTCGGTTCTAGTACTTATTAATAGGTTTTTAAAGTATGTCTAATACCTTTCTATTAATAAGACAATTAACGCATAAGCGCTTATAAACCTAATTAAGGAGAAATGCTTTCTTAAAGTAGATTAACCACACTCTATTATCACTAATAGGGGCAGCGTCTTTATAAGCCAGTACTAGTTAGATCTATGCTTTCATTTAAAGATAGACCACTGTTATAATACGGCTTTCCATCTATAGACAGATAGGCAAACAAAACACCAGAACTAGGAACTGGAGTTATATCTATAAATATATTTAAACTATCAGCAAGATAATTAGTACGAGCTACTTCTATATACGGAGTACACTTATAACTCAAAATAATATATATTGCATTAGTTTGCACTAATCTAGATTGCCTATAGCGTCTAACTATTAGGATTTAATAGTATACCCAACAATTACTAGCTAAGGCCGTATAATCAATTATAGGATTCTACTAGGAAGTCTAAAGACATCTATTAAAGAGTATAAGGATACCTTAAGGAATAGAAGGAGCAATAAAAGCATATAAAGTAGAGCCTATAAGATGCGCAAGAGTAGTAGAGACTTTGGTATAACCATAAATACCAAAATAAGCATTTTGGTGTAGGTAATGAGGTTCTATTATATTTAATAAATATTAAGACCTATTAACCATTAAAGAAGCTTAATATAAGATACCTAGGTCCCTTCTAAATTAAAGAACAAATTGGTAAGCTAGCCTACCATCTCTAGCTACCCCTATCTATGGCCTATATACATCTAGTATTTTACGTAAATCTACTAGAGCTATAGTATAGACCACTACTAGAAAAGAACTTCCGTCTAGGCCCAATTAAACACCCTAAAGTGGGGGGCGAGCGGTACGAGGTTAAAGCTATACTATGCTATAAGTCTATTAAGAATAAGCTTTAATATAAAGTTAAATAGCTAGGCTAGCCCGTTAAGGACTCTATATAGGAACTAGAGGATCACCTTGATTATTATAAAGATATTCTAAAAAAATATTAGGACTAAGGTCCATAATCTACAAATCGAGAAAGCGCTCTAATACTACAGTGTTATCGCAACCTATAAAGAAAGCTTGTGGTAGGCTAAGAGAGGCCCTAAAGAGTAAATAGGTCAAATTGGATATAGAACGGACAAGCTCCGGAAACCATAAGGATTAATTAGGGCTATAGCCTAAGGTAGGATAGGTCCTTAGCCTTTTTACGTATATAGTATAGAATTGATAGGGTATTTTGCTAGAATTACATTCCCATTTATTAGTCCATATTAGGAATAGTATTTCTATGCCTTTTTAAATACTTTACAAGGCCTTCCCAATTGCTACTATATATAAGAATTAATCCTAAATGCCTAAATTAAAAGCCACTATGCCTTATCCCTAGGTATAGGATTAGTATCTATTGGCCTACTAAGTAATAGCTAACGGGAATAAGATCTAGATCCAGATCCCTTAGTAGGAGTATAAGTAGGTATAAAAACAGGGGCAGGCTAATAAGGTGTAGATAGAGCAGAGATCCTTAAACGCTTAACACCAATATTAGGCCCAAACCAGTACCAACGAAGTTCTTAAGGCGTAAGCTTATAGTTAATAAAGACACGCTTAAGCCTAGAATAAACAGAGATATTAGCTGGCTAGTAAAGACCAGAACCACTAAGACCTTGCTATAGCAATTATTAGTTACCTATCTACTAGGTACCTGAAGGGTAACCCACCTAATACCGCATTATATTGTACTCTTTTGAAACTTAACGTGTATATATAAACTCCTTCTTATAGTAAACGGCGACCTTCTTCTTATTACCCCTATCCTTTACCCTATTCTTAGTATACCAACCTTGCTCCTTTATTAGGCGTTGCTGGCTAGCTTGCTAGGAATTATGGGCGGTGTAGATAGCTGTGGCATAGTCTTAAATTCGACCTAGATGTTTAGCGTTAGCGCTAAAATAAGAGAGAGCCCGGGCGATATAGTCGTTAAGGATATTAAAGAATCGTCGCCACTTAGGCCTAGGCTATATTAAAGCCTAAAGTTAGCAATGGAAACCTATTAAGAATAGGAAAGCTTATCTTAACGCAACTACCGCTCTTAGTACGTATGCATTAATTATAAGGACTAAAGGTGTTAGACCTTATATAGTGGGTCTTATTATAAGCATCTAGAATCTTTTTATTAGACTTCTGGTCTTTTAAGAATGTGTATATAAAGTCATTTAAGCAGGACTAGCACCAGTTATGGGTTAGCGGAGGTTAGGGTTCTATATATAGCGGTAGGGCTAGAATACGCTATAGAATTGGATTAGAAGAGTAGTTAGCAAAAGAACAAAGAGGCATATTAAATTAATAATAGAAAAAAAAGAAAATCTTAATAATATATTAAAGATACGTCCAAATTTAGACGAAGGGCGATAATGGGAAGTAAGGTGTTAAAGAAAAGGAGCAGCTTAATAAGTAAGGTATCTCTATACTTCACCTCCTAATACCCTTCTGGTGAATAGCCGCAACCTTGCCAATATAACTCCGTTACAATAGCGCAATTTAGAAGGAAGGAAATACGCGTATAAGCTATTTAGTCATTACTTCCTTACAAAAACTAATTACGCGGCCAGGGAAGGCAATTAAGATGTCAATTATAGACATATATAGGTAAAATTATACCTAAACAATACTACGGTATTAAAGAATAACGTTATAGACGTTCTTGACAAATCGTATAATAGCTAGAGGCGCTATTATAAAGTATCCCTTCTGTTTGCTAGGCAGTAGAGCTACGCCAAATATATAGTATAGAACCAATAAGAAAGGATCATAGATAAATATCTTAAAAGTTAAAGATAACGGCAAGACAAGGCTCTATACGTTAAATCCTATACTAAAAGGTCCTATGGAACCATATTAGGAATACCAAATTGCCTATAATACTCGCGATTGATTGCAGACCGGCATAAAGGCTTAGAAGTAGAGTTGTATAAAAATCCTTAGGTTAGCTTAGGTAGTTACCAGCACGTTTCTGGTAGGCTTTTAAGGGGTCTCCTAGCAATCCTTACATCTTTTCTCTAGTTATATTTTTTCCTTATTAAGGTTTTCAGGAGTTCAAAGCAGGGGTTAGATAGATAGATAATATATAGCGGCATACTAATATCTCCCTAATATCTCTCCGAACCCTTTCTGGGACGAGCCCTTATAATCTCCCTACTGTAAGGTAATGGTGATTGGGGGCCGACCGCAAGAAAGGGGGGGGTAACATAAGGGATATTATTGCGGACACCTTAGGTTGCCTTCAGAACAACCTCCAGACGCCCCTTAGATAGTCGCTGGTCACGTACTAAAGGTATATGCCTATAGTATATAGTCTCTACAATCCTAGAGGCCTTACCTCCTTAAGGATTCATCTCTCTTACCAATCTATTCTGTTCCACAATCGTGTCCTTATAGCCCCCTATCTACAAAGTCCCCTCACATATACCTATTAAAGTAGCCACTCCAACCTATAGGAAGGAGAGGAGAGGAGCGCTTTATATTACCACTGTTTATTAAAACTTAAATTCACGACTTTAAAGTCTAGACTTAGATATAGACACTAATCTAGATTTATTTATTTATTTAGAAAATGGTATAGATTTAGATTTTGGAGAACTAGACATAGAATTAGATATAGAATTAGATATAGAATTAGACGCGGAATTAGATGCAGAATTAAATGCAGAATTAGACGCAGAATTAGATATAGAATTAGATACGGAGTTTAATACAGAGTTAGATATGGGATTAGACGTAGAATTAGACTCTAAGGCTAAGGAAATACTAAAAGATATTACTAAATTAGAAGAGGAGGGACCTATAAAACCGAACTATACTTCTTATACTAAGAAACTATAGAAAAGGGAGGGCGAAATCTAGAAGAGGTAAATTATAAAAATTTCCGCTAACTCGTTATTACGGTACTGGCAGAATATGACAGATTGCGGTTACGTGGCTAAAGGATCTTATAAAACTCTTAGCGGCGCTACTACTCTTCTCCTTTCCTTTCTCTAGCTCTAGATCCTCGTTTATAGACAATCTAATTGTATAGGCTTGTATACGTCCTCCTTATGGTACTTATACTTTGATTAACTAAGTCACTAATATTATCTAAAGCTTATACTACCCTTTCTTCCTAAGAAGGAACTTAAATATATCTATAAACCATAAATAGGATACGAATATAAAATAGGACCCTAAGGACATTACCAGGACTATAAGGATAGGATAGAACTAAAAGGATATATACGGACCAGACTCTCTAAAAAAAACCGCCAGAAATTACCTAATACCTATACCACTATACCAAGAAATATAGCAGTTAGTAAAGCAGCTATAGGACCCTTAAATACCTTTAATTATAAAATAATTACTATCTTAAACCTCTAGCCGAAGCTTATAGCAGCTAATACTAAAATTAAACGGCTTTAAGAGCTGCTTAAAGCTAGAGACACCCCTATATCTAGCAATAACTTATTAGATAGATTTGCTACGGTCCTTAAGGCCCTAGCCCAATATATAGCATTATTGCGGTCCGTAAAGGTTGCGGACCTCCTATTACTTATAGACGGAACCAACTCTATATTTAATAATTAAAGGCTTTAACTATAAAATAAGCTTAAAGTTAATACGGACTACTTTCCTACTACTTAAGCAAAAATAGCCTATATCTTTAGCCGTACCGGCGGGGACGTATAGACGCATCTACGTCCGTAATACGCTTAGGACTTAGCAGACCCCTTCCTCTCTAAAAAAGAGATAGTTAACTACCTATCTTCTATTTATAAGGACCCCTTTAAGGTATAGAACGCCCGCCTTAATTATAAAGCCCTAAATATAAAAATAATAAAGACCTTTTTAGCCTTCTAGATCTGCGTTTTATACCTAGCTGGTTAAGCCTAAATTCTCTATAAAGACCTACTGCTAGACCTTTTTAATAGGCTTACCTTAGACCTATAGCGCGCTATACTACTATTTTATACTGCTATATAGACGCTAAAAGTACTAATAGACTACTACCTAGCTATTAATTAAGGCCTCTGCCGAATTAAGGTACTGTTACGGAGTAGGCACAAGCCGGGATACAATGCACTAAATAAGGTAGTAATTGAGAAGGCTACATACACGTAACTATGCGTGGTTGATATAAAGACATTAGATGAAGAAGAAGAGTCTTTATATGCCAGGTACGGGTATAAATAGGGGTTGTAGGGGAACGTGCGTAGGTGTCTTGGGATAAATATAAGCACGGGTTAAGAACGTCAAAGACGCACAGAGACGTGAGAACGAGTGAGTCCCGTGATAGTACCCCCCCCTTACTTCCGAGCTCCTGCAAGGCGTATCGTGTGTATACCAAAAAAACCCATTACGGGAAAAAAAAATTGTTAGCCCTTCTCCGCCCTTCTACGTCCTGCGCTACGCAGGCTCCGCCAGTTCGGTCCTTCTATGTTTTATTGTTAGGCCACTGACTTCTTAGGCCCAAAGCATAGCCCAGCTTCTGTCGCCAGCTACACTCCTGTCCTTGCCGCTTGGAGACGCTTTGCTGAAGCTTGTTTAGTCCCTTCCTCGCTTTTAGCAGCTCTATGGTCTTCCCTTGTCATCCTACTCCAGGTCCCCCTAAAAAATAGCCCTGATTTTTGGTATAAAATAGGCGATTTTGGTCCAAAATAGGCGTTTTTAGGAGGTATTTATGGCTTATTTGGCAGTATAATACGGTCGGTACAGTGTTTATGGTTATGGTATAGGTCAGTATTGGTTCGTATAAGGCTCTTGTTAGTGGCAGTACGGTGCCAGCGTTGGGTTTGAGGTCGCAGGCATATCGGCGCGATGCTTATTGGTTTATGTAGCAGTACAATATAAGCGATAGGGTCGGTCTAGAGAGCTATGCTCTATCTAGCAGGGTACCTAGGGAGCGAGGCTCTACCTAGTTGTGTTCGGGTCGTAGGCTTATCGGCACGATGGGTTATTAGGGTCGTTTTGTAGGCGTATTGGCACGAGTCTTGTCAGTCCGTAGGCGTATCGGCACGGAGACTTGTTAGATTCGTAGGGCAGTAACGGTGCTTCGGTAGAACGGTAGTACGATACTAGCGACTAGTAGTATAATGCGAGCGCAGGTTAAACTAGAGGGTAGTAACGTGCCTGTTCGAAATCAGTAGCAGTAGGGTGCAAGCCAGGTCGTCTCATAGGCGTAATGGCACGAGGTCTTGTTGGCAGGTCCGTATGCAAATTGGCGCGGGGTCTTGTTGTACTAGATTAGAGCCCTAACGTCCTAGTCTACCTGTAGCCAGCAGCTCCTGTTCCTACCCTCGCAAGGCATAGAAAGGCATGCTCCGCAACTAGTAGCCCTAGGCCCGCTAGGTACGTAGAAATGGGATCCAATATAGTGTTACAGAGTAGGCACGAGCCGGGATACAATGCACTAAACGAGGTAGTAATTGAGAAGGCTACGTACACGTAACTATACGTGGTTGATATAAAGATATTAAATGAAGAAGAAGAGTCTTTATGTGCCAGTTACGGGTATAAATAGGGGTTGTAGGGGAACGTGCGTAGGTGTCTTAGGATAAACGTAAGCACGGGTTAAGAATATCAAAGACGTATAGAGACGTGAGAATGAGTGAGTCCCGTAATAGGTATAAGCTAAGTGGTATAAAGCCAGAAACTTTTTAAATTAGACCCTAAGCACGATAAGGACGGCCTATAGTGCCCTAGTATAATCTACAACTCCTATAGCACTAGCTATATAGCCCGCCATTAATCTAAGCAGTTAGCTATATAGCTAGTCCTACTATAGGTCTGGTGCATACTTAGCCTACCTATAGCAAACCCTATAAATAGGCCCTTAATAACTATAAGGGCGCGAAAAGGCTTTAGGGAAATTTTAAAGGAATAATATAAATTCTATCTAATTTAAGGGTATATAGCTCTTATAGAGTATAAGACGTTATATAAAGAGGAGAAAGGAATATAAGAAGCTTATAACTAAATATTTAAGGGTCTTAGTAGTAGACGTGTAGGTATAAGCGCACGTGGGTATTAATAGGTTTTAACCAAATTCCATTACATTAGTAGAATTTAGTGGAATTTAATTAAGTTAGTAGAATTTGGTAGAACTTAATTAACTTAGTAAAATTTAGTAGAATTTAATTAAAGTGTTAAAATTTATTTATTAAGTGTTTTACTAAGACATTTCTACTGTAACTAGGCTAGTCCCATTATAGTACCCCTCCCCTTTAGCCAAAGGTCTAAAATAATTTAATTTAGTTAAAAATTTATAACTTATCGCCTTATAAGCGTTATAATATAGTTTAAGTTCTTTTTAATTTTAAGTTTCCTGCTATTATGTTTTATGTCTTTATATTAGGTAGCAGTTATTTACCTTTATATTATATCTATCTAGCTAAAGCAGGCCGTAAAGGATGGTTCTTATAAAATTCTTTTACTAAGAAAGGCATGTTGGCCTTAATCTGGTTATAGGTTTCCTAGGTTTATATTTTATATCCTTTCTACTTAATAAGAAGTTTAAATTGTTTAAATTATGTTTTCTATTATATATTATTAATTAGGTTAATAAGGTAAGAACTATTACTGTCGGAATAAGGTTCTATAATACAGTGGACACCGTTACTTGTAACTAATTGGGTTGACCACGTAAGCTAAGCGAGCTCAGGAGATTCATCAAATTCCACCTATAGAAGAAGAAGAGAAGAAGAAGAAGAAATCAATTGAAACTAAAAACCCCCCTACCGTGATTCCTACACTGATCAGTGCCGCACAGATCAGCAAGGTATAACGAAGAGAGGCACTGTCTGATTCTCTAGACCTCTTGTCAAAGGCTAAGAATTAAGGTATTGCTTGCTAAGCCCAAAGGCCAGTTTGTGAGGTTACTCGCGCTTCTGACCTGCGTCCATCACGCCTTCAGAACAATTAGTTTGTGGTCGTTTCCACGCTTCTAGTCCAACTGTCAAATCAACTGCGGAACCAAAAGATGGCTACCTCCGCGATAGATACTGAAAAATGGAAGACCGGAATTAACACGACCGCAACCGATATCAAGGAAGTCGAAGCATTCGTCGATTGGCGATTATCGATATACAAGGAGAATGGATGGAAGGGATTCGACCTATGGGAGAGCTTTGTCGACGATTTTGAGTCGTTTACAAGGGATATACTTAATAACCTTGGCAAGGATCGATTGAAGAAGATCAGGGATTACCTCCGTGAAAATAGAGTATACGTACGGAAGGAGGCAAGGAAGTCAATTGCAGACGGCCTTTTAGGAACTATTCACGAACCAACTCCCTCAAAATGGCCTGCCGACGACCCTACTGACGACCCTGCCGACGACCCTACCGACGACCCTACCGACGACCTTACCGACGACCCTACCGACGACCCCACTGACGACCCTACCGACGGCCCTGCTGACGGCCCTACCGACGGCCCTACCGACGACCCTACCCCAGCTCTACTATCACTATCAACTGCCCCCGTTTAAATTATTCAGCCAACCCCAACTACGACCCAAGCTACAGACCAGCTCGCCCTACAAGGAAGCTTCGGAAGAGAGATCACCAACTTAACTAAGCTCTATATAGACGAAGTTAAATACTCTAGCGAATAAGATAACTTCGATTTCAAGTTTAAGATCTTCCAAAACTACTGCCTCTGAGCCAGCGTCCCTAAGTAAGCGTATATCATTGCTATTCTAACTATGCTCCGCGGGCTTGCTCTTAAGTTTCCTAAGTACCCCTAGTACTTTGCATATACAAGACCTCCTGAACAGCCACAACCGCAGTAGCTTTAGCAATTTCAGCAGCCAAAGCCCCCAGAAACGACACGAATACGATTAAGCCATAGGTTACTAAGTGGGTAAAGAGAACAGGACATAAGGAGGGTAATATAAGCAACTGTTAATTGGGGCACAGGTACAACCAACCGAATTTGTAAAGGAATAGGAATAGGGACTACGGACTTATTTACCAGTGCCCTTTTTGTTTTTCTTATTCCCTAGTTGTTGCCAGTGTCGGAATAAGGTTCTGTGATACAGTGGACACCGTTGCTTATAACTAATTGGGTTGACCACGTAAGCTAAGCGAGCTTAGGAGATTCATCAAATTCCACCTGTAGAAGAAGAAGAGAAGAAGAAGAAGAAATCGATTGAAACCAAAAACCCCCCTACCGTGATTCCTACAATTACTGTTATTAACAATTACGGAAGGTAGCGGTGGTACTTTATAAGGTATAGGATTATCTTTTAAAGGTTGTAATAAGCTTATATAAAATATTAGGTGTATTTTTATTATAGTTAGTAGTTTAAGCTTATAGGCGTATAGGCTTAGTTTCTTCTTAATTTAGTATAGGCCCGCAAACTTCCAGTTAAGTTTCTTTAAGGGCTATTAAGTTTATAGGTTTCGCGTATTTAGGTAAACTATATTACCTTCCTTAAAGTCCTATATAGGGGCTTGTCCTTTATTTATATACCATTCCTATACCATTTAAGTGTATATTAATTTAATTTATAATAGTTCTATTAACTGCTTTATTTAATTAGCAAGGTTATATACGTTAATTAACTAAATCCGTTTAATCGTGGGTCTTATTGTGTTAATTTTAGGCTATAGTTTAAATCTAAGTTAGGGGGTTTATCTATAGGTTATATAAAACGGCGTTATGTCCGTTAATATATTTATTATATTATTCGCAGTAAACTTAGCTAAAGGCAGCTATTTTTTCTAGTGGTCTTATAGGTAGGAGTAGTATATTTATAAATATTATTCTAAAATTATATTTGCAATTTTAGTTTAACTATCTATTTCTAGATAAAATACAGTTAAGAGTTATATTTAAATACTTAATTATTTATATAGAGCTTGCTAAAAGTCTAAAATAAACTAGCTTTTATAGTTAGATATTATTAAGTTAGGAAGTCTATATAGCTTAAAGACGTATTTAATAAAACATTTAGCTACTAGTATTATATTAATTAAGTCTATGGGAATTATATATCGTATTTTTATAAGGCGGTTAATAACTACTATAATATTTATAAACCTATTACTATTAGGCAAGTTAACTATAAAGTTAATTAAGATATTACGCTATCTTTATATTAAAATTAGTAGTGGTTAAAGTACTCCTTACTTCTTTATATAAGAGGTCTTTCTACGCACGTATATCCTGTATACTTAAATATATTTTTATATATAGTCGTATATTATAGGCCAGTAGTATACTTATTAAACAATCTTATAAGTCTTTATATAGCTAGGATGCCCTATTATAGAGGAGTTGTATATAAATTTAAGTGTCTTAAATTATAAAGGTTTTAAATTTGGAACTACTATTTTCTATTAGTAGTATAATTAATTATTTTATATTTTATATTTAGCGAGTATAATATCCTTATACTATTGTTTCCCTATTTAAATTGCTTTTATTATATCTATTATCTATATATTATTCTTATATTTATATTCTATTAGCTTATTAATTTCTATTTCCTATTTATTGGCTTTTAATTTATTTCTATTAAGTTCTATATCTAGAAATATAGAATGTAGTTTTTTAAAACGTTTAGGGGGCAGTAAAATCTATAATTTATTTATAATTTATTTATCTAAAGTGTTTATAGGTAGGTCCTATAATTATTATATTAATATATTAGGCTTTTAATTAAGTTTGCCTAATTAGTATATAATCTTAAAGTTAAATTATAAAAGGTATTTAGCCTAATAAATTTGGCGCTCTATTAATTACTTTATAGTTATAAAATATTGCAGGTTCTTATAGTCCTTTAACACGTATATTAAGAATAACAATTCTTTAAGCTTAGGACGCTATTATTTAAAGTATCTAATAATTATAAGTAGTTCCTTATTATATATCTTATAGTTTAATTTAGTAGGGGTAAGTTTTTAGGATAGAGAGGCTACTAGATATAGCTCGCTGTTCTTATTATATTATAACAACACTCCCCCTAGCACATAATTAGACGAGTTTATTTTAATAATATATTTAAGGTTAAAGTTAAAGTAGGTAAAAATTAGAGTAGTTATAAAGTAATATTTTAAGTTACTAAAAGCTTATTTATATCTAGCGGTCTATTTAAATTTTATATTCTTCCTTATTAGGTTTACTAATAGCTAGGTAATTTCTAAGAAGTAGTTAATAAATTAATAATAGAAATTTGCAAATCCTAAAAATCCTTAAATATTTTATATATTGCTAGGACTTTCCTAGTTTATAATTACAGCGAATTTCTTAAGGTCTATTTTAATTCCGTTATAGGATATAATTGTCGGAACGTTAATTACGTGACGTAGTTACGAGACTATGAGGCGAGACTAGCTAATTTGACTTGGAGCAACCCCTGACTTCTAGACAATAATTAACTACCAACTTCAACACCGCATACATACCACTACAAGTGATATTTGTGCATGTTGATAAAGCGAGTATACCGACACTGATTAGTAGACGTATAGATTAGAAAATACGTAATAGTAAAGCTTGAAACCACGTATTAGCTTAACTGCTAACGCATTAAATCGCAGAGCTATCGCCCTATTTTAGTTAAAGGAGAAAACTATATTACCCTCAAAGCTTAAGACTATGTATTAGCTTGCTAATACGTTAGATCGCCTAGAGAATCGTATCTTTACTTAGAGAGAGCTACGTTATCCTTAAAGCTCAAAACCATGTATTAGCTTAACTGTTGACGCGTTAGATCTCCTAGAGGACCCTTAAAGCTTAAAACCACGTATTAACTTAACTGTTGACGTGTTAGATCGCCTAGAGGACCGTATCTTTGTTAAGAATTGTCTTCAGTCTTCAGTCTTTAAAAACTGTAGATTTGTTAAGGGGACACGTAAATACCCTTACCTTAATACCCTTACCTTGACACCCTTACCCTTGACTACCCTTATACCTACCCTCTTGACTACCCTCGTACTACCCTTATACCTACCCTTACACCTACCCTTATACCTACAACCATGGAACTGACGGAAAAAGAATAGGCCGCGATGGCTAGTAAATATAGATACGGAATTAATGCAGATAAGGCTATAAAAGACAAGCTGGTAGAGTTTGTAGAAACAATAATATATCTAACATAAGACCTTACGGACAACGACTTATAGTACATCTTTTGGGAGCAGTTTGAGGGGTTTATAGTAGAGAGCTTTAAGAAAATACGCATAGATATTAGATTTAAGCTACAAAGACATCTCCTTAAAAGAGGTGTTTATGTAGGCAGACGCACTAGCAGAATTACTGTATTTGAGCTATTATTTAAAGTTATACAAGAAGAAGAGCTGTATTAATGGATAGATAAGGAGATTGTAGCAACTATTAAGGAGTTAGCAGAACCACTAGCTATAAAAGCACTACAAGACAGGTTAAACCACACCTATAACGGTCTATTGGGTTAACCTACAGCTATAGTTATAATACCACCTAGGTCTGCTATAATACTGCCCAGAACGCAGATACCTACCCCTACAATACCTTAACTATCTGTTATATCTATACCCTGGCAGGCTACACTAACCGCCTCTACCCTCCCTCTAGTAACTGCTCCTACCCTACCACCAGCTGCTCCGCCAATTCCACTAGTTATCCTAATCGCTGCACCGCTAGCTACTCTGATCGCTGCCCCTACTGCCCCTACTGCCCCTACTACCCCACCTAGTCCTCCTGCCTAGTATCTTTACCCTAGTACTGCTAATACCGACCCAGCTATAACACTGCCCGGAACACAGATACCTACCTCTATAACACCTCAGCCACCTGCTGTATTTATACCCCAGAAATCTGCCCAGTAATAGTATAACTTTTAGCAGCCTGCCTGGCAGTAGTACAGCCCTTAGTAACCTGGCCAATAGCAGTATACCCTACCGTAATCTTCCCTACTATAATCTACCGTACTATAACCTACCGCACCGTAGTCTACCTTACCGTAACCTACCCTACTGCAACCTACACTATAGCAGCAATTAGACCCGGGGGTAGAAGGAACGGCTTTATACAATAGGGAAGCTGCTACTGTGGTAAAGATATATATAGACAGCTAGGGAGTTTCCGCCTGTAGAATTGCAGTCTTAAACCATAGAGAAGACTTGCCTCAGTTAATTAATAAGTTACAGTCTCCAACTGTTCTATAGGAGAAGGAATACCCTAGTTAAGAAGTGTATACTACCTTCTTTACAGACCGCAACTACCACAACCTAAATAAGGCAGAGGTTGCCTACGCAAATACCCTAAACCTACGGCCATGGCGGACATGGTAGACATTTTAGTATACCTATAAGAGGACGTTCCCTTGCCTTAATTAGGCCGTAGGGGTAGGTTAAACGAATAAATAAACTGTAAGGTATTGCCTGGGTGTATAGTAGGGAGTAGGCAATACCCTTGTATAGGAGAGAGAGAGAGAGACAAACTGATAGGGGAGGAAGGAGACTGCAAGCCTAAGGAGCTTATAAGGGGTGGTTAAGGCCTAGCTAAAGGCTAGCCCTAGTAGCCCTAAGAGCTCCTAGGATGTAACTAAGATGGTGTTATAGGACCACCCTATAACGCCTTATACACGCCTACCTGTTTGTATTGCCAAGACACAAGTATCTGATATCCGCAATATCCGACATCTGTAAGATCCACAAGATCCGCAATATTGACAATATCCGCAATATTTGCAATGTCCGCAATTCTCTATACTGATTTAAAGTCTTTGTACGACTGTCTTGTCCAACAAGGAACTACGCAAGAGAAACGCTTAATGATTGATATTAATGGAGACACTAACCCTACGGACGCTACGACAAAGGTCAAATTACGGGCCGTAGGGTGGGTTAAACGAACGGATTTGGCTTTGGCAGGTATAGACTTATACTATACAGAGCCAGCCGCTAAGGCACTAGTAGCAGGCGAGCCAATAGCGATTTTCTATCCCGGGGATGGAAAATCCTAATTGGCTGGTTTAACGGTATGGTAGAATCCAACAGGTGACGCGCTCTAGGATTAAAGGTGGAGCTATTGTGTATTATAGATGGAAGAGCTAGTTATTGTATATACGCTATAAATAGTCTAGAAGTAGACTTGACTTTGGAGTATAGATTAGCCTTCTTTTTAGAGTTGCTCTAGTGTTGGAACGTTAATCACGTAACGTAGTTATAAGACTATAAGGCGAGACTAGCTAATCTGATTTAAAGCAACCCCTAACTTCTAGACAATAATTAACTACCAACTTTAACACCGCATATATACCACTACAAGTGATATTCGTGCACGTTGATAAAGCGAGTATACCGACAATAATTAAGCCTAAGTATATAACCTTAGATGTGTAGAACTTATATTTCTTAATATTATATTATAAGCCCGTATCTTATAGGCGTTTAAGGACTATTTTAATGTATTTCTAATATTTAAAGAGTAAGAATAAGTAGATTAAGATATTGTTAATATATATAGTAACAAATATATTAAGGAATTTATAAAGCGTATTATTAATATATTACTAAAACGTACCTAGATTGTTCTTTATACTAAATAGCATTACTAAGTATTTAAAGAGTCTCTATTATATATAAAAAGCTATATACTTCTTATCTCCTTTATATATACGGATTTTATTAAAGGCAGTAACTATATTAAGCTTTATAAAGTACTATACCTTTACTAAATAGTTAAGCGTCTCTTAAATTAGGGAAATTAGATATTAGTTTTAAATTATAATTGTATTTAGAGCTTAATAATTAATATAGAATCTTAAGCCTCCTCTTAGCTTTTTAATAAATAGTATAGGTAAGGCAAATGGAGATTAACTAGGGCAAATTAATTCTTTTTTTAGATGCTTATTAAGGTATTATTGCATTATAAGTAGTTCTTCTTATAATATACTATATAGTAGACTAAACTTTGGTGTTATACTAGGCTTAAGTTCTATTTTAAAATTATATTTATTTTAGTACGGGGCTAGTTAGTCTGCAAATTATTTTTTAAACTTATTAATTAGATTATGGTACTCTTTAGGTATAAGGGGTTAAGGATTAATATACTATTTTGGTTCTAGTGCTTTCTTAATATCTTTTTGCTAATAAGATAAAAGGTGTGGCCTATATTATATAAATTTTAAAAGGTTTTAATAAAACGTCATTATATTCCTTACTATAATTAGCAGTTATAGATTTATTATATTAGCTTAAGGTTTATAGTAAGGGTAATTTATATTATATTAAATTTAAATAGTTATATATTTATTTATAGGGCAAGTGGTTTTTTAAGCAATAACTTTAGTAGTAAGTTATATGGAACTTTAGTATTTCTTTAACCCAACTAATTAAGAGGTTGTGTCGCTTTAGCTATTTATATCTAAGTATAACTTTATATTGCTTTAAGCATATTACAAATAAGAAAATATATTTAAGGTATTTACCTATCCGCATTTTTACTAGAGCGTAGTATATTAGTTCACTATATATTAAGGGTTTGCTATTAAAGCCTTATAGGCCTTAAGGCTTATTAAATTTCTTTACATTTAGGCGTTAAGTTTTCGTATAATTTATATTAATAAAGCCTTTACTAGTAGCTCCGCTATCTATTAGGATTTATACCTCCTTCTATTTTTTAAGTATTTAAATTTCACTAAGTATATTAAGGGATTTATGTTATATATTAGCGCTGAAAGAGCCTAAATACTTATACTCTTCCACCTTTTGTCCTAAGGCGCGACTTAGCCTTAGAATAATTTATTTTCTAAGTTAACTAAGGGCGAGATGCTTTATGGCGTCCGAGTATAATTTATAGAATAGGTATAATTTAAGCAGGGATGTATATAATTAGTGCAACCGTAATCAGCTAATAGATTTTAATTTTTATAAAATCGCACCTTCTAATTATAATTGATTGCATTGATTATTTTAGTTATATACTAATTTCCTAATTAGGTAAGTAGGTGTAAATACAGGTATATAGTGATTAAAAGGAATTCTAGATAAGATATACTATAACGCGTTGACGCGTATATAAACTTTTTCTAAGAAAGCCCGCACGGACTTTTTTTGTATATAAAACCGCAAGGCTCGGTACCTTTTAGAAAATTAATACGCGACTTTCCCAACACCAAAGCTTTATCACTATATTCTATTCCTACGCGTTCTTCCCGCGGGTGATTATATTGATTACACAATCGTAACCATAATTAAAAGATTGATTTTGATTGCGATTAGTTATATTATATAGTAATTATAATTTATATAACTAATAGAATAGTTATATGCATCCCTAAATTTAAGGAATGGGTATAATTTAAGAAATAGAAGGAACTACGGCGGACCTTTTAAAAGGGTAAGTTCGGCAATGCTTTTAAATATATTCCTTTTTACTACATTTAAAGCATTCTCTATTTATGGCTTAGGTTCTTTATTTATTAGTTCCTAAGGGTATATAGGATTAAGCGGCATTAGGGTCTATAGGGTTATATATAGGGCTTTTAGGTTTTAGGGACTAATCGCGTTTTAGGGTATATACTAGTTTTATAGAGTTTTAAATATAAGGTGTGGTTAGCTTTAGAGAATAAGTCTATTTATTATATTAAAGGTCCCTATTAATTTATTAATATATTATAGCAAATTTGGATAGGTTTTTTAGTAGTTCTCTACCTACTAACTAGGCTCTAATTTTATCTAAAATAGCTTATTAAAGGGCAGCAACTCTAGCGGCTTAATTTTAATCTAGTTTGCTAATAAGGCCTAAAAATTCAAAAAAAAAAAAGCTAGTAAAGTCTTAGTTTTATTATTATAGGTTTTTAAGTTTAGTAATAGCTATATATTTACGGCTAGCATTATTATATATTTGTTCTAGTAGGGAGATAAAGATTTTAAAATTAATAAAGGTGCTATTATAGAAGAATGGATCTATAGTTTATATAGTGTCCTTACTTAATTAAGATATCCTATAGCTAACCTTGCTAGCCTTAATAGGGTATTAATTATAGTTTATTAAGAGTTTAAGATGGAGCTTAGTTATAAAGGGATGTAGGTTATTTTAGTTTCTATTAAATATTAGAGAATTAGGGAGCTTTTTAAATTTTATAGTAGGTACTAGGTTTATTACAGGTATAGGTTAAGCTACTATTACTAGTTTAGTATTTGCATTTAATAGGCCAGATTTATATTCTATTATTTTAATCTTGTTTATAGGTATTGCTATTAGGGTCTATAATATAAGTGCCTTAACATTATGGAGTTCTTTATAAAGTGCTTCCATTAATTACTAATACTAGGTTTCTAGTACAGCCCGCTATTAAGCTAAGGCGTCTATAAAGGACTGTTGTATTATAGTTAACTATTCCCTAACTAGGGATATAATACTTATAATTATTAAAGGGGATTTAGGTTCATTTGCTATTTTAATAGTAGTTATTTTAATATAATATAATATAAGGGCGTAAAGAAGCTTTAGGGAAGATTTAAAGAAATAATATAAATTCTATCTAATTTAAGGGTATATAGCTCTTATAGAGTATAAGATATTATATAAAGAGAAGAAAGGAATATAGGAAGCTTATAACTAAATATTTAAGGGTCTTAGTAATAGATATATAGGTATAAGCGCACGCGGGTTTTAATAGGTTTTAACCAAATTTTATTACATTAGTGGAATTTAGTGGAATTTAATTAAGTTGGCGGAATTTGGCAGAATTTAATTAAAGCGTTAGAATTTATCTGTTGAATATTTCACTAAAACATTCCTACTATAACTGGGCTAGTCCCATTACAATAACTAAGAAGCTACACTATCCCTTATACTTTATTTTGTAATAGATATTAAGTTTTAACCTCTGCTTTAGCTAACTCTAAAGCAAATGCTCTTACCTTAATAAATACTTAGTACGCCGTAAAGCCGGCTAAAATTTTAAATGCGCCCCTTAAGGAACTGCCTAAACTAGTTTCTATTTATAGGTACAACAGAAGAACAGGGCCACCTATTATAACTATCTTACGGATCTACCTTTATATTAATGGACAAAGGTAATATAATATACCCTTTCTTATTACGGACCTAGAAAGCCATAATATAATCTTAGGAAAAAATAGCTAGCCTATTTAGGCTTATAGCTTAATATATAAAATAGACGGCTCCTTTAGCCCAAATCCCTACCCCTAACCCTTTCCTTTATATAAGAAATTAGTATTATAATAGAGAACCTTATACAGCCTTAGATTAATACTATTTACTAAGCTAATGCTATACGTAGGGACTAGGCCTTTAAGAAAGATATATAGCGTAATTAGCAATAGATCTATATACTACGTCGCCCCTAGACTACCTATATCACACTACCTCTACCAAAGACCTAGGAAATTAGTAATAATTTAGCTAAGTCCTTTATGGAGAACTTAGGCCCTACACAGCTATAAAAAGGCTAGGAATACTAAACGCTATACTAAACTAATAGACTAGAGGGATAATTTATAGAAAATAGAACGTAAGCTAAGGAAGACTATAAACCCTATACCGTAAAATACGGCCTAATAAAAGCTTATAAAGAAACCTATAGATCTTCCTCTAGTTAATATCTACTATATTAGCGCCGTAGAATTCTACCAGAACTTAGTCTAACTTAATACTATTGCCTTTACTACTAGCTTATATAATATTAATTAAATAATTAAGAAAAAGGAAAGTAAACTTATAGATAAGGAGCTGGTAGAACAGAAACTGCCCCATTAATACTAAAAATTTAAAAATATATTCTCTAAGGTAGTATCTAATATACTTCCACCTTACTAACCGTATAACTATAAGATTAAAATTAAGCTAGATAAGGAATATGCCCTTAGCTATAGCTCCTTTTATTAGTAATCTACTGCCGAATTATAGGTTATAAAGCAGTCTCTTCTTAATAACCTAGATAAGGGCTTTATTAAGCCTAGTAGTTAAGTCCCTTTTACCTTACTAATTCTCTTTATAAAAAAGCCAAATAGAGGACTTTATTTCTATATTAACTACTATGAGCTAAATAATATAACCCGCAAGGACCGCTACCCGCTACTACTACTTAATAAGACACTAGCCTAAATAAGTAGAGTTAAGGTTTTTATAAAGCTTAATATCCGCTAGGCCTTTTACGAAATTAGAATAGATCCTAAATCTATAGATCTTACTATATTTTAGACCCGTTTCGGATTATATAAATATAAAGTACTTCCTTTTAGACTAACTAACGGACAGGCTATATACTAGCGATATATAAATAATATACTCTTTAACTACCTTAATAACTTCTATACGTCCTACCTAGATAATATTATAATTTACTCTAAGAATAAGTTAGAATGTAAGAAGTACGTCTATAAGGCTCTATAACAGCTCCATAAGGCTAGCCTCTAGGCCAATATTAGAAAATTAGAATTTAGTGTTAAGCGTATAAAGTACCTAGGGTTTATTATTAATATAGATGGAATTAAGGCAGACCCTAAAAAGACGGCTATAATTAACTAGTGGGTACCCCTAAGGACCGTAAAAGCGGTATAGTTATTCTTAGGCTTTTATAATTTTTACTAACGCTTTATTAGGAGCTGTAGTAGAATTACTTAGCCTTTTAGCCGCCTTGCCTAAAAGAACCGGCCCTTTTACTTTAATACCGTATATAGATAGGCTTTTAATAAGTTTAAGAAACAACTAGTTTCTACTTCCTTACTCACTTTAACCTAGAATGGCCCTTAATGTTAAAAACTGATACCTTAGACAGTGTTATAGCTAGCATTTATTCCTAAAAGTAGATGGACAGGCAATAGTACCCTATTGCTTACTATTTAAAAACTATAGTAGATGCTAAGCTAAACTATCCAATTTATAATAAAGAAATGCAAGCTATTATCTCTAGCTTTTAGTACTAGCGAGTATAGCTAGAAGGCACTCCCTATAATAGGACTAGCCCAGTTACAGTAGAAATGTTTTAGTAAAACACTTAATAGATAAATTCTAACGCTTTAATTAAATTCTACCAAATTCTAACATGTCGATTAAATTCTACTAAATTCCGCTAACTTAATCGAATTCTACCAAATTCCACTAATGTAGTGGAATTTGGTCGAAACCTATTAAAACCCGCGTGCGCTTATACCTACGCGTCTACTATTAAGACCCTTAAATATTTAGTTACAAGCTTCCTATATTCCTTTCTCCTTTTTACGCAACGTCTTATTCTTTGCAAAAGCTATATACCCTTAAATTTAGATAGAATTTAGATTATTCCTTTAAATCTTCTCTAAGCCTCTTCGCGCCCTTATACCCCTAAGCCTATCTAGGTAGTTTCCAATTATAATGCCTTAGAATATTTTATAATAACAAAGGCCCTTATAGCCCGGTAGGCGCGCTGGGCAAATATTCTATCTTAATTTAACTTTCTAATTATATATAGGCTAGGCGCCACTAACTGTACGGATGCCCTTATAAGGCATAAACAGGATATAAATAACTAGGTAGCCGCTAAGATCTTATTATAGACCTAAACGCTAATATAACTAGAGCACCTTAACTCTTAGATACGGGTAGACCTAAATATAGACTTTTTAGACGCTAAAATATATCCTATTAACTCTATAGAACTTAACCTTATTAATAAACTACTATAGGCAAATTATACAGCCCCTTCTTTATAGAAGTACCGTAAAAAGATAAAGGACGTTACGAGTCTATAGTCCCTTAAAAATAGACTACTTAAGTACCGCGAATCGCTAGTAATAGTAGAGGAACAGAACTTATGGACTTAAATTATCGCTAAGTATATACCTAGGTCTCTACGGCCTACCCTAGAAAAAATAAGACCTATAAGATTATTAGCGACCGTTACTACTGGCCTAGAATAGTTATAGATATTAATTGCTATATATAAAACTATAACAACTGTTATAGGTTTATAATTCCATAAGATAAGACCCTAGGACTATTAAAACCACTCCTAATACCAGAACGCCCCTAGTAGTAACTCTATAGATTTCTATAAGCTACCTATAAACCGTAATAGATATAATATAGTTATAATTTTAGCTAACTGCTTTAGCAAGCGCCTATTCTTAATTCCCTATTATAAGAATATTAATACTAAAAAAGTAGCTTAACTGTATATCTATTATATTTACCAAATTTATAGACTATTAAATACTATTATATCTAACCGCGGGCTATAGTTTATATCGGCCTTCTAGAATAAGAGTACCTAGATCCTAAGTATTAAGCTAAAGCTTTTTATAGCATACTATCCCTAGATAGACGGCTAGACGAAAATTATAAACTAGTATTTAAACTAAAGACTCTAACCCTTTATTAACTACTTTTAGGATAATTAGGCTAAACTACTACCTCTAATAAACTACGCCCAGGCTACCCTACCCTATTACTCTATAGGATTTGCACCTATCTAGCTAGAAATAAGGTATTTACCCCATATAAGCTTTAACTAAGAAAGACTAAAAGGGCTATAAACCGTACGCAAAAAACTATCTTATAAGAAAGCACGGTATTACGCTAAACGCTTAAAAAAACACTGGAAAGTAGCCTATATAAGCCTAGAAAAGGCCCAGAAATTAATAAAATAGTAGGTAAATAAGTATAGGCGTAAGCCCAACTTTACCGTAGGCGATAAGGTCTAGGTTATAATAAAGAACTAAAAGACAAAACGGCCTAGCTATAAGCTACACTATTAAATAGTAGGACTGTATAAGGTCCTTAAGAAGAGAGGCAACTTATATAAAGTAAAGCTCCTAGATTTAATTAAGGTCTACTTTATTTTCTCGCTAGATAAGCTATAAAAAGCTATAAATAACCTATTACCTAGATAAAAGAATAAACCGCCCCTGCTAATTCAAGTTAATAGTAACAATAAATGGGAAATTAAAGAAATACTAGCCTATAAACTTATAAGGGGAATATTAAAGTACTATATAAGTTGGAAAGGATATAATCTAGACCCTACCTAGTACCCTATATAGAATTTTATAGGTAGTCCCTATAATTTATAAGAGTTCTATAGCTGTTACCCTAACAAACCTAGACTGTCAAAGTACTTAGATAAGTAGATAGAATGCTAGTATAGTAAGAATAATAGGTTGCCTATAGAGCATAAAGATAAAAACGCCCTATAGGTGTAATACTGTAAGGGCGCGAAGAGGCTTCGGGGAAGATTCGAAGGAACAATATAAATTCTATCTAAATCTAAGGGTATATAGCTCTTGCAGAGTACAAGACGTTGCGTAAAGAAGAGAAAGGAATATAGAAAACTTGTAACTAAATATTTGTAGTCTTAGCAGCAGACGCGTGGGCACGAGCCCATGCGGATTTTAATAGGTTTCGACCAAATTCCATTACGTTAGTGGAATTTGGTGGAGACTAGTGGAAATTAATTAAGTTAGCGGAATTTGGCAGAATTTAATTAAAGCGTCGGAATTTATCTATTAAGTGTTTTACTAAGACATTCCTACTGTAACTAGGCTAGTCCCGTTATAGTACCCCCCCCTTTAGCCAAAGGTCCAAAACAATTCAATTTGGTTAAGAATTTATAACTTATTGCCTTATGAGCGTTGTAATGTGGTTTAAGTTCTTTTTAATTTCAAGTTTCCTACTATCGTGTTTCGTGTCTTTGTGTTAGGTGGCAGTCGTTTGCCTTTATATTATGTCTATCCAGCTAGAGTAGGCCGCGAAGGATGGTCTTTATGGAATTCTTTTACTAGGGAAGGCGCGTCAGCCTTAACCTATTTATAGGTTTCCTAGGTTTGTGTTTTATATCCTTCCTACTTAATAAGAAGTTTAAATTGTTTAGATTATGTTTTCTATTACATATTATTAATTGAGTTAATAAAGTACAAACCGTTGCCATTGTTAACAATTATAAGAGGTGGCGGCGGAATTTCGCGAGTCATAGGATTATCTCTTAAGGGTTGCAGTAAGCTTACGTAAAACATTAGGTATATTTTTATTTTAGTTAGTAGTTTAAGCTTATAGGTGTATAGGCTTAGTTTCTTCTTAATTTAGTATAGGCCCGCGAACTTCTAATTGAGTTTCTTTAAAGGCCGTTGAGTCTTTAGGTTTTGTATACTTAGGTAAGCCATATTACCTTCCTTAAAGTCCTATACGGGAGCTCGTCCTTTATTCGCATGCCATTCCTATAACGTTTAAGCGTATGTTAACTCACTTTATAACAGTTCCGTTAACTGCTTTATTTATTTGGCGAAGCTATACGCGTTAATTAACTAGATCTATTTAATTATGGGTCCTGTTATGTTAATATTAGGTTATAGCTTAAATCTAAGTTAAGGGTTTTGTCTGTAGGTTGCGTAGAACGGTGTTACGCCTATTAATACATTTATTGTATTATTCACAGTAAACTTAGCTAAAGGTAGCCATTTTTCCCAGTCATCTTGCAGGTAGGAGCAGTATATTTATAAGTATTATTCTATAATCGCGTTTGTAATTTCCGTTTAACTATCTATTTCTAGATAAAACGCAGTTAAGAGTTATGTTTAAATACTTAATCGTTTATATAGAGCTTACTAGAAGTCTAAAATGAACTAGCTTCCGTAGTCGGATATTATTGTGTTAGAAAGTCCGTATAGCTTAAAGACGTACTTAATAAAACATTCGGCTACTAATATCATATTAATCAAGTTTATAGGAATCATATATTACATTTTTATAAAATAGTTAACTACTACTATAATATTTATAAACCCATTACTACTAGGCAAGTTGACTATAAAGTTAATTAAGATATCGCGCTATCTTTATATTGGGATTAGTAGCGGTTAAAGTACTCCTTGCTTCTTTATATCAGAGGTTTTTCCACGCACGGACATCCTGTATGCTCGAACGTATTTCCGTACGTAGTCGTGCATTATAGGCCAGTAATATGCTCATTAAACGATCTTATAGGTCTTTGCACGGCCAGGATATCCTGCTATAGGGGAGTTATATATAAATTTAAGTATCTTAAATTGTAAAGGTTTAGAATTCGGAACTACTATCTTCTATTAATAGTACAATTAATCGTTTCAAATTTCGCATTTAGCGAGTATAATATTCTTATACTATCGTTTTCTAGTTCGGATCGCCTTTATTACATCTACTATCTATACGTCGTTCTTATATTTATATTTTATTAGCTTATTAATTTCTATTTCCTATTTATTAACTTTTAATTTATTCCTATTAAGTTCCGTATCTAGAAATATAGGATATAGTTTTTTAAAACATTTAGGGGGCAGTAAGATCTATAATTAATTTATAATCCGTTTATCTAAGGCGTTTGCAGGTAAGTCCTATAATTATTATGTTAATATATTAGGCTTTTAATTAAGTTTGCCCAGTTAATACGTAATCTTAAAGTTAAATTATAAGAGGTATTCGGCTTAACGAATTTAGCGCTGTATTAATTGTTTTATAGTTATAAAGTATTGCAGGTTCTCATAGTCCGTTAATACGCGTATTAGAAACAACGATCCTTCTAGCTTAGGATGCCATTGTTTAAAGTATCTAACAATCGCAAGCAGTTCCTTATCGTATATCTTATAGTTTAATTTGGCAGGGGCAAGTTTCTAGGAGAGAAAGGCTACTAGACATAGTTCGCTATTCTTATTATATTACGATAATACTCCCCCTAGCACATAATCTAACGAGTCCGTTTTAATAATATATTTAAGGTTAGGGTTAAAGTAAGCGAGGATTAAAGTAGTTGTAAAGCGATATTTTAAGTTATTAAAAGCTCGTTTGTATCTAGCGGTCTATTTAAATTTTAAATTTTTCTTTATTAGGTTTACTAATAGCTAAGCAACTTCTAAGAAGTGGTTAATAAATTGTTAATAGAAATTTGCGAATCCTAGAAATCCTTAAATATCCTATATGTTATTAGGGCTTTCCTAGTTTATAATCGCAGCGACTTTCTTAGGGTTCATTTTAATTCCGTTACGGGATATAATTAAGCCTAAGTATATAACCTTGGATGTGTGGAACTTATATTTCTTAATATCGCATTGTAAGCCCGCGTCTTATAAGCGTTTAAGGACTATTTTAATATATTTTTAATGTTTAGAAAGCAAGGACGAGTAGATTAAGATATTATTAATATACGCGGTAATAAATATATTAAGGAATTTACGAAGCGTATTATTAATATATTACTAAAACGTACTGGGACTGTTCTTTACGCTAAACGGCATTACTAGGTATTTAAAGAGTCCCTATTATATATAAAAGGCTATATACTTCTCATCTCCCTTACGTATACGAATTTTATTAAAGGCAGCGATTATATTAAGCTTTATAAAGTACCGTGCCTTTGCCAATTAGTTAAGCGTCTCTTAAATTAAGGGAATTGGATATTGGTTTTAAATCGTAATTACATTTAGAGCTTAATAATTAACATAGAATCTTAAGCCTCCTCCTAGCTTTTTAACAAATAGCACAGGTAAGGTAAATGGAGATTAACTAGGGCAAATAAATCCTTTTTCCAGATGCTTATTAAGGTATTATTATATTATAAGCAGTTCTTCTTATAACATACTATATAGCAGACCGAACTTTGGTGTTGTGCTAGGCTCAAGTTCTATCTTAAAATTGTACTTCTCTTAATATAGGGCTAGTTGGTCTGCAAATCATTTTTTAAACTTGTTAATTAGGTCGTGGTACTCTTTAGGTATAAAAGGTTAAGGATTAGAATACTATTTCGGTTCTAGTGCTTTCTTAATATCTTCTATAGTTATAGTAAAGATTTTGTAATCTCGTCTTTTTGCTAATAAGATAAAAGGCGCGGCCTATATTATACGGATTTTAAGAGGGTTTAATATAACATCTTTACATTCTTTACTATAATTAGCAGTTATAGATTTATTGTATTAGCTTAAGGTTTGTGGTAAGGGTAATTCGTATTGTGTTAAATTCAAATAGTTATATGCATATTTATAGGGTAAATGGTTTTTTAAGCAATAACTTTAGCAGTAGGTTATATAGAACTTTAGTATTTCTTTAACCCAGCTAATTAAAGGGTTGTGTTGTTTTAGCTATCTGTGTCCAAGTATTATCTTATAGTGCTTTAAGGGTGTTATAAACAGGGAAACGTATTTAAGGTGTTTACCTATCCGCAATTTTATAAGAGCGTAGTGCGTTATTTCGCTATATATTAAGGGTTTGCTATTAAAGCCTTATAGGCCTTAGGGCTTATCAAGTTTCTTTAAATTTAGGCGTTAAGTTTTCGTGTAGTTTGTATTAATAAAGCCCATGCTAGTAGCTCCGCTGTCTATAAGGATTTGTACTTCCTTCCATTTTCTAAGTATTTAAATTTTGCTGAGTATATTAAGGGAGTTGTATTGTATATTAGCGCTGGAAGAGCCTAGACACTTATACTCTTCCACTTTTTATTCTAAGGCGCGACTTGGCCCTAGGACGATTCGTTTTCCAAGTTAACTAAAGGCGAGGTGCTTTATAACGTCTAAGTATAATTTATAGCGTAGGTATAATTTAAGGAATGAGTACGGCTTGAAGAACGGGTATAATTTAAGGATTAGGTACGACTTAAGGATTAGGAGGAACTACGGCGGACTTTTTTAAAAAGGTAAGTTCGGTAATGTTTTTAAATATATCCTTTTTTACTGCATCTAAAACATTCTCTATTTATGGCTTGTGTTCTTCGTTCGTTAGTTCCTAAGGGTGTATAGGATTAAGTGGCATTGAGGTCCATAGGGTTATATATAGGGCTTTTAGGTCTTGGAGAAGGATCGCGCCTTAAAGCATATACCGGTTTTAAGGAGTTTTAAACGCAAGGTGTGGTTGACTTCAGAGAATAAGTCTATTTATTATATTAAAGGTCTTCGTTAATTCGTTAACATATTATAGCAAATTTGGATAGGTTTTTCGGCAGTTCTTTACCTACTAACTAGGCTCTAATCTTATCCGAAATAGCTTGTTAAAGGGCAGCGACTCTAGCGGCTTCATTCTAATCTAGTTTGCTAATAAGGCCTAAAAATTCCGAAAAGAAGCTAGTAAAGTCTCGGTTCCATTATCATAGGTTTTTAAGTTTGGTAATAGCTATATGTTTATAGCTGGCGTTATTATACGTTCGTTCTAGTAGAGAGATAAAGGTTTCAAAATTAACAAAAGTACTATTACGGAAGAATGGATCTATGGTTTATATAGCGTCCTTACTTAAACAAGACATTCCATAGCTAACCTTGCTAGCCTTAGTGGGGTATTAATTATAGTTTATTAAGAGTTTAAGATAGAGCTTGGTTATAAAGGGATATAGGTCATTTTAGTTTCCATTAAATATCAGAGGATTAGGGAGCTTTTTAGATTTTATAGTAGGTACTGAGTTCGCTATAGGTATAGGTTAAGCTACTATTACTAGTTCGGTGTTTATATTTAACGCGTTAGGTTTAGGTACCGTTATTTTAATTTTATTTATAGGTATTACTATTAGGGTCTGTAATATAAATGCCTTAACGTTACGGAGTTCTTTGTGGAGTGCTTCTATTAATTGCTAGTGCTGGGCTTCTAGTGCAGCCCGCTGCTAAGCTAAGGCGTCCGTAAAGGACTATTGTATTATAGTTAACTGTTCCCTAACTAGGGTTATAATACTCATAGTTATTAAAAGGGATTCGGGTTCGTTTGCCATTTTAATAGTAGTTATTTTAACATAACGTAATATAAGGGCGCGAAGAGGCTTTGGGGAAGATTTAAAGGAATAATATAAATTCTATCTAAATCTAAGGGTATATAGCTCTTGTAGAGTATAAGATATTACGTAAAGAAGAGAAAGGAATATAGGAAACTTATAACTAAATATTCGTGGTCTTAGCAGTAAACGCGTAGGCACAAGCCTACGCGGATTTCAACAGGTTTCGACCAAATTCTATTACGTCAGTGGAATTTGGTGGAGACTGGTGGAAATTAATTAAGTTGGCGGAATTTGGCAGAATTCGATTAACATGGCAGAATTTGGTAGAATTTAATTAAAGCGTTGGAATTTATCTGTCGAGTGTTTTACCAAGATATTCCTACTGTAACTGGGCTAGTCCCGTTACAAATACGGATATATAAAGCCTAAGGGCAAGCTTTTTTAGAGGGGGAGTAATATTACGATATTAGCAGAATACGGTAGATTGCGGTTATATAACTAGAGGATCTTATAAAACTTTAAGCAGCGCTACTACTCTTCTTCTTTCCTTTTTCTAGCTTTGGATTCTTGTTTATAGACAATCCAATTATATAGGCTTACATATATCCTCCTTATAGTGCTCGTGCCTTAATTAACTAAGTCGCTAATACTTATTATTACACCCTCTAATTGCTATAAACTAGGTATTGCCTAAAGATTAAAAAGATAACCTAAAAAACCTTAGACAACTAGCTGCGTAAATACGCCCTAAATGTGTTTAAAGTATATCTCTACTAGCGGAAGAAATATTTTTAAATTAAGAAGAAGAGCTTAATATAGAGCTATTAGAAATGAATTAATATATACTATATAAACCTTATACGCTATAAGATGGAGGGCGATGTCCTTAATAATATTTATAATATAAGTTCCTACCCTTTCTTTAAGGTAGACTAATAACTGTAGAAGTAGATCCCAAGCCTTAGGCTTAATAAGTTAGTAAAGGAAAAGTACGCTATGTTTATCTAAGACCTTTATACTATTCTTTACACTCTCTAGATTAATAATACTAAGCCACTCTATAGCTTTATTTAAGTCTAAATTTTGTTTTATTTCTTACTTAGTATATCTATAGCTATAAGACTAGGCACTTTAGTGGAAAGCGCTAGTGCTAAAAGCAGTAATAAAGCTGTCTAGTTTAAGAATATTAATATTATAGTTATTTGCAGCGAGAAATACTTTAATAAGAGCATAATTATAGTAAATGTAAATCTAGAATATATTAAGAATAAAGAAAAGGATAGTAAACTGTAAGCTTTATACTATATCTAAATAATATATCCTACTAACTGTAAATCTATAGAAAGAAATTTACCTTCTATTTTAAAGACCTTCCTATATTCTATATTGTTTCGTATATTTTAGCTATTAGTATTAGTTAAGATATATTTTAAAATAATTTTATAAGTGTCTAAGATATCTTTAACCTTAAGGTACCGGCGCACTATAATATGCTATATATTAAATAGAAGGATAAAGTACTGGATCGGTTATTCTTCTGTGACGTTAGCTATATAACTAGGAGTAGCAATATTATAAAAGAAAAGGCCTTTCTATACGCTAAATACTATAATATATTTATACGCCTAGGGCTTATTACTAGGTTTAAGGAGGCGCTAGAGCTGTACTAGCTATAACGGGCTTTAAGTAAAAACATTAATAGTAGATTTATTTAATAATTACCTAGACCTAATTATATGTTAATTATATAGATAGACACTATTACTCTAGAAGAGCAGAACTGGACTATAGGTTATCTTGGTAGTACGTATAAGAGGTATTATATACTAATGTATATTGCATGCAATTACTAGAGTATCTATTTTAGAAGTTCTTTTTAGGATCCTCTTATTAAATCTATCGAAAGAATAGGGCTGTTATAAAATTAACAAGCGCCTATAGAGCTTAATAACGACTAGCAAGAAGAAGTCTGTAATAACCCTAAGCTTAGAGCGCTTTATAATAAATAAATAAAAAATATAAAAACCATATTTACGGTAAAGGCCTCTACCCTATTACTAAGGCTAAAAGCACTAAATTATACTAGTAATATAAAGAGATTAAGCGGAATATTAGTATAATGTATTAAAGGTTATAGAGGGAACAATTAATAACCGTTATTTACGAATTTTATAACTTAATTAACACGATTAAAATAGCTAGGTAGCTTAATAGGAAGGGCCTAACTAAGGTATTAACACTACTAAGGGTAGACTTTAAACTTTAAGAGCGGGGTACTATTACTAGAATACTCTTTACACCTTTTAAAACTGAGAAACCCTAGATTAAGTTTATTAAAAACCTAGCTTAACTATATTATTAATAAAAAACAGCTTAATATAAACCTTTAAAATGGAAGAAAATAGACTTTATTATTATCTGAATAAGGTTCTATAATATAGTAGACACGGTTACTTGTAACTAATTGGGTTAACTATATAAGCTAAGCGAGCTTAGGAGATCCATTAAATTCCACCTATAGAAGTAGGAGAAGAAAAGAAAAAGGAAACAATTAAAACTAAAACCCCCCTACTATAATTCTAACAATTATCTTTAAAAGCGAGAAAATATCTTATATATAAAAGTAAAAGGATATTAGTTTTAAAAGTACCCTAAATTATTAAACTCCTAATTATACGTCTTTAAAGGAAGAGTTACTATATAATAAAGATTATAGGGCTGTTTAATAAGAGCTTAGTACTTTAGACGCCGCTAAAGCCAAGACTATTTAGTTATATCCTATAGAGCTTCCTTACCTAGTATGCCTTATTTATATAGGCAATAATAAGTTCTTATATAAAAAACAAATGCGCTATAAGGGGACTTTATAAATAGAGGGCTATAAGGACACGATTATAAAACAGAATAAATTGGTAAGGGAGATAAATCCTTAAGGGGGTAAGGCCTCTAGGATTGTAAAGACTATATACTACGGGCACGTGCCTCTAGTACATAACCGGCGACTATTTAAGGGGCGTCTAGAGGTTGTCTTAAGGGCAACCCAAGGTGACCGCAATAATATCCCTTATATTACCCCCCCCTTCTTGCGGTCAGCCCCTAATTGCTATTACCTTATAGTAGGGAGATTATAAGGGCTTATCCTAAAAGGGGTTCGGAGACATATTAAGGAGATATTAGTATACTGCTATATATTATCTATCTATCTAACCCCTACTTTAAACTCCTAAAAAACCTTAATAAGAAAAAAATATAACTAGAGAAAAGTTATAAGGATTGCTAGGAGACCTATTAAAGGCCTACTAGAAGCATACTGGTGACTACCTAGGCTAATATAAAGATTTTTATATAACTCTGTTTCTAAGCCTTTATGCCGGTCTGCAATCAATTATAAATATTATAGGCAATTTGGTGTTCTAGTATGGTTCCATAAAACCTTTTAGTATAGGATTTAATATATAGAGCCTTGGCTTGCCGTTATCTAACTATTAAAATATTAATCTATAATCCTTTCTTATTCTTATAGTTCTGTGCTATATTTTGGCGTAGCTCTACTACCTAGTAAATAGGAGGGATACTTTACAATAGCGCCTCTAGCTATTATACAATTGTTAAGAACGTTTATAACATTGTTCCTTTAATACTATAGTATTATTTAGGTATAATTTGACCTATATACGTTTTTAATTAACGTCTTAATTACCTTTCCTAGCCGCGTAATTAGTTTTTCTTATAAGGAAGTAATAGCTAGATAGTATATACGCGTATTTCCTTTCTTCTAAATTACGCTATTATAACAGAGTTATATTGGCAAGGTTGCGGCTATATACCAAAAGGGTATTAGAAGGTAAAGTATAGAGACACTTTGCTTATTAAGCTTAGTCCTTTTTCTTAATACCTCGCTTCCCGTTACTAACCTTCGTCTAATTTTAGACATATCTTTAATATATTATTAAGATTTTCTTCTTTTCTATTATTAATTTAATATGCCTCTTTATTCTTTTACTAACTACTCTTCTAAGCTGATTTTATAGTGTATTCTAGCCCTACTACTATATATAGAACCCTAACCTCTGCTAACCTATAACTAGTGCTGGTCCTGCCTAAATAACTTTATATATATGTCCTTAAAAGACCAGAAATCTAATAAAAAGATTCTAGATGCTTATAATAAGACCTACTATATAAGATCTAACACCTTTAGTCCTTATAATTAATGCATGCGTACTAAGAGCGGTAGTTGCGTTAAGGTAAGCTTTCCTATCCTTAATAGGTTTCTATTACTAACTTTAGGCTTTAATATAGCCTAGGCCTAAGTAATGATAATTCTTTAATGTTCTTAACTACTATATCGCCTAGGCTCTCTCTTATTCTAGCGCTAATGCTAAACGGCTAGGTTGAATTTAAGACTATACCACAGCTATCTATACCGCCGATAATTCCTAGTAAGCTAGCTAGTAACGCCTAATAAGAGAGTAAGGTTGGTATATTAAGGATAGGGTAAAGAATAGGGGTAATAAAAAGAAGGTTATCATTTACTATAAGAAGAAGTTTGCGCATGCGCGTTAAGTTTTAAAAGAGCACAATATAATGCGGTATTAGGTAGGTTACCCTTTAAGTACCTAGTAGATAGGTAACTAATAATTGCCATAGCAAGGTCTTAGTAGTTCTGGTTTTTACCAGCCAGCTAACGTCTCCATTTATTCTAGGCTTAAGCGTGTCTTTATTAACTATAAGCTTACGCCTTAAGAACTTCGTTGGTACTGGTTTGGGCCTAATATTAGTATTAAGCGTTTAAGGATCTCTGCTCTATCTACACCTTATTAGCCTGCCCCTATTTTTATACCTACCTATACTCCTACTAAGGGATCTGGATCTAGATTTAGATCTTATTCCTATTAGCCATTACTTAGTAGGCCGATAGATACTAATTCTGCACCTAAGGATAAGGCATAGTGGCTTTTAATTTAGGTATTTGGGATTAATTCTTATATATAGTGGCAATTGGGAAGGCCTTATAAGGTATTTAGGAAGGTATAGGAATACTATTTCTGATATAGACTAATAAATTGGAATGCACTTCTAGCAAAATACCCTATTAATTCTATACTATGTACGTAAAAAGGCTAAGGACCTATTCTGCCTTAGGCCGTAGCCCTAATTAATTCTTATGGTTTCCAGAGCCTATCTGTTCTATATCTAATTTGACCTATTTCTTGCTCTTTGCGCGAGTCTTTTTTATAGGCTATAATAACACTATGGTATTAGAGCGCTTTCTATACCTTATAGATTGCGGACCTTGGTCCTAATATTCTTTTAGAATATCTTTACAATAATTAAGGTAATCCTCTGGTTTATATATAGAGTTTTTAACGGGCTAGCCTAGCTATTTAACTTTATATTAAAGTTTGTTCTTAATAGACTTATAGCGTAGTATAGCTTTAACCTTATACCGCTCGCCCACCACTTTAGGGTGTTTAATTGGGCCTAGACGGAAGTTCTTTTCTAGTAGTAGTCTATACTATAGATCTAGTAGGTTTATATAAAACACTAGATGTATATAGGCTATAGATAGGGGTAACTAGAGATAGTAGGCTAGCTTACTAATTTGTTCCTTAACTTAAAAGAAACCTAGGTATCTTGTATTAAGCTTCTTTAATAGTCAATAGGTCTTGATATTTGTTAAATATAATAGAACCTCGTTGTCTACTCTAAAATGCTTATCCTAGTATTTATGGTTATACTAGAGTCTCTACTACTTTTAGGCATCTTATAGGCTCTGCTTTGCATGCTTCTATTACTCCTTCTATTCCTAGAGGTATCCTTATACTCTTTAGTGGATATCCTTAGACTTTCTAGTAGGATCCTATAATTAATTATATGGCCTTAGCTAGTGATTGCTGGGTACACCATTAAACCTAAATAGTTAGACGCCGTAGGTAATCTGAATTGGTATATACTTATACAATGTATATTACTTTAAATTATAGGCGTACTCTATATATGGAAGTAGCTCGCACTAATTGTTTTGCTAGTAGTTTAAATATATTTATAGGTAAGACTCCAGTTCCTGGTTCTGGCGTTCCGTTTACCTATCCGTTTATAGATAGAAAGCTATACTATAATAGTGGTCTATCTTTAAATAAAAGCATAGATCTGACTAGTACTGGCTTGTAAAGACGCTGCCCCTATTAGTAATAATGAAGTGCGGCTAATCTACTTTAAGAAAGCATTTTTCCTTAATTAGGCTGGTAAGCGCTTATATATTAATTGTCTTGTTAATAAAAAGGTATTAGACGTACTTTGAAAACCTATTAATAAGTACTAAAACTACATTATATATTCGTCCCTACTTATTCTTTAATAGTAGAAGATCTGTAATAAAATCTATAGCGTAATATTGCTATAGCTTACTAGTGGAGGGAACAGATTTAAGTAAACCCCACGGCTTATACCTTTGGATTTTGTATACTTAACACTTTTTATAGTAGCTGATGTACTCCTTTACTTCCTGCTTAAGCTTTAGCCAATAGTATTTGCGTTAAAGTAATTCCACTATTTTAGCTTAATCGTAGTGGCCGCCTAAAGGATTATTGTAATTCTTTATAAGAATCTTCTAACGTAGATTTGCTTCTTATAGTACCTAAACCTTGCTATATCTACGTAGTAGGCCTATTAGGTCTAGTTCCTAATAGTAGCGCCTAGTAGCTTCCTTTCTATTACGTTTCTAGTCTACTTCCGTATTAAAGATAGCATAAGAGGCGTTTCTTTATTATACCTTATAGATAAGATCTGTTAACCCTTTAGATAGTTTCTAGGTAAAAGCTGTTTTGTCTTATACTACTTTAAGTACGCAATTAGATGGTACTATAGATCTTATAACTCTCTGGTACGTATATATTAGGAAGGCCGCTATAAGGTTAAAGTCCTTTGGTTTTTATAGGGCTTTAGGTTCTAATTACTTTATAGCTTTACTTTTAGTTTAAGGGGATAGATTAGTAATTAGAGGTGATATATTACTAGGTTCTAAAAGTGTATTAAGGACGTCTTATCTAGGTATATTTAGACCCTTATTGGCAATAGACCGGGTACTAGCTAGAATGTTAGTGGAAGCTAATAGGGTTTATACCGCCTAAGACTTAGCGCTTAGTGCTATAGGTGCTTAAGCATCCTATACCTAGAGCTTATTCTATAATATAGGGAGTAAGATATCTATTATCTGTTTTCCTTCTCCTATTTTAAAGCCTTTAGCATAGTCTGGCCGTTATAATAGTCTATTAGTAGGGTTGTTTTCCCCTAGCTTATATTTAATCTTAAAATTAAATTACGTGAACTTCTCTACCTATTTAGCCTATTAAGGTATAAGTTCCTTTATAGTTATAAATTAGTATAGATTATAATAATCTGAGAGTATATAAGTGGTATAGCTCGCGCGCTTAAGGTAGTGTCGCCACTATTTAAAGCAGTTAACTATGGCTAGCAGTTCCTTATTGTGGGTATAATACCTAACTTTAGGTCCCTAGAATTTTCTGCTATAGAATGCTACTAGTCTCTAGTAGAGCTGGGTAGCGTCTAGATACCTATTAGGTTGCAATAAGATACTAATAAGAGCAAAATTTAATATATTAGTAATAATTATTAGTAACTAATCTAGGTTAAAATGCTGTAGTAGTAGAGCTTCTATAAACTTTATATATAGTTCCTAAAAGGCTTCCTAGACCTTTCCGGGCCATATCTATAGTTTATACTATTTGGTTAGTCCCTTTTTAGTTTTCTTTCTTTCTACCTTTAAGCCTTTTGCTCCTTAGGCCAGGTCTTAAAAAGCTTTAGTAACGTAGTTAAACAGGTACTAGGCGACGTTTAAGTAGTTATAGATAAAGCGCCTATAGAAATTGGTAAAGCCTAAAAACACTTAAATATCCTAATAGCTCTCTAGCTCTGGCCACTCTTAAATTGTCTATACCTATACTAGGTCTATAACTACGCCTATAGGCATTATAATATAACCTAGGAACTCGACCTACTTAGTATTAAAGACATATTTTAACGCCTTAGCGTAGAGGCCCTAATTATCTAAGCGTTCTAGCACTTTATAGACGTGCTGCTTGTACTAATTCTTATCTTCTAAGTAGATTAGAATATTATCTAGATAGATAATATATATGCGGTTAACTAGTCCCCCTAAGGCTCTGTAAATATATAATTGGAATGTCGTAGGCGCATTAGCTAGCCTAAAAGGCATTACTAAATACTTAAAGTGGCTATATTAGGTCTTAAAGGCGGTCTTCTATTTATCCTATTTTTTAATACAGAGCCTATAATAGGCGTCTTATAGATCTAGTTTCGTGAAAATCTTCGCCCTAAATAATTAATTTAGCATTTTACTAACTAGTGGCAGTAGGTAGCGGTTCTTAATTATAATCTTATTAAGGCTATAGTAGTCTACGTATAGCCTTATAGTTCTATCTAGTTTTAGGATAAAGAGGATTAGCGCGCCTACTAGTAATTTACTAGGCCGTATCTATCCTTTTTTTAGTAAGCTATTAAAGTACTTCTATAGGATCTTAAGCTCTTTATAAGAGAGATTATAGATAGAAAGGTTTAATGGCTGCTTGCCTTTTTTTAAATTAATTATATAATCGTATTCCAAGTTCTATAAAAGGGCTTTAGCTCGCCTGCCTAAAAATACCCTTAGTAAGTCCCTTAGGCCTACCGGAATATTTAATAAATTGGGGTCGCGTTTGTCTTCTATATTATTATTAGGTAGATCTTAGAGCTCCCTTAGGACGCTTATAGGCAGCGTTACGCGCTATAGTGGCTGTTTGTATATAGTTGCTACTGTACGTTAAACAGTTTTATACGGTAGCCAGTAGAGGGTAAAGAATTCCTTGACGCAGTATTTAAGGTGCTGTAGTATACTCTCTGCGTATTATTTAAGCCAGAGTAACCTATAATAATAGAAGTATCTTATAAGATCTTTAAGATCGCGGCCTCCCTATAATGTCTCTATAACCTATCTAGTAGTTCCCTATAGGGTCTCCGTTACGGAAGGGTTATTACCAATACTAGGCTCTATACCTATCTTGCTATAGAATGGGGGTTAGATCTAATACTCCTTTAGGTATAGAGCGTATACTATTTCGCCTAGAGCTATATCCTTTAGGATATCTTTTAAGCTTATTAGTAATATACGCCCTTCCAATTCTTTATTGTTCCACTATTTAAAGGCTCTTATCTTAAAGCGTATCTTAGGATCTACTTCTGTGAGCTAAGGATATTTAAGGATAAAGTTATAACCTATAAAGTTAGCTGCCTAGAAGGGTTGCGGGCTGATAACCTTAGTGCGGTTATATATATCGGCCACTAACACTATAAGCTTATGGGCGCTATATAGTTTAATTTAATACTTATCTAGAAAGCCTATAATAGGTTTCCGCCACCCTAGCAATAGGATAAGTTTATGCTCTTTTACCAAGTTATATTGTATAAGATTAATTTCGGCGCCGCTATTATATAGTGCTTAGAACTAACGCATCTCGCCTATAGGGAGTATTATTTCTAGCTTAATAGCAATATAGAGAGTCTTCCCTTCTGTATTTTACCCTAGTTATAGCCAGGAGACGTCCATAACTAGGGCTTCTCTTTTTTTGGTTTATTAGTTCGTTTATCGCCCTACTTGTTTTTCCAATAAAAATATCCTTTTGGCTTCTTAGAGTGTTCCCATAAGGGTATTAGCTAGGTATTAGGTTAACCCTAAAAGTCTTTCCCGCTATTTAAGGTTCCCGGCTTTAACCATTCTAAAGTTCTCTTTAAGAACGGCTTCTTTAAAGACTAGGTCTGTCCTATATTGCTACTAAAGTGCCCGTACTTCTGGCTATCCCCTAGCTTTTTACTGGAAGAGGTCTGGTTCCTTACCGCATCCTTAGCGTTTAGAACTGCTTGTTTAAAATCCGCATATACGGTAATCCGCGGTAGGGCTCCTACGCGCTTTATTTTGTTATAAATTGCTAGCTTAATTCTAGCCTAGATAAATCCAATCTTCTTTCCCCCACAGACGCTGCCGTTTTTATTTTTAAAGGGCTCTAGATCCATATATTAGGCATAAGTTTCTATAAAGTTTATAAACTGGCGGAAATCTTAACGGTCCAGCTATATACTATTCCAGAATTGTTCTGCGTTATTGTATTATATAATATACAGATCTTAGGTCTAACCCTTTAGGAAGGTCTATAGCTGTAGCCATATAGTAACTTGCTCTTTATTAGTTAATTAAGCGCGATCTGGTTTAGTAATTGATCTTTAATCTTACTTATAATCCACTGTGTACGTTCCTTGGTATTATCTTATATTATTAGCATCTTAAAGAAGTTGTCCACCTTGCAAACCTAATTATCTAAATATTGGGCGCTAGGTCTATAACGGAGTTCTAGACTATTAGAGGCCTTAGCTAATTAGTTTATATCTTTCTTTTATTTATTATGCAGATGTCTCTCTAAGTCTTTTATACTTCCTTAGGTGGGTACTAGGTAGCCTCTAAAAAGCCCTTAGCCTTAGCTAGGTTATAAAAGAACTTATCTAGCTTGGATTAAACCCTACTAGATCTAAATTTGCTCTTAAAGGGTTCTAATATATTTATTAGTAGCTTTCTCCTATATAGCTTCTAAGAGCCTTATAATAACTTCCCAATATCTGTCTTAAAGGATATTAGTGTGGGGTTTTTAACTTTCCAAACTTAGGCCTGGGAAAGCTCTGGCTATAGAGGTAGTATTAGTACTAGTAGCTAGTGCGGATTTCCTAATAAGCCCTAGGTCTTAAGTTAGTGTTTAGATTAAATTACCTAAAGGGGTAGGCCCGCTTAGCTTATAAGCAGTCTATATACTACCACTATGCTAATTATGGGCCGGTGGTCTTCTAGGAGGGTTCCAGTTAGGTTCCTAGTTAGACGTATTAGTATATTCCTCTAGCATTTCTAGCTTAGGGGAAGATCTTAGTGTTGCCTCTAGCGCTTAGTCTTTTAATTGGCCTAGGTGGGGCTAAAGGGGTTCTAGTTGCTTTCTAGCAGCGTTACGTCCGTTATAGAGGGTATCTGCGTTTTACTTAGCGGTAATTATAGGTGTGCAAGAGTCTTCGAGCTCCTGGTGTATCTAGGTATTAGGGCTCGTTCAGCTATCTTACCTAGAGATTTATATTGTCGCAATCTCTTGCTGTTAGAGGGACCTTCCTGCCTTAATACGACGGCTTTCTATAAGGTATTTATAGAGTTTCCGTTTAGGTCGTTGCGAGATTTTAAAGGAGGATAGTAAATATAAATAAAAAATATAAATAAATAATCTGGTTCTTAAAGCCAGCTGCCCTTCCAAATAGAGTAGGAAGGATTTAAATATAAGGGGACATTGTAGATAGGGGGCTATAAGGACATAATTGTGGAATAGGATAGATTGGTAAGGGAGATAAATTTTTAAAAAGGTAAGGCCTTTAAGATTGTGGAGACTATATACTATAGGCATATACCTCTAGCATATAACCGGCGACCATCTAAGGGGCGTCCGGAGGTTGTCCTAAGGGCAACCCAAGGTGACCGCAATAATATTCCTTATATGCGCTATATACCGCGAAAAGACGTCCTAAAGAAGTATATGGAAACCTACTTTTAACTCCCCAAATATTAGATAGAGTTTTAATATCGCTACCCTAAATATTCTATTAAGATATGTAATATAATACATTTTATAAGATACGTATTTAATAAATATAGAGTTTCTTATTAATATATACGGACTCCTTCTCTACTGGTATATATTATAAGAAGAACGTATTGTTATTACTATCTTTATATTTAAGATAATAAACAAAAGAAGAAAGGGAAGAGAAAAAGAAAGGGAGAAGGGTAGTATTAGGTAGCTCCTTCTCTCTTTAGTAATATATTATATTATATTAAAAAGTTTTCCTTTAGACAGAATTCTTAATTAGAAGGAGTAGTAAGTAGGGAAATAAGAGAGATAGGGGTAACTTAGCCGCAAGAGTCTATAATAAGTTCCTCTTATAGTAAACGGCATTAGTATTGCTACCTATTTACTGTCTATTTAGCGCTTGCTTATCGCCTATAATAAATAGACAGCTTATATATAACGTTTATTACTTATCTAATTCTTTAATAGAAATTTTAATTACTAGCAAGCCGGCAAACTTAAATATATATTAGAAAGAAGAGCGGATTTATTATATAACTAAAACTAGCCTTATAGTTTAACGTAAATATATCCCATCTAAATAAGTGGATCGCCTCTTTTACTCTTATCTACTTCTTTATATTCTAACGGCCTTAAACGCCTTATAGTTCTTATTCTAGGTTCTAGAATATAACGGTCCTACAAATCTCGCTTCGCGCCTTTAGCTTATACCACCTCGGAGGAGCCTTATAGCCCTATATATACTAGGTTAAGGGATAGTCGCTTATAAATTAGCTTCCGATTTTTGCACTTTAGAAGTTCTTAGCGTATGGTCCTTGGTGTAGCTCTTAGTATATACTAAAATAAGATTTCCAGCTAACCGGAATTCCCTATTATACGTATATATAAAAGAAAAGAGATATAAATATAAAGTTTTTTTTTAAAGAGAAAACAAAAGAAGGTAATATTCTAGGCAACCTAGACAACTTAATAGATACAAGAAGATTAGCCTAGGGTTTACTAGAAAGCTATATATATAGTTTATAAAAATTCTATTTAGCTCTAGGTAATAAAAACTGGTTAATAATAATAGAGAAGTAAGATAGTAATTAGAGGCTTAAACTAAGTAGGACAGAGAGGATCTAAAACTTATTTTGGATAAAACTAGCCAGCAACTATAATAATAGCATAGATTGTTATAATAAGAACGCCTTTAAGCCAGTCTATTTTAGTATTAGTTGGGGTAAATTACCTATATTAAAAGGAAAACTTGCTAGATTTGCTATTTTAGATAAGATAGTTTACTAGGAGTACGGTAATAAATAAAACAGTAATTAGAAAGGTATTAAAATAAAGCGTTATATAATTCTAGCCTATAATTTAATTAAGTATAACAATAAAGGGGAGAACTAAAAGAGCGATTTATATACTAGATCTAAGAGTAATATTAATTACTAGACTTATTTCATCCTTATAAGCTACTATAACTGTTATTACGTACTTAGTAGCGTTCCTAGTAATTAGGAGTAGGATAAGACTAATAAAAGGAGTAAAAACAGTACCGCTTGCCGTAATATTACTACTACTATTAACCATAAACTTAGAATAGAAGGCGATTAACGCAGTAGAGAATCTAAGGGTTATAATTGCATCCTAGATTATTAACTAGGGCTTCTTAATCTTATTGTCTTCCTTTTCTGCGTTTAAATCCTATATAAGCTATTGGTTTACTCCGCCTCTAGGTATAGCCGCCACTTTGGCGCTAATCTATATAATACTACGGAGAAATATACTCCGCTTAACTTGGGAGGATTTACGCTTAGGAGCCGTTTGGCTTAAAGTATTACATATTTTAGTATATGACTTTAATTAAAATATAAGGTAGTAAATATATATAATTAGAAGGATAATAGCTGTTTAGCAGGAAAGCTCCTAATTAAGTATAAAGCTATTAAGGCTTATAGCTACGTGGGTTAGTATCTATTATAGGTTTAAAGCTATTATTAAACTTACTTAATAGTGTAAAGTGGAAGGCGGTTAGAATAATTAGACTATTAACGTATAGAGCTAGAAGACCGGCCGTAGTATCTACTACTATTATATTAAAATGTTATTCTATCCGGTTAATGCCTCTAAAGAAGAAGTATATGCTAAAAATAAGGAGTAAGTTTAAAAGTATACTACTAATTAAGGAAGTTTTAATAATAGTAATCTGGCCCTTAATTAGGGCTAAGATAGAGACGGTTAATTTAATAGCATTTCTACGCCAAATATTAAATAATATTAGGATAAATAAGAAGCGGAGAAATATACCTAAAAGTTGCGTTTAAAAGACCACCTAATATATTACTGGCGCGGAGAGCAATCTCTTTAATAGCGTAATTAAGTATTGTAATAAGCGGAATAATAGCAGTAAAGTTAATAATAAATATGGTAATATTGTTAACGTAAAGATAATTAACTATAAAGCTAATAGGAATGGTAAGAAGGAGTATATTTATCTATAAGCTAAATAAGACAGCACGAACCTAATCCTTGGAAGGTATATTACGCTTTAAAACTGCTTTTAGCCATTTTTCCTTAATTACTAGCTTAAGATATAAGGATCTTTATAGGCCTATACCGGCCTCTTTATTAGGTTATTTATTATTAAACCTTATCTAGGCTGCTTAATAGGCGTTTAAGAGTATTGCTAGATCTAAATATGCTATTATAAATACGGTTTTTAATTATTCCTAAAAAGAGCATAATGGAGAAAGGTAATTTTATAGTCTAGAGGGTACTTACATATAGTAAAGACTAAGAAGTTTAATAGTACTTAGGCTAATACCAACGCCTCAAATCTATAATAGTATATTTAGCTTTTTTTTTGTTAATTTTACAAGCGAGGATCTAAAGCAAATTCTAAAATAGTTATTATAGAAGAGAAGGATTAGCGTTAATAACTAGATAGAATAGCTAATAAAAAAAGTAGAAGATGGAGTATTCTAATAGCCGAATAATAAGTAAAAAGTAAACCAACTACTTATAGAAATAAGGACATAGTAGAATATATAAATAAGAGTGTAAGTCTATATGCCTCTAAGTGCCGGCCGCTTAGTGTCTTAAATATAAGTCCTCTCTTAACGTAAAGCAGATTAATAAGAGTTATTATACTACCTATATAAGGTGGAGCGCTTATAAAGGGCTTAGCTATAATGCTAATTAAACTACTCTATAATATACTAATAGCTCCTTTACTATAAAAAGGAGTAAATATACGAGATTAACTGGCTAAAATAAGTCTACTACTTAAGCAGTGTTCTGCTCTGTAAAGGATAGGCGTTAGAAGTAGATTATATAATACTATTCCTACTAGGTAAGGCGTTATTAGGGGGTTATTATTAGCTTCTGGTTCTAGTTTATAACTTTATATAAACACCTCTAAACCCTATACTATTAGGGTTATTTAAAAGCTAAGTTATCTATTTACCTTATTTTAACCTTAGGCTAGGCTTATTAGCTAAGGCGATAGAAAGTTACATTAAGGCGTATAATAGGGCTTAAGTAAGGCCATATAACAAGGTAGGTATTACTATATAAAGTAACGCTTAACCAGCTGCCTCTATATTGCCGTCTTAGAATAATTAAAAGAAAGGAGTTAATACTAGCCCTTATTATTTAATATAACCCTTTAATAGAGGTATAGTAAAATAGGGTATAAATGGGGAAGGATATTAGCTGCCTTATTTCTTTAATAATAAGCGACTTGGACGCTGTAATAAAGGATACTATATTAGATTAGATTAAAGTACGCTTTAAATATTAAATCCTTTATAGGATACAGCTAATAGAGTTAAGATATACCAATTACTTCTAATTTTAAGGGCCGTTAGTATAGTAAGGTAGGTATATAATAGTTGCTTTTAATATATTAAGAAGGAGCTCTTACTGCACCCGGCCTAAAAAGACTAAAACCAATCAAAAAGAAGCCTAAAAAACACCTAAAGAATCCCCCTAAGATATATACATTGCAGGGGAGGCATATATCAAATAATAGTCGTTCGTACTTACGCGCGACCGCCAGAACTACGCCTAGCAATGGCCCTCCATAATAAAGACGGGTAAATACTACACCATAAAGCGGAAATACCTCTATTAAGAAGGTATCTAACAAAATATAAAGCCTATTAGACGCGTCTAGTATCCAGAATTACAGGGGAGTAACTATTAGCCATAACGATCTAATATAGCTAGCAGAATGGCTCCGCCAGTCTAGTAAACCTTAAGCGCCTCTTTAGCAAACCTTTAATTAAATCCTCTAATGGCTAAGCAAAATTAAAAACAAATAAACCCCCCCCTTACTAGCGAACCGCACCTAGGCCAATATAGCTACGCTTCTATAGTATAGGGAACCCACCCCCCTAAAGATAACAACCGGTTATATAATTATAATATAACTAAATACAAAAAAAGTAGAGGGACTTAGGGGATAATTAGAAACTAAAGTCCTTATAAAGGGTTGTAAAGAGGTCTATAACACTGTTATAATCCAACACCCTAAAAGCAGAGATATTAGAGTTACCCTAAAGGACCAATAGGCAAAGGAACAAGCCGTAAGGGTAGGGGATAGGCTAGGAGAACATATTAGCATAAAAGTACTCTGTAAGAATTACCTAGTTAAAGTCCTAGCGGTTCCTATAAGCCTTAGGGTAGAAAAGGGATACTAGGTGGACAATATAGCAATTATATAGGAGATAGTAAGACAAATGGAACGCCTTATATTAGGACTTAAGATCACCTAAATCCAATAGCTTTAATAGGAAAATGCAAACCAAGTATATAATAAAAATAATAAGAGGATATAAGGGTTACTAGAGACTTGCTAGCGAGACGCCAGTTAAACACATAGCTCCCTTATTGTTAGTGTTAGCGACTTAGTTAATCGAGGTATAAGCACGGCAAGAAGGTCGCGCAAGCCTATACAATTGGATTGTCTATAAACGAGGATTTAAAGCTAAAGAAAGGAAATAAGAAGAGCAGAAGCACCGCTTAAAGTTATATACAATTGTCTGGTTACGTAATGGCAACTTACCGCAACTTGCTATCATATAACGGCAGTTTGCGGCAATTTGCCAGTGCCGTAACATTACCCCCCCCTCTAAAAAAGCCTGCCCTTAGGCTTTGTATGTCTATATTACCCCTATAGGGCATTCTTATCTTTATACTCCACTAGTAATTTGTTGTCTTTACTATACTAGCACTCCATCCACTTATCTAAGTACTTTAGCGGTCTAGGTTCGTTAGGATAACAGCTATAGAACTCTTATAACTTATAGGGGCTATCTATAAAATTCTATGCGGGGTACTAGGTAGGGTCTGGATTATATCCTTTCTAACTTACACGGTACTTTAGTATTCCTTATATAAGTTTATAGGCTAGTATTTCTTTAATTTCCCATTTATTGTCGCTATTAACTTCAATTAGTAGGGGCGGTTTATTCTTTTGTCTAGGTAATAGGTTATTTACAGCTTTCTGTAGCTTATCTAGTAAGAATTTAGGGTGGACCTTAATTAAATCCAGGAGCTTTACTTTATATAAGTTGCCTCTCTTCTTAAGAACCTTATATGGTCCTACTATTTAATAGTCTAGCTTATAGCTAGGCCATTCTGTCTTTTAGTTCTTTATTATAACCCAGACCTTATTACCTACGGTAAAGTTAGGCTTACATCTATACTTATTTACCTGCTATTCCATTAATTTCTAGGCCTTTTCTAGGTTTATACGGGCTACTTTCTAGGCTTCTTCTAAGCGTTTAGCGTAATGCTAGGCTTCCTTATAAGATAGTTTTTCGCGTATAGTCCGCGGCCCCTCTATTCTTTCCCAGTTAAAGCTTATATAAGGTAAATACCCCATTTCTAGCTGGATAGGTGCAAATCCTATAGAGTTATAGGGTAGGGTGGCCTAGGCGTAGTCTATTAGAGGTAGCAGTTCGGCCCAATTGTTCTAAAAGTAGTTAATAAAGGGTTAGAGTCTTTGGTCTAAATACTAGTTTATAATCTTTGTCTGGCTGTCTATCTAGGGGTAGTATACTATAGAAAGCTTTAGCTTAATACTTAGGATCCAGGTAAACTCGTTCTAGAAAGCTAATATAAACTATAGGCCGTAGTTGGACACAATAGTATCTAATAGTCCGTAAATTCGGTAAATGTAGTAGATATATAGTTAGGCTGCCTCCTTTACATCAATATTTTTATAACAAGGGATTAAGAATAGGCGCTTGCTAAAACAGTTAACCATAACCATAGCCATATTATATCCGTTACGGTCTATAGGTAGCTTATGGAAATCTATAAAGATATGCTGCTAGGGGCGCTCTAGTATTGGGAGTGGTTTTAACAGTCCTAGGGTCTTATTTTATAGAATTGTAGACCTATAGCAGTTATTACAGTTCCGTACATAGCAATCAATATCTATAACCATTCTAGGCTAGTAGTAGCAGTCGCCAATAATCCTATAGGTCTTATTTTTTCTAGGGTAGGCCGTAGAGACCTAGGCATGTGCTTTGGTAATAAGCTAAGTCTATAAGTTCTGTTCCTCTACTACTACTAGCCGTTCCTAATACTTAAGTAATCCATTTTTAAGGGACTATAGGCTAGTAACGTCCTTTGCCTTTTTACGGTACTCCTATAGAGAAGGGGCCGTACAATTTGCTTACAGTAGCCTATTAATAAGGTTAAGTTCTGTAGCGTTAATAGGGCATATCTCAGCCTTTATAGGGTCTATATTTAGTTCTACCTATATTTAGGGGTTAAGGTGCTCTAGTTATATCAGTATCTGGGTCCGTAATATAATCTTTACGGCTATTTAGTCATCTAGGTCTTGTTTACGCCTTATAAGGGCATCTATATAGTTGGTTACACCTAGCCTATATATAATCAGAAAGTGGAACTAAGATAGGATATCCGCCTAGCGTGCCTACTAGGCTATAAGGGCCTTCGTTGTTATAAAGTATTCTAAGGCCTTGTAATCCAAAACCACCTTAATAGGCTTAGGGGTCCCTTCTAGCTGTATATACTAGTGCTAAAAGCTAGAGATAATAGCCAGCATTTCTTTGTTATAAATGTGGTAGTTTAGCTTGGCATCTATTATGGTCTTCAAATAGTATACAATAGGGTGCTATTCTCCGTCCGGTTACTTCTAGGAAAAGATACCATCTATCGCGCTATTTAAGGCATCAGTTTCTAGTATTAAGGGCTATTCTAGGTCAAAGTAGGCAAGTAGGGGAGCCGATACTAGCTGTTTCTTAAGCTTATTAAAGGCCTGCCTATATATGGCGTTAAAGTAGAAGGGCTGGTCTTTCTTAGTAAGATAGTTAAAGGGCTAGGTAATCCTACTATAGTTCTTAATAAAGCGTTAGTAGAAGTTACAGAAACCTAAAAATAATTATACCCCCTTTACAGTCCGTGGGGGTGTCCACTAGTTAATTATAGCTATCTTCTCTAGGTCGGCCTTAATTCTATTTATACTAATAATAAACCCTAGGTACTTTATACGCTTAACACTAAATTCTAACTTCTTAATATCGGCCTGGAGACTAGCCTTACAGAGATATTATAGGACTTTATAGACATGTTCCTAATATTCCAGTTCATTCTTAAAGTAGATTATAATATTATCTAAGTATACTATGTAGAAGTCATTAAGGTAGTTAAAGAGTATATTATTTATATACCGCTAGTATATAGCTAGTCCGTTAGTTAATCTAAAAGGTAGTACTTTATATTTATACGATCTATAGCGGGTCTAAAATATGGTAAAATCCTTAGATCCTAGGTTTATCCTAATTTAGTAAAAGGCCTAGCGGATATTAAGCTTTATAAAAATCTTAGCCTTATTTATGCGGGCTAGCGTTTCCTTAAGCAAGGGTAGCAGATATTAGTCTTTATAGGTTATATGGTTTAGTTTATAGTAGTTAATACAAAAACAGAGTCCGCTGTTAGGCTTTTTTATAAAGAGAATGGGTATAGTAAAGGGGACTTAGCTAGGCTTAATAAAGCCCTTATTAAGGTTGTTAATAAGGTACTACTTAGTAGCCTATAGTTTATTAGTAGATTGCTGGCGGAGGGGGCTATAGCTAAGGGTATTTTCTTTATCTAGCTTAATCTCAATCTTATAGTTATATAGTTAGTAAGGCGGGAGTATATTAAATACTGCCTTAGAGAATACGTCCTTAAATTCCTAGTATTAGCAGGGTAGTTTCTATTCTACCAGCTCCTTATCTATAAGCTTACTTTCCCCTCTAAGCTGGTCACGGGCTAGGGCTTCCTTATCTTTAATTATCTAATCAATTTTATATAAGCTAGTCGTAAAGGCAACAGTGTTAGGCCGTTTTAAGTTCTGGTAGAACCCTATGGCACTAATACAGCAGATATTAACTAGTGGGAGGTTTATAGGTTTCTTTATAGACATTCCATAGACTATATTTTGCGGTAAAGGGGTTACAACCCTCCTTAGCTCCTATTCCATCTTCTGTAAGTTATCCTTCTAGTCTATATATTTAGTACAGCGTCCAATATTCCTTGCTGCTCTTTATAGCTATATAGGGCCTAAGCCAGCTGGCTTATTACTGACTTCCTAGGTTTCTAGTGCTAGTAGTATAACATCAGTAGTCTAGGGGCGGCATAGTATATGGACCCATTGCAGATTAAGCTGTATATCTTTCTTAAAGGCCTGGTCCCTATATATAGCGTTGGCCTAGTAGACGGTGTCTATCTATAGCCGCACAAGATTTTCTATTATAATGCTGATTTCCTTTATAAAAGAAGGTATTAGGGGTAGGGTTTCGGGCCAGATAAGCCGTCTACTCTATACGTTAAGCTGTAAGCCTAGATAGGCTAGCTATTTTCTTCCTAAGATTATATTATAGCTTCCTAGGTCTATAATAAGAAAGGGGATGTTATACTACCTTTATCCGTCTACACGGAGGTAAATCTGCAAGATAGTTGTAATGGGTGGTCCTATCTATCCGTTATACCCGTAAATAGGAATTGGTTTAGGCAGTTCTTTAAGGGGTGCATTTAAAAAGTCAGCCAGCTTTACAGCACACTATATATCTATTAAGGCAAAGGTATTTACTCTAGAGTTAGCTAAAGCAGAGGTTAAAACTTAATATCTATTACGGAATAAAGTATAAGGAATAGTATAGCTTCTTCTACTAACTAGCTAACCCAGATTAACATATAATATATTAATTTCTTTTAACCCTAGAGAGGAGTCTTACTCTAAGGTTCCTTTTTTTCTAACTCTATACCATCCTCCTAAATTAATAGGACCTTATTTATCTTTGCTACTATTAGGTAGTCTTTTATAAAGTGGTTTTTCTAGCTATATAAGAAGCAGGCTCCTTAATTGCTAAGGGCCTATCTTTAGGAGTTGCTATATATAGGTCAAGTATTCGCCAGACCCGTAGTGGGGCTAGCTATATAGCTAGCTGCTAGGTTAATAGCGGGCGGTACAGTTAGTGCTATAGGGGTTACAGATCTTACTAGGGCGCTACAGCCCGTTCTTGTAGTACTTATATTCTGGTTAGCGGAGCTTCTAGTCTTATACTACTTAGCGCGTACCTTAATTTAGCGGAGGCCCTAGTTAATAGCTAGACACTAGTATATAAGTTCCTTTAGCGTCTATACGGTAGTATAAACCGGTAGTATAGCGCGCTGTAGGTCTAGGGTAAGCTTGTTAAAGAGGTCTAGCATTAAATCTTCCTAGGGGATTTAAGTCTGTCCGGCTAGGTATAGAAAGCAGGTCTAGAAAACTAAAAAGGTCTCTATTGTTTTTATATTAAGGGCTTTATAGTTAAAACGGACGTTCTATATCTTAAAGGGGTCCTTATAAATAGAAGATAGGTGGTTAATCATCTCTTCTTTAGAGAGGAAGGGGTTTGCCAAGTCCTAGGTATATCACGGGCGTAGATATATCTATATATCCCCACCAGTACAGCTAAAGACGTAGGCCATTTTAGCTTAGGTAGTAGGGAAGTAGTCCGTATTAACTTTAAGCTTATCTTGCAGTTAAAGCTACAAGTTACCTCACTTCGTACTCTTAAAGAATTAATAATAGTAAGACAAAATTCCTTACTAGCTACTATATTAAACTTAAAGAACAACCTAATACCTATATTAAAACCACAACACTAATTAGTCCTAGGAGGATTTAATTTATTAGCCTTAGCCTTAACCCCTAAAGGGAAGCCTAGTGGCTTAAAAGACTATAATAACCACAAAGGGGACATTAACAATATCTTATCCTTTATTAACTATATAACCACGGATAAACAAGCCAAAGGGCTACTACCTATTAAGATTAAGATACAAGACGCCAAGATGTTTATAAAAATGGTAGTATAAGAACCTAATTGTCATGGAGTAAGCACAAGCAGTGATAATATATAGCGAAGTAGATATTATTAAGCTATGTACATAAACTGCGTAATAAAGTTAAGACGTTGCGTAAGGAAAAGAAAGTAGGAAATAGGGGAAAAAGGGTATATAACGTTCGCTTGGTTGCTAGGTTAACGGGTACTATACTACACATAGGTAGGGTAGAGCTTAGGTAGCGGTTCTAGTAGAACTTAGTAGAATTTGGCAGTTAGAGGTCCTTAAAGTTGCCAATTAGCAACTCCAACAGTAAAAACGGCAGATTGCGGCGGAATATGGCAGATTACTATTAGATTACCGTCTTATGGTTAGTCTCTGGTTGTTTAGTTAGTAGAAACAGATAGACATATATAAGGTGTTACGGGGGTATCCTATAACAGTACCCCCCCTTTAAACTTAAGCATCTGCGAGATAGGGCTATAGTAGTTCTGGGTAGAGTTTATGAAAGTCTTCTGCGGCTTATATAAGTCCTATAAAGTCAGTAGGTTTCTATAAGGGTTTAGTAAAACCTCTCTATTTTATAAGGTATATATATTTACATTTCTATTTATTATACTTAATATTATTAACTCTTTTAATAAGGTACTTATCCTTACCATCCACTTTAACTAGTAGGGGAGGGTCTTAGATCTGTTTAGGCAGGGCATTTAATATAGGGGCGGCAGGGCGGAGGACTAATATATAAAATATAGGGTAGATTTTAACTGTATTAGGGAGCTTCTGTCACGAAGTTTAAATAGATGAGTTCATTGATGAAATGGGTTGATTAATTGATTATCTTGTATTGTGTCTTTTTGACCTTAATCTGACGTGTCTTCAGTAATATGTCTTTATGCATATAACTCGTGCACGTAACCCACGCCTTTAGAGAATATAGATTATCTAACACACCCCCTTAGCTTTAAGCTCTTTGAGGTTAAAGCTAGCCACCTTCTCGTGTCCATTAATAAGTTAATTAAACCGTAATCTCATCTAAATCCTTCTGTCTTGCTCTAATACTGTCCCTTAGGTCCTCTAGTTGCTTCTCCTTATCCAGCTACTCCTTAATATCCACCATCCCGATTATATTAACGAAGCTTTAAAACCTCTGCTTAGGTAGGGCCTTTATAAGTCCATTAGTAATTATCTCCTTTATTACTGTTTATTAAAATTGTACTCGTCTTATTGCGTATTCCTAACATAGCCAGTGTCAATAGATGTTAACGTGTTAGAGCTTCGTAATCAGCTTTGCCATGTCTTCTATAATTAGTTAGAGCGTCTGCGTGTTATCACATTTAATAATTAAGGGCTCGTTTAGGCGTAACGTTATTGCTTTAAACAGCCTGCTAATAAAGATAGCTTTCTTTACTGTCTGTAATAGGGCTAACAACTCGGCTTCTGTGCTTAACGTCGTTACTATACCCTACTTGTTTGCTCTCTAGGCGATTGGCCCCCCAAATAGCTTTATAATATATCCTTGCAAGCTCTTTCTATCGACGGAGTTGTCTGCGAATGATACATCGCTGGCATAGATAAATGATTGCGCTTTACCTCTACCGTCTCTTCCATCGTCTCGTCCTTTGTCGCGTATTCCTTTGTCTCTCCCTCTACCGTTCGTTCCTTCCTTGTCTCCTCTATAGTAGATTGCTCTGCTCCTCGTGCCATATAGGTACTGGATTACTCTGTCTGCCGCTTAATAGTGCTCTTAGCTTAGGTTCTGATTGAACCTTGCCAGCTATAATACTACAAAAGCAATATCTGGACGCGTTGTAGTGGCTGCATAAAGTATTGAACCCATTTTTCTCTAATATAGCATCGTAGAAGCTGCTTCTCTTGGTAGGGATATAGAACGGACTAGTAGGTCTGTATTAGGGGACGGAAGCGTCAGACAGATCAATCGGTGATTAGTAGGGAGAAGTTCCGATTCTGCCATAGGAGTGTCTAGAAGACGCCCTCTGAGATCTATTTTATACTGGTTAGCTATCTTCTTAATATAGGCTTCCTAGGATAGCTATAAGAGCCTCTAGCTATAATTGTGTAGCACGTAGATTCCTAGGAACCATTTTAGCTCGCTAAGGATACTTATCTAGTATTCCTTACATAGCTCCTTAATTGCTTCTTAAGCTTTCTTCTTATCTATCTTTTAGTAGCAGAAGACAATATCATTAATATAGAAGAAGATGACTATTCCACCTTTTAGCATAACACACAGCTCTTAAGGTACCTCTTTAAAGCCCAATTCTTTTAACAAGCTCGTGAGATTCTTCTGCTATAACAGTGGTAATTGTTGTAGTCCGTATAAGGCTTTTCTTAAGCGCAGTACTTTGTCTGTCTTTCCTTTGTTAAACCCTAGTGGTAGCTTTATGTAGACAACCTTGTTGAGATCGCAATGGACAAACGCATTAACTGCATCTATCTGTGTCATCTCCAGGTCGAATTTTGCGGTAATTACCATAAGGGTTCGGAAGGTCGTACTAGCTAATATAGTAGCTCTCGTAGGTAGGTCTCCTGGGGCCTGTTAATTTCCGCATACTACTAAGCGTGCCTTGCATTTCTGGAGAAATCTATACTTATCCGTCTTGTAGATAAACACCTATATTAAGCTAAGGACCTGCTATCCCTTTGCATACTTCTTATCTGTTTCTTAAAACGACCTCATTTAATAATAGGATTGGAGGTAGGCTTGTTAAGCTTCTTAGAACTAATCTTAAAGAGGATACGTATTAAGGTTGTGGATTAACTAAGGTAGCGAAGGTAAGTTCTTTCTATATAATCTAACATTATATATTCTGCCTAATTTTAGCTTGCTGTCGTTAAGTTAACTATTAAGGTTAAACTTTCTTCCTGCTAAGAAGGCGCCTTAATAGGCTAACGTAATCCTTTTGGTAATAAAGTCTTTAAACCTATTATCGCAGGCTTTCTTAAACAAGTCTTTAACTAAGTTATTAAACACCCCTTAAGTGTAAAACCCGTCTCCTACTTAGCTAACGATGTCCTGATTAGTACCTTATACATCTAACTTTGTAGGATACTCGACGTAAAAGGCATATAGAGATTCTTCGTCTTCTTCTGTTAGAGGTGGCGTATAATACGCATCTTTAAGAGCTCTTGCAAGATTAAGATCTGCTAACTTATTAAAGGCTTAAACTGGCTCATCGTCGACGTCTTCCTCTTAAATTAACGGTTTAAACACTTTATTATTATCTTCCAGGAGAACCTCGTTCTTGGTTAGGGTATTAGGGAGTTAAATCTTTTTAATCAGCGTATCTAATTCGGCGTGTAGATCCTTTAAGATGTCCGTTCACTTTCCATCAAAGAACGTCTTCTCGTCAAAGATGACATCCCTAGTAGAGATAACAATACCTTTATATGGGATCCAGATCCTATAGATATTGGTAGAGTTATAGCCAACGAGGTAGCTAATATGGGCTCACAGATCTAGCTTGCTTAGCCTTTTCTTCTTTAGCTAGGTATCCGACGTCATTACGTACACCCTACAGCCGTAGGCTTTTAGGTGCGCTAGTTACGGCTTTCTTGACCTATTAGCTAGGTAGGTAGGGAACCTTTTATATAGTAATTTCCATCCATTGCTTTCTCGTGGCGTTCGATCTCGAAGGTAGACTATATAGTTGACAATCTCGTTCCATAGATCATGCGGTAGCTTAGCAGCAATTCTTATTACTTGTGTTCTCTCAATAATCACACCCCCTAAGCGTTTAGCGGTACCGTTTTAAGCTTAGGTATATGTTACCAAAGGCTTAAATATAATCCCTTAAGTCTGTAGCTATTTAAGAGTTCTCTTTCTCCCTAGCTCGTTGTCTAATCTAATGGTGTTAACTTTAAGGTTATACCTTAGACGAATCCATTGGATAAAATCTTTAAGTACTTATAGTGTCTCCTTCTCCTTGCTATACGTTGTTATAAAATACAGGAAGGTTTTTCCTGAGAAGGTGTTGTGGATAAATATAACTTATACAAATCTAGTATGCGCTTCCTTAAGGTTAGTCCAGTCAATATAGAGGTTAAGACAAGGTTTATTAATATTCTATTTTAAGAACCTTCTTAAGACCTAACGCTTAATTTTAGCGAGACTATAGTGTTAACATTCTGTTGTCTTAGGGCCTTAAAGCTTAACTCCTAGGGCGTTAAGACCTAGATAATAAAGGCTTATAGGTCCTAAATAACCTAGACGCAGATGCCATAGATACGCATTACCTTTTAAATCTGGACAAGCGTCTCTTAACAATGCTCTACGCTTCTATTGGCGGCGTAGTAGTTGGCTTATATTAAACGCTAATAGACTTCCTAGTTAGACGTATTTAATAGTCTGTTGTCCATAACATTCTTCTATTTAATATAGGATTGTGTCGTCCTTCCAAACTAGCAGATTATTGTCTCCTTTATTATCCTAGTAGAACCCTTGTTTTTAAAGTAGACGGAACAACACTAGATTTGTATTAAAGTCCGTATAAAAGGCAACGTCCTTAAGATATAGGATTCCCTTGCTCTTGTCTGGTTTTATAACCTAGATAGTAACATTGCTGTAACCTAGTATAGGCACTTCTGAGCTGCCAGCGATAATATATTTGTGTCTTAGAGCTTTCCTAAAATTATAAAAACGAGAGAGGTTATTAAAGATATGGAGAGTGGTTCCTAAGTTAAGAATAGTTAATAGCTTTAATAGATGGAGTTAACCGGTGTAATACGATTCTAGGAATATTATATTAGCTTCTCCCTTAATCTTAACTATCTCCTATTGTTATTAAGCTTTATCGACCTTTAATTCCTTAAGCTTAAGTCATTCTACTTAGGCAGCTAGATCCTTGTTTTGCTCTACCTTTATAAGCACCCTTTTTATACGTGTACCTACGGCTTTAAATCCCTCAGGCCTTTTGCTCTCAAATAGATACCAACAGTTAGGAAGGGTATGTCCCCTTATATCGCATACTAGGCATTTAAGGTTCTTTAACCTTTTAGAAGACGTCTCTTTAGTTAAATTTATACCTGCCCTTTTTCGGCTGCGAGATAAGCTGTTCCCTTTTCCTTTTTAGACTTTAGCAGCAATAGAGATACCCTTTTTAGGCTCTCCTGCGAAGTCTATATTGAATGCACTCCCTCTCGCCGTCGTAGGTACGGCTTTAGAAAGGTTTTGGAATGCTTCTCATAGCTCTATTACTACTTTACGGTATTCTGATAAGGGAGCCTTTTTAGTATCATTTGCCTACTTTATATATAGAACAAAATAGGTTTCGCTTATAGGTCGTATTGTATTTACAAGGTCCATTAGCCAGATCCCATTAGTTATTTATAAAAGATTATACTTCTCTGCCATCTTTATCGCATACTCCTATTAGTTAAGCCACTGGGTAACCTTTATCTGCTTAAGCCCTTTAAGTGACTTTGTATACTGCAGCTGTACCTTCCTTATTATAAAGTTCTTTAAAGGCTTAGTGTCTTCTTTTAACCGAATTAGCTATTCCTTAACTGTAAGGGAAGGGTTAAGCAGTAGCTTCTTCTAAATTGATACTGTGGACGTAATCTAGGTGCGTATCTGTTGCAGATGCTCTTCCTATTTTAGGAAGTACTTTATATCCTAGTCGTAGTATTATCTGCTGTTCTCGTACGCTTTCTGTTAATTCGTCGAGAGCTATATATATAAGGTTGCATTCTTATTAAAATCAGTAACTTCTGGATAGGCTAGTTCTTGTAGTAGAGCTCATTAAGGTACTACATTGTTTGGGTTAACGTGGGCCCAAATTCGTTTGTCCATAAGGGCTTGTAGTTGCCAGATCTATTGCTCCCAGTCTTCTGGTTTATTGAGAATGATCGTGGTTGACGAACTCGACGTTGGTGGAGTCATTTTACTAATAGGCAAAGGAGGAATTGTGATGGTATTTTGTCGTTAGGATCGTCCTTGTTGTCAGGGTCGTCCTGTGACGATTGATGTGGAATCTCGTAGAATCTCGTGGAATCTTGTGGAAGGTTCGTGTCAGAATCGTCCTGTGACACTTGAGGTAGGATTTCTGTCAGAGTCTGCGTCCTTGACGATGAGGTAGAATTTCTTTAAATGATTGAGTAATAGCTGACTAGCTTCTTGAGTCGGCGGACCGGGCTCATAACTGTCACGAAGTTCAAATAGATGAGTTCATTGATAAAATGGGTTGATTGATTGATTATCTTGTATTGTGTCTTTTTGACCTTGATCTGACGTGTCTTTAGTGACGTGTCTTCGTGCACGTGACTCGTGCACGTGACCCACGCCTTTAGAGAATACAGATTATCTGACAGCTTCAGTTAGTAGGCATAAGAAGAGACAACTTTTTTAACCTTATAAGGGCTAGCGTTCTTCCAATTAAGTTTCTTAATAGGTTATTTTATATTTAGATTTCTTGTATCTAGCCAGACAAAGTTACTAATTTAATAGGCCAGTACTAGGATTCAGTGCTTATTTACTACGGCTTTATAGACAGATTAGGCCTATATTATTTTATTAATAAGGAACTCTTATAGTTCTTCCATCTTCTTTACAAATTTATTTACTTTTGCAACTTATAAGGCCTAATAAGCCAGGTAAGGAATATTACTAAAGGGTTTAAAACCCATTTATAAATACTGGTCGTAGTTAGCTAGGAATAGGGAGACCTTTATAGTTTCCAAGACGGAGTTATTTACAGTAAACTTAGTAAATGTAAGCCAGTCTATCTAGTCATCCTATAGATACGACGTATATATCCAAATATATTATTCTATTATAGCATTTACACATTCCGTTTAACCATCTATTTCTAGGTGGTATACCGTAGATAACAGTGCTTTAATGCAGAGTTAGGTAGTTAGTTCTTTCTAAAATATAAAGATAAACTAGCTGCCTCTATTAGAGATAATTATTTTAGGAAGTCTATAGAGTTTCCATACATAATCTAGGAACAATTAGGTAACAGTAGGTGTTAATATATTAGGACAGGCGATTAAATATCTCATTTTAGATAGTTGGTCTATAACTACTATAATATTTATACAGCCTTTACTTATAGGGAGTTTAATAACAAAGTTAATTAAAATATCCTTCCATCTTTAGTCTAGAACAGGTAGTGGCTTTAAAAAGCCGTTATATATCTTATGCGAAGCCTTAGCTTATCAGCAGGTATAGCAGCTAGAGATATACCTTTATATTATATTATGCATGTTCAGCTAGTAGTACTCCTATTAAAGTAGTTCCAGGGTTTTTCCACGGCCTGGGTGGCCGGCTACTAGTAGGTTATATACGTGTTTAAGAAGCTTAAGCTTAAGTTTATTATAGTTAGGTACAACTAGGCGGTTCTAGTAGTATAAGCGGTCTCCATAAGCTTTGCATTTACTTAGAGAGATCTTTTTAGAGCGTCTAACGCCATCTTAAATTAGCTTAAGTGTCTCTTAGATAAACTCGTCATTTAGGTATTCATTAATTATAATCTATTTAACTAATTAATTAGTTATTTTAAGGATGTATACCGTAAGGTCTTTAGCTAGGGGATTAAATAATTTAGAGTAAAGTAGAGTTTAATTACGGTAGGCATATACTTCTTCCTATACTGGTATATCTTGTAAACATTAGGTTAGGGCATTAGGTTTTTAACCTTAAACGCCTAAGCAGTACGTAATTAAGAATTGGAAATAAAACAGATATTCTAACCAGCGGGCTTAATAATAACTTAGCTGTTTCGTAGTTATAAAGTACTGTAGATTCTTATAGTCGCTAAGGACCTTAATCAGAAATCTGGCGCCTTCCAGTTTGGGTCGCTATTATTTAAAATATCTAATAATGGCTAATAATTCCTTATTATAGATCTTATAGTTATATTTAGCTGGACTTAGTTATTTTAAGAAGTATGCTACAGGGTGCAGTACTCCTTCCTTATTATACTAAGACAAAATGCCTCTAGTAATATAGTCAGATAAGTTAGCTTCTATAATACTCTTTTAGTTCGGGTTAAAGTGTTAGAGTATAGGTGCAGTAGTAAACATGACTTTTAAATAGGCAAAGGCCTTCTTACATTCCTTGTTAAAGATAAAGGTTTTATCTTTTTAGGTTAAAGCTATAAGGGGTAAGACTAGGGCAGAGAAGTTATTAATAAACTGTTAGTAGAAGTTAGCAAATCCTATAAAGGCTCTTATATCCTTAACGTTCTTAGGTTCTTACCAGTTTACAATTACTTTAATTTTCTTTAGGTCCATTTGTATACCATCTATAAAAATAATAAGTCCAAGGTACAAGACTTCCGTTTTATGGAATTCGCACTTATCTATATCCAATTATAGGCTAGCTCCACGCAAGGCTTCTAAGACAAGGTTAATGTGTTTCTTATATTTAGTTAGGTTATTGCTATATACTAGGATATTGTTAATATAAGCAGTACAAAAAATGTCTAGGTAAGGTCGTAGGGTATTATTTACAAAGTATTGGAACGAACTTAGGGCATTTACAAGGCCGAACGGCATCACTAAGTATTTAAATAGTCCATACCTAGTACGGAATGCAGTAAGCCATTTATCTCCTTTTATAATACAGAGACGGTTAAATACGTGGATAAGGTTAAGTTTTGTATAGTAGCGAGCCTTACTTAATCAGTTCAGTGTCTCTTAAATTAACGGGAGCGGGTACCGATTCTTAATAGTAATAGCGTTAAAAGCTTAGTAGTCCATATAGAAGCGCAGACCGCCGCCAGGTTTCTTAACAAAGATTATAGGTGCAGCTATAGGTAAAGAGCTTGCTCTAATAAATCCTTTACTTAGGTATTCGTCCAAGTACTTCCGCAGCACTTAGAGTTCGTTTTAGGACATTCTATATAGGGGTCTAAATCCTAGCTGTTTTCCTTCTTTAAGTATAATCTTATGGTCATATAGTTAGTGCTCTACTAACTTATTAGCTTCCTTTTGTAAAAATACTTCCAGATGCTTATAATAGTATACTGGTACTTTTGTGGCAGGGTTAGTGTGCTTCTTTAGTGCTAGGGCCTTTTCAATATCGGCTATTATAACGACGAAGATTGTATATTTAGGTTTCCTAGCAAGTCATGCTAACAGGGTAGCTCCAATTATATAGATATCTATAAAAAGGGGGTAAGTTGCCAGCTAGCAACTTCCTTTTAATTATCTACTATTTCTTATTCAACTTTAGGTTCAGTGTTAGGTACGGAGTTAGTATTGGATTTAGGTTCGGGTTCTTTAAGTATCCTTTTTATAGTAGAATACCAGTTCTTCTAGTACTTTCGTATGTTAAGCTTAAGTTTAGGCTTCTGCTTAGTTCGGGGTAGTATAGTAGTTAGGGTCGGTTCGTGTGGTTTAGTATAATTTTTGGGTTCTTAGTAGAATTGGGTGGACTTTTTAGGTATAGGGTGGACGTTAGTGGAAATTTTAGACTAATAGATTCTAGTAGATTTTTTAGATTTTAGTTTGGGGTCTAAGCAGCGAGTTATAAGGCACTTCTACTTACAATAGAAGGCGGTAAATAGAAGCTTAAGGTTGTCCTAATTAATGGTTACCTTATATAGCTTTATCTAAGGTTGTTTAAGTATTATTAAGTAACCTAGGGTAGTAACAAAAAGCCTAATTAATTCTTTGTGGTTTAGGTATTAGAGTCTTAAAAATACTACATAGGTAATACAGCCTAAGATAGTGCGTTTGCTATTAAATCCAAATACATCAATATACCGGTTAAGGGGGGTTAGGGTAAAACTATTATCTTACGCAAAGATCTTGTTAATAAATCCTATGCCACTAGCTCCTATGTCGATTAGGACTTAAGCATTAGCCTATTAATTATTCTACTAAAGATAATAGTTAACAGTTATACTGCAATCCTAAGAGTTAGAATTCGTAATATCTAGAGCATTTAACGAGATCCTAAGGCAGCGCTATCCTAGACAGCGACTTAGCTCCAGGACCTTCCTTTTAGAGGCGACTGGGGTGGGATTCCTATAGAACGTTAGCTATAACTTTGTCCTCATAAGTAGTGCTTATTAGATGCGGGGCTAGAGCCATATAAAGATTGGGGACGGTAACTAGAGGATTAGTACGGTAAACGGTTGCTAGTATTAACCGTTTATAAATCGTGTTAGGGCATAGGGATAGAGTAGTATCTTAAAATATAAGCCTTGCTTCTATATTTAAAGCAAAGGCCTAGCTTAATACGTTATTCTTATTTAAGGGACCCTAGTAGGGCATACTCTAGGGTTCCAGAGTTAATATCTATGGCGTTAGGGTGCTTAGGCTAAGATAATAACTTAATAGTTATTCGCGGAGCTATTATATTATATTAAGGAGTGGACTTTGGTGTTAGGCGTAGTATATTATTATATTATTTATTAATAACATTTACGCAGGCGTTAAGGGCTCCTAGTAGGTCTATACCTATTAGGGAGGTTTTTAGTTTAGGACTTAGGGATTTAATAAGGCTATTAACCAGTATAGAGTCATTCTAGCCTGTTTCCTTTACGTAATAGTTAAATTTAGAGAAGTATACTGGAAAGCTTTTTATTCCTTAAGTTATATAGTTTATCTTTCTCTAAGTAGTAGCTTAGTAGTTTAGGTTACTATATATAGCTTTAAGAAGTATAACTAGACTTTATACTAAATTTAGTTAAAGGGGTTTAATAAGGTTAGCTACATCTCCTTCTAATTAACTTAGGGCGTAGCAGAGTTAGTTAGCTTTAGTTAGGTAGTGGATAATATTACTAGTTAGCTTATTTTTAAGCTAGCTTAAAAATAATTAGAGTTCTTATTATTTACTAGTAAATATTAGAGGGTCTAGTAGTCGTTCGGATTATTACAGTGCGGTAGTTAGTTTGGGGTAAATAGCTACTATAGGTTTAGAACTCTTGTTTTACATATTCGTCTCTAGAGAAGGCATTCAGTTTTAGGGCCCTAGTGTAGGCATCTTAAGGGTATAGACTTCTTCTTAAAGGTCCTTAATTATTTGCAGGTCTCGTGCTTCTTATTTAGCTTATTATTAAGTTAAAGTAGCTTAGTTCTATATAAGGGCGTCTATAAAGGACTTCTATATCTCTGCTAATTATTTTTAGAGTACGGATATAATGCCAGTAGCTGTTATAGGGGCTTTAGGGTCGTTCTATATTTTAGAGGGTGGTATATAAGGTTAATATAATATAGTATTACGGAGTAAGCATAAGCAGTAATAATATATAGCGAAGTAGATATTATTAAGCTATGTACATAAACTGCGTAATAAAGTTAAGACGTTGCATAAGGAAAAGAAAGTAGGAAATAGGGGAAAAAGGGTATATAACGTTTACTTAGTTGCTAGGTTAATAGGTACTATGCTATACACAGGTAGGGTAAAGCTTAGGTGGCGGTTTTAGTAGAACTTAGCAGAATTCGGCAGTTAGAGGTCCTTAAAGTTGCCAGTTAGCAACTCCAACAGTAGAGACGGCAGATTGCGGCGGAATACAGCAGATTACTGTTAGATTGCCGTCTCGTGGTCGGTCTCCGGTTGTTCAGTCAGTGGAAACAGGTAGACGTGTGTAGGGTGTTATAGGGGTGTCCCGTGACACTAATAAATACTACCGCCTTCTATAGAACTACCATCTAAAGCTTATATAAGCTAAGATGCGTACTGCTTAAAATTATAATATTATCTAAGACTTATAAGCTTGTAAGGCGCTCACTAATAACATACGCTAAGAGATTAAAGACGACCTCTATACGTCTAAACGTGACGTCTAATAATTAAAGAAGGCCAAGATTATACTTATTGCTACAGTTACTAAAAGAGAGGGTATAATTAAATACCTACAATCTTAGCTTAATAAGCACATTTATAATAATACCAGATACCTCTCTACTATATATAACGCCACCTAAGTCTCTACGCCCCCAACAACCTTACCTACTTAACGCTTAATAGAAGGTTAACGCTAAGCAGCTTCACCTAACGGGAACCCCTACTATAGTAGTAGCAACAACAAAAGCTATAACAATTAAACCTAAACTACCACTATAGGGTCCAATATATGCTACTTTAATCCCTTAATCTTTAAGGGTAACTATAAGGAATACAGCCACTAGAAGATATAAATCCGCAAGAAACTAACCTAGAGTACCTACCTTTTCCCTATAAAAGATACCAAGATTAGCTATATTATTAGACAAATAAAGGGCATCCTATTTAATAGGCTTTTCGCTTAATAGGAGACTAGTAGTCCCTAAAAGTAGCAGTCCTACCAGAAAGTCCTTAATAGCCTTAACTAAATATACCGCAACCATAACCTAGTGGCCACTAGTTAAGCTAAACTATACACCCTAAAGATAAGTCCTACTAAATTATTTAATAAGTTCTATGTTAAATTCTAGGAATATACTAAAGTCCTTACCTAAAATAATACTAAAGACTAGGAAGATCTTCTTAAAAAAGTTACTTATTACCTTAGTTATGCAGCCGATAGCCACAACTATAACAATGTTTATAATATGGTAGCAGCCCTACAGAAGATTAAATAACGGCTAAACTAGATTACTACTGCAAATCCCTACCTAAAGACCTCCCTATAGAAGCCCTCCAGACCTACTAAACCACTAACGCCTACTACCCTAAGCAATACCACTGGTCCTAATATCGACCTTTCTATACTAGCCTTTCTAAAGAAGCTACTAGGTAGTAAGCGCGAGCTACTTTAAAAGCTAAGACGTTGCTATAGATGCTGTTAAGAAGGCTATTATAGTCATAGCCCAAACTACCTAATAGCTAGGTTTAGCAGCTGCCATTAAACACCTAACCCTATACCCTAAATACTAAATATATCGCTACACGCCGCTACCCCATAAGATAAAGATGTATTAATAGTAGTAGAATTAAACATAGAAGTGGAAAATATAAAGTTCTAGCCCTAAGTTATAGGTTGGGACACTCCAACAATAAAGGGATCTATATATTGGCTTGCTTAATAGATAGCTTAGTAAAAATAAAAGGATAGAAGCAAATAGTCTTACCTATAGAGGAAACTACCGCTAATAAATAATATAAAACCTATTCTATAATTAACTGCGGAGCTATTAATAAATTTATAGATATCAAATTTATGCGCACTTATAACCTACCTACCTTACCCCTTGCTAAAGCCCGCGCCCTATAACTCGCTAACAGTAGTTATACTATATAAAAGATTACCTATATGGTATAATTCTATTTAAATATAAATGGACACTAGGAGGAGCTCTAGGCCTATATTACACCACTTACACACTACCCTATTATCCTTAAAATAAACTGGCTTAAATAATACAACCCCGCTATTAACTAGCAAAAGAGAGAAGTAACCTTTAACTCTAAATACTGCAGAGAGACTTGCCTAGGGCATAGCCTAGCCGCCTCTATCTACTCCCCAGAATATTAACCTAAGAAAACCCTTATTACCCTACCTATAACCAACTACCACTATATAAGCGCCGCGGCCTTCTACCATATAGTATATAGGAAAGGCTGGACCGTTACTATAGCCTCCTAATTATAACTATATAAGCTTAATAAAGATTAGGACTACGTCCTTTATAGTAATAGGATAGATATAGTTAACCTCCTAGAAAATAATGCCCCTATAGAACTCTACGGACTTTTACCCTTAGACTTTAAGAAGTTTATAAAGCTTAAAAAAGGACTTACTAACAAGGAACTCCATAAGCTCCTCCCTAAGAGATACTATAACTTTATCAACATATGCTTACAAAAGAGTGCAGATATACTCCCCCCACATTAACCTAATAACTATGCCATTAATATTAAATAAGGAAAAACGCTGCCCTATAAGAGACCCTACCTAATATTAAAAGACAAACTCCTAGTTATTAAAAAGTATATCAACAAGCACCTTAATAAAGGGTTTATTCATCCCAGTATATCCCTAGCAGCCACTCCTATCCTCCTTACTAAAAAGCTAAAAGGAGGTATTTAATTCTGCGTTAACTATAGAGGACTTAATACTATTATAATTAAAAACTAATACCCTATACCACTTATACGCAAGACCCTTAAACAGCTTAGCTAAGCTAAAATCTATACTAAGCTTAATATCATCGCCGCCTTTAACCGCCTCTAAATATAGGAAGGTGACAAATAGAAAACCGCATTCACATTACGCTTTAGCCAATTTAAATACACCATTATGCCTTTTAGCATATATAATAGCCCAGGCAGCTTCTAAAGCTATATTAATAACGCCTTATAGGACTACCTTAATAACTTCTACTCCGCGTACCTAGATGATATACTTATTTATAGCAATAACCGTTCTAAGTATACTAAGCACATTTAAAAGGTTCTATAGCGCCTTAAAGACGCAGGACTTTATATTAATTTAAAGAAGTGCGAATTCTTAGTTACAGAAGTAAAATACCTTAAACTAATTGTTACTACTAAAGGTGTCTATATAAATCCCAAAAAGTATATACAATTACTAGATGGTAAACCCCTACCTATATTAAGGACGTATAAGCCTTCCTCAGTTTTGCTAACTTCTATCAGAAATTTATATACAACTTTTTAGGTATTATAGCACCACTTATAGCAATAATGCAAATAAAGGGCCTTTCCGCAAAAGGAAGGAAAATACACCTATATTTTATCTAGACGCCTAAATGCGAAAAGGCGTTCTAAGACTTAAAAGATGCGTTTACCAAAGCACCTATCCTAGCTTACTTTATACTAGGATAACAACTCTATCTTAAAACTAACTCTTCAGACTATATTAACGCGGGCGTTCTTTCCTAAATAGGTGATAACGGTCTTCTCCACCTAGTCACATTTTACTCGTCTAAGCTTACACTATAAGAATGTAACTATAAGATCTATAATAAGGAACTCCTCGTAATTATATAAGTATTTAAGGAATTTTAACCGGAACTCTCCTTAGCAGAACCTAATTAGCCAACTAAGGTCCTTACAGATTATTGCAACCTTAAGTACTTTATAACTATAAAACAACTAAACTAACGCTAAGCACGTTAAAACGAGTTCCTCTCTAGTTTTAACTTCAAAATTATATATAGGCTAGGAATACAAGGCACTAAGCCTAATAGCCTAACACGCCACTTATAAGACCTTTCTTAGTCTAAAGATAACCCCTATAATTAGTTCTAATATCAGATAATCCTAAAAGCACGGAACTTGGCCCTAGATATGCTACCTATAATAGAGCTAACTGCACCTTAGCTTTATACCACAGAACTAGAGTTAACCCCAGAAATTAACAAGCCTATTACCGCAGTATATAACACCTCTATTAACCTATTACTGCATTAACTAATTACCGCAAAGATTGCCAGTACCTATACGCTGCCTACTAACCTCCAAAGCTTAGGCCAGATTAATATAGCAGCTTTAGAAGTAAAAGAAAACAGGCTCTATTATAGAGGCCGTCTATTTATCCCTAACTTAGAAGACCTATAACGGCAACTAATCTAAATAGCCTATAACCTCCAGTTAAGCGGCCACCTAGGCAAAGAAGGGACCTATAAGCTCCTAAGCCGATACTACTTCTAGCCTAAAATAATAGACTTAGTTAAACGCTTTATAGGCGCCTACTAGGGTTATAAGCGTACTAAAGCATTTTATATAAAGTACCAAGGACTATTACACCCTCTACTAGTACCTATACGCCAATGGGCAGATATCGCTATAGATTTCGTTGTTAACCTACTGCCTTGTAAACGATATAGCCGAACCTATAAAAATATCCTTATAATAATATGTCAACTTATAAAAGAACGCCACTACGTCTTAACTAAAGGCGTAGCTGTTAGTAACATTGCTAACGCCTTCCTCCACAAAGTTTACCAACTATATAGATTACCTAACTCTATTATGTCTAACTAAGGCACGTAATTTGACTCTAATATATAGAGGCGGATCTGCTAACGCCTTAGTATCTCCGTTAAGATATCTACATCCTTCTACTATAAAACTACTAGACAACTGGAAAACGCTAACGCTAGTATAAAGGCGTACTTATAATAGGTAGTTGTCTATAGTTAAGACAACTAGGTAGACCACCTTCCGCTAGGTAAATTTGCAGTAAATAACCATATTTTAGCTACTATAGGACTTACCCCGTTCTTCGCAAATAAAGGTTATTACCTATAATCTGGTATAGAGCCACTAGAGCCTATTAACAAGAAACTGCCATATGGAAAACGCCTTAAGATACTACTTGCTAATTAGTATGCAGACTATATAAAAGATCTACTCGACTACTGTAAAGAAGAGATGGGCTGGGCCCAAGCAAAGTAGGCTTACTTTGCTGACTGTTACAGAACACCACCACCTAAGATATATGTTGGCGACTAGGTATAGTTAAATGCGCGCAATATCTCTACGTAGAGGCCTATAAAGTTATTTAACCATAAAAACCTTGGCCCCTACTAGATTAAACAAGTTATTGACAGAGAAGCCATATATAAACTAGAGCTTCCGCCTACCTTAGCTACCTATAGAATATGGCCCGTGTTTTACCTATAGCTACTACACCTTTTGTAACCGACTATGGTACCCTGCCAAACCACCACTGACTCGCCTGCATATTGACTCGCTCACCGACACGCTCACCGGCTCGGTCACTGACTCGGTCACCGACTCAGTCAATTTCCCCTTTATTGTCTACACCTTTCATATATATATACCACCTGATTTCCATAGATTTACAATTAAGTTGCTCAGTCAATTCTCCCATACTTGCACTGTTACACCTTTACTAGCCTAACCCTCTACCAGGACAAACATAGCCTAAACCCCCACTAGTACTAATCCGAGATAAGAATGAGGATAAGAACTATAAGGAGTGGACCATTAAACAAAGTATTAACTCTAAATACTTTAGCAAAGGCAGAGGACGGCGGCTCTACTACAAAGCTACCTATATAGGATTTGACATAGATCAGCTGGAATGGCAACTATAGGAAGACTTTAAGAATGTAAAAGATTTAATTAGCAATTTCTACCACATAAACCCACAGAAACTAGGCCTAAGCAGAGATTTCGTACCTAATCCCCTATGGGAGCCATTATAGCTAAATTATTGTACATTACCATTATGTAACTACTCTAATGAGATATTAAGGAACTTTAACCACCGGTTAAAGTTATCTAATTAGTTAGATTCTAGACGCTAAGGAGAAGCCAGCTAATTAGGATTTTCTATCCCTGGGATAGAAAATCCCTATTGGCTTACTTGCTACTAGCGCCTTAATAACACCCTTACACCTTACTAAGTCTCTAACAGTCTCCTTCCCATCCATAGCCCAGTACCTTTATATAGTAGCAACCTATAAGCTTTAAGTTAAAAGCACCTATATAAACCCGTTACACCTATAACGATATTTCTTTTTCTAGATACCCTAAGCATTTCCCCCTACATGTATATAGTAACTATAGCGTTGCCAGAGCTCCGCCTTAATAGGAGGGGGGATAGTGTTATAGAACCTAACCATAGGGGCCTCCATAGGAGAACCCCGTGCTTTTGCGTACACCTCGCGTACAGCTTATATCAGCTACACGAGGGTATATCACCTCCTTACGCCCTCGACCCTTACGATTGATCGCGTAACGTCTTATAGACTCCCCGAATATATACGCTTTATAGCCATTGCCCCCGTCCTATAACAGCCTAAATAGCGGAATTAAAAGCTGCCTCTACTTGCCTAGCCCCCTCTCTTTATGAACAAAAAGCCCTAGAGGGTTAAATAAACGCCTCTACTTGTTTAGTTCGTCTTAAGAAGGTTTATAAAAAGGTTTATAAAAAGGTTTATTTAAAAGAACTTTGTCTAACTGGGTGCCAACTGTCTTGGTGTCTCTATAGTAGATATACCCCTAGTATAAAGTCTAATGCATCCGTTTCTATAACTGTGTCCAACTATAGTTAATAGATTTTAAGAATTGGTTCCTAGGTAAATAACTCCTTAAGTTCTCTAAACAACTTCCTTTACTCTTTGTTCTATACCTATAGTGCCTCTTTCTTTGTCAGTCTTATAAATAGCTTAATATTCTTTAACCACTATGTAATAAACCTTCTATAGTAGTTGCAAAACCCTAGAAACGATCTTAACTGCATAACGTTCTCTAGTTCTTACCAATTTACTATAGCTTTAACTTTCTTTAGGTCTATGCTAATCTTTTCTAGTTTAATAATAAATTTTATAAAATCGGTTTTCCTTGTAAAGAACTCGCATTTCTTAATTACTACTAGCATCTTTTCTTCTTATAGTCTCTTTAAGACCCACTTAATATATTCTCTATGTTCTTCTTTATTCTCTAAGTAGATAATAATGTTATTAAGATATACCATAATAAACTTATTAAGGTATTCTCCTAACACACTATTAATTCTTTTTTAAAACGTTATTAGTATATTTATAAGTCCAAACTGCATTACTAATAGCTTATATAGTCCTTCTTTTAACCTAAAGGCTGCCTTCTACTTACCGCCTTCCTTAATTCGGATTTAATAGTACGCCTATTATAGATCTATCTTCGTAAAGATCTTTACATTACCTATTCTGTCTTAGATTTTACTAATTAAGGGTAATAGATACCTATCCTTCTTAGTAATACTATTTAACTATCTATAGTTAATGCATATCCTAAGTTTTCTGTTTTTCTTTAGGATGAACAACACTGGATATTCTACTAATAATTGTAATAGTCTAATATATCCCTTTTATAAGTTCTCCTAGACAAACTCCTTAAGCGCTACTAACTTAGTTTTAGTAAGCTTATAGATTAGAAAGAACTTTAGACTAGTTCTTGGCTTTAACTCTATCTTATAGTCCTATGCTATATACTCTAACAGCTTTTTACTTTCTAGGCTCTATAGCTTTTTGCTATACTTATAGTATCTTTTTAGTACATAATTTAAGCCTCGCTTAGTTTCTTTACATATTACTTCGATCTAGTACTATACTATCTTAGTTTATTATCGCATCTTGCGTTATTATATATCCTTAATATTTACCTAACCTATAACCTAATTAATCTTTAGATTGTATTCCTGTAATTACCTTATCCTTTCCTAATAGTAGAATATTGAAACACATCTTAACTTATCTCCTTTTGATAGTTAACTAAATAGGTCCTGTTTTAAGATTAATAATACCTCCTTTATAGGCTATTAGATCTTCTAAAATTGTTATTAACAGATATAGATATTCCTTTTATCTGTATAGTAATCCTATCCTTTTTACTGCTGCTAGTAATATATAGTTTCTAGTCACTCTACTATCTACTAGCGCCTTAAATTTCTAATCCTACCAACTTGCTTATAAATTTAGGTATTATTCTATAATTCCTTTAAGGGTCTAAGGCTCTACTACTAGCTCCCTCTGGTTCTGTAGGCCTCCGCTTTTCCTAACTATTAATTATTAGATCTTAACTATACTTAGTCCTCTTTAGGCTAATACTTAGTTCTCTTTTTGTTTTCGATATACCATAAATAAGTATTCTTTAGGCACTCCTACTACTATCGTCCCTTTAGGCATTCTTCTGTAAGGAATCTTCCTAGTTAAAGTATTAAGTCCTCTAGTTCTTAAACTTCTACTAGATACTATCCATATATATACTTTGCATTCCTGTACCGTTTTTTATCTACCGACCAGTATATCCTAGTTAGATACTTTTAATACTTATCTTTAGGTGTTCTATATATATTACACGTATTATCTATATATACAATCTACGCCAATATATAATACGCTAGGTGTCTTAGGTTAACTCTTAGCTTATCTTTATCCTTAAGTTTAAACCTCTCCTATATTAATCTAAATATTACCATATTATTTCCTAGTACTAATATTCTTATTATCTCTTTTTAGTCTTCGGCCTATTCTTCTAGGTTCTTTAATATTATAATTAAGGCTCCTTTAATATAACTTATCTACCTCTCCAATATAGCCTAATCTAGTATAGTTTTCTTATCTAACCATATACAGAAATCTTCCTACTTATCGTTTCCGCGTTACTTATACCACTTTTAATACAACTCCGTAATTATATACGACCTATTTATAAGAAAGTATCTCTTTATTACTGCGTTATTATAACCCTTTATATATCTTTCTGTAAAGCGAGTTAGAATCCCTAAATCCTCCTCCTCTTCTAAATTACTTAACTACTTAGCTCTTGGCGTTCCTACCCTTAGCCTATTAGTAACTTTCTATATAGGTGCTCTGTTCTTTATATAACCTAGTATAGCTAATTTCTAATCTAGCTTTTGCTCCTACTATATAAGAATTCGTTATTTAAACTCCTCTATACTTTCCGTTCTGTTACGTCTTGTAAATAGGCTTTTAATATTATTAAACTTTTTAATTATTAGGTCGACTTTTTAACCTTTAGGTAGAATACTATATTCTTCTAGGACTGCTATGGACCTTATTTGTTCTTTAAAATCTTAGCTTTTTAGGAACCTTCATCCCGTGCTTATTTATTTACCTTTAAACTAAGCTACTACCCTTTCCTATTGGTTTTCGTCTATTATAGGTTCTTATGTGTATCTTATCTCGTTTTGAGAATCTTAAGCGTCTTTTATCTCTTTTTAAAAATCTTAAGCCTATAGCCTTTTACCTTTTCCGAGTGGTAAGCTAGCACTAGTAGTTATCTGCTTGCTTAACTATCTTTAGGTATTACTCCTTCTGTCTTATAAAGCAATAGATGCCGTATCTAACGGTGTTATAATACCCGTTACTAAACCGCATTCTATAGTAGTCTTAGGCTTTACTTCTATTGCGTTATTAAGGTTTAAGTGCCTCTAGTTAGCCTCCTTTTCTTCCTTATCGCTATTAATTAATAAGTACTCCAACTCTATTGTTATTGTTACTAATCTTTATTTGCATATTGCTGTAATATCTTAATCCAGCTCGTATAGTTAATTCTATTCTAACTCTTTGGTTCCTTTAAGTCCTCTTAACTTTAACTCTTATAGCTAATAGCTTGCGCCATACTTAGCGTCCTTATAAATTTAGTATGCGTTATTATAATAAAACGCGAAGTGTTTAATCAAACACTCCTTATACACTTATATTTACACTATTATACTCTAACGACCTAATGCCCTTTACCGCGTAGTTACTCTAACCACCTCTATAGTCTTTAGCAAAATAACCTTATTTTCCGCAATTTATATAAGCTCCTTCTTTAAACCATTATTTCTGCTATAAAGTCTACCTAAACGTCTTCTACTGCTAAGATCCTTAGTTTAGCCTCTGCTCCTTAGTCCTATAATTACTTAATTCTTAACCTCTAGGTTTTTATAGTTTCTTATTTTATCTCTCAGATTCTTTAGTGCCATTTAAGTCTATTAGCTCTAGCCCACCGTTCTATAGTTTATAACTCTATATCTATTATTGCGTACTCTACGCCCTATATAACTATATAACTCTATCTTACCCTTTTTTAGCTTATTCCCGTTAATAGATTCTATTATCTATCTTAATTAACTAATTAATTAACCCTTATAGAGTCTCCACATCTTCTATTAGGATAATCGCGTCCTAAACTTTAGCCTTAAGTTCCTATTTATACTATGCTATAAGCGCCTTATTATTCCACTTAATCTATATTATAAGTATCTAAAACTGCGTTATATACTTAATTACTAAAGTATATTATACTAGGTTTTAAAGCTTTCTTTTTACTATAGTTGTTGCTTTTAGGTTTTTAAATATTTATATTAGTCTTTCTACGAACCCGTTTTAGTTAGTAGTTGTTATGCCGTTCGTTTAGATCTTAGTAAGGTAAGATTTAAACCACTTAAGTACCCTTCTAGTTAGAAACAGTCCTATATACGCTACTTAGTCTATAGGCGTTGCCAACCTTGCCCCTTTTTATATAACCTTAAAGTGCATTTATATAAGCAACCCTTTAAGCTTTAACTTCTCTCCTAAGAACCGTTTAATTAATAGTAACTTAATCTTAGCTACTCTAATTCCATTAATTCGGTCCTTAAGTATTCGATTATTATCTGTTAATTAATTAACTATTTCTTATAACTAACCCACCGTAACTAGCTGCAAATTAGTATCTTCTATGTTAGTGTCTCCTCCTATCCCTAAGGTCGTAGCTACTATAGATAGTGTCGTAACTAGTGCCTTTAACGGCGTCGTAACTTGCGCTTTTAGTGGCATATTATTTAACTTTGTTAATACTATAACTAGGTAGTAAATATATAACAATGCCTTGTGGGAAATACCACGGTGGACTTATTAATAGGCTAGGTATATAGGTAAATAGGAAGTTAATAATATAAGAGTAATAAATAATAATTAGTAGAGTAGTTGCCTAACAGATTAACTCTAATTATATTCTAAGATTCACTATAAGGAATGGAACTATTTAGGTAAGGACTGTGGTCCTTTAAATACACATCCATACTCCTAAGAAAGTTATTACTCTATCTACTCTGTCTGCTCTATTCGCTCTATAATAGATCTTATAGATTATACAGATTATATAAATCATATTACATAACCTAACTACCATTCCTCGTTATATAGTTCCATGGGTTCCATTTTAGACCGTGCTTTTACTAACTAACTAGCTTCTTCCAACTCTTCTCTAAGTAGTCATAACATTGTACTTAAAGCGTTCGTAACAGTTTATTTTTAAACTAAGCTACTGCCTTTTCCTATTAGTTTTCGTCCATTATAGGTTCTTAGGTATATCTTATCTCGCTTTAAAAATCTTAAGCGTCTTTTATCTCTTCTTAAGAATCTTAAGCCTATAGCCTTTTGCATTTACTAAATAGTAAGCTAGTACTAGTAGTCGTCTGCTTGCTTAACCGTCTTTAAGTATTACTTCTTCCGTCTTATAAAGCGATGGATGCCGTATCTAACGGTGTTATAATACCTATTACTAAACTGCGTTCTATAGTGGTCTTAGTCTCTACTTCTATTACGTCTTTAAGGTTTAGGTACTCCCAGTTAGTCCCTTTTTCTTCCTTATTGCTACTAATTAATAAGTACTCTAACTCCATTATTATGGTTACTAATCTTTATCCACACGTTGCTGTAATATCTTAATCTAGCTTATAGAGTCAATCTTGTTCTTTATCTAACTCTTTAGTTCCTTTAAGTTCTTATAACTCTAGCTCTAGCTCTTGCGGCTAATAGCTTACGCTATACTTAGCGTCCTTATAAATTCGGCATGCGTTATTGTAATAAAACGCGAAGTGCTTAATTAAATACTCCTTAGTCCCGCGTAATACGCTTATATCCGCTCTATTGTACTTTAATGACCTAGTGCCCTTTACTGCGTGGTTACTCTAACCACCTCTACAGTCTCTAGGGAAATAACCTTATTTTCCGCAATTTATATAAGCTTTATCTTTAAACTATTGCTTCTGCTTAGTATGGTTTTCTATAAATGGATTAGGCTATAATCCATTATCGATATGGACTGGTCCATACCTCTCCATATCTATACGCTAGTCCATACTCCTTAGAATTGTAATACATACATCTATCTATTTAATTTCTGTACAGACCTTATAACGAAAGGGGCATATAGTTGCTAGGTTAATAGGAGTCGCGCTATACATAGGGCAGATTACGGTTCTGGCAGAATTTAGCAGAATTTAGCGGACTTGGCAGAATTCGGCGGATATTATAGATATTGCAGATATTATAGACATTGCGAATATTACGAATATTGGACAGTCTATTTAAGTTATTATCTTAAGTTTTTTATTTAAAATACCACTTCGTTTCCAATGCTTTAAACACTCTACTCTCTTAAGGTTTTCGGCTCCCATCTGCGCCCTTTCCCATAATACCATACAACGTGCCCCTAAAAAGACTCGCTCTAGTTTATCGCTTATAGCTAGAATTAAGAGAATATTAACTGCTATATATGATAACCTTAGCCAACGTTTTCTCTGTTAATCTTAACACCACTATTTAAGGGCTGATATCTTACCAATATTATACTGTTCCCTATTACAATAGTCTTGGAACTTATCCTAACTTTACAGTTAAGTATACTTCTCCAACTTTTAAGTAATCTAATTAAATATATAAAGCTCCTACTCCTAAGGTTGTTTCTTTTTATATAATAAAGAAATTAGGGGAGAAGAAGCCTTTTCCTAGTAGGACTCCCAAAGTCTTTTAACCCTTTTTAATATAGGATTTACCCATTTTGGCTTCCAGTTAGTCTTAATATACTTTATATAACGGTTTAGATAAAGAATAAGGGCTATAGTGTAAAAGGGTGAATTATCTATTTTGTTATAGTACTTATTAAAAGTTTTCCACCCCTTTTTAATCCGAGAGCTAAACTCCTTATTAGAAGCATATTTAGCCTACCGTATAGTATTACTATTATCCAATCTAGTAGGAAGTTTACTTATAAGTGCGACTTTAAAGTACTGGATAAGAACATCCATAGTAAAGAGTACACTATTAATTGTTATATAATCTCCTTAAGTCTCTAGAGTTGCTTGGTAAAATAGTTAAAGGAATTCCTTAGTTGTACAAAGCTGTTCCCAATTCTTTAGGAAAAGATAGTCTGCCTAGAGCATAGCAAAGTGGTTTTTAGTATAGGTATTAATAGCTCCTGTCTTTTAATCGGCTATAGCTAGCATTTAAAACCAGCTATTCTATCTTATACAGTTATTGTCGGGAATGAGGCAAGCTGCCGTCACGCCAGGCATATTACCGTCACGTGCTGACGTAGCCCTAGCGTGGTAAGGAACCTTAAATTCCTCACCCCTTTCCTCATTCCTATCAAAAAGAAGAACAACCATTATACTATCTATAAACCGTAGCTACGTGATATCCCCTTGTGTAACCAACACTGATTAGTAGTTAACTTCACTATTATACCACAGAACAGCTAGGTATCACTAAAAAGAGATAAGCCACTGTACCAGTGCTACTCGTGCTAGAGGAAGCTGTCTTTTAAGGTTAGAACTAGTCCTAAACCTTAAATAGAACTCTTCCACGAATCTAAGGATCTAAAAGGCCAGAACTGGTCCTGAGCCTTTCTGAGATTACGGATTCTTGCGTCCATTACGCAGAATAACACGCTTTATGAGTCTTCGTGATTCAAGGCCAGAACTGGTCCTAAGCCCTATAATCGCAAATTCTTATTACGAATGTGTACTAAACCACGAACGCGTACCAAATGACAATCCCTACACTAATAACACTTCCCTCCCTCTGAAAACATGGCTACGCCTACTTTAAATAACTGGAAAGACTCCTTACCACTAGGGGTAGCTAAGCACGCAAAACTTATTAATAAAGATTGGGATGAATTTACCTTTAATATAACAACTTGTACTATAAAATAAGTTAATAGCTTTCTCCTACACCATATTATATTCTACCAAAATAGATGCTACGCCGATTTACAACTATAGGAGTATTTTAGGGAGGATTTTGTAGGATGGACTGCTGATACCTAGGCACTTAGCAACGTTAATATTGTTTAGGATTTTTAAGACTTCCTCTATAGGAATAGGGTATATATTGCTAAGAACAGTAACCCAATTACTAGTAATATTCAGGCCGTTATTACTAGTACAGAAGAACTAATATGGACGGAAGCTGAGATTATACGTTAACTATAGAAACCTAAAAACAACCTATATTCTTCGGAAGGCAACTTTAATTTATATTAAAACCCCTAGAACGCTAACCCCCTACCTAGAGCTACTCTCCTACCTAGAGGTGCCCTCCTACTTAGAGTTGCTCCGCCTCTACCTCCTCCACTCTAGCCAACCGGTAAGCCTTTACTACGAGAAGTCACGAATCTGATGAAGGTATATTCGGATAAAGAGAAGAAGTTTAGAGGAGAACTATATAACATACTTAGAGCAAAACTACAGGTCTTTTATAACTGTTGCAATAAGGTCGGAATTCAACACCACTAGTACCATCACGCTTTCTCTGTTATGTTAAAGGGACGGGCAGCAACATTCTATTACGACCATATTATGGGTAAAAACTATAGCTTTAATATAATGCTTTAGCTTACCAGAGCCCACTTTAAGACTAATAAGAATCGCTAACTTTATATATCCAAATGGCGAGAGACTATGTTTTAGAGAGTTATTACTTCCAACCTAACAAAGACTTGTTTAGAGTACCTTTAACTACTCTTTAATAAACTCTAGAAAATCTAATATGGCCTTACCAAAACCTACTAAAACAAGAACAGCCTAAGGGACCAGGTTATCTTAGCATGCCATAGCGTTCCTAAGTGCAACTTGGCGCTATACAAACCTGCGGATATGTTTGAAGGAGTATATACTAAGCTACGCTCCGCCGTAGGTACTGTAATGCGAACACAAGAATCTCAATAGCTCTATACCAAAAACTCTACCTAAATAAGTATTCCCGACCAACACGATCACAACTGGACTGATCAAATATATGGTGGCCATAGTAGGGAATACGGAAGAGGGTACAATTAACGTCAACTATAAGGCAACCGTGGAGGTCCTTATGGAGGTTCATTTTAAAGTAATCGCTAGAAGAAGTGCTATATTTGTAAGAAGCCAAAGTGCTAGTTAACTAGACACTCCCTTAATAAGCAAAAAGAGGCATATAATAAGTTCTGTCAGAGTGTAAGAAACGTTGGAAATTGTAAGGTTACTATAGCCTACTTCTAAAGCTTCCTGGTTTAATATGAAGGCGTAGAAGACCTTAAGGGTGAGGTTAATAAGGTCAAACAGCTCCTTATAGATATGGAAATTGAGGACTACTCTCCTAACTAATACTTTACTAAGTATGGTGAGGTAAATGGCACATAAACCGTTACTATTCTTAATAACTAATCTATGCTCTATTTTATCACGAAGTTAGATATCTTTAACGAGCCAAAGGAGAGCTCTGCGTTTTCCTTTAATAACAGATACTTGGCGAACGTCTTCTATGGTATTATGCCGGATACTGGAGCCGCAGGAGTATCTATAGCAGGAGAACCTCAAGTTTGAGCCCTTTAGTAGCTTAATAGCTCTGTTTAGATTAACCAATCAACGGCAGGCCAATATATGATTTGCTTTGGTAAAGGTACTGCGATCTCTCTTGGCACAATTAGGGTCTAAACCCCCTTAGGATATATCACTTTCTATATTGTTCCTATAAACACTCCGTTTCTATTTTGCATTAAAGATATAGATAAGTTAGGCGTTAGGCTTGACAACCTTAAGAATATACTTATTTAGGAAGACAATTAGGTGCCTATTATACGCAAATAGGGTCACCCCTGGTTGCTCCTTTATTAACTAGAAAAGAGTGTTGCTTAAAGCCACTTAACTAAGTCGGAATTACGCTAACTATACCGTTGTTTTAGCCACCTATCCGTTTATTAATTGCTTAGGGTTCTTTAGCGAGCAGGCTATAAAGTTAAGGTTAAGGCAATTAAGCATCTTATAAAGTACTGCTATTACTACCAAATGAACCAGAAGTCCCCTAGCCGATTTAAGTTTACCCTTAAAGATGACTACAACTTTAACTTCTATATTATCGTCGACGTTATATATCTTAGCGGCAAGCCAGTACTCTAAGTTATTAACTTTTTAACCTCCTTCCAAGCCGCATAATTCTTAAAGGATATATTAGCTAGGAACACATGGGATACCCTTTAGTTATGCTAGATTGATATCTACCTAGGACCCCCTAATTAAATTGTCTATGACGTAGGAAAGAACTTCTCATCTATAGAGTTTTGACAATAGATAAAGGCAATGGCAATTAAGGTTAAGGAAGTCCCTATTAAGGCATATAATAGTATTGGAAAAGTAGAGCGATATTACGCGCTATTACGCCGCGCATATAAGATTATCTCTTTAGAACTAGAGGATACTAGTAAAGAACTTACCTTACAAATGGCTATTAAAGCTGTTAACGATTCTGCTAGCCCGGATGGACTCGTACCTATATTGCTAGTTTTTGGCGCCTACCCTCGAATAACTAATGATTCTCCACTATCTCCCTCTATTATGCAACGAGCTGAGGCTATTCGCAAGGTAATAAAGGAGGTATGACGTCTCTACGCCACACGCCAAGTCAACGACGCACTAGGAATGAGAAATGGCCTAAACATCTTAACTATGCTTAATCTGCCACTCTAGTCTAAGGTACGCGTATGGCATAAAAAGGGAGGATAGTTAGGCCTATATTAACTTATTATAATTAATGGCCAGACTTGCACTATTTAGATGCCTTATAGACCCACTTAATTCCGTTTAACTATTATTAAGCCTTACTACAAAGATAACAGTTCTAAGCCTTTGCAGGATGCCCTAGAAGATACCCTAAAGAAGAACTATAATTAACGTGCTCTAGAAGGCGACTACAATCCCAATATAATATTAGTAGATGCGCCACAACCACGACGCGGTAGAGGTCGCCCGAAGGGATCACAAAATTGCCAACATCTTGTTAATTTTGAAGAGCAATTTATTGCCGCTATTGAAAATAGAGTCGAGTTATTAATGGCCTTTATAACAGCCAAGGAGAAGGATGACTTCGAACTCGCAAAACAGCTCTAAAAGGAAGGTTGTATTATAACTCCAGGAGCTCCTTTTTAAGCATCTAACAAGTAGGAGATCAAGGGTCTTATTACAAGAGGAGTCTTTAAATTTAAGAAGTATAACCCTACCAAGTTTAATGGAGTTCGCATCTTTAAGTTAAGAATAGTTAACAAAATTAAGGGCAAAGCTACTAACACCCCATTTAAGAAATTAAGGCTTGTTATCTAAGGCTACAACAACGATAGCAAGGAGGTGATTCTTACGCAGTCTCCCATAATTTAACGAGCTAGTTAGCGAGTTATTATTGCGCTAGCTCCCTCCTTAATAAAGAATAGAATGGCGGTTTATTTATAAGATATCACTTAAGCCTATACCTAATTAAAGACGCACCTTTAGCGCTTAATATTAGCATACCTTCTAGAGCAAATTCGCTACTAGTATCCTGAAGATACAATTATGGTTGTACTTAAGCCATTATATAGGATCGCAGAGGTAGGAACTTACTAGTAGGCTACCTACAGTAAGCACCATAAAGAGAAGCTTTTAATAACTACTTCTATATTTAATCCCTGCTTCCTTATTACAACTACGGGAACTCCATTTGGAATTGTCGGTATATAAACTAACAATATAATTATCTTGGGAGACGACTAATTCTTAGCTCTTAAAGAAGACGAGCTAGTAAAGGCAAATCTTATGGCAAAGCTAAAGGAAAAGCTTAGTTTAATAACACTATTACTCTTTAATAGATGCATCCTCTCCCTAAATAAGGATTCTATTGCTCTGCGCTAGAAGGGTTAAGGCAAGAAGATCAACGTTATTAACGCTAATTCTCTAAAGCAAGGATATATGGAGTAACGCGCTTGCGGAGCTTATGTTGCTTCTATTTGTTAACCTAAGGCTTTATTTAATCTCTCTGTTACTGCCTAACACTAGGAACCAACTAAGGACGACGTTCTTGCCCTAAATAAACGCCTTTCCTAGCAAATAAACTATCTTAACTGGGGCCTATACTACGTGCCTATTAATCTTCCTACCGCTAAGCTCTTTATATTTGTTAATGGATTATTTGTAAATAATAAAGATTTTAGCTTCTAGCTAGGATATAAGATTATTATCGCAAACAAGTTTACTAGAGAGAATAACTTTATAATCTATAGCAACCTTATCTATTAGAGCTTAACTAAGAGCAAGCGCGTTACCTAAAGTGTTTTGGCGTCAGAGATATATAGAATGGTTAGCGGAGTTAATATAGCAATTGCAATTGGAACTATCTTAAAGATAATTATAGATTAACTTAAACTTCCTATTATCCCTATAATCGTATGCACCGATTTATACTCCCTCTATAAGTGCTTGGTTAAGCTTGGTACTACAAAGGAGAAGCGCCTTATAATTGATATTATAGCACTTTATTAATCCTACGAACGGCAAAAACTCTTTAAGATTTAATGGATTAACAGTCAAGATAACCTAGTAGACGCAATAATAAAGGCAAACCCAAACAAGGCTCTAGAAACGTTTGTTAACACAAATACTCTATATATATAAGTTAAAGGTTGGGTTAAAAGGGAGTAGAAGTATAATATTCTGTAGACCCTAACTTAAACCAGCTAATTAGGATTTTCCATCCTTGGGATGGAAAATCGCTATTGGCTCGCTTACTACTAGCGCCTTAGCGGCCTACCCGTCTTTGCGTTATCTGCCAACTGCCGCATTGTCGCATATTGTCGCATATTATTTGGTATTGCCGTATATTATTTGGTATTGTCGTATATTGTTTGGTATTGTTGCATATTGTTTAGTATTGTCGCATATTGTTTGGTATTGTTGTACACTGTCTAGTATTATCGCATCCTGTCTGTTTGTCTATATATAGATGGCAACCACAAAAAGAAGAGTTGCCAGTGTCGGGAATGAGGCAAGCTGCCGTCACGCTAGGCATGTTGCCGTTACGTGCTGACGTGGCCCTAGCGTGGTGAGGAACCTTAAGTTCC
>Ga0307507_10000446_pt1 | contig 85914 bp, 37 predicted proteins | sample 7_EM_MG_FD_207223 | JGI IMG/M metagenome (GOLD analysis project Ga0307507, IMG submission 207223) | Populus trichocarpa ectomycorrhiza microbial communities from riparian zone in the Pacific Northwest, United States - 7_EM | ecosystem: Host-associated > Plants > Roots > Unclassified | place...
GCGCCCCCTAATAACTCTATAGTAGTAGAGCAAAGTTTGCGATACTAGCGCGTCCATAGGCTTGTTACGGCAGCAGTGGTTCCCAAGGAGGTCAAAAAGTAAGGTAGTAGAGCACTATAGGTGACTTGTAGGCGCCTTGTAGGCGAGTCCTAAAAGGCGAGGAGATGGATTACGGGGTTTTCTCAAAAGAGTTTTCTCCCTATATGTATATAAGGAGTAGTCCGCGTGGGCCCAATAGGGATCCGAATTGGACGTTAAGCAATAAATAATAATAGCGAGGAAGGTAGGAGTTTTCCCATTAAAGAATAAGGGAGGCAATTATCTAAATTGTATATGTCAGACGCTGAGCAGGCTAATGGAAATGACATATATAATACTCTATCAGTAAGAATCTTAGGGGCTTAAAGGCCCTGAGAAGGTATCTACAAGATGGCCCGCGCGCTGTTACGTAACACGTTACGTGCACGTCGCTGAGCTTAAAGAGACTGCCTAAGTACCCCCCCCTACCAATATACCCTCCCAGGCTCTATGAGCTCTGGCGAATAGGAAACCTCTCTGTAATAACTATACCATGCTCCATAAGGCTGTAGTTAGTAGGTAGGAGTAGTACAAGCAGTAAGAAATATAATTAAGAAAGAATTTTAGAATTTAAATAACGCTTAATCGCCCGTCTCCTATGCTGAAAAATAGTATTAGTAAGGGTTTGAAAATTGGAATTAAGTTAATTAGCATCAATTCTAAGGTTCTGCTGGTTGTAGTATAATTTCCTAATTAGGCCTAGGTAACCTAGGAGACTTTGGTAACTCTAACACCCGTCTTAAATACTTTATATGCATTCTTTAGTAGAGCCTTTGTTAAGCCGTCTACTGGCTGGTCCATGCCTAGTATATGGTGTAGTTTAATCCTGCCCTATTTGATATTATCCTTAATCTTACAGAGCTTAATATCTGCATAGCGCTCCTTTAGCACCGGTCGCTCGCCCTTGGTAAGTGCTTAAACGTTCGCACTATCTGTATAGATATAAATTAGAGCTAGATCTATGCCTTTATAGCCAAGAGCTCTTAGGAAGCTTGCGATCTTAATTGCTTCTTATACTGCTGATTTAATCGCCAGGTACTCTGCCACCGTAGAGAATATTGCTACTATTAATTGCTTCTTTAAAGCCCATTTAATTGGAGCTCTGGCTAGTTTAATAAACCAGCCCTAAGTTAATTTATAGTTATCTAGGTTATTACTATGAGCTGCATTAACATATACCTCTAGGTCAATTCTCTTTAGGGTGTACTACTTTCCGCTATATATTATTCCGTGGTCTTTTATGCCTTAAATGTATCCAAATACTCTCTTAACATACGGTTGGTGTTTATTAGGTAGGTTAGCTAAATATTACAATAGCTTTTTTATAGCCGTTATTATATTTGGCCTTGTCTAATATAAGAGCTAGGTGAAGGATCTAATGGCTTCCAGGTACCACTTCTTATAAACCTTATCTGCGAGGTTATTCTAATGGCGTTTTCTTAATTAAAGACCAGTAGCTATTGGTGTCGCTTTTAGGTTAATTCCGGTGAGCTTAAAAGACTTAAGAATCCTTGCTATATAGGCGTCCTGTATAATTGCGATCTTTTAATTAACTTGGTTGCGTACCACATAAATCCCTAGGAAGAATTGAAGCTCTCCTAGGTCCTTAATATTATATTATTTCCACAGGAGCTCCTTAAGGGCCTTAATTACTAGTATCGTCGCCGCTGCAATTATAATATTATCTATATATAAGCAGAGATAGGCGTCCTAGTGTTTATGATATTGAAATACGTAAGGATCTTTGTTAATTGGCTTAAATCCTATCGTCTTTAAATACTCCGTTAGGGTATTGTACCACAGTAGAGGTGCTTATTTGAGGCTATATATCGCCTTTAGTAATAGATAGACTAGCATATGGTTATTGTCTTTAAATTCTTTTGGCTGTCGCATGTATATTAAGTGCTTCCTTATAAAACTGTTTAGGAAGGCTATGATAACGTTAATCTAGTAAGCCTTAAGGTTATGCACCGCAATTAACGCCAGTAGAATTCTATACGCAGTTAAGGTTACTACCGCAGCATATATGTGGTCGTAGTTGATATTCGCTACTTAGTGGTTACTATATATAACCTACCGTGCCTTATACCTGATTACCTCTCCAGATGCGCCCTTTGGTCTCTTAACTAATTAATACATCTTGGCTTTCTGGTGTTAAGTTATTTTAACCATCAGTGCCTGACTCCAGTAAGGAGCTTTTGGTAACTGTGACGGTGCTAGAGCGCGTTACCTGCCAAATTCTGCCATACTGCTGCCATATTCTGCCAACCTACGATTAGCTCGCTTACCGCTAGCGCCTTAGCGGCTGCCCCTTTATATATGTTTACTATAGTCCTTGCAACCCCCTTCTTTTCTTCTCCTTAGCTTAGTATCTTTATTAGATAGCAATCCACAAGCTTCGGTTTAGGGGTATTTATATAAGCCGTCACATTATACTAAGCTCTCCATACACTGCCTGGGAAGGCCTTAATAATATCCCCATATCTCAAAAGAAACTTCGTCTGCAACGACACGTTAACGCGCTATACTCAGACACTAGAACAACTTTATACTGCCTAGGAAGGCCTTAATAATATCCCACTTTATAAGCCAGGCAGGACTAGACCTGTACCCCTAGAATTAAAACCGAAGCGCACGAGACTGACGAACCCTAGGAGGCTAATAATAGCACCTAAAGTAAGCTTATCTAAAAGACCTGCCTCTACCTAAGAGGAACATGAGATCCAATTGGGATCAGAAATTAAAGACAATAATAATATTATAGATGTACGCGAACAGATTCGCGCCCTCGCGGCTAATTAGAAGGTTAATTGTCTTCAAGCCTAAAGTATATAAGAGACTCTAAAGGAGATCCTAAAAAGCCTTACTACCTTATAAAGCAGCCCAGCCTCCCCTTTACAAAGCCTTAGTTAACCCATTCACTCGACCGAATGCGATATACTAGGAAGTACGGATATAATAATAAAGTAATTAAAATCCGTCAAGCTTTCTAACCCTTAACTACTATCCAATGGGATAGACTCTACCTTTAAGAACTAGAGGATCCAAGTATAAGGAAAACTCTAAAATTAACCATAACTATTTCCCCTCCGAAGAGGCCAAAATGCTCTACCTTTTTAGCCGAACCATGGGGGACGCCCAACGTCACCTTTAAGCCAAGTTTGAAGATTACTCTCCTATCTAATTTGTATCTGTTAATAAGATGCTATAGTACCTAGCGGCTATCTATGTCAACCTAAACAAAGTATGGGACGCTTGGTACGACTATAACCGCCTAATAATAAAGCTAAACCAACCCTTTGCCAAATTCCAGACTTAATTTTTACACCTTATAGGAGAAGGCCAGGTCCCTCTTAAAAACTACTAATTGGACCTTTACAACAAACTAACGATTAGGCTATAAGAGAAGATTACTATAACTCTAGACAACCTGCCAACCTATAAAAGACTTGCAGCTTATTACCTATTATTAGACTTAGAGCTAAAGCGGATTAACATCTACCTAGATTAGTAGAAGCGACCCTATAGCGATTAAAGCTCACCCGCCACCCCTACAGGAGCTAGAGTAGGAAGACCAGCCACAACCACTGCTACACTAAAAGCGGTTATAACTATGTACTGGCGAGCCTCGCCTAACTAGCTACGTACTACAACCTTAACCAGTACTCATCGCAATACCCCAATTAACCCTGCCACAGCCACTTGCTATAACTGCGATAAGGAGGGTTACTTTGCCTTATCTTGCCCAGAACTAAAGGATATTAAGGAGATAGAGGAAGGAGAAACGTCTAACAAGTTGGGAAAAGAAGAACCCTAGGGAAAAACTCCCCCCTAGGGTATCCTATTAATCTTAAAGAGATTAATCTAAGTTAGTTAATAGGTGGAAAACACTTTACGGTTCCATATACAGTATCTTAAAATAGATATAGAGTTAACTTAACTGCCCTTATTAACACTAGAGCAAATAGCTTTACCTTTATAAATATTACCTATGCGATTAATGTTGCCAAGTTTCTAAATATAAAAGCCACCCTACTAGAGAAGCCTATCTAGGTAAAAGGCTATAACGGCCAAGCTAATAAGCCGGTTACCCATATCCTGAAGTTATATATCTCCCTTAATAGATGACGTTAATATAGTATCCCCTTCTGCATCTTAGACCTAGGGTCCTACGATATAATCCTTAGCCGAAAATAGATATCCTACTTTAATATTTGGCTAAATATATAACAAAGACAGTTCGTCTGGCCAGAAGATAGGCTAAAATTACCCTCCTTTGTTAGAGAAATCCGAACTAACCACAAGACACTAGCCGCGAAGTCTAACCCTATATACCAGCAGGATGTCCGGGCCCGTAACCTAGCCTTTACCTAAGAAGACGCCCGCCGCGAAGCTGGAAAGAACTCTATACTAACAAAGATACTCTCCTGAAGCGCTACATTCAAGGAGGACTCTACCTACAGAAGTAGGATAGATAGTGGTATAGACAATGTCCAAATCGCGCAGATCTAACCAGTGTGGAAAAGAACGTACCAATAAGATATAAGGGATGACCTTTAAAAGATACAACAGGAGTTAAAAGGAGTAACAACAACGCCAATACCCTAAAGGGCCCTAAAGTTACGCACGCCCCTAGTATTATATAACCCCCCTATAGTAGACATTGCCGCAATTAGCGCTATAGCATTCCACTTTAATATATACCGGAAGGACAATAAGGTCTTTATAACAAGCCTATATAAGATTAACCGGATTATTAATAAGAGGGAAGAAAAGCTAATTAAGGAAACTAATAAGGAACTAGTTAAATGTCTTCTTCCTACTGTCTATGCTAAGTATAGGGACGCATTTTTAAGGGCGGCTTTGGACAAGTTACCCCCTTACCAGATATATAATTATAAGATTTAATTAGAAGCTAATAACTCGCTAGGCTATAGCCCCCTCTACTAATAATTAATAGATAAGCTAAAAGCAACAAAGCAGTACTTAATTAATAACCTTAATAAAGGGTTTATTGAGCCAAGTTAAGCCCCTTTTACTTCCCCTATTCTATTTATAAAAAAGCCTAGTAGAGGCCTTTGTTTTTGTATTAACTATTAAAAACTAAATACTATTACTTAAAAGGATTAGTATCCTATTCCTTTAATTAACGAAACCCTCGCACGTCTAAGCCAGGCAAAGATCTTTACTAAACTTAATATCCGCTAAGCTTTCTACCAAATTAGGATATACCCTATATTTAAAGATTTAATAACATTCCGTACCTATTATAGGTCCTATAAATACAAAGTTCTTCCTTTTAGACTAATAAACGGACTGGCTACATACCAAAGGTATATAAATAACGTTCTTTTTAATTACCTTAATAAATTCTGCACGGTATACCTAGATAACATTCTTATATACTTAGATGACGAACTCGAGCACCAAGTTTATATTAAAAAGGTCCTAGAGAGATTACAGAACACAGGCTTACAAGTTAATATTAAGAAATGTAAATTTAGGGTAAAACGTATAAAGTACCTTAGGTTTATAGTAAGTATAAATAGGATTAAAGTTGACCCTAAAAAGGTTGACACAATCCACAACTAGTAGCCCCCTTGTACTATAAAGGGTATCCAGTTCTTCCTAGGTTTTTGTAATTTCTACCACCAATTTATCCGTGACTATGGAGTAGTAGCAACGCCTCTTATACGACTTACCCGGAAAGACACGCCTTTTGTCTTTAATAATGACTATATAGAAGCCTTTAGAGAGTTAAAAGATTGGCTTATCTCTTTTCTAATCCTTTATTACTATAACCCGGACCTTAAATTAATGTTAAAGACGGACGCTTCCAATGGAGTTATAGTGGGAATCCTATTACAGTTATATCTAGACGGCGAATGGTACCCTATTACCTTCTTTTTAAAAACAATAAACCCAGCTAAGTATAACTATAAGGTATATAATAAAGAAATACTAGCTATTATCCAATTATTATCCCAATGGCGCGTAGAGCTTAAAGGCATAAACTCCCGGATTAAGATATATACGGATTATAAAGCCCTAGAGTACTTTATAACTATAAAGTAGCTTACTAGACGATAAGCCCGCTAGGCTAAAATACTCTCTAAATTTTTCTTTACGATTATATATTGTTCTGGCAAGTAAAATATTAAAGCTAATGTATTAACCTAAAGGGAACAAGACGTAGAACCCTAGGATAAGCTAAAGACCCAATACCGGACGCGCGCCCTCCTCTATCCCGAACAGCTTAACCCGCAAATTCTTAAAGAACTAGACTCCGAACGGAATAAGCTAGCACCCTTAGAGGGAGCAGTCTTAGATAAACTAATAGGGCTAGTTAACCGTATCCTAACTGCGAACCGCACAGCTGACTCCCTAAAGGCCCTCCACAACCAAGCCGCGAAGGAGGACCCTGATTTGGAAATGGAAGAAGGACTGCTTCTATACTAAGAACGGCTTATAGTTCCAGATATTAATAACCTACGGACAGAGTTAATCCGCGAAGCCCACTATTAAGTCTCTATGGTATACCCTAGTTGCGATAAGACCCACCAACTACTAGCGCCCTATTACTACTGGCGAGGACTTCTATCTAATATAGATTGATTTGTTAGAAACTACTACGCCTATAGACGCGCAAATGCCCCTAGGGATTAAACTCCTAGGTAGCTATAACCGCTGCTAGTTCCAGAACGCCCTTGGCAATATATTACTATGGACTTTAAGTTATTTCCAAAGGACGCCTACGGCCACGATGCAGCCTTTATAGTGGTCGACCGACTATACAAGTAATCCATCTCCCTCCCTTATTTTAAGACCATGACTGCGAAGGATATAGCCCGCCTCTATATTAACAACATCTATTAATTCTACGGCGCCCCCGAATTAATTATCTCTAACTGTGGCCCCTAGTTTATATTAGATTTCTAAAATAAACTCTACCGTATCCTTAGGATTAAGATTAAGCTCTCTACTATATTCCACCCTTAGATTAACGGCTAAACCAAGATTATAAACCAGTACCTTAACTAGCGGCTACGGCCCTTTGTAGACTACTATTAGGACAACTAGTTAGAATTACTGCCTATAATGGACTATACATAGCTTACACTCCCCCATAATAGTATAGGGATGTCCCTATTTAAACTGCTCTATGGGTATATACCACGAACGTCCTTTAATTAGGATAGGCCTACGGAACCCGCTATGGCCCGCGAACGCCTTAGCTATAAAGAGGCCCGGGCATTTGCTAAGAGAATACATAGAGCCTAGGGGACTGCTTAAACAATTATAAGAAAGGCGTAAGAAAAAAAGGAGTCTAATATAAACTAATATTGTCATAAGGAAGACTTCCAAGTAGGAGATAAGGTATAGGTGTTAATAAAGAACTAAAAAACCTAGAGGCTGAGCCGCAAGTTAGACTACTAAATAGCTAGCCCATATAAGACTCTTTAAAAGGTAGGACACTCTTTTAAGGTTAAGCTACCAGAGTTAATAAGGATCCACCCCGTCTTCTCTCTGGACCGGCTATGAAAGGCTGCGGATAATCCACTACCTGGATAGTATAACGACCCCCTACCGCTAATCTAGATTGCTAAAAATAAAGAATGGGAAGTTAAAGAAATCCTAGCAGTAAAAAAGGTCCGTAATGTCTTAAAATACCGTGCAAGCTAGGTAGGCCATAACAACAACCTAGAGTAGTACCCCGCATCTAATTTTAAGTACTCCCCCTATAAGCTACAGGACTTCCACCTAGCCCACCCTAACCTCCCTAGACCACCATGTAAATTAGACAACTAGATTAAATGCTAGGAAGAAGGGTTAGATAATTACAACAATTTAAACGATAATAGGGAGCTTAGACAACGCCTAAGGGCAGGCTTTTTTAGGAGGGGGGGGTGATGTGACGGTGCTAGAGCGCGTTACCTGCTAAATTCTGCCATGCTGCTGCCATATTCTGCCAACCTACGATTGGCTCGCTTACCGCTAGCGCCTTGGCGGCTGCCCCTTTATATATGTTTACTATGGTCCTTGCGACCCCCTTCTTTTCTTCTCCTTAGCTTAGTATCTTTATTAGATAGCAATCTACAAGCTTCGGTTCAGGGGCATTTATGCGAGCCGTCACAGTAACTATAGAGCCTCCTTTAGCGTTTGTAGTATCTTGATCTTATACAGAGCTTCTAGGTAAGGTTCCGGAGGAGCTGGCTGCATGTGTATATAGGACGAGAATATAATTGCCATATAAGAGACCTTCTTCTTTTGGCTACAAGTAGTTACTCCAACAGGAAGCTCCTCTAGTTTAGTAGCTTCTGTCTCTACACCCCTCTTAAGCTGTTGGTTAATTTAGTAGACTCTATTGTTATCTAAGTTAACGTTATCTTAATTGTTATAGTCCTCGTCGTTACTTTCAGCAATTAATGGTATTATAGTCTCCCTGCCTGCTAGGAGGGAGTTAGTAGTTGATTTCCAGGCTGCCTTTTTAAAGGCTTATAGCGCCTTTTCTGCGTCCTTTGTAGTAGATGCATTAGTTATTTAAAATGTAGTGGCGTACTGTTACATGTCTCTATGCAGGTTAGTCGCTTTCTTGGAGGCCAGCGCTAATGCTAGGGAGTCCCCTGACTCCGTTAAGGAGCTCCAACTTGGTGACTAATTCGACTATATCGACGGACCTGGTTCTGGTAAGAGAGACAACTATAGTGTCGCCCCTCTTGGGCCTAGTTCTCCTAGTACTAAATCAGGAGTATAGGGTCCTTCTGGTTCTCCTATATAGTGTTCCTTTTCTTCTAGTGCTTTTGCAGTAGGGTAGGTAACTGTAGTAAGTATAGTAGTGGTTGCACCTTGTGGTTCCAGTGGTAGTTCCGGCTCTGGCTCCTATATAGTAAGCTTATTCTTTAGTGTAGTAATTAGTAGATCTGGAGCCTTATTAAATGTTATGTCTCGCGATTGTACAATCTTGTTCTTAGTCGGTATCCAGACGCGATAGATATAACTATTATTACCTTTATAACCAACCAGGCGTCCCTTCTTGGCGCGCGGCACTAGCTTCCTTAACTATATATGCTCTAGTCCTTTAATATATACGTAGGTAGTTATACTGTGACGTTATAGATATAGTATATTTGGTATACGTATTTTAAACGACTGATTATAGTACTTAGCGTTAATTTAGAATGGTAATCTATTCTTATTTCCGTAAGGTATTCTATTCTAAATTTAAATTACTGTCTTACAAGCTTCGTCCTATAGGTGTTCTGGTAGATTAGCCTTAATTGTTATTGATCTAGCTATGCCTAATATAATGCCACCAATGCGTTCAGGCGTTCCGTTCTGCTTGGAGGTATAGGGAGCTATATACAGTATATTTATACCCACTAATTTGGCGTAGTTAGTAAGCTCCTTAATGCCAAACTCTTTGCCGCCATTAATCACAAGTAAACCAATATATTGTTAAGTTTGGTTATATACTAGAGTATTAAGCTCTTAAAGCCCTTCTGCGGTAATTGTCTTCTTGGTTCTAAAGTAGGCGTATATATATCTGGCGTACGCTTCCATAAAGATTGCTATATATTTATTGCCCCCAACTCCCTTCGGGGTGACGTGGAAGGTGTTAGCATGCACGCGTTCAAACGGGCGCTAAGGTGGTATAGGTATAGTTTAAGAGACCTAGCGCTTTGCTAACGCTAGGTAACAGGCTTTACATTAAGTCAATATGCCTATAAGGTTAAAGTTGCCCATCTTAGCTACCTTCCGTAGTACCTTCTTGCCCACATGGCCGAGTTGCTAATACAGTACATTAATATCAAGTTATTGTACGGAGGCGTGCGTAATATGTTAAGGCTTTAAAGCCAATTAAACCACGTATAGGCCGTTTATATAGGTCGCTCTACCTACTATAAAGTTATCTGAGTACCTCTAAATTTTACGGCCACCTATTTCCTTATCAGGCCTAATATAGAGCTGCTTATGCTTCTTAAGAGCTGACTCCAAGAGGAGCTTATAAGGTGATTTGGATACAAAGAAGGCCTTAGTAGCCACCATGCAGGTGCTACCATCGTCCATTAGTAAGGGTATATGCACTGTTCCTTTACCAATTATATAGTGGATAGTCCCTCCTAACGTTTCTATTGTGGTAGGTGTTACTAGGGTCTTATAGTTAATAAACTCGCTTTAATTATTGCTTATTATAATATTAAAACAGGAGTTAAGGAACTGGTTATCCTAATTGCTGTCGTCTAAGTTATTAACCATAGCCATACTGCTAATAAATAGACCTCCTGCTAAGCCTCTGCCCGTTATCCCAACTTAATTTAAGTTTGGTATAGTTACCTCTAATTCCTAAGGCGGATCTACGCATAGTATATCCTTATTAGAAGGCTTCCACATCGGGGGTTAAAGGTTTGGTTAGAGATAGAAGCACTTCTCTTTACTACTAGGGTGTCTATTTTTATAATAGACGCAGAACTTAGGTTTCCTTAATAATGTTAATCCTTCTATATTAGGTCTTAGTTAATCTTCTTTAGGTAGCTTCTTGCTAATTAAGGATATCACAGAGGTAGCTAGCCGAGTATAACTCTTATCCATAAGGTTACTTACTAGCTCCTCTATTATAATAAGGTCTTTCTCTTTTATAACTCTCCTAGCTGCCTCTTGACAATTGGCTGTCTAAATTGGAAACTCCTCCTCTATAGCATAAAGCAATCTGGCGTGTGCCTGCTTTCTTAATATTGGTATTGACGCCACATTTAATTTCCTTATGCCCAAGATAAAAGCTTCTGTATAGGCTTCAAGCAAAGTATAGTCTTTGCAATTAAGGTCAAGCCATTAGTTCTATATTTGGTAGTTATAAACAAGACCTTATACGGTGTATAGTAATTAAATTAAATTAAGCAAATCCTTAATGGTGTCGCACAGCTTGCCTAATACAGTAAGTTAATTACGAGTTGATTTTAACACTGCGCCCTTAATAACCTTAAGTCCCGTTATCTGTTTATAACGCCAATCTCTATACTCATCCATATTTGAAGGTGGCTCTATAGCCGTACCTTATATTATTGGTAGGAGGTCGTGAAGCTTAAGTTGTTATATAATTTAATAATACCATTCTTCGTAATCGCTCTCCCCTTTTAATAGAGGAATAGCCCTAAGGGAGCTATAGTATTCCTTCTTTTTTTATACCGTGTCCGCCATAATGTGCAATTAATCGGTTTAACTGTATTATGCGTGGCGTCAATCTATATCGGTTTATTGTAAATTTCTGTCGCACCGTGCCCAGGTCCAAATTTAAGGATATATGGCTTCGTGTCAACCAGTTAATTAGAAAATAAAATTGCAGCTAATAGAGGTTTAATTAAAGCTGCAAGAATGTTAGCGACTTAGTCAATCGAGGCACGAGCACGGCAAGAGGGTCGCGCAAGCCTGTACGATTGGATTGTCTATAAACGAGGATCCAAAGCTAGAGAAAGGAAAGGAGAAGAAGAGCAGCGCCGCTTAATGTTTTATGCGATCTTCGCGTCACGTGACCGCAATCTGCAGCAATTTGCTAGTACCGTAATACTATCCGAGATTGTCTAAAACTGTTTGTAATTGTCCGCTATAATCCACTGCCATAATCCACCGTTTTCTACTAGCGCCGTAATATTACCCCCCCCTCCGAAAAAGCCTGCCCTTAGGCTTTGTATGTCCGTGGGGTGTTCTTATCTATATGCTTAATAGGTAGCTTATCATCTTCGCTATACTAGCACTCCATCTACTTGTCTAGATACTTCAGAGGTCCTAGCTTGTTAGGGTATTAATTATAGAACTCTTTAAGCTTCTAGGGGCAACCTATAAAATTCCAAGCGGGGTACTAAGTTGGGTCTAGATTGTAACCTTTCCATTAGATACGGTATTTTAGCGTTCCTTATACTAGTTTACAGGCTAGTATTTCATTAACTTCCTATTCATCGTCGCCATTAACTTAAATTAGCAGTGGAGGCTCATTCTTTTGTCTAGGTAGTAGGTTATTTGCAGCTTTCCATAGCTTATCTGGTAAGAAAATAGGGTGGACTTTAATTAAGTCTAGAAGTTTAACCTTGTATAAGTTGCCTTCTTTATTAAGGATCTTATATAGTCCTGCCATCTTATAGTCTAGCTTATGGCTAGGCCGTTCTGTCTTCTAGTTCTTTGTTATAACCCAGACCTTATCGCCTACGGTAAAGTCGGGCTCGCGCCTATGCTTATTTGCCTGCTGTTCTATTAATTTCTGGGCCTTCTCTAGGTTCTTACAGGCTACTGTTTATACTTCTTCTAAGCGTCTAGCATATTGCTGTGCTTCCTTATAAGATAGTTTTTCGTATACAGTCTGTGGTTCTTCCGGTCTTTCCTAGTTAAAGCTTGTATAAGGTAAGTATCCTATTTCTAGCTAAATAGGTGCAAACCCTATAGAGTTATAGGGTAGGGTTGTCTGGGCGTAGTCTATTATAGGTAGTAGTTTGCTCTAGTTGTCCTAAAAGTAGTTAATAAAGGGCTAGAGTCTCTGGTCTAAGTATTAATTTATAATTTCCGTCTAACCATCTGTCTAGGGGTAGTATACCGTAGAGAGCTTTAGCCTAATACCTAGGATCCGGGTGAACTCGTTTTAGAAGGCTAATATAAACTATGGCCTATGGTCGGATACGATAGTATCTAGTAGTCCGTAAATTTGGTAGACATAGTGGATATATAGTTAGGCCGCCTCTTTAGCATTGATATTCTTATAATAGGGGATTAAGAACGGGCGCTTACTAAAGTGGTTAACTAGGATTATAACTATATCATATCCGTCGCGGTCTATAGGTAACTTGTAGAAGTCTATAGAGATATGCTACTAGGGGCGTTCTGGTATTAGGAGTGGCTTTAATAGCCCTAGGGTCTTGTCTTATGGAATTATAGACCTACGGTAGTCGTCGCAGTTCTGTATATAGCGGTTAATATCCATAACCATTCTGGGCCAGTAGTAACGGTTACCAATAATCTTATAGGTCTTATTCTTTCTAGGGTGGGCCGTAGAGACCTAAGCATATACTTTGGCGATAAGCTAAGTCTGTAAGTTCTATACCTTTACTACTACTAGCCGTTTCTAGTGCTTAAGTAGTCCGTTTTCTAGGGACCATAGGCCGGTAGAATCCTTTGCCTTTTCATAGTACTCCTGTAGAGAAGGGGCTGTACGGTTTGCCTGCAGCAGTTTATTAATAAGGTCAAGTTCTATAGAATTAATAGGATATATCTTAGCACTTAAAGGGTCCGTATTTAGTTCTGCCTATATTTGGGGGTTAAGGCATTCTGGTTATAGTAGCGTCTAAGTCTATAATAAGATCTTTGCAGCTGCCTGGTTATCTAGGTCCTGTTCACGCCTTATAAAAGCATCCGCACAGTTGGTAGCACCTGGCCTATACATAATTAGGAAGTTAAACTAGGATAGGACCTCCGCCCAGCGTGCCTGCCAGGCTATAAGGGCCTTTGTTATTATAAAATATTCCAGGGCTTTATAGTCCGAAACTACTTAAATAGGCTCAGGGGCTCCTTCTAACTGTGTTTGCCAGTACTAAAAGCTAGAGATAATAGCCAGCATTTCTTTATTATAAATTGGGTAGTTTAGCTCAGCATCTATTATAGTCTTTAAATAGTAAGCAATAGGGTGCCATTTTCCGTCTGTCTACTTCTGGGAGTAAACGCCAGCTATAACGCCATCTAAGGCATTAGTTTCTAGCATTAAGGGCTATTCTAGGTTAAAGTGGGCGAGCAAGGGAGCAGAGACCAGTCGTTTCTTAAGCTTGTTAAAGGCCTGCCTATATACGGTATTAAAGTAAAAGGGCCGGTCCTTATAGGTAAGTTAGCTTAGGGGCCGGGCAATTCTACTATAGTTCTTAATAAAGCGTCGGTAGAAGTTATAGAACCCTAAGAATAACTACACCCCCTTTGCGGTCCTTAGGGGTATCCATTAGTTAATTATAGCCGTCTTTTCTGGGTCTGCCTTAATTCTGTTTATACTAACAATAAACCCTAGGTACTTTATGCGCTTAACACTAAATTCTAATTTCCTAATATTGGCCTGGAGGCCAGCCTCTTGGAGCCATTATAGGACTTTATGGATATACTCCTTGTATTCTAACTTATTCTTAGAGTAAATCATAATATTATCTAGGTAGGCCGTATAGAAGTCATTAAGGTAGTTAAAGAGTATATTATTTATGTATTGCTGGTACATAGCTAGTCCATTAGTTAGTCTAAAGGGAAGTACTTTATATTTATATATTCCGTAACGGGTCTAAAATATAGTAAGGTCTTCTAATTTAGGGTTTATCCTAATCTAGTAAAAAGCCTAACAGATATCAAGCTTAGTAAAGATTTTAGCTCTACTTATTTGGGCTAAAGTCTCATTAAGTAAGGGTAGGGGGTAGTGGTCCTTACGGGTTATATTATTAAGTTTGCGGTAGTCAATACAGAAACAAAGTCCTTCATTTAGCTTCTTAGCAAAGAGAATAGGCGAGTTAAAAGGGGCTTAACTAGGCTCAATAAAGCCCTTATTTAGGTTATTAATAAGGTACTACTTTATAGCCTATAATTCAGCAGTAGACTGCTAATAAAGGGGGCTATAACTAAGGGTGTCTTCCTTGTCTAGCTTAATCTTAATCTTATGGTCGTACGGTTGGTAAGGTAGGAGTATATCGGACGCTACCTTAAAGAATATGTCCTTGAATTTCTGGTATTAACGGGGCAGTTTCTATTCTACTAGCTTCTTATCTATAAGCTTACTTTTCTATCCGCTAAGCTCGCTTTCCTTTTCCTTAATTATTTAATTGATTTTATATAAGCTAGTAGTAAAGGTAATAGTATTAGGTTGGACCAAGTTCTGGTAGAATCCTACGGCACTAATGCAGCAGATATTAACTAGGGGAAGGTCCATAGGTTTCTTTACAGACTTTTATTAGGCCGTATTTTGCGGTATAGGGTTTATAGTCTTCCTTAGCTCACGTTCTATTTTCCGTAAGTTATCCTTCCAGTCTATTAGTTTAGTATGGCGTCCGGTATTCCTGGCCTTCCTTTATAGCTGCGTAGGGCCTAAGTTCTCTGCGGGGGACTTAGCTAGGTCACTACTGATTTCCTAGATCTCTAGTGCGGGTGGCGTAACATAGGTAGTCTGGGGGCGGTGTAGTATACAAATCCATTGCGGATTAAGCTGTATATCTTTCTTAAAGGCCTAGTCCCTACGCATAGCGTTGGCCTGGTAAATAGTATTAATCTAGGGCCGTATAAGGTTTTCCATTATAATACTAATTTCTTTTATAAAGGAAGGGGTTAGGGGTAGGGATTTAGGCCAGATAAGCCGTCTACTCTATATATTAAGCTATAAGCCTAAATAGGCTAGCTATTTTCTTTCTAAGATTATATTGTGGCTTTCTAGGTCTATAATAAGAAAGGGGATGTTATACTACCTTCGTCTATTAACATGGAGGTAGATCCGTAAGATAGTTATAATAGGTGGTCCTATTCGTCTGTTATACCCGCGAATAGGAACTAGTTTAGGCAGTTCCCTAAAAGGCGCATTTAAAAATTTAGCTAGCTTTATAGCGCACTAGGTGTTTATTAAGGCAAAGGCATTTACTCCAGAGTTAGCTAAAGCGGAGGTTAAAACTTAATATCCATTGCAAAATAAAGTATAAGGGATAGTGCAGCTTCTTCTACCAACTAGCCGACCCAGATTAATATATAATATATCAATTCCTTTTAACCCTAGAGAGAAGTCTTTCTCTAGGGTTCCTCTTTTTCTAACTCTGTACTGTCCTCCTAAATTAACAAAACCTTGCCCATTTTTGCCTTTGTCTGGTAATCCTTTACAAAGTGGTCTTTTTAGCCATATAAGAAGCAAGCTCCTTAATTACTAAGGGCCTGTTTATAGGGGTCGTTGTATATGGGCTAAGTATGCGCTAGACCCACAGTAGGACTAGCTGTACGGCTAGCTGCTAAATTAATAGCGGGCTATGCGGCTGGTGCCATAGGAGTTACAGATCGTGCTAGAGTGTTATAGGCCGTTTATATAGTACTTACGGTCTAGTTTAGAGAGTTTCTAGCTTTATACCGCTTAGCTTATGCCTTAATTTAACAGAGGCCTTGGTTAATAAATAGGCAGTAGTCCGTAAGTACCTTTAGCGTCTATACAGTAGTAAAAACTAGCAGTACAGTGCGCTGTAGGTCTAGGGTAAGCTTGTTAAAGAGGTCTAGCATTAGGTCTTTATAGGGAATTTAGGCTTAGCCAGCTAGGTGCAGAAAGCGGGTCTAAAAGGCTAAAAAGGTCTCCATCGTCTTTATATTAAGAGCTTTATAATCAAGGCGGGCGTTCTATACCTTAAAGGGGTCCTTATAGATGGAAGACAAGTGGTTAATTATCCCGTCTCTAGAGAGGAAGGGATCTGCCAAGTCCTAGGCGTATCGCGGATATAGGTGCATCTATGCATCTCCGCCGGTATGGCTAAAGACATAGGCCATCTTAGCTTAAGTAGTGGGGAAGTAGTCCGTATTAACTTTAAGCTTATTCTATAATTAAAGCTTCCAGTTATTAAATATGGGGTCAGTTCCGTCTATAAGTAATAGGGGGTTTGCAACCTTCGCGGACCATAACAATACTAATGCTATACATTAGGCTAGGGCCTTAAGGACCATAGTAAGTCTTTGGGTGTTTAATAACTCCTTACTAGGTATAGGGGTGTCTCTAGTTTCAAGCAGCTCTTAAAGCCATTCAATTTCAGTATTAGCTGCTGCTAGTTCTTCCTAGGGGGTCAAGACGGCGACTATTTTACTATTGGAGGTATTTGCGGGTCCTACAGCAGCTTTGCCAACTGCTATATTTCTTAGCATGGTGGTAGGGGTATTGGGTAATTTCCAGTGTTTATTTATTTCCTAGGGGGTCTGGTCCGTGCGTGTCCTATTTTTAGGTTTCGCGTTCTATTCGTGTTCTTTTAGTTCTTGGGGGTCTGTCCTGTCCTTATAGTCCTGTTCTATGTCCTTATCCTGTTCATGGCCTTGTAGATATATTTAAGTTCCTTCTTAGGAAAGAAGAGTAGTGATGAGCTTTGGATAATGTTAGCGACTCAGTTAATTGAGGCACGAGCACGGCAAGAGGGTCGCGCAAGCCTGTATAATTGGATTGTCTATAAACGAGGATCCAAAGCTAGAGAAAGGAAAGGAGAAGAAGAGCAGCGCCGCTTGATGTTTTATGCGATCTTCGCGTCACGTGACCGCAATCTGCGGCAATTTGCCAGTACCGTAATACTGTCCGAGATTGTCTGAAACTGTCTGCGATTGTCCGCTACAATCCACTGCCATAATCCACCGTTTTCCACCAGCGCCGTAATAAAGAGGGCTTATAACCTGTCAGACGCTAAGCAGGCTAATGGAAATGACATATATAATACTCTATCAGTAAGAATCTCAGGGGCTTAAAGGCCCTAAGAAGGTATCTACAAGATGGCCCGCGCGCTATCACGTGACACGTCACATGCACGTCGCTGAGCTCAAAGAGACTGCCTAAGTACCCCCCCCTACCAACAGTATAGAATCAACATGGAAACCTAGCTTTAGCAAGATATATACAGTGTTAAACAATCGCCGCCTCGCCAGCGGGAGTTATGTGGTATTAGTTAGTATGGGTAACTTAGTAAGATTGGTATTTACCCCGGAGCCGTTTTCGAAAAGTAGTAGGAGGAACTCCATGGGCATCCGCGCAGGCTTGGGGGCTGCGATACAAGCCGCCTACTCGCTAGGCAGTAAGAGCAGCTTGCATACAATCTTCTACATCTGGTGCTTAAGGCCAGCGAGGCATAGGCGTAGATTGGTAGTGTATTTTGTGGAGTTAAGGTGTAGAAAAGTAGCTAAGAAAGTCGATTGTTGACACAAGGAGCGGCAGTATACTTCTTTAGGCAATAGGCTAGCCATAAGAAGAAAGCGGTCTGCTAGCGCGGTCATAACTAGGGTAGCGGTCAAAACCCCGTTAACTACGTTAAGGTAATGTGATAAAAAAAATAAAAATAAATAAAAGTGCTACGTACAAAAAAAAAAGCCACGTCAGTATTTCACGTGATTGAATTAAGGGTGTGTTTCTGCCTAGCGCCACTCAGCCTGCGCATTCGGCTGGATAGTCCCTCGTCGTTACAGAGCCTACTATATGCAATATCCGAACTTGAATGTAGCGCCGTAATTCAGTAATAGTTTGTGGATACCAGGTTTACAATCCCAACTAACATGCTTAAAATATCACCCAGTCAGAAAACCACCCGGCAATCGCCTGTCCGCAACAATGTCCGGCTCTCTTGTACCAACAGGCGGCGGAAACTTCCAACAGTCGGGTCAACTTGACTGGGTCTCTCTGTCAAAGTCTACATTCACGTTCGGGCTAGACGCACTAGCACGATTCTCTAAAGCGGAACTCCACCCAGCTACTATCGCCGTTGGCCTAATTGCCTGTAATCGATTCGTGATTAATACTAAAGCTCAGAAGAGGATCTATAATGCTTTATCTAGTCTAAAATCCTTCTCGTCTTATGGAAAGCTTATATGGTTTAGGTTTGGAATAAAGTCAGTTTTTAGCCAGGCAGGTATTAAGACAAATGAAGTTAGCTAACTGGTAGGTAGAGACACAGAATTGAATAAATAATCTGTTTTATTCAAGGTAGCTCTCGAGGATCTTTATATACACGAGGAAGTTGCTAAAATAGAAAAGGGGGAAGGTATAGGCAACAGAGACATCCACCAAGACATATAAAATACGAGGGTAAGCACTAGGGTAGTCTTATATAGGGTACTAGGCATCAAAAACAATTATAAGACAATCTAAAGCACATCTAATTTAGGCTAATAGCTACTTCCGTAGCCAATATACCCCCTCAGATCTGGCGTAGAGCGTTAGAGCTGGATTACCAGAATAGGCAATTAGGAGAGACGAGTTGGTGGTAAGCTCCGCCAAGTGTTAATTAACCAGATGTCTGATATCGCGAAGCCCTACCACCTTAACAAACTTTTGATGATTTTGCTTTAATAGAGCCTTAGTTAGTCCATCTGCAGCTATCTCGCTCATTAGTACCCATTATATAACAAAGCTTCTATTTTGTACTTCCTGGCGAAGCTAGAACTGATGGATATCTATATATTAAAGCTTTATAGATACCATAGGAGTTTCTTTTATTATAATCCGTACTAACTGCTAATTGTCGCAATTAATAATAATGTCCTGTTCTAGATTAAATCTGATGGCTTTAAATATCTGCACTATATGCTTAACCTCCCTACCAACGTGTGAGAGAGCTAGGAGTTCTGCCTCCGTAGTTAACTTAGTAACTGCCTTTTATCTAGTTACCTGCCATGCTATAGGCCTATTAAATAAGCTTATTAAGAAGCCCTATGAGCTCCAATATGTTGGAGCATTATTAACAAAGCTGGTATTAGAGGCAGCTTTTAGAACCTAGTTTATCTTATACAGCGTAATAATAGAGAACTTAAGAGCGAGGTATCTGGTATTATAGAGATAGGTAAGCAACCTATTAATCTCCGCAAGATAAGCTGGCGACGGATTTTATAAGAACTCAGCTAGTTTACTAACTAAGAAAGCAACGTCTGGTTATATAGTAGATGCCGGATATATCGCAGAACCTATATAGCGTTAATATCCTTTTATCTAATTTAGCGTAGCTTCTCCTTTATACGGTGTCAATTCCTAGCCCAATAGTAGTGTAGCCGACGGCTTTAAATATTCTAGATGGTATATCAAGACTAGCTTCTTAAGATACTAATCTAAACAGAGCCAGAGCTTTCCCTTTTGTCAATCTCGCACGACACGAGTGTTTAGGAATGACGTAAATTGGGGTATTTAGCAAATCTTAAATCGATCTTATAGCTGCTTTAGGATATCCTCCATCTGCTAACAACAGCTCGGGTGTCCTATAATTAGGATATTATCGACGTAGAAGAACATAAAGATAGGTTCTATAGGGTGTATATAGAGATATAGCTTATCTGGTACAGCTTTTAAACCTATACTCCTTAAAGCAGCAGACATTTCTAAGAACCACAATTTTAGAGATTTCTATAGTCCGTACATTGCCTTTTTAAGACGGAGAGATGATCCAGGCGGTAGGTCTATACCCTTAGGGGGAATAAGGTAGACCTTATTATCAACTAAGGCATTAATAAAGGCGTTAACGGCGTCAATCTGTATAATATCCAGGTTAAAGCCAGCGATAAAAGCGCAGAGCAGACGGAAGGTCTAATAGGCTGCCGTAATAGCTTTAACCTCCTCTTATATGACTGCTTAAAGGTCTCCGCAGATAATTAGACAAGCTTTAAATCTTATAATAAAGCCGTCCGAATCTTCCTTGTATGTAAAGACCCATATAGTAGGAAGTTAATAAACCTTCTTAACTAGTTGTACCTCGTCCCAGGTGTGTTTTCCTATTAAGGCCTTTGTCTCGGTATAAGCAGCTACTTTAAACTCCGTAGCGTACCTATAATTAAGCATCTCTTTCCATAACTTTAGTGGTGGTGGAAAATCGTCTCGATATCTATACGTCTTTATAGCAGCAGTATAGAAAGCGTGAGCCAATGGTGTTATATCTAGATTAATAATATTATTACCGTCATTAATTTAAACCGCAAAGGCTCGTCGTTATAAATCCTAATTAGGCATATCTTTCTTCTTTGCTATAGGCCACTTTTCACGGCCAGAACGTCTCTTACCCCCTAATAATAAGCCTGCTGTCGTCTAAGGTTCGGAACAAGGTATAGGATCTATAAATAGTGGTTTAGTAACTTTAGGAGATAACTAAGTAGTAGATAGTGTCTGTTAAGGCGCCGGAGATATAGATAGTCTAGAGGGTTCTAGAGTTAGCTCTAGGGTAGGTAGCTAATAGAGTTCTTCTATTAAGATCTAAATACTTTTTAACGTAGGAGTAACGTTGATATTTGCCAAATATAGCAGTCTTATATCTAGTTCTTTGTTAAAGTTCTCTATTTAGTCCTTACTACCATCTTAAATATTATCTAGTAGGTCCTAGACTTGCTAAAAACGGTCCTTTTAAGCCTATGAGATAATAAGGTGTTCTGGTATTTTGGGAGATTGATATCTCTTTAACTTATTAATTCGTACATCACAAGATCGGATAATGCGGTTAGTGGTTAGTATCTATACCCTATAGATATTTAACGCTTCTATACTAATAAGATAACCTATTTGGGCTTATAGCTTAAACTTTGCCTTCCTAGAAATACCGTGTTTAATAAGAATATAGGTTAAAAATCCAGCTATATAAAGTCCTACTAGCCATAGCTTCCATTTATATAGTATCTTAAATGGAGTCTTCCAGTTAATAGACTTAATGGGAGTTTAATTAAGTAGGAACACTGCTAGAAGTATAAACTTGGGCCATAGATCTACGGGTAACTTTGCTTTAATAACAGCAGTCCTTACTTATTTGGAAATGGCTCTCCCTAACCTCTCTATAGGTTTATTTTAAGCTGGGGTATCTAGTGTCGATTACTTAATAATACCTCTGTTAAGTTAGATAAGATTCTTTACCCTAGCACCTATACCTTGCTCCTTGTCTATATGCTAAATGCGGACACTTTAAGCATTAAATTTCTTCGCAAATACTATTATTAATTTAAAGAGTGGGAGTAGTGTCTCTTACTTGTGGTTCTTAATAGGAAAAGTATAATGGTACTTTGTATAGTTACACTAAAAGTAAGCTATATATGTATCTCTATTAAACCCGTCTTCTTCCATAATAATATTAAAGTGTATATGTTTAAAAGGGTAGGTTCCCCTTACTAATTCCCTATAAGATATTTATTAAGTCATCTTTCCTAGAACATATGGTTTACAAAGTGGTATACTATATAGAGTCCTTTCTCTGTCCGTTTTAACTACCTTAACCCCATCAGCCGCAGTTAATAGATAATTCACCAATTCCATATCGCAGTGTAGTAAGCGTTAATACTATACTCTGTTATATACTGAGGTCTTAAAGAATCTAGTAGATATAGCATAGGCAGTAGGAGTAGGTAGTAAGCAGGTAATAGCATTAATAAGGTAGAGACCTCCGTATTCCATAAGGTTGGTAAATAGGCTTCCGTTATCCTTGTAATGTAGGTAGTTCGTAAATTGGTCTATAATTACTTTAACCCTACAGAGCTTCGCTGCGGATATTAGATTAATATAAAAATAAGGAGCGTATGCTATATTTCTCAATGTCAGATACCTAGTTAGACGTTATTTACCCACCTTAATAGCCAAGTTAATATTACCGTATCCATGGATTTCTACTCTAGAATCTCTAGCCGTTGCTATAGATATGCTTGGCTTGAAGTCACGGAAGTATCTAATATTATTACAGAAGTGGGTGTCTGCTATAGTGTCGTACCCCTAGGCATTAATTAATAACAGATCCGGATGTTCCTGCGATAATAATGAGTAGGATGTTGTTATAGCCGCCGCTATAGCTTGAGGTCTGTCTAGATCCTCAATCTTTTCAGCAGTAGACGAAGCTGAGGGAGATGTCCTTAACCTAGGACCTTCCTTCTTGATCTACTTAACCCTTTTTTTATAATACTGCTTATTTATTGGGACCTTAAGCCATTCTTAACACTTCCTTAAATACTTATTATTTGGTATAAAGTTCGTACCTTGAAGAGACTAAAACAGCTACTTACAATTCCTTAACTTATAGGGTAAACTATAAGCAAAATACTTTGTCTTAGGCGATTGAGAAGGTGCTAGGGTAGTAGACGTTATAGGATCTGCAGCTGGCTGCCCTAAGAGTGTAGCATAGGCGTTACGTCCCGTATTCGGATGTTTATAGAGGAGGTTAAATTCCTTAATTATTATTGCTATTTTGAGCTTTTCTGACCTCTTCGCTACCTTTTAAATGAAGGTATAATACAGAGCTGGATAGATCTCCTTACAGTCCTGGATAAAGGCTTGTATAACGCTGCTCTCTATTGCCTCTATTAGCCCTTCCTCTAGCTCTTCGCCATTTTATATAATGGTGATATAAAGCTAAAGCCATAATTCTAGAGTCTGGCGTTTAGGCCCTTGTTTCCGTTTCCTAAGATCGTCTAATACCATCTACTGCAATATAGCTTAAGATGGCTTTGCTACCTTCTTCAGCTGTCTTATAATCAAATGTGGTGTGGTAAGGTTCTTAAGATAACCTAAGAAGTTAGTGCCCACGGTGGTATGCAAGAGTGCTATAAACGTGTAGAGCTTCTCTTCCCGCTTTAGGTAGTCTTGTCGTTATAGCTTATAGAGCTTAAAGAGCATTCTCTGTGTCTCTAGAGATTGCTGAGGTTATTATCCTTAACTCAATGACCTAGGTGTAGCTATTCCAGTAGATGCTAGAGTTGCTACTAAAGTTGTAGGAGCTGCTGCTGGTGTTACAGAAGCTGCTGCTAGTGCTATAGAAGCTATAGGAGCTATTATAGGTGCTATAGGAGCTGCTGCTATCGAAGGTATAGCTAGCTTAGTGTTTTCTTTAATTTCGTTTTCCGTCTTATCTAGGTTAACATAGTCCCAGATCTTCGCAAAACTTACTTCTTAGCGGATAAATTAAAACCATATAGGCCAGTCTTTCTGGGTTAGCAAAAGAGGGTTTGTAGAGTCCTTGGTTGCCATATTGGCTTTTATTTTAAGGTTGCGTAAAGAGACGCGCTTACGCGTAAAGCACGCGATATTTCATGACGAACTATGCTTAAAGAGGCTTAGTAGTAGTCATCTGGCCACTAAGATCTCCCTAGTGCTCAGAAGGTTACCGGGCTCATAACTTTCAGCCAGGCAGGTATTAAGACAAATAAAGTTAGCTAACTGGTAGGTAGAGACATAGAATTAAATGAGTGATCTGTTTTATTCAAGGTGGCTCTCGAGGATCTTTATATACACGAGGAAGTTGCTAAAATAGAAAAGGGGGGAGGTACAGGCAACAGAGACATCCACCAAGACATACGAAATACGAGGGTAAGCACTAGGGTAGTCTTACATAGGGTACTAGGCATCAAAGACAATTATAAGACGATCTAAAGCACATCCGATTTAGGCCAATAGCTACTTCCGTGGCCAACATCAGTTATAAAAGATCTCGCGGATACTGAACACGGAATGGTATGTGTTGCTTTGTGCGCATGCATGTCTATCTCATATGACTCATTCTACGCCGCGGGAGTCCTTCGAGAACTTTGCAAGATCCGCGGAACACCTCCAGACTTCCTTCCATCGGTTCATCAGTGGAAAGCGCTTGTCGATATTTGTGCCGGGTCAGTATCGAATTCGAAATTTCCGATCCTTCTTGAAGGATTAATCCGCTGTGTACTCCCAAATGCTGAAGTATCGCTACACGAGCCTACGTCAACAGAAGCGCTTGCAAGAGCGGTCGGAGCTTTAGCGGACGTATCAAATGGAAAGTTAGAAAATGTCACTATCGCCGGCGGGCTCGATTGCATATGGCTGGCTGCCATCTCAGAGTGGTTACTATCACTGGATGTCGAGATTCGTCATAGCCCAGGCCCTGTGGTATACAAGTCACCAAGAAACGATGATTGCGAATTTCCCGCGGTCACAATTATCTTCGTCTCTGGTACTGAACAGCCAATTTATCTGAGCAAATGTCATATCGTTCCAAAAGGCCATAAGTTTTGGGATACCCCTTCTCTAGAACAACACACATTTAGAGGAGGTCGCTCAGAATGGACGAGCATACTTGCAGACACCTTCGGTCCACGTTTCAATACTCTTATTCAAGGGAGTACACGGCAGGAATTTGCTCTTCTCTTGTTTAACGTGTCTTGCCTTACCGAAGCACGCTACCGATATGGATTGATGCAGGGCAATCTACAGCAAAATTTTACCAAGTGTAGCGGTCCATTCGGTCGGTTCCACTTCAGCCATTCGTATAGCAGAGGCCAGGCCTTTTTAGGATTTGCAGCCCAACGACTACCAGAGCTTGCTGAAATTGTGGACACAATGAAGCAGCTGGAGATTCGGCCTCACATTAACGTGAATTTGGAGGACTGCATTAACAGTATCTCACTAAAATGCGGGTGTCAGCGGTGTCGCGGCAAAAAAATAACGAATAACTGCTATTCCCCGGATTTTTACTTAGAGCTTATGGCAGAGACAATAGTTATGTTCTTGTGGCTGTTATCAGCAACCAAAGTGGATCCATCTCTTAAGCCATCTCCCTGTGGGCTTCGATTACTTTATATGAGGCACCAAGGGAAATCTCACCCTACAAGGGACACCCAAGAGAAGCAAGAACGACGGAAACGTGCTCTACCGGCAGATTTAGCCATAAATGGCATCGATACTTTAACAGCGGCGCTGATAATCTTCTCTGGATCGATAGATATTGAGCCTATAGAGGATGAGGAATCTTCTGCTGTTTCTCATCACGGCGTATGCGCTTTTTTTGGGGCACTGGAAGAACTTGACTCGTTACCAGAAGAAGTATCAACTGTGAAAGTTGTTCCAGGCCACATTGACTTCGAAGGGATAAAGTACGGGAGAATCTGTGATCTTGTGGATGACGCTAGAATTCCTAAAGGCGACTTTGGACCACACCCTTCTTATAAGTTGCTTGTACAAGAGAGTCGCCGGCCCGGTGTTATTGCCGCGGCCTATAAACTTTCTTGCAACATCCAATCCTATGGATATCTATTAGGGATCTCAAGGCTTGAGAGTGCAATTGCGAAGTCAATCCGGGGACCTATCCAGTGCGGGGAGTTTTGTGGCCGAAGATTTCCCTATAGCGCCCGAGAGACCATTGTAGTCGTTCCGGAAGGTATAATCCAGGAAGGGAATCTATCAGATCAGTCAGAGGGGCCGCCGCCATTTCTGCGCCAATGGTCACTACTTTCGATTCCGAGCCCTGGTATGGATGAAGCTATTAAATTACGAGTTGTACAGGCCTCAATCTGCAGGCTATATTTCGAAATAGCCCAACAAGATGATAATTATCATTTAGCCTTTCTAAGTGTATGTCGAGACTGCCCCTCTAAATTATCACACCCTCCAGAATTCGGCAAGGAGGCTATGTCGCTATCACCAAAACTATGCGCTTTCTCTCATAGTGGCTCAGAAGGTTCAATAACAGTGTCTTCTCCGTCTGAGACTGGGTCTTGGATGGATAGGGCTTTTGAGATTTTCGTCGTCACCCGGTCGAGTCATGATGCACAGGAAATATCTACAATAGACGCACAGAATGCCATGCAGTCACTGCCGAAATGTAAATGTGACAAAAAGGGGGTCTGCAAAGCAGTGTTCCACACGGCGGCAACCCTCGGACGCGAAGGAATGGTTCAACTGCTGTTGCAAGGAGGGGCAACTGTGAACTCCACAACGGTAGGAGGCGAAACTGCATTGCATTGTGCGGCTAAAGAAGGTCAAAATGAAGTGGTGAAAATGCTTCTTAGGAGAGGAACCCAACTTGAGGTGAAAGACAAGGACGGCCTGACGCCACTGTCAAGAGCCGCCCGGAGCGGCCATATTGTCATGGTGGAGCTGCTGCTTCAAGAGAAGGCCAATGTCAATGCTGCCGCCGGTTATAGTGGAAAAACAGCACTACGGGCAGCGGCAGAAGGAGGCCATCTTGTAGTGGTTAAGCGGCTGCTTCAAGAGAAGGCCGATGTCAATGCTGCTGCTGCCAATTATAGTGGAAGAACAGCTCTACAGGCAGCGGCAGAAGGAGGCTATCTTGTAGTAGCTGAGTGGCTGCTTCAAGAAAAGGCCGATGTCAATGCTGCCGCTGCTAAACATAGTGGAAGAACAGCACTACAGACAGCGGCAGAAGGAGGCCACCTCGCAGTCGTTGAGCGGCTGCTTCAAGAGAAGGCGGATGTTAATGCAGCAGCAGCAGCAGAATATAGTGGAAGAACAGCACTGCAGGCAGCGGCAGGAGGAGGCCATCTTGCAGTAATTAAGCGGCTGCTTCAAGAGAAAGCCGATATTAATGCTGCTGCTACTAATTATAGTGGAAGAACAGCTCTACAGGCAGCGGCAGAAGGAGGCTATCTTGCAGTAGTTAAGTGGCTGCTTCAAGAAAAGGCCGATGTTAATGCTGCCGCTGCTAAACATAGTGGAAGAACAGCACTACAGGCAGCGGCAGAAGGAGGCCACCTCGCAGTCATCGAGCGGCTGCTTCAAGAGAAGGCGGATGTTAATGCAGCAGCAGCAGCAGAAGATAGTGGGAGAACAGCACTGCAGGCGGCAGCACAAGGAGGCCACCTCGCAGTCGTCGAGCGGCTGCTTCAAGAGATGGCGGATGTTAACGCAGCAGCAGCAGAAAGTGGTGGAAGAACAGCACTGCAGGCGGCAGCAGAAGGAGGCCACCTCACAGTCATCGAGCGGCTGCTTCAAGAGAAGGCGGATGTTAACGCAGCAGCAGCAGAATATGATGGAAGAACAGCACTGCAGGCGGCAGCACAAGGAGGCCACCTCGCAGTCGTCGAGCGGCTGCTTCAAGAGAAGGCGGATGTTAACGCAGCAGCAGCAGCAAGTATTGGAAGAACAGCACTGCAGGCGGCAGCACAAGGAGGCCACCTCGCAGTCGTCGAGCGGCTGCTTCAAGAGAAGGCGGATGTTAATGCTGCTGCAGCAGCAGAATATGATGGAAGAACAGCACTGCAGGCGGCAGCGGAAGGAGGCTACCTCGCAGTTGTCAAGCGGCTGCTTCAAGAGAAGGCGGATGTTAACGCAGCAGTAGCAGCAAGTAGTGGAAGAACAGCACTGCAGGCGGCAGCAGAAGGAGGCCACCTCGCAGTCGTCGAGCGGCTGCTTCAAGAGAAGGCGGATGTTAACGCAGCAGCAGCAGCAAGTATTGGAAGAACAGCACTGCAGGCGGCAGCAAAAGGAGGCCACCTCGCAGTCGTCGAGCGGCTGCTTCAAGAGAAGGCGGATATTAACGCAGCAGCAGTAAAATATAATGGGAGAACAGCACTGCAGGCGGCAGCAGAAGGAGGCCACCTCGCAGTCGTCGAGCGGCTGCTTCAAGAGAAGGCGGATGTTAACACAGCAGCAGCAGAATATGATGGAAGAACAGCACTGCAGGCGGCAGCAGAAGGAGGCCACCTCGCAGTCGTCGAGCGGCTGCTTCAAGAGAAGGCAGATGTTAATGCAGCAGCAGCAGAATATAATGGAAGAACAGCACTGCAGGCGGCAGCAGAAGGAGGCCATAGAAAGGTAGTAGAATACCTTCGTCAAGCAGGTGCTGTAAAATAAAACTACTGCATTCTATATATATAATATATTATTTTCTTTATATCTCTATTTTATAAAGGGTTAAGGGGAGTATATATCTATATAACCGTCTTACCTACTGCCCTAATTCCATTATTTAAAACCAGTTTAAGACCAGTTTAGTTTAAAAAAAAAAATTTAAAAAAAAATTATATTTAATCTTGATTAATGTCTAATGCGGTCCTAAGCTTGGTCCATACAGATGGATACCAACAAGTTAGGTATAAAAAACCTCTAAAAAAGGGCGACGTGAGAGGTAAAACAGTATATACCCCTTTAGGTAGCATGCCCGTGCTACATCAACGGGAGGAAAAATACCGTTAGGTTGCTGCTCTAAGACTCCTGTAAGGGAGTATCCTAATTGCCTATCTTGCCCTGTCTGCCCTTCGTACCATGCTTCCATATTACCGTAGATTGCCGTTAGATGTCGTTTGCCTGCCCCTAGCTTCCTACTGCCCTATACGTGTATCCGCGTCGCCTGCGGTCCTCCTACTTGTAGCCAAATAACTCTCCCTGTTCTAATGACCCTCCCTAGCCTCTATCCCCTATCTTCCTGCGTCCAGTAGCGCGCTTAACCTAGTACTAGCTATAGGGGTGCACCAAGCTCCTATGGCCAAGTACCCGCGCTGCACTACGTATTAGAATATACTAGGTGGATTAAGGTATAGAGGGAGTAGAGGGCGGTTTGGATAAGAGGCTCGTCATAGGCCTTCCGCCGACGAGGTGTATACGGTTTAGTTGCGTGTAGGTGCTGTACGGTATATCATTATACCGCATAAGAAGAAGGGGGTCACTACCGCAGGAGGATGCCGTGATTCGAGTGTACTAGACGTGTACGTGAAGACGTGGTAGTCGTGTTCGTAGGCCTCCGTTGGGGCTCACCCTCCCAGCGAAAATTCTTCGCACCACCACTACGTCGCAGCGCCGGCGCTGCGCAGCCGTACGCACGTCTCTGCGTTTGCTCTAGTAGTCTATCAGCACGATCCTGACGGAACGCTGATAGTACTACTAGGTTCCCAGGCTTTACCGCATGGAGGTGCAGAGGCCGATTTCATAGAGCCCTAAAATATAATATAAACTAATTATAGGCTAAGAAAAGTTGAAGTTGCTACGCTTGGCAAGGTTGGCGGCATTGGATATGTTAACCGACCTTTTAGTGTGGTCAGCTGAATTAATCCCTTCTTGGCGTCACGCCGTGGCGGGATAATTTATGATAACATGATTGCCTAATTCGACATACCACTACCAAAACATGATAGTTCCTAAAAAGTTTGAACAACTTCAGTCTATCAACCAAATCTCCCTCTCTACATTACTGGAAGACGGTGTGCTCAACAATGAATACGGATTCAAACGAGAATGCGAAAGGAGACGTGGACGGGGATTGGGATGTCGTTGATTCCATTCCAAATATGGGAATTACCAACGAGGAGCAGGAAAATGAAACATCAAAATTACCCACTTATAGCAAGAGAAAACCCATGACACCGGGCCATTCAGCCAAAGCCATCCCAATCCGAAACCTTCTTACCGACCTCAATCTGGGACCAGAGGACATGCAGATCTCACCAAGAGGTAATCCTGGCGAAGAAACATCCAAGGAGCAACAACCATACCCCGCGGCCAACGCAAGCAAAGCAGTTTTCGCTCTTGAACAGGGGATCCGCCACATTGGCTTCCAATCCAACCCCGAATTTCTCCCCAAATCGATGCAAATAGCTCTGGGGAACCGCTTCACCCTCTCCCAGGTCCACCGTTTCCGCGAGGACTCGGAGTTGGCATTTAGTCACCCTCTCCCTTACTTTTTCTCCGGCTCATTCATGTTCCCGGCAACGCTCCGAGCCGTTACCAAGGGACGGAGCCTCCGTGATATTGCCGAAAGCATGACTCCCTCCACTTTGCGAGGCTACAAGCTCTGTGCGGTCAAGGGACGTCCATGGCCCGCAATGCTTCCGTCCGGCAGCCTAAACGACGAGGTTAAAGGTATGGTGGTATTTGGTATGCTAGACTCACAGCGCAAAGCAATTCATGCGTTTGAGAATGGCATGTTTGATCTGAGGAGGGTAAATGTTGAAATCGAGTTGCAAGACGGGTCAAAGATGACTCACGAGGCCGGAATTTACGTGTGGAATCAATCCGAGTCTCTACTAGTCCCTCCTGAGCAAAAGCAATGGTCGCCATCTAGTTTAATGCAGAGCCAATGGTTTTTATCCAATATTACTTTAGCAAGGGCAGAAGAGGAGCAATTGTAACACTGCTGGGCGAATATTAAGTAACCAAACTAAGGACGGCTGCTTAGCTGATGAGTGGATGATGTGCTAATGAAATATAATAACAGCTAAGGTATGATTTTGGAGTATCTGGGCGGAGGTAACATCGACAACTGAAGATGGTGTATTAAGTATATGAGGCACCAAGCTTCTGAATGATTTATTAGGAGTTGAAAATTGATTACGTTTGAGGCGAAATGTGATGTTAGGGCATTAATGGGTATTATTCTTGAATATCACCTAGGCGGCGTTCAATCTACTGACATATCCATTGACATTTTACCGTTCACTGACCAAACCGAACTACATAATCACTGCCAACCCTAGCATGTCCTCTGGACCCGACACCGAATCCTGCCTCCTCATAACGCCCACTCACCCAGTTCTATATACACAATGCGATCCAGAGCATTACAGTAAGGTTCCACTGCGGAGGTGGTGTTGGTAATAGAAAGTTGAACCCAAGTATCCATATTCCTTCTCGCCGGCGCCCAGCAACCTTCGCCTCCCTCAAACACCAGTTAATAAAAGGGAAGCCCGTTTTCCAACTAGAAATCTTGCGAGCGGTACCTTGGCCCGGCTTTATTGCAAACAAAAATATGATAACCGCGAGAAACAGGGAATACAAATGAGCACGCCATCACCTTTCGCTTTTGCAGGAGCGATGGTGGAGCGGTTAAGCCTCCACTGCCTGCGTCTTGGGACCCTGTAAGCCAACGTGCTCAGGCCCTGAGTCTTCATCATCACTAATTGAGTGTTTCAAGCTACTCTCATCGCGCATCGACATTCCTTGATCATCTTCATCTCTTTCTTCTATATCGAATGTATGCCCGTTGATCATTGGATTGGATGTCTTAGGAACAATAGTCTGTGAGGAAACTTGTCTCTGTCCCCTATTCTCATTCGTCCTGTGTCTAGGTGTCGTGTCTTCATCACTTTGTGCCACCCTCAAGCTGCGCGCTGTAGTTGTACTCTCACTGGCGATGGAAGCAGCCTGCTCGTCGGCACTGTATTCTTTCTCCTCTTCGCTAACTGCCGCTTCCTGTACCGCTTCCTGTGCCTGCTTACGAACCTTGAGGCGTTCTTCTGCAGGCATTTTTTGCCACTCAGATCCGAAAGTAATGACGGAGGCCTTCTTGCCGTGCACGGTGAAGCTGCCTTTCGCCCTCGAAAGCCCCTCGCTTTCGGGTACGTCATCACTGACAACGGTAGATGAAGACTCCTTGCCTTTACCGCTGCGCCGATGGGCTGACCCGCCATTAGGGTCACGTAATGTGCGGTGGAGGCCGCGGCGGACTTTAGAGCGGGACTCAGGGGAGCCGGTGAGCTGTATATGAGCTCTCTCAGGCTCGGATTCAGATGCTGTGTCAGAGCGAACGCCGTCGAGATTGGATGAGCCCGCACCTTGAGCTTCTAACTGGCGGGGTTCTACATCCTCGGCAGGTGGTGGTGTGGCATAATGGGATGCTGTATCGGAGATGCTTTCAGAGCCGGCTTTGTCACAATTGGTGGAAATAGACGGTCGATGTTCTCGTGGAATAAGACTAGGTGACTGAGTCGAAGCGCTTACGAGAGAGGCACGGTGATTAGATGACACTGGGCTAAATGATAGAGGTGGCAGCTCCCACTGTCCAGGTGGGTGACTGGGGCTGGACTGGCGAGAAGTTTCTGGAGGAGTTTTGAAGACATCCTCTCCAAATTCCGTTTCTCTAGAGGATTTGGTTGCAGGTCTCACAGAAGCGCTGGGAGAATGCGGAACTTTCTGCCCGCTGATGATAGTACTGGCTTTAGAATTGAGTCGTGCAAGACCACCAATTTTCGAACCTTTCGCAGATTGAGCTTGTTGTTGAGGAGCTGAAGTTCCTCCTATTCGGTCGATCCTAGCTTGCCTTTCGTTGGCGATGTTCTTCTCTTCTTCTAGCTCCATAGCCAAAATATCTCGGTGACACTTCATCCGCCAAATCTCGATCCGGACCCACTTGAGCTTGGCGGACAGCCGACCAGCTGCATGAATCACCAGGTCCCTTGTCTTCGGCTGTATTGGAGCTAGAATCTGGAGATGTCTAGCATCTCTTAGCTGAGCATCCAGCTGTTTGATGGCAAGACTAAGCTTGTCCTCAGCCTCCGAGATTCTCAACTGCATCAGCTCCCTTCGGGCGGTGATCATTTGCTGAACAAATTGATTATCGATTTTTCCACTTTGAATGGTCACGTCGCCGGTTGCCGTTGCGATGGATTTCGTTGAGTGTGATGATTCTAATCCGCGTATGCCACGACTCCTTTGCCCTTCATACAGACCACCCACCAGCCCTCTCGGCCTAACACCTAATGTCTCAAATGCAGCAGAATAGTTTAACTTTCCCAGCCAGTCATTCAAGTCGGTCTCGGTGTCGGCAAGAAAGGTTTCCTCTGCGCCATTTTTTGAAAAAACCACAAAGGCATGCTTGTGCTTTTTGTAAGTGGTGTCAACAAGGGCAACCGCGCCATCCGTGGGTATAACATGGTCGGCTTTGAACCCCTGAAGAGGAGGTTTGAAGGCAACTGGACTGGTGAAGCCATGCCTTTGGTACTGTTCATGCTGATGCATCAGATTTTTGGCCCATCCATGATTCTTAAAGAACGAAAGTCCGGATATAGTAAGAATGGCGCCCCATTCCTGCCACGGGGATCGTGCGGCTTTGCGTTTCGTATCCTTCCTCCAGAGTATTCCGACTTTTGTCACAGGCATTTCGACAATACCGACTTGTGTCTCTTCGGGATTCTCTTGCGCGGCCGCAGACATGAAAGCCTCAGGCCTAGATCGCGACGACACGATCTGGATAACACCATATTTCGAAAATGAGTTGTACAAGGTTCTTGTATCGAGAGACGGCGCAGTACCAAGATAGCTATATGGGTCATCCAGATTCATCACATCTTTGATTGTAGGGCGGAGAACATCTAGCTTTCCCTCGAATATTAACGTGTATGGATCAATGGGCTCCCTAGTTGCCTTTCTCGCTGGATCGTTCATTGGAGCTTTGAATACTGAAGTCTTTTTGCTCCGCCGCGATGCCGTCCCTTTAATGTCAATGTCATCCTCGAAGTGAATGAAAGGCGTATAGGCAATATTGTCGTATATACAGCCAAGAACGTCAGCAGAAACGCCTTCACAAGATGAATTTTTAATGTAATCTGGCCTTTGCATTTTACGCTTATTGTTCTTGTTGAAAACATCCGTATGGAGGATGACGATCGAGAACGAGATGAAGTATGCCTTGTCTAAATCAAGGTTAGGAACAACGGTTGCTACGGTGTTTGAAAATAACATGCCTGGGTTAATATAAATGCCTGGGTTACATTCATGATAGCGATCCGCGAAACCTTGCAGAACTCTGTCGATTTGTTGGGTTTCTTTTGGCAGTTCCACTTCCATCAGTAGTTTTCGTATGGCCATGTCGATTGGATCCCCAAAGAAAGCAAATTTCCGCATATAGCTCCGGAGTACAGCGAGAGAGAACTGGTCGCCAGTCTTCGACACCACGCTAGCAATTATACTACGGTCCATGACCTCTTCCAGTCTTTCCAGATATCGGCCGGGTGCCTCCCCTTCCTCTCTTTTGGGTATTACTAACGCTTCCCGACTGATGTTCAAAGAGTTACTGTGCGATGATATCCTAGGGGTGCTAGAGAAGCCGTGAGCAGGAGATCCATGGCGAGGAGAGTGTGGTTCAGAATTTTGCCGAAACCGGTTTCCCAGGCCAAATAGGTTGCTCAAACTGCTCCTTCCAGTAGTTGAAGTGGAATTTCTACCACTTGATGCAAATGGAGGAGTTGGGGGAGGAGCATCGTCAGAGCGTCCTCCTAAGGATCCTATTGTTGACGATCGCCCTCGACGGCCTAGACGCAAGGGAGGGCCTGCGTTGGGCGATGACCGAGAGGACCGCACGGATTTTGTTGAGTCGTTTCTTAGCAGAGCGCTACATGGAGCGGCGAAATTCATGGACGCTGCTGCAAGAGCAACATGCGATGGAGAAGGCAGCGGGGGTGGCGTCTCATTCTCTTGACTGGCGTTGGGATTGGCTCGGTAAACAGTAGTTAAGGGAGGACTGTATTCGCCGGGAGAGTGGGTTGGTGAACTAGAGCTGATGGCGCTTGTAGATGCACGGGGAGTCGCAGGAGCTGTGTCCGGAAATTTGGGAGGAGATATTTTCATAGGAAGCGGGAATAAAGATGCTCGCTGCTTATTCCGTCGTGGGAATCTAAAGCGCGCATTAGCATTTGAGGCTATCTGTGGTTTTGGCGCATTCGCAAAGGTGACATGATCCCCAGAGCTTCCATCAGACCGGGAGGAATCTGACATCCGCGGAACCGGAAGGGACAGCGTAGACTGCGCTTCATGACTCGATTCAGGAAGTGCGCCTGGAAGCTGGGTCGTCGATAGCCTTCCGGGTTCATCAATCACGGGATATGGCCCCCTCAAGTATCCAAATGCACCGCGCTTATGATCCGAACTAATCTTTTTATCCATTGACTTTCGAAGATGGGGGCGGTTGGCCGACTCGGGGTCTAATGACAAACGTCGACGGGCGAACTGCTGAAGTATCCCCTTTTTCTTCGAAGACTGTTGCAGCTGTAGGTTGTCTAACGTCGGGGCAGTGGTGATGATGGCGGGAGCTGCATAGTGAAGTCGTTAGTGCATACTCTCACCACGCAGGCTGTCCACTTTGGTACTTACCTGTGGGTATAGCAGGGACAGGGGGCGCCGATCTAGCCGCGTGTTCCTTTGCTTTCGCTGACAGCTGCGAGTCTGAAGCATGTCTGAATCTCATGATGCTAAACCGACGAGTGTTCGGTGTATGCTCCTGTATTGGCGGCGACGGAGGTGGGCCCTGGATGTCTGCGGACCACGACGCCCTTCCAAGCTCGGCTGGATTTGAGGGTTCACCATTGTGAGAAGCTGTAGCACGGTCCGGTGCGAGGAATTCGGCCGATGCATTGGCACTCAAGGTCCTGCCGCCGCGTTTGGAGAAGCCGCCGGGATCGAGAGTGCTATGCCGGTGGAGGTCCTTTTCGCTGCGGTTGGCTCGGAGGCCTCTCAAAGGCATTGCTGTCTCTTGCACTGGCCTCTCATTTAAGCAAGCATCGGTGGTACAGAGCGAACATGGCACGATGGGGTCGGCGGGCGTGGGGAGATCTGTTGTCAAGGATGAGTCGGGGAATGCCTTGTAAGGCTGACCTGAAGCGCGAGATTGGGGTGGTCTAGGAGGGCTGCAGAAACGAGTGACAAAAGACGCAGCAGGCGATGAGGCGGCGGAGAGGTTGCAGGAGCGGGTTATTGGACGGCCTTTCGGACGCGCGCTGAGAGCTTGGAGATGAGTGTTAGTCGCATTTGGGCGTCCAAGTAGACTAGGGGACTGCAGGACTGTCCTCTCGTTGGTGGTGTGTGGTGGTGGTCTGGGCGCGCTCTCGGAACACTGCCCAGGCGTACATTGCTTGCATACATTAGGTAGTCCCAGGCATCATTTTCGCCGTTATATACCCAACAACACCATCCCATTGCCAGCGCGACATCCCGCATCTCCAGCGCCTGCTGGCGTGAGCCCGCCTACAACCCTTATATCATACACCATTCGATTCCCCGACATGTGCCGACTTACCTTCCCACTCATTAGCCTTCTCCTCGTCGCTCCATTGATAACAGCCGCCCCGCCAGCAACACAATGTGGGCATCCCTTCCACACCCCGTGTCATGAACACAACCTTCGACCATGGCGGAGGTTATCAGATGCTATTATTCGCAGGATATGGGGGCTTCCAGAAAGGCAGAAGTCTTTGGAGGCTCCATCTGGAGAAGCACCAATTGCTGGTGGAGTGCCGTCTGGGAAGCTGCTCGCAAGATACGGGGAGGATATTGTTATGAGATTCAACATCAGCTCTGCTGACGAAGCCTCTGCTCTAGCTGAAGCATCTGATATACTTTTCTTAGACGTCTGGGAGTTCAATGAGAACTGGGTCGACATTCGAATCGCGAAGGATGTGGTGAGTAAATACACACGAGACCATGTCAAATGGCTGTCACTCTAAATGCGCTTGACAACGACTGACACACCTCGCACAGGTCCCATCTCTATTAGGACTCCTCCCGCCTTCCCTCCAAACATCTCACGTCGCCCTTATGCAAGACCTCGACCTCGCCCAAGCCATTTTTGACTCGTACCCTTCTCCCTCTTCCACTCAAACCCATGACGACCGCTCCTTCACACCAACTCTCCGCACCTCATCCTCAACCGAAAACCTCTTTTTCCAAGACTATCAACCACTCTCCGTCGTAATTCCCTGGATGAACCTGCTTGCATCCATGTTTCCGACCCACGTCCGCCGTATAAATGTGGGTATCAGCTTCGAAGGGCGTGACATACCAGCCCTTCGTGTCGGTGTACATCCTACAAACGGTGAACAGCCCTCGGACCCTCGAAAAACAGTCCTTGTAACGGCCGGCTCGCACGCGCGCGAGTGGATCAGCACCAGCACCGTCAACTATCTCGCCTGGAGTCTCATCACTTCGTATGGAAAATACAGCACCGCGACGCATCTGCTAGAATCTTTTGATTTTGTGTTTGTACCAACTCTCAACCCGGATGGATATGTATATTCTTGGGAAACAGACCGTCTGTGGCGCAAGAACCGGCAGCCCACCAGCCTCCGCTTCTGTCGCGGCGTGGATCTGGACCGCACATACCCATTCCAGTGGGATGGCGAATCCACCCGCGGCAATCCGTGCAGTGAGTCTTTTGCCGGAGACTCGCCTTTTGCCGGGGTCGAAGCCCGCAGGTTTGCCGAATGGGCAAAGAATGAGACTGAAAACAACAACGTCAACTTCGTCGGGTTTCTAGACCTACATTCGTATTCGCAGCAAGTGCTGTATCCGTACTCGTTCTCCTGTTTCACGCAACCACCCACATTGGAGGATCTTGAGGAGCTAGCACTCGGACTCGCGAAGGCGATCAGAATATCTCGCAAGGGACGGTCGTACAAAGCTACCTCGGCGTGTGAGGGCAACGTTATCATCTCTAAAAACACACCGGATGGTAAAAAGGAGAAGATTCTTCTCCCACGCATTGAAACAGGTGGCGGCAGTGCGCTGGATTGGTTTTACCATGAGCTGAGGGTGAAACACGCCTATCAAATTAAACTCAGAGATACTGGAAGCTACGGATTCCTACTTCCAAAAGAAAATATTGTCCCCACGGGCCAGGAAATGCTAGACGCGGTGCTGTATCTTGGAAGGTATATGCTTGGGACTGTAGGATTGGAAGACGAAGAAACCGAGAACTCAAAGCCCCTAGAAGGGCAAAAGCCGACCGAGCAGATTCCCAATGAGGATGATGATGCGGAGGGGTACGAAGAAGTAACTAGGGTGGAAGAAGATGCAGCAGATGAATACGACACCCCATGGGAGCTGCGGAGGCGAATAAAGCGTTAATTTGAGATAACTTGTATGATAAGCTGGTTTTACTTTGTTTCGTCATTCTAGGGAATATTGTTTTCAGAATTTGACTGAATATGTTCATCTACATTGGTGGACATACCTAGTAGCTAATGGCGAAGCATTCCATCTAAGCAATCGGGACTCGGAGTAAAACTCAAAATGTTCTCTTCTGTCATCTAGACTGACTCAGAAACACTGCGCGGGAAGAAGCGCTCGACTCACTTAAACGAGTCACTTCCCTTTTCGGGTCGTCAAAACTGCCACATGACAATTAGATAAACCTCCAATTCTCCCCTCACGCCATCCTCAACACCACCAACGAATTTCTAAGCTCCCCGCCATTCCCAACCTCCGCGGTATCTGCTTCGCTCGCACCCAAACCAACCCACAAATGGACGACGCCCTCGCCGAGCTCAACCGCCTTGCCGCCAACGCGCCCCTCCTCCCCCCTCTCTTCCCCGCCGAAATCGCTCGCCGAAATCGCCCGCTGGCAACGCCTCTTCCACCACGGCGCCCACGAAGCCGCCTTGCTGATCCAGCAACACCGTGCCGACATCACCACGCGGCCCTCCTCCGCGCACCGGGCGCTCGGAGATGCCGTGGGTCGTGAGGGGGGTGGGAGAGCCGGGGGAGGTGGAGTTTGCTGTGCGGATGATCGGGCAAGGGTGGCTGTTGAGAGGTGGTTGGAGCAGGCGCAGGTGATGGAACGAGCTGGGGGCGGGGTGGGGAGTGATGGGGAGAAGGTTGAGGAGGAAAAGTGAGATGAGGTTCAATAGAGGGTGAGTTCATTGCTGGGAGAGGGTTGCTAGGCAAGGCTGAAAGGAATTTAGTAGGTCAAGAATTGTTGAATCGATGAAATTGCATAGCCCCTGATTTCGGAGTATCTATTGAAAAGTATGGAAAGCAAATAAGAAATGAATTACCAGCAGTTGCTCTAGGCCAATGAACAACCGAAGCGGTTATGAGTATCTTTCGCTCTGTCAAGTCACCTCTCGAATAACTATTGTAGCTGAGGTAGAGTCCATTTGGGTTGAATAATCCGAAGAGTGAAATTCTTTCATTCGTTAAGATAACGGTAGTATTTAGACTGCGTTGCTGTAGAGCAATAGTCCACTGGCACGCAATGGATTCGCGTAAGCTCCATTCTTAAATTTCCAATAATGCAATGAAGGAATTAAAACACTAGTCCCATGGAGGAGAGTCGAAAAGGGAATTTCTCTTCAAAAATATAACTTGACTTAGTCTAAACTCTTCAGGGGTATCAAAACTCGCTAAAACAAATATGCTATCAAGCAATGCTATATGGTCCCCGTAAGGACACTAGGATTTATGAAAGCCTCTGAATTGGGAAAGCGAAAACCCACGAGCGTAAATCCGTCTGTCTTACAGAGCAGGCTTAGGCTTGCGATCCCGCTGATCGTTCCACATTCGATCCACGACCTGGAAAACGGTAGTGACTGATTTCATGGTTTCAGCATCAATACCACGCTCACCAAATCGTTGTTGAATCTTGTCAGGGTGCCATTTGACACGCTCAGCTTTCAGGAGAGTGCCGGAGTCGTTTTCGCCAGCAGGCGCATTGCGAAGGAAGTTTTCGATTTCCTCTTTCGATACATCTCTCCGTTTTCCAGATAGCACAGGCCATGGGATTGCATCCCGAATTGGAACCTCAGCGTTTGAGTTATGATCAACATTATTCTTGAGCTCATCCCAGCGCTTGTTGTAGCTTGCCCAAGCCTCCTTCCATTGCTTTGCTGCCTTCCTGGCTTCGCCCCTCTGAAGACTCTCCTGCACGCGTTTTTGGAACTCGTCTCTCTCGGCCTCCATGTGTCTTGTCCGATCCCTCCAGGCGTTTCGTCGCTGCCTCTCTTGCTCCCTGCACTTACGCTCTTCTATTATGTGCTCGTGAGACTTTTCATACATCCTTGCCCGGACATAAGCGGCATATTCCTCATCTGACATGCGTTCCAGCTCGCCTTCAGGTCCGGTTTTAGTATTTGGGTACGTGTGAATGGGCTGGCCATACACGCCTTCCCAGTATGCGGCCCCCTCATCATCAGCAAGCGCGTCGAACAGCGATTCTCGAAATGCTTGATCAGGGTCCATATACTGTTCCGATCTCGAGTTTGGTAGGTAGGTATCATCGTAGGGGCTTGGATCATCTTTAGGTCCAGATTGATGCTCTCTGCGCCGCCTGCTGCAGTGATGGTGTCGGCGATGCCGGTGAAAGCGGGGATCATCTTTTTCAGAGTGACGCCGCCGTTTCTCGCGGGAAGAGTGGAGGTCGCCATCCCCTTCCTCAGCCCGTGGACGTTTTGACTTGAAGCGGAACCTCATGCGCTTTGAGCTGCTGTACTGGTCGCTGGTTGGGCCATCCCCAGTGGCCTCCATGGCTTCGACCGTAACTGTTCCACCGTCGGTTCATCAAGAAACTGGCGAGCGGGTTGGTTGGTTGTGGCGGGGTCAGCGGGAGAGTGAAGGTCGTCAGATTAAGTTGCGGGTTCGATTTAACGAAAGCCACACGTGACTCAACTTGCCTTCCAGACCGTGAAGCTCATCGCCCAGCCATTTGCACACCACCAGGACTATGTCGACACTCAAATTCGGGTTGAACATCCAAAGAAAGGCGCAAAATGCTCCAAACCATCCGGCTCCTGCGAAAAGGAAACTCATCTTTAACGACGAGGAGCCCGAACCGGAAAACAAGCCCAAGGATACAGAAGAAGCAGAGGAGATCGGCATCTTCGACTTCGACAGCAACGTAAAATCTTCGGAATCCCCCAAACTTACAAAATCGACAAAAACAAAGGGGAGCTCCACAGTTCCGCCGAATCTCAAAAAGGACGCGAAGAAAAAAGACCCGAGTTTAGAATATGGAAATCTCTCCAGCCTTCAGACATGCCGCAAACATGCCGAGGAAGCTCTTGCGGTAGACTCTTCAATCTACGACTACGATGCGGCATATGATGCTCTACATGCTAAGTCTGCTGCTAAGCTTGCTGCGGAACGCGAAGAAGCCCAGCAACGGAAGCCGAAATACATGAACAACCTCTTCGAATCTGCGGAGATCAGGAAACGCGATCAGTTGCGGGCGAAAGACAAGGTGCTTCAAAGGGAGAGGGAGGCTGAAGGCGACGAGTTTGCTGACAAGGAGAAATTCGTCACGGGTGCCTACAAACAACAGCAGGAAGAGGTGCGGCGGCTGGAGGAGGAAGAAAAGAAACGGCAGGAGGAGGAAGATCGCAAGAAACGCGGTCGTGGAATGCAGGGGTTCTATCGCAAGATTATGGACATGGACGAGAAGAAACACCGAGAAGCGATGGAAGCAGCTGCGGAAGCTAGGAAGCCCGGCGAGCAGCCGGTAGAGGGGGCACCAAAAGAGAAATCCGAGGTCGAACTTGCACAGGAGCTCAACGCCAAAGGAGGAAACATCATCATCAACGAGGAAGGCCAAGTAGCGGACAAGCGTCAATTGCTATCTGCTGGTCTTAATGTTGTTGCTAAACCTAAACCCGTCGCTGTGGCTGCCACCACATCCACTCGTCCAAGTGGCCCCCAGAATGCATATAGGGGCCGTGATGCAACGCAAAAAGCAGTGCGGGAGCGTCAATCACGAATGATGGAGGAACAACTAGAACAAGCCGCCAAACGCGCTGTAGACGAAGAGGCTGAAGAGCGGGGAAAGCTTGAGCATGCTTCTAAGAGTCGCAAGACAGAAGGAGATATCAGCAGTGCAAAAGAGAGGTATTTGCAGCGTAAAAGAGAAGCTGCTGCGGCTGCGGCTGCGAAAGGACCATAAAGTCACCATGATTTAGTACTGGAAGAGATTCTATGTAACCAATATCAAAAGATTCTGCTCGCAAAGTGAGTTTACTCAATTCCTGCTATAGACGCACATTGTTTTCTCTCAGACCACCTTCTCCTAAATCAGAAAAAGAAGCTGACTATTTTGACCCATCAAGGAGCGCATTCCACTCTAGAAGTCACATTCTGTTCCATCAAAGAAAAACGAAAGTTGCGAAGCTAATTTCCTGAAGATTTCAACGAGCGTATTCAATGACAGCCTCATAAAATGTTCACAGGCCTCACGGTCGCGCTAAGGTTCCATCTCAAGGCTTCCCCTCAAATTGAGCCAAACCTTTGATCTCCTCCAACCAGGGAGTTCGATGCTTCACAAAAATCTCTGAATCAGGCTTGGTCTGTTCGAACCCCTCATCCAAAGTGCCAGCCTCTAGGATCAGGAAAGGTTTGAAGGCCTCCGCATCCGTCTCCTTTCCAATAAGCGTGGCGCACTCGCCACAAAAGGACGTGGTGAACTTGTCTCCGGTTTCTTGGATGAAGTCGTAGTGCTTCGGGGAGCCTTTAATTTCAATATTGTCACGAGGAATGAGTATATTGGTAGTGAAGGCGCTGCCAGTCAGTTTGCGGCACTGGAGGCAGTGGCAGAGCACCTGTTGAAGAGAGCCGTCAGCCAGTAGAAGGATGGGATCTAGCCATGGGTACTGTACAGTTTTGGCGGGCTCGCCGGAGAACTCATATGTGAGCTTCCCACACAAGCAACTTCCTTTTGGCATTTTCGCGATTGGATTGAAAGGCAAGGTAAGGTGAAGTGAGGTGATGGTTTTCAGCTGCTTTCACAACTCGATGATTTGAAAGTGTTTTGGAGCTCTCGACGACGCATCCACGGTCCAGATTTATATCCGTGTGTCTGGCCCCAAAATCTTCTTCAATGGTTCAGCTGAGGTTCCGCTCCTCGTTTTCTTTAGCAAGGCTGGGACATAAGGCGCCAGCCAAGATCAGCCACGAAAACACTCAATCACCAATCCAAATTAGGCTTTTGAAGAATTGGTTGTTGTGCCCTCGCAATTGCTACAGATATCATCACCGGCACCCCAAAATTCGTCGGACGTGCCGTCAGCTTGTGGCATTGCCGCTGGCCTCTGTTGGCTTTTCTTCCCCCTGTCTCGGATAGTTTGTTCCCTCCACCTTCCGTTCATGAACCTGTATGGTTGCCGTTATCCTTGTGATATTGGAAATCCATCTATGGCGTTGGGTGCCTGTAGGCTCCATAAACCCCGTGGGGTAGCTAGGCTCTTTGAGAGCTTATGTTAATGCCGTACCGACACTTCGGAACCCCGCGCATCCTTCGCATATCCTGCGGCTGGGTACCCTATTCAGCAGGGTACACCGGTAGGAACAGGGACAGCACTTGAAACTTTAGAAGTTTTGAGGGATTGAGATACGCGAGAAATGCGAGAAATGCTCCAATATATAGCCATGCATGTAGGTCAATGTACCACGCCATTGATTTTACTACTTTCTACTGTTCCTCTTAAACACCTCTAAAGTAATCGATAAAGAATAACATGGCCTCTGCCCGTTTTTGGTGCTGCCGTATCAGTCAGAATACCCAATTTTTCTCCGTAGCGCCAGCAAAGTTAGATTTGCAATAGGCTTGGGTATTCTGCGAGTAGCGATGTTTATACATGAATGTACCTCGAAGGTAGTCTAAATGTAATGAACCCTGGCCACACACGTTTCATGCAGTACCCCTACCCAGGTCGCTCGGACACTGGATTGGTTCATCAAGCACATTCATTTCCGAGACACTCGGGGGGAGGCGCAGCAGCTCAGTGAAGTATGATAACTCACTCACCTTCGCCCACTATGCCATAGAGGTTGAGTTCATGTTGCATGAAAAAGGCTCCCCTCTTCTTCCAGGAAGCTCAGTCTACTGTTCGGAGTTTCGTAATGCGGACATCCTTCAAGGGGTTAGGGAGAAGCCGATCCTGATTGTTTCCCTGTTAACGGATGGATGAAAAGAGGGATGAGAGCTGAGAGGCGTTTTGCATAGCCATGAAGCAAGGCGAGCCTGGGGCCAATCACCCCACCAGAGCTCTTCAAGGCAACTGGGCAGAAAATACGGGGCAGTCATATGAGCTGTGGGCTATTTTTGGTTCCTTCCATTGCTCGCAGATCAGAAGCAGACTCAAGAAACTTTATGATTCTGTTGTAGCTGTATATACGCCAAGATGTAGCCAGTCGCAGCGGGCATACTGGAGCTTCACCAAAGACGTAGGTAGCCAAGCCCAAATCAAGCCAAGCCATGGGCCTTGCACGAATCTCTCCGGGGCATCTTCGTTGCACGTGCGGATGGTCGGAAGGGATCGGGAGCACGAGTCCCGCAGAACTTTAGCCGAACTTAGTTAGATTAGCTTGTGGGGCAGGCTCGCTAGAAAAACGCTTATATCTGCTCCCTATATTTTAAATTCTTTACCGCAGCGTCGCTTTAGTAACAACTAAATATTTAAAAATTAATTTTTATCCTTTCCTAAGAGCTACGTCCTAACTATAACAGTTATAATATATGTATTTAATATATTATTATTTATTCTTTGCTTAACGTCCGATTCGGATCCCTAGCGGGCCCACGCGGACTACACCTTATATCCCTTCGACCGTCGAGTTGTGTCCAACGTTATCGATAAGATTTTAGCCAATGAGGAACCCTAGATTGACGAACCTTTGGTGTTGTATGCACGGGCCCATTGTCTTATCGATAAGGCAGGACGCCGACGGTCGAAGGGATACATGTGGGGAGAAAACTCTATGAGAAAACCCCGTATTCTATCTCTCCACCTTTAGGCCTCGCCTGCGTGACGCCTGTGAGTCGCCTGTGGGCCTCTGTATCCTTACTTTCGACCTCCCTGGTAACCACCGCTGCCGTAGTGAGCCTACGGACGCGCTAGTGTCCTGAACTTTGCTCTATGTATTTAATATAATAGGTTCTTTTAAGTAATTATATTTTTACAAATATATACTATAGCCCTATATTTAGAATATTAAAGAGCAAGACGTATTATTATAAAATATATATTCGATTTTAAAAACGTATCTTTATAAATTTTAAACTAAAACTAAATACCTATATTGTTACGGTACTGGCAGATTGCCGTTACGTGCGGCAAATTACGGTCACGTGACCGAAGGGTTGTATATAGCTTCAAGCGGCGCTTCCGTCCCTCACCTTTCCTTTCTCTAGCTTTGGATCCTCGTTTATAGACAATCCAATCATACAGGCTTGCATGCGTCCTTCTTGCTGTGCTCGTGCCTCGATTGACTGAGTCGCTAACATATATCCAACCTCTTATAGAATAGAGCTACAATATGGCTATAATATAGAGGTAATAGAGAAGATAAAGGGCTTTTAGCTTTTAGTATTTTACGGATAAGTAGACTTAAAGAAGTATATATCACCACTAAAGTTAGGACTATAAGCTCTTAGACCCTTCGGCAGTATGCCCGTGCACGATACACGGAGGGTCTGATTTATAAGATAACGCAGAACACCGATATAAAGAATATTACCGACATGCCGATCCAACGTCATTTTCACAAGCAACGAACGTCAATACATAACCAAAAGAAGAAAAAACAAAATCAGTGTCGGCGGTACCCCGAGGAAGTGCTATTGCAACAGCTAGACACTAGCATTAAAGACTCTTGTAGTAATTTTCTATACTCGTCCATGTACCAGGTGCAGTAGATATAAAGCAAATATAAACATGAACCCGGAAAACAATTCCTGACTTCCTTGTTCCGTGTTTGAAGCCGAACGCGTGAACCGAACGAGCTCCACGCTTCCGCTCGTCCTGCGCGAAAGGCAACTTTAACGTTTAGTGTCTGGGGTAACGTGAGCCTCTTCCCTTATGGGCGGCTATCCTGGCCTGAAAAAGGGGGGGAGGGCAGGGTACGATGCATCCGCGGGTACTGGCAACAAATGATACACCTGCGCGAACCTGAGGTCGGATGACTGCAAGCTTTTCTGATCTTCTCTGCTGCCTTTCTTTCACGCGTTTGTTCCTTTTTGCCGCTCTTTCCACCACATCACTCCTCCTTCCCATTGTTGCTATAAGCCTTTTAGCAACCCACCGAGCGCGTCTTTATACATACCTAGAGCAGCGCGTGTGAAGAAAGAAGGGAGGACGAGTTGGGTTCCGAAATAGAAACCCTGGGCGTTTTCTCCAACCTCAACTTCAAGTCTACCAATTTCCCAAATCTACTGCATCCACCTTCATTCTCAGTCTGCCTCTGAAAGGACGCGTACACCTCATACCTCATACCTCATAATGTCTGCAAAACCAATGCAAGGCCCCGGCGGGAAACAGCCCGCGTCGGCGGCCACGAACCTCATCGGTAAGCTCGGCCACGAAGAATTGGCAGGTTCTGTGGTGTGGAGACTCGTATGCTGACTCTGGGCGACATAGCTGGCGGAGGAGCTGGCATGATGGAGGCGCTCGTGTGCCATCCGCTTGGTACGTCCTCCCTCACTCAAGCCCGAAAAGCAGCTAGGACACAGCTAAGCCCGCCAAAAAGACACGATCAAGGTGCGCATGCAGCTCTCGCGGCGAGCGCGAGCACCAGGCGTATGTCCCATATACCCCCATCGCCCATCCCTCTTCCCCCCACCAGCCGGCCGAAATTGACAAACAAAACCCACACAGGCACCCCATCGCGGCTTCATCAGGACCGGCGCCGAAATCGTCAAGCGCGAGACGCCGCTCGGGCTGTACAAAGGGCTCGGTGCGGTGCTCACGGGCATCGTGCCCAAGATGGCTATCCGCTTCACGAGCTACGAGTGGTACAAGCAGCTGCTGGCGAACAATGACGGGACGGTGAGCGGGCAGAGCACGTTTCTGGGTGAGTGGAGAGAATCGCTGTGTCCCAGCAAATCCCCGTGACGCTCCTGCATCTTGGACCCCACGGTCACGGCCACCCGGAGCTATAAAGCGCCTTGCAGAATCCAAAACCCCTAGATAATTTTTTTTTCTCCGTACGAGAATAATTTAATATCCAATTGATCCAGAAACTAACCGCACCCCCCAGCCGGTCTCGCGGCCGGCATAACCGAAGCTGTCGCCGTCGTGACACCAATGGAAGTCGTCAAGATCCGGCTGCAAGCCCAGCACCACTCGATGGCGGACCCGCTCGACATCCCCAAGTACCGCAACGCGGCGCACGCGCTGTACACGGTCGTGAAAGAGGAGGGCGTCGGCGCGCTGTACCGCGGCGTCTCGCTGACTGCGCTGCGCCAGGGCAGCAACCAGGCCGTCAACTTCACCGCGTACTCGCAGTCACGCGCTTGGCTGCAGGCGTACCAGGGCAAGACGGACCTGCCAGGGTATCAGACCATGTTTATCGGGCTGGTTAGCGGCGCGATGGGACCGCTGAGCAACGCGCCGATTGACACGATTAAGACGAGACTGCAGAAGACGCCCGCGGAGCCGGGGCAGAGCGCTGTGCAGAGAATTGTGAATATCTCCAAGTAGGTCCCTTTTTTTGGGATCCCCGTTCACTTGCAGCCCAGAAGGTGGAATTCAGCGGGCACGAGACGATGGGAGGTGTGCGGTGCTGATTTGTTTGGCAGGGATATGTGGAAACATGAGGGTAGCAGGAGTTTCTACAAGGGAATCACGCCGCGTATTATGCGTGTCGCGCCGGGCCAGGCAGTTACGTTTACCGTGTATGAGTATCTGAAGGGGGTGCTGGAGAAGGGGAGAGATATGCTACCGGGCGGGAAGTACGAAGAGTGACGATACTACTCCATACACCGGGCAAACTATGCGGAAGGGGCTAAATGGATAACACAGTAAGTAAGGGAAAATAGAGGAAAGGAGGCTGCAAATACTTGGCTTGTGAAAATGGGCGGATTGGGCTGAGAAGAGTTGGTAAAAAGCGAGATATTCTTCTTGTTGGACACGCTTGAGAAGTCGGCTTAATTGCATTGGGCGCATAGAGAAAATGGGTTGCATAAGCGCTTCTTCATCGCGTAGATAATCTATCGAAGTGCATATCGCTTTTTAAGCCCCCTATGCTCATGGCTCTCCCGCCCGTTTATGAATAAAGTCGCAGGTTGAGCCAGCAGCCCTTCCAAGACATCCATCTCTATCATCCAGCAGGAGTATACTCAAGCGTGGAGTGTGTTCTGCCTGGACACCCGAAACGCTATTATAGGCTCAACGCTTTCCAGGCCGCTTTGGTCTCGCAAATCCTGTCTTCGTCTCGGTTTGTTGCTTAAATTCGTCTGCGATTGTTTGTGCGGTGACTTCATCTGGATTCGTAGCCTCAATCTGGTACAGAAACCAGTTAGCAAGCTCTACGCGGAATTCCTAAATATCACTACAAGGAAACACTCACTCTCTTCGCAATAGTGATCCCAGCTTCACCCTGTGCGAGTTGGATGACTATGCTACGTGACGCTGCGTACAGCATCCGCTCCTTGATTTTGGATGTGCTCGGGCAAGTCGATATGAAGATTATCGGAGCGTCCGAAGTGGTGTGTTTATAGAACGAGAATCGAGGTTCGGTGGACGATATCGAGGTCGAGAGGGTAGCAGGAGTCGCCGACGACACGGAAGCCAGCTGGAGCGTTTCGTTGGCGACATCGACTTTCTGCATTGAAGTCAGCACCAAACCCAGCATACCCTCGGCAGCGCAACACCACGGCCGTTAGGGTGAGCGGAAAAGAACGGCATACCAACTGCACCAGGTTCTCCTCCCCTGCCGCACTCAACCCCGCAATCGCCTCCCTGACCCCCTCCTCCGCCTGCATAGCGATGCGGCCGCCCCCGCCCCCGCCCACCAGCCCCTTCCCCGCTGTGCCCCTGCTCTCCAGCGCCTCCGCCTCCCTGATATCCTCGAGATCCCGCTCCTCCTGCGTGAGCGGGTTCGCCGCCTCGCTGTGCGCCTCGTGCCGCCGCCACCCGGCCTCCGTCAGCTCCTCGGCTTCGGTCACGAACAGCGTCTCGCCGAAGTTCTCGGGCCCCAGCTCGCGCGTCAGCGTCAGCCGCGTCGACGCGAACAGCATCTTCTGCCGCACCGGCGCCGCATTCGGCACGTACGTTATCGCGGCCAGCGTGCCCGTCGACGGGCCGCTCACCGCCGCGGGGCTGTCCGCGCGCCGCAGGATGATGTAGAGTGCGGCGTTTGGGGTCAGGTGGGGCTGGAGGGCGGGGAGGTCACCGAGGAAGGTGGAGGTGTTGGAGGGGATGGTGGCGCCGGGGATGATGGTTTCGTTGGAGATGCTAGCGAGGATGCCGCGTTGGGAGGGTGTGCTGAGGAGGGTTTGGAAGGCGCTGTGGAGCTCCGCCGTGGCTATGGTGGGCGTTAGCTAGTATTTAAAATGGTATGGAAATTAATTTGGAGCATAGCTGTACCGGATATGCCAGACTGCATGGTGGTGCTTGTTCAGTTGTTATTGAGGGGTCGATGGTGGGGCAGGGCTGAGACAACACCAGATGTCCGAATGGATGCCCTCGATGCTCCGGGGCTACGGTATGAATTTGAAGTTGCAATAAGAGGAGGACCGGGTCTTTAGGACAGGGACCAGGCACTGCTGCGCGACTCTCTGGTGATGGTAGAGGATTTGTGGTTGTGTTTCGAGGTTGCCGACAAAGCTTGGCCGCAACAACGCAATCTCCACCGATCAACGGGTGTACTCTCCGCTCACTGGTCAATATGGAAGACGGTTTTTCAAACAATGGGAGTCTCTCATCGCGATCTTGCCGCGTCGCTTGAATTTGACGCGCTTAGGAGTCGTATATTGTAACCAAAGTCGTGTATAATAACCAAATCAATAAGCCGCTTCTACGACGATGAGGACGACGGCTTCCTCCCCCTTCTCCTTCTCCTCCACCCCCTACGTAGCCGCGAGCCTCCTGCCGGCTCGAATGACATCGTGGGTCGTAACCGACGATCTGGAAGTGTGATACAAAGTCATCAAATTGTAAGGTGGTGAGAGAAATGGTAGGCGAGCTCTCCCGCGATCACGTTGTCGCAACTTTCTCGCGCCCCCCCCTTCCCCCCTGCCCGTAAGGTTCAAATAACCTCATCGCTGCGGGCACTACAAAATCAACTACTCCTCCTACGGCTGTTGTTGTGGTGTTAGTGTATGTCCACCGGGTGTTTATAAGGGGGCAGGGGTGAGAGCAAGTGCTATAAGGTTGCCAAGTTATGGGGACTCTATCTCCTAAGCAAAATGATTTTAGGCCGTATGTGTCAACTTATAAAATACGTCCTATTTGGCTTCACCAGAAGGACTGGTCTTTTTGGTCCAATTGGGCGTCGACAGTATGTCCCTAAGACCCGCCAAAGGTCTCCAAAGAGGCCTTATGGGAACCTTATGGAAGGAAAACCGCTAGTCCTGGAAAGGAAGGGAAAATACATTTTTGTCCCGTCCTCCATACTGGTTCGGGCAGTCTATGTTCTATTTTTGTTCCATTAACGCCATTTCCAGCCTTGTGATTTTTGTATTGTAATGGGTAGCTTCCCTACCTCCCTGTTTTTGGCTTAACGATTGTCAACGGTGAATGCAGTGTTTGGCTCACTGAATCTAATTACTAAGAACTTTCTTAATACTAAAGCTTTTACTATATTCTATTCCTACACGTTTTAACCGCGGGTGATTATATTAATCATTATAATTATAAGGGTTAACTATGATCATAATTAGTTAGATTATATAATAATCGTAACTTATATAACTAATAGAATGGTAATATGCATCTCTGGAGCAGCGTCCTCCACAGGTGGCACGCATCACCGGAAGAAGACGTAAGAGCGAAGTGACCAGTCTCCCATTCGTCATCATCCCTATCCCGCAGCTGAGGGTCTTACACGGTAATACGAAGAGGGCTTTGGTCGACTTAGGCTTCTGTCTAATCACTTACCGACTAATTACTCAATTGCTAGTATTCAATGGTTCCAAGGCTCTGAACTAAGAAGCTTCGACATACTAAATCAAAAAGTACCTATCTACTATATATTATGTACCACTATTGGCAATTTTTCTAGCGCATTCATCAATTTTAACCCGTACTTCCGGGATGCCACATAGGCCTTTGCTAATTTCTCAACCTCTTCTAGTCTGTCGCTGGATGCTAGGTCAATGGATCCCAGATTTGTTGGAAAACAAGCCCGCAACGATATCACGTGATGAGACTTAGGGAGAACCTCTTGGCAGGAATCTGACTAATCAGAGAACTTCGACCGCCGGTCAAAGTTCCTTAAAATCTCTTTAACCACCTATATAGAAAATAAGCAATATAATAAGATTTAGCCCCATAACCTTAATTTAATAGGTTATAAGCCTAGGTTTGCGCCTAACAAGCTAAATCTAATTACTTTATTATTAACAATAATTGCTATCGCAATATTACTATACAGGCGTTAAAAAGTCGTTAAACGTTTAACTAACTTACAACGCTATAACAAGCGGCTATATAGCTGCTAATAACGGACTCTACGCTGAATGTATAAGAGGATCCTACCAAGGATAAGCCTAATACAGTCCGTTATCAGACAGCGGCACTAGAGGCTTAGGAGGACCTCTTATTCAGTAAACAACCTTACTATCATTACAAATAGAACGATAGAGTTTTGAGAATAAAGCCTTATAATAACCGTATTAGTATTAGATTAAAAGAAGCTTATTAAAACTGCCTATACCGGCTAAGGAATATACTAAGTCAAAACCTATACTACAAACACTCCTTATAAAGGAAACCAATCTAATAACATTATCTTAATAAGGCCTATAGACTGCCTACTATAGACTATCTACCACATAAAGCCCTATTAATATAAGCGACGAATATACCGTCCAAGCCTCCATTCAAAGGCTCGTTAGACGGGAAGACTGGCCGATATTTAGTATTAATATATAAAACCACTTCCAATCTAAAAACATTAAGTAGGTCCTTAATAATCCACCACAGCCTCTTTCTACACTTAAGTCGATTAAGAAGAAATGGGTGGACTTAGGCTTTACTAGCAAACAGCTAAAAATCAAACCAGCTAACCTAGTAAAGGAACGGGAGAAATACAAGGAACAGCTAGCCTACATAGCCAGTTTTATTAATTAAAACATTAGCAATATCTATAAGCCATTTATATCAAATGCCAGAAGGGCACTTAAAAAATAAAAGGCCCTAAAAGAACGCTTTGAGGATCTTAATCTAGTAGCTATTACTAATATTATGGCCACCTTCTTTACTAAACGCGTTTAAGACTTTAAGAATATAGAGGAGTTTGTCTCCTATATTACGTCAAACCTTAATTGCCTTATTAAAATGGACCAACCTATTAACTACGAACTCCTTGCCCAAGCGGCCTTTTTGCACGGAATTAACTCTACTAACTATACTTAGTTTAAAACAACTAAACAAACAAGTTGGATATAGGGAAATACCAACCCGCGAGCCTTAGGCAAGGAACTTATTATCTTTAATAGTAAGCTTAATTAAGAGGCTTCTACTACACTAGTAGTATATTTAAACAACAGAACCTCCACAAAGAGAAAAATTATACTAGTAGGAACGTGCAAACACCCTAACTGCGTAAAATATAATAGAACTACGCACTACAAAAAAGACTACTGGGAGAGAAACCTAGAAAACGCACTAAAGAATATTGGCAATAGAATCCGTGTAAGGAAGAAGTAGAGGATAACTAGACTACCTATTTAGCTTAATAAATACTCTAATTAAGTTAAATCTAAAGCAAATCCATAACGCGAGCTTATAGCAGCGGTAGTACAAGCCCAACTAAGCAGGTACGACTTCATCTACAATACCGCCGCTACCGTTTACTACTGTAAGAATTGTGAACTTCTTTTTAACTACGTCAATAACGACACCTTGTTAGGTATAGTTGGTCCCTATAGAGCTCAATTAATAGGCAAAGGATCCATCTTTATACAAACCGCGCTACCTAATAGAAGCCATAAAAGTATGCTTACTTTATATAATGTTCTTTATATGCTATATTTACCAGCAAACCTACTATCTAGAAGCCAACTTAAGGAAATAGGCATCTTCTTTAACAACAAGACTCACGAACTTAAATGCAATAGTAAGGTAATAGGATACACACCTAAAGTTTAACAACTCTACCTAATTCGGCAGTGTAACTACTTGTTAAAATTAATCCTCTAAACAATTAAAAACAATAAAAGCCTACCTGTTTAGCATCACCGATTTGGCTACCTTAACTATAGTGACCTCAAACGCCACCTAAGTAAACTTGGTATTAAGTTTAACAATATTGGTAATAAATACTATGAGCCCTACGCTCAATCTAAAGCCAGAAAAAGGTACAATAGAACGCCCCAGGAACGAGCTATATAACCATTTTAATTTGCCTACACGGATCTAGTAGAACCTATTACCCCTATTAGCTTTAAAGGCGAAAGATACTACATATTTTTTACCAACAACTATACGAGGTTTACTATAGTCTATACCGTGTTACGGACGCTTTAAGTACGATGTTACGACTACTTGGGGAAGAGTCGCAGGAAGCTAGTTAGTTGATACAGGCACGGTCTAGGATGGATCCGGTGGAACCATATAACGAGGAATGGTAAGCGAGTTACATAATATTATATATAGTATACGGAGTATACGTAGTGTATGTCTACGTATAACACGTATAACGCGTACCTTACGTACAAGAGAGGATTTCTTAGGAGTATGGTTGTGTATTTAAAGGACCTTAGTCCCTACTATAGATAGTTCTCTCCTTGTAGTGAATCTTAGAATACAATTAGAGTTAATCTGTTAGGTAACTACTCCACTAGTTATTATTACGTTGTTAATTTATTCTTACCTATATACCTAGCCTAATAATAGGACCTACTGTAGTTTTTACTACAAGGTTCTGTTATACATTCACTACTAAGGTTATAGTATTAAACAAGATTGAATAATATGCCACCTAAAGCACTAGTCATGACGACGTTAATGACAGCCACAACCTTAGGACTAGGAGACACTAGTATGGTAGATATGGATTCTTAAGTGGTTACGCAAGGTCAGTTATAAGAAATAGTTGATTACTTATAATATAATAATAGGATACTTAAAGAACGCATTAATAGAATTAAAGTAGCGAAAATTAAGCTACCTTTAATTGAATGATTTTTAGGAGAGAAGTTAAAGCTTAAAGGATTTCTTACGCAGATGTACTTTAAGGTAATGCAGGAAGGAGCGAAGTTAGTAATATCGTTAGATTAAATAGCCTATGCAGAATTGTTCCTAATAGGAAGGGCACTTAAGTGGTTTAAACTATACCTTACGGAAATATAGGCTAATGGCATGACAACTACTAACTAGGACGTATGGTATATATTTACTAGTTAAAATGGGTTCGCGGAATAACTAACGCAGATATTTAGAGACCTGGAGGCTATAACTATAGCGGAACGAAAGCTTTAGAACTTAGTACAACGCACTTTAGCAATTAAGTATATAACACAGTTTTAAATACTAGCTATATAGGTTGAGTGGAATAATAGGGCGCTTATAGCATAGTATAAACAGGGACTTAAGGCTAAAGTCTAGGACGCAATTATCCTAATAGAAGATGCGGCTACTCTAAGGGAGTTAATAGACTAGTTAATAAAGATTAATAATAGGATCTATTAAAGGGAACAAGCCAAGAAAGGGCAAGACAGAGTTCTATAGTTATATAAGGCGTAGAGTACGCAACAATAGATATAGAGTTAAAAACTATGGAATAGCGCAGAGCTAATAGACCTAAGCGGTACTAAAGAAACCTAAAGGTGGAAAAAGAAACTATAGAAACCTAGAGGTTAAGGATTAAGTAATTAGAGGACCTAGAAGCAGAGGCTAAACCAGGGATTTTAGTAGCAGAAGATGTTTAGGCAGACTCTATAGCAAGAAAAATGGTTTAAAGATGGGGCTTGTATAAATTATGGAAAACAAGGTCATTTTGCTAGAGACTATAAAGGTGGTTAGAGTAACTATACGGTAAAAGGAACAAGGCTAGCAGACAGCACGTACGTATAAAGGGATAATGGTGCACTGTGAGGAACAAAAGAATGTTTAATTAATAGTTTTGCGTATTGTTATAATAACGCATACTGAATTTATAAGGATGCTAAGTACGGCGTAAGCTATTGGCTATAGGAGCTATTATTATCTAAGTTTAGAGGAACCAATGAACTAGCTTATAGATTGGACATTAAAGACGATAAGTTTAACACAGGCGAAGTATTTACCAATAATAAGGCAATAAAGGCAGCTTACTAGGAGTATACAGACCTAGGAGAAGTTAAAACAGAAGCAGAAACTGAAACTATTATAGAATAGGGTTTAGTAATGGATGTTATAACACTATAGGATATAATTTCCATCGCTTCGCGAGACAATAGGAGTAACATTTAAAAGAAACTAAGTAAGTAGACAACTGCTAGTGCTAGCTTATTACTTGATAAAGGCAAAAGGCCACAGGCTTAAGATTCTTAAGAAGAGATAAGAGAAGCTTAAGATTCTTAAGATAAAATAAGACATACCCAAAGACCTATAACGGACAAAAACTGATGGGAAAGGGTAGTGACTTAGTTTAGTAACAAACAAATAAGTATAGGACTTAAGTTTAAGAACTATAAGTATAGGACTTAAGTTTAAGAACTATAAGTTTAGGGAATAAATAAGAACGTCAGTAATCCTAGGTAAATGTAGTATTTAGCCTAAAGATTGAATAATTAATACTAGGATTAAAAAGCAAAATAACTATAAAGATCCAGCTGTAAGACGCAGAAAATAAGAAACTATAGATAAGTTTAGAATAAGAATCATTATATAGCAAGAGCAAAAGCTAGACAAGAGGTTAGCTATACTAGGTTATATAAGGGACAGAGTACCTATATAAAGAGTTACTAATAGGCTAAGTGCAGGGATACCTAGGGCAAAATAGTTAGATAAACTAAAATAAGAAGAGGATCTAGATATCCTAACTAGGTTTAAAGAAAGACATACTAAAGGATATTATAATGTAGCGATAATAAGGTACTTTCTAATAGATAAACCATACACACTAAACCAGTTGTACGGAAAGTAGTATAGGCAACAACATAATAATAAATAGGAAGACTTTTATATATAGCTAGATAAAAAAGTTGTCTAAAATTAACCTATTACGGAGAAACGCATAAGTTATATTAAGGAAGCATTAATTATAATGTTAAGGAACCTAGAAGAAGGATCTAGGGACTAGAGAAGTAAATAATAAATCTTAGTACCCATAGCAGAAATACTAGTGGTTAGGTTAACTAGGTATAGGTTTAAACTTAAGGATAAAGACGAACTAAGAGTTAACTTAAAACATGCAGCGTATTATATACTATTATAGATAGCTTGTATAGATAACACGTGTAATATATATAGAGCATTAAAAGATAAGAACCGGAAGTACCTAATAAGGATATATTAGGCACTAGAGGAAAAACGGTTTAGGAATACTAAGTATATACATAGATAGCACCTAGTAGAAGTATAAGGTTAAGGAGACTTAATACTTTAACTAGAAAGATTCCTTATGGAAGAATACCTAGATAGATAATAGTGGTGGGAGTGCCTAGAGAACACTTGTCTATAGTATATAGAGAAAAAGAAATGAACTAAGTATTAGCCTAAGGAGGACTAAGTATAGGCAGGATCTAGCAGCCAATAGTTAGGAAAAGGGGAGGCGTATAGAACTAGAGGGAACTAGTATTAGAGCCTTAAACCCTTAAAGGAATTTAAGGATAATACCTAAATTTATAAGCTAAATAGTAAGATCAGCAGTTTAAAGCGTTAGTAGATAGTAGAGTAATTAGAAACCACATATTACTAAAAGTAGTAGAAAGAATGGGGTTACTATACAGATAAAAGAAACACCTATATCTACTTATAACGGTTTTAGGAGATCAGATAGCCTATAGAGGAGGTATTATTAATCTTAAAATAGGACCTATTTAGTTAACTATTAAAGGAAGACCAGTTAGAATGTCTTTTAATATCCTACTATTAGGACAGGATAAGGCAATACTAGGAATGCCTTAGTTATAGAAATATAATCTAAAGATTGATTGGGTTATAGGTTAGGTTAATATTAAGGATACTTAATAGTATAAAGTGCGACAGTAAACCAAGTTGGTATAGTACTAAGTCGGAGCGATATATAAAGAGACTAAGCAAGGCTTAAGTTATATACCAAGGAGATACCATAAGTATGGTAAAAAGTTATAGTTACCAGAAAGTAAAAAGCTGTTAGAGTATATAGTATGGAACTATAAGATAGAGTTAGAAGAGGGAATAAGTCTAAAGTTCTTTCTAATCTATAAGCTTACTAAAACAGAGTTAGTAGCACTTAAAGAGTTTATCTAGGAGAACTTACGCAAGGGATATATTAGACTATTATAGTTATTAATAGGATATCCAGTACTATTCATCCTAAAGAAAAACGGAAAACTTAGGATGTGTATAGACTATAGATAGTTAAACAGCATTACTAGAAAGGATAGGTATTTTTTACCCTTAATTAGCAAGATCTAAGACAGAATAGGCAACGTAAAGATCTTTATAAAGATAGATTTGAGATGGGTATACTATTAGATTAGGATTAAGGAAGGCAACAAATAGAAGGCAGCCTTTAGGTTAAAGGAAAAACTATATAAACTATTAGTTATATAATTTGGGCTTATAAACGCACTAGTAACATTCTAGAAGCGAATTAATAGTATATTAGGAGAACACCTAGATGAGTTTATTATAGTATACCTTAACGATATTATTATCTACTTAGAGAATAAGGAAGAATATAAAGAACACGTTAAATGGGTCTTAAAGAGACTATAGGAAGAACAGATGCTAGTAGCAATTAAGAAATACGAGTTTTTTATAAGGAAAACCAATTTTATAGGATTTATTATTAAACTAGGAAAGATTAGTATGGACCTAAAGAAAGTTAAAGCTATAGTAAATTGGCAAGAACTAGAAAACGTTATACAGTTAAGGTTGTTTCTAGGGTTTTATAACTACTATAGGAGGTTTATAGCATAGTGGTTGAAAAGTATTAAGCTATTTATAAGACTAACAAAGAAAGAGGAACCGTGGGTTTAGGGTAGTAAATAGAAGGAGCTGTTCTAGGAACTTAAAGAGTTGTTTACCTAAGAGCCAGTCCTTAAGATCTATTAACTAAAGTTAGAAATAGTTGTTAAGACAAACGTATTAGACTTTACACTAGGAGTATATTTACTATAGAAGCACCAGGACGCATGGCATCCAGTAGCGTACTATAGTTAGAAAATAATACTACTAGAGTTAAACTATGACATCTATAACAAGGAGTTATTAGGTATAGTTATAGCACTTAAGAAATAGAGAGCATTCTTATAAGGCATAGAGAAATCATTTGTGGTTAAAACGGACTATAAGAACCTTATAGGATTCCTAACAATAAAGGAACTTAACTAAAGATAGGTTAGATGGGCGGAAATGCTTATAGAATACTATTTTGAAATTCAGCATACTAAGAGTACAGATAATACACGAGCAGACGCTCTAAGCAGAAAGGCTAAACTATAAAGTGATAAAAAGCTATCAGGAGCTTTATTACAAAAGGATTAAGACGGATTAATTAGGTATAATTATCCAAAGATTATAGTAACTAAGGAAAGTTAGATCTATAAGTTACTAAAGAGTAATTAGATATAGAAGATCTAAGAAGTATAGGCAGAAGATCTAGACTTAGAGCAATATAAAAATAGAGAAGCAATATATATGCCTAAGTCTATTACAGAAGAATTTGTTAAGGAATTCTATAAGGGAATAATATAAGGACACAACGGAGCTATAGGCTTAGTATTAAGGCTTTAAGAGGAGTATATTATTTAAGGAATCTGGGGACTAGTAAGATAAGTTATAAAAGAATATCTAGATTGCTAAAGGAACAAACTAATAAGATATAAGCTATATAGAGGGCTATAACCTATTAAAATACCAGGAAAACCATAGGAAGTTATATTATAGGACTTTATTATTAAATTACCAAAGTTAAGAGATCCTATTACAGGACGAGATTATAACGCGATTTTAGTAATAGTAGATAAGCTAACAAAGTGGGGATACTTTATAGCATGCACTAAAGAGATATCAGCAGAAGATATTACTAAAATCTATATAAAGGAAGTATTTGCAAGACACGGAGCACTAGATAAGATTATATTGGATAGAGATCCAAGATTTATAGTAGTATTTTAGGAAGTATTTCTGGTAGAACAAGGAGTTCGCGCAGTAACCTCTACAGTATATTATCCGCAGACGGACGGATAAACAGAAAGACTAAACTAGATACTAGAGTAGTATCTAAGGCACTATATTAATCACGCATAGAATAATTGGGTATTGTTATTACCAGTTATACAGTTTATATACAACGCGACACCATAAGAAGGAATGGGGATATTACTATTTAAGGCGAATTACGGATATAAACTAAGAATATCGTTATTGCCACGTTAAGTAAAGAAGACAAGTAGTATAGCTAAATAAAGAATGGAGATATTAATAAATCTTTATGCAGACCTTATAGAAACAGCTAAACTGGTACAAGAATGAATAAAAAGGTACTACAACGCTAAGAGATCTAAGGGACCAGATCTTAAGGAGGGAGATAAAGTGTAGCTACTATATAAAAATTTTAAGAGTTGACGACTAAGCAAGAAGTTGGATTATATTAGACTAGGACCTTTTAAAATTATATAAAGAATTTTATTAGTTATATATAAGTTAAACCTACTAGCCAAAATAAAGATCTACCCTATATAATATATCGCAATGCTAGAACTAGTACGTGGAGATATTAAGCCACTAGTCTATAAGGCAGATATATATAGAGGATAAAAAGAAGATAAATAGCAAGTTTTAAAGATTATTAGTTATAAGGATATAGATAACGAAATATGGTATAAAGTAAAGTGGATAGGCTATAGTAAGACTACCTAAAAACCACTAAGCAACCTAGAGAAAGCTATAAGAAAGGTAAAGAAGTATTAAAAGAAAGCAGGTTAGGAAGCGTTAAAAAAGGATTACTAAAGAATAAGTTACCTAAGGGGAACCTAAGAGGAGCAATTACCGAGCTACTTGGAGTTGTTTCCCTTATAGGAGGAAAGCTAGTCCTTTTGTTACCTAACTTGTTAAGACCCTATTAAACAAGTTTTTACTCCTTAGAATAAACCTTCTTATAAACCTTCTTAAGATGGGTTAACTGAGTAAACGCAACCTACTAAGACTTAAAGGAGCGATGTTAAGCCTTAAGGGCCTAAGCGGTCTCTTTAGCAGAATAGTAGAGTTTGGCGCGCGTGGCGGCCAACTTAGACTTAAGCTTTATAGTGGCAGATTAAATATAAGACCCTATAACAAGTTACTTAGGGAACTCAAAGACTATTAAAAGTTATAGGACGCGCATACTTAGTGTTAGAAACAGAGCGAATATTATAGGATAATTAAACGTTTGCTTTAGTGCACTCTAAGCAAGATAAGGGTTATTAAGATAAGGGACTTGCTATTATAATATATACTAACCCCGCTTTCGCATAACGAGAATATGGAGACGGCATTATCTTATTAAGCGATAGTATGGCAGCCATGGTGCGAGCACAATATTGCGCTTATGAAGAAGAAGAAGCTTTAGGTATAATAAGCAAAGATATTAACCAGACTAATTAAACGGATATTACACCTCTAGTGGATAACTTAGAGATGTTAGGAATCTTTAAGGACAAAGATAAAAAGGAGGGAGATAGTATTACGGATGCTTTAAGTACAATATTACGACTACTTAGGGAAGAGTTGTAGGAAGCTAGTTAGTTAATATAGGTACAGTCTAGGATGGATCTAGTGGAACCATATAATGAGGAATAGTAAGCGAGTTATATAATATTATACATAGTGTATAGAGTATACGCAGTGTACGTCTATATATAATATGTATAACGTATACCTTACGTACAAGAGAGGATTTCTTAGGAGTATGGTTGTGTATTTAAAGGACCTCAGTCCCTACCGTAGATAGTTCTCTCCTTGTAGTGAATCTTAGAATATAATTGGAGTTAATCTGTTAGGCAACCACTCTACTAGTTATTATTACGTTGTTAATTTGTTCTTACCTATATACCCAGCCTAATAATAGGACCCACCGTAGTTCCTGCTACAAGGTTCTGTTATATACCGTCCATATAAAGGACAAGTGGCTCAGTACTTTATAGAGGTACTATAATTGGATCCATACCAAATTCAACCTCAAGATTACTAGAATTTGTACCAACTATAAAGCAGAGCTCTGTAGCAAGAAAGCAACCACCTAGATGGACAATCTAGGTATAGAATTCGAACCTACCGCCTTATATGCTTAGGAAGAGAACGGAGTAGCAAAGCACTCGCAGCGAACCTCCACTAAGATTACCCGCTTGATAATCCTCGCCGGTAATATACCAGACTTTCTATGGCCCAATGTACTCCTTATAGCTATACATGTTAAAAACAGACGCCCTATAAGAGCTCTTCTTAATAGCATATTACCCTATAAAAAGCTTAAGGGTAAACCTCCCTTAGTACACTACCTAAGGGCTCTAGGATCTACCGTCTACTCCCTTATAGCCGAAGAAGATCGCGTGAAATCAGCTAGGTTCGCTCTATAAGCAAAAAAGGGTGTTCTAATTAGCTATAACAGCAAGACAATCTATCGCGTTTGGCTACTAGATAAACAAAAGATTAAGTAACTTAAAGACATTAAAATCTACAAAGGCGATATTAGTTTAAAGACTACTACTATATTTATAGAAGAATCCGTCGACTCATCTAATAAGCAAGGGAGGGAAGACACTACTACTTCTTAGCCAAAGCCTCTATTAAGAAAAAGACAACAAAGAATTAATTAGAAGGAAGGTCGCGATAGCTTGCCCTATAGGCTTAAGTCTCTGCCTAAAAACCTTACTACGACCACTACTCGATTAGGCCGCTAGATATTAAGAGTTAACCTACTAAGCAACCCTACTGCCTTCCTTATAAGCCTTATAGGTACAGACCAAAGCCTTAACCAATAGGCTAATAATATTAATAAGCTACTAAGCAACTGGGACAACGAAATAGGCGATAAACTAATAGCCCTTCTATCTACCTTTCCTCCTCAATCTACACCTTAAAACCCTTACTTAAACAATCGCGACACGGTCAATCCTATGGCTCTACTAGCCGGCCATATTCAATATACTAGCTTACCCGATCTTAAAACGTACACATCTACTACCTTAATTAACAAAGATGAGCCTTATACATACAACCGAGCAATTAACGGCCCGAACAGCAAAGAATGAATAAAAGTAATAATAGAGGAGGTAGGGTCTCTAATTAAGAACTAGATATAGGAGCTTATTAACCTTACCTCCCTTAAGCCACCTTATAAGCCTCTTGCTGGTAAATAGGTGTTCAAAGTTAAAAAGGGAAAGGACAGTAAGGTCCTCCGCTATAAAGCTAGATAGGTCGTTAAGGGATATCTACAGCAGTATGGTGTTGACTACGACCAGACCTTTACTGCGGTGGTAAAACCTATGGCTTTTAGGGCTCTATTCGCGATTGCTGCCTACCACGACCTTGAAATTAAATAGATGGATGTTAAAACCGCCTTTCTCTATGGACTAATTAATTAAGAACTCTACATCGTTATACTAAAAGGCTACAAAGAAGCCGGTAAAGTCTGCCGCCTTAAAAAGGCCCTCTACGGACTAAAACAGTCACCTTAAATCTAGTATAAGACGCTCTTAAAGTTTCTACTAGAAAAACTTGGACTTTACCATCTACACGCGGATCACAGTATATTCGCCACCAGTAAAGGATAGAAAGGTTTAATTATTTCTGCCTACATTAACAATACTAAGATTATCCATAAGGATATAGCAATAGTTAATTAGGCGAAAGTAGAGCTCAAAGCAGTCTTCTAAATAATAGATCTTGGGCCAATAAGCTTTTACTTAGGCATAATAGTCACAAGAGATTAAACAAAGAAGAAGATTACACTCTTATAGCGAGCCTACCTTATTAAAGCTCTTAAACGTTTTGGGTTGCAAAAGGCTAATACCTTACCAGTACCTATAAAACACTTAATTAAGCTTATAGCCAATTAAGAAACTACCAGTAAGGACGACGTTAGAAGATACCAGAGTATAGTCAGTTTAGTTATATTTCCTATAATAGAAACAAGGCCAGATATCGCCTTTGCAATATTAATAGTAAGCCGTTTCGCCTATAATCCTACCTCTACCTATATAACGGCCGTAAGACTTATCCTTTAATACCTGGCCGGCTCGCTCGATAGAGGAATTACCTATAAAGGCGATAAGAACCTAAACCTTACTCTAATTAGCTTTAGTAACACCAATTAGGGACAAGACAAAACCACAAGACGCTCTATATTAGGCTTTATATTTATATTAAACGGAGGACCAATTTTATGGAAATTAAAGCTACAAGCTACCGTTTTACTATTAATATATTAATTAGAGTACACGGCTCTAACGGCTACAGTAAAAGAGGCTACGTGGCTTCGACTTTTACTTACCAAACTAGGTGTACTAGACTAGAGCGAATAGTTCGCTAGGATCTTAATTAAAACCGATAACTAAGCTATAAAAGCATTAGCCGAAAATCTAGTTTAACACAATTAAACAAAGCATATTAACATCCAGTTTTACTACGTAAGAGATAAGATAAATAGTAATAGGATTAACCTTATACACGTTACTTTAATTAATATAGCGGCCGACGGCCTTACTAAGCCTCTTATAGGTCCTTAGTTCTATGCCTTCCTTAAACACCTTTGGATGGTACAGAGACTTGATTAACCACACTAGGCCTTAATAGGAAATTAGTACACGATTAATAGATCCTTAGAGAGTGCGCTAAACAACGCCTTAAGGCCTTAAAACAAGCGACAGAACTTAACCTTAATCTACTAACCTACTACTTAAACCTACCACCCGAATCTAACGGCCACGACATCAGGGAGGGCTTATACTGGTAGGAAGGATAGACATACTTTAGGAGAGATATAGGGTAAGGCTATAGGGCCTCTAGAGCTCTATAGGCAATATAAAACACCTATAGGGAGGTACTACCAAAAATTCTAAGAGATGTTTTACGGAGTAGGCACTGTCTCTAGACGTTAGGGAGGGCGTAACTCCTTATTAGATACTTATTCTACCTTAAAGGAGCTTTAGTAACCCTTATCAAGCAATCCTATAGCCCTATATACAGTGTATATAGCGGTATCGTTAACTGAGCTTAAGGGAGGGTGTTAGAAAACAAGCCCGCAACGATATCACGTGATGAGACTTGGGGAGAACCTCTTGGCAGGAATCTAACCAATTAGAGAACTTCGACCGCTGGTTAAAGTTCCTTAAAATCTCTTCAACCACCTATCCCTTGACCCGTCAGGGCGAGCAGAGGGGAAGGCTCGTGCGCGAACACCAGAATCAGAACAACGCGTAGAATTCAACCATCAAATACACCACCGCCATGCCGTCTAATCACGCTAGAATTGATGCAGATCTTGTTCAGAAGACTCAATATAAGATTCCCCAAAATAAGACGGCGAAAAACCCCCCCCCGAAGCCTTGGCCACTCCCTGAATTTTGTATTCCTGAGCACGGCTACCGGATCCTACTGATCTGATTGGTGGGCTCTTATCGATAGCTTGCGTGCCCAAGTTGACGGGTTAAGGGATATAGAAAATAAGCAATACAATGAGATTTAGCCCCATAACCTCAATTCAACAAGATTGCCTTTCTCCTGAAACCGAAAGGATACATTCTCATGCAGAGGAAACAACGCAAGAAATTCCTCCCATTTTTCTTCGGTATCCGTCACGCGAGCAACCATATGATCAATGACACTTTGCAGTCCCCTGTTCGGGGCGACAATTTTGCTTGCTCCAGTTCCGATACTTACAACACTGATATTATGTCCTTGAAATTCCGTTGTCGCCTCGCGGACCGCTTCTATGATCGGATTATTGGACGCCATGCCGCCATCGTAGTATTCTTTCCCGGCCACATTGATAGGGGGAAAGTACAGCGGCGCGGCCGACGTCGCTCTGCTGGCTTGACAAATGGTGAAGTGAGAGACTTCATTGCTGAATGGTATGTAGCTACGTATACGCTCCGCACGAGTCTGATCTTTGACAGTTGCGCAGACAAAACAGCGCGTTGGCAACACGGCTTGGGGTCGTAAAGGTACCTTGGCTAAAGGAATATTTTCAGTTTGCAGATTCTCCTTTTCCAGTTCGCTGATATGCTCTTCAAGAATTCTCTTTATTGCAGACTCGAGAGCGTCGCCAGAGTACCATGCTTTATTCCAGAACGCCCCACCATTTCTTTCCGGGAAGCTTCCAGGTCCCAGTCCGAAAATTTTCTTTGGATAATGACTTATAGGCTTGTTTGCAGGAGCTCAAATCCATGCGAAGTCTGCCCAGCATGATTGCGAGAAGGCCTCCGGTACTTGTTCCGCAAATAAGACTGGAGTACGGAGGTCGCTAACATATGTTCTTGCACCTTCCCAATTAGGAAGTTTTAAAACTAGCGTACGCACAAGCATAGGTGCGTATTTTACAGCCCACGTAGCGTATACTAGAGTCTACCCAGCGTATATTAAGGCACGCAAACTTTAAAGATTAATTCACTAGCCTAATACTATATATAATAAAGCTTTCTTATTAGATTCTTAATTTATACTTAGTAAGATAATATATAAAAATATAAAAAGTGGTAATAAGTAGTATTATTTCTAAAACTTCCTAATTAGGGAGGTGCAATGGGCAATGTTAGCGACCTCCGTAATCGCAGGGTTTAAGTTATCTCATGAATCAGACGCTCCGCAAAAGATTTGTTCCGTGACACGGGATAACGCATAGACCCTCCTGCTAACTCCTGGACCAATTAGAACAGCGCACTAATTGCAGCCCCCTGTCACCTGACAAAATCTTCTGGGGGGTCTACTAGTCCCAAAAAGGAAAGGGAAATCCATTTTTGCGTCGTCCTCCGTAAGCGGGCCGATCTCAACCCCGCAGCCTTGCGATCCAACTCAACCTTGGCCATGCCTCTGGTCAACTAAGTTACAGAATTCGCCACCTTACAAGGGTCTGGCCGGTGCGGGTCGGCCACCCTCCCTGCTAGCACTGGTGGCGTACAAAGAACCTTTTGCCCAATGCACTCATGTGACTTAGCGGGGGTGGCTGTGCTGATAGTTTGGGCACTTTGATCGCGGGATGTTTACTACGGGTGAGCCCCGCTCGCAGCTGGTTTGCACACGCAGAACGCCTCATAGACTTATTTTTGAGCAAACCATCTCCTACGCTGTCAACAGTAATCATTGCTGGTGCCAATGTATGCAAGGCTGTCCAGGGGCACGTCTGTAGGGGTGCCCGGCAGGCAGACGGCTTGCCTCAGCCTCATTGCACAGCCTGAATACAAATACACAATTTCTTCCTACTCCCATTCAAACTCTTTCCAACGCGCTGAAAGCAATGGAGCCGCTCGTAGCAATCAGCCTTGCTGCCAACGTTATCCAGTTTGTGGATTTTGGTGGAAAGTTGCTCTCGGAAGCACATGAGATCTATTATTTGAAGGATGGAACTATAACCGAACGCATCGAGCTCGCAAAAATTGCGGAGAGCCTCTCGCACTTGAGTGCAAGCATGTTGCCACCCGAAGATTATCCTGACGATAAATTCCGTGAAATCGCATCATCCGCACAGGGAGTAGTAAGAGAGTTGATAGACGTCCTTTAAAAAATTAAGGGATCTAATGCTTTAAAGCGGCATTGGCAAAGTCTTCGCTAAGCGCTGTTAACCCTGGGTAATAGGACAAAATTGAGGATCTATACAAAAGATTGAAAAGTCTGAGAAGCGAGCTCTCTTTGCATGTTCTTACGCACATAAGGTATGTTTATCATCTATGTTGGACGTCGTAACAAACAGCTCATTCCTCTTTGAAATTCTCTCCCACCCTTACATCTCACCATCCGCTGATGCTAAGCTTGTACGCAGTTCGACCCAAGTGTCGATTGTATCGGATCTGAAGAACCTCCTGGAATGCAGTGAACAATATCGCACCCGGATAACGATGATCGAAAATCTTCTTGAATTGATAGGGAAGCTCAAGGAGCAGACTGAGCATCTTGGGCGAAAGATGGAGGATATAAATAAAAGTGTACTGGACAGCATTGCCACTATGTTAGAAGGTTTCCGGATATCAGTTGAGCAACTTCAGAAGGAACGAAATTTTTTGGAAAGCTTGTTTTTTGAGGAGATGAACCAACGCTATCACGCCATATCAGAAGCCCACACTAAGACATTCTCCTGGATATTTGAACCTGATTGGTTTGATGAATGGGATCCTCGGTCTATGGTTGCATTTAAGCAATGGTTGCTATTTGGAAATGGTATATTCTGGGTTTCTGGAAAACCGGGCTCGGGTAAATCGACACTGATGAAGTACCTGTACACTTGTGGACTTACTGAGGAATATCTCCGCTGTTGGGCAAAAGATGATACATTGATTATCCTCGCGTCGTTCTTCTGGATGGGCGGCACCATAATGCAGCGATCCCAACGCGGCCTTTTGCAATAATTGTTATTCGAAATCCTTTGAATTTGCCCGGACCTCACATCTTTCTTATGCTCGGAGCGTTTCCGTGGTGGATGGCATAACCTTCTCCAGGATTGGACTCTTTTGTAGCTGCTAGATGCTTTTAAATGATTAAAAACTGTAAAGGGCATCGCAAAGATATGTCTCTTTATTGATGGCCTCGACGAGTATGGAGGAGATGGGGATGACCACTTGGATCTGATTAATACGTTACAAGGGATCTTAAGGGCTCTATACGTGAAATTATGTCTGTCAAGCCGGTGCTGGCCTTGTTTTGAAGATGCGTTCGGGACGGATAATCTATGAAAACTGTACCTTGAGGATCTTACAAGGGACGATATAGCGCGATTCGCTGCTGACAAACTAAGGGATGTTCCCGGATATTCTTAATTGATACCACACGAATAAGACCGTAATATGGTGTCTGAAATTACTCTGAAAGCGCAAGGCGTATTTTTATGGGTATATTTTGTGGTGCGGGCCCTCCGCGGTATGCTTATGAATGGCGAAGATAGGATAGATATGCTTTAAGAGCGTATCTAAGTATTCCTATCTGATCTAGAAAAGTTTTTCGACAAATTGCTTGGATTAGTCGACGAAGTCTATCAAAAGCGTATGGCGATTACATTTCAAGTGGCTATTCAAGCGCCTGAGCCGCTGACATTAACAGTCTACTGGTTCCTGGAGAAGGATGTGGCTACTGAATTATCGGCCTCTACGATACCTCAGATCCATTAAATTGAGGATCGTATTTCTAGAAGGCTCAATGGACCGTATAAAGGACTGCTGGAAGCTCGGGGACCACGTGGGATCCAAATAGTCACGTTTCTCCATAGGACCGTACGGGACTACCTACTGGATAATAGGGTGTATGACCGTTTCCTCCGAATAAAGTCGAATGCGAACTTCGAGGCTTGTAGGGCACTGGCTGCCAATATGAGATTTTTCCACCACAAAAGAGAGGACCATTTGGCCTATTTTATGATTTTTGCTTGATACGCCACCCGAGACGCTTATTCGTTCGACTGGCGTCTTATTGATGATGTCAATTACATGGCCTCAATATGGCGCTATGATGAAGATTACTTTCTTCGAAAAGCTGTGCAATTCGGCTTTAGCACTTACCTGGAACACCTTTTAGCCAGAAAGCCGGATCTGATCCGCCATCCCAATCTACTGTAGTATGTCTTCAACGGACAACACTCTCTTGCTGTTAAATTGAGGCTATGTAGCTAAAACTCTGTATATTGCTTATTTTTTATATAGGTGGTTAAAGAAATTTCAAGAAACTTCAACCGACGGTCAAAGTTGTCTAATTAGTCAGATTCCTGCCAAGAGATGTCTCCCACAAGTCTCATCACGTGATATCGTTGCGGGCTTATTTTCTAACACCCTCCCTCAAGCTCAGTCAACGATACCGCTATATATACTATATATAAGGGTGTAGGGTTGCTTAATAAGGGTTACTAGAGTTCCTTCCGTAAAACGTCTCTCAAAATTTTAGCAGCACCTCCCTATAGGTATTCTACATTGTCCATAGAGCTCTAGAGGCCCTATAGCCTCACCCTATATCTCTCCTGAAGTATATCCATCCTTCCTACCGGTATAAGCCCTCCCTAATATCGCGGCCGTTGGATTTAGGTAGTAGGTTCGGGTGGTAGGTTTAAGTAATAGGTTAGTAGATTAAGGTTAAATTCTGTCGCTCGTTTTAAGGCCTTAAGGCGTTATTTAGCGCACTTTCTAAGGATCTACCAATTATATACTAATTTCCTATTAAGGCCTAGTATAGTCAATTAAGTTTCTGCACCATCTAAAGGTGTTTAAAGAAGGCATAGAACTAAGGGCCTGTAAGAGGTTTAATAAGACCGTCGGCCGCCATATTAATTAAAGCAACGTATACAAGGTCAATCCTGTTACTATTTATCTTATCTCTTACATAGTAAAACTAGATGTCAATATACTTCGTTTAATCGTGCTAAACTAGATTTTCGGCCAACGCTTTTACAGCTTAGTTATTAGTTTTAATTAAGATCCTAGCAAACTATTTACTCTAGTCTAGTATACCTAGTTCAGTAAGTAAAAGTTAAAGCTATATAGCCTCTTTTACTGCAGCCGTTAGAGCCATGTACTCTAATTAATATATTAATAATAAAACAGTAGCTTATATCTTTAATTTCCATAAAATTGGTTCTCTATTTAATATAAATATAAAGCCCAATACAGATTATCTTATGGTTTTATCTTATCCCTAGTCAGCATTATTAAAGCCAATTAGTGTAAGGTCTAGGTTCTTATCACCTCTATAGGTAATTCCTCTATTAAGTAAGCTAGCTAGGTATTAAAGGATAAGTCTTACGGCCGTTATATAGGTAGAGGTAGGATTATAGGCAAAACGGCTTACTGTTAATACCGCAAAGGTAATATCTAGCCTTGTTTCTATTATAGGAAACATAACTAAACCAACTATACTCTAGTATCTTCTAATGTTATCCTTGCTAGTAGTTTCTTAATTAGCTATAAGCTTAATTAAGTGCTTTATAGGTACTAGTAAGATATTAGCCTTTTACAATCTAAACCGTTTAAGAGCTTTAATAAGGTAGACTCACTATAAGAGTATAATCTTCTTCTTTATTCAATCTCTCGTAACTGTTATACCTAAGTAAAAGCTTATTGGCCCAAGATCTATTATTTAAAAGGCTGCTTTAAGCTCTGCTTTTACCCAATTAACTACCGCTATATCTTTATAGATAATCTTAGTGTTATTAATATAGGCAGAAATAATTAAGCCTTTCTATCCTTTACTGGTGGCGAATATACTATAATCCGCGTATAGATGGTAAAGTCCAAGTTTTTCTAGTAGAAACTTTAAGAGCGTCTTATACCAGATTTAAGGTAACTATTTTAGTCTATAGAGAGCCTTTTTAAGGCAACAGACTTTACTAGCTTCTTTATAGCCTTTTAGTATAATAACATAGAGTTCTTAATTAATTGGTCTATAGAGAAAGGCAGTTTTAATATCTATCTATTTAATTTTAAGGTTATAGTAGGCAGCAATCGCGAATAGGGCCCTAAAAGCTATAGGTTTTACTACCGTAACAAAGGTTTAGTCATAGTCAACACCGTACTACTATAGATATCCTTTAACAACCCATCTAGCCTTATAGCGGGGGACCTCGCCATCCTTTCCCTTTTTAACTTTAAATACCTATTTACTAGCAAGAGGCTTATAAGGAGGCTTAATAGAGGTAAGATTAATAAGCTCCTATGTCTAGTTCTTAATTAGAGACCCTACCTCCTCTATTATTACTTTTATCCATTCTTTACTATTTGGGCCATTAATTGCTCGGTCATATATATAAGGCTCATCTTTATTAATTAAGGTAGTAGATATGTATGTTTCAAGATCGGGTAAGCCAGTATATTAAATATGGCCGGCTAGTAGAGCCATAGGATTAACCGCGTCGCGATTATTTAAGTAAGGGTTTTAAGGTATAGATTGTGGAGGAAAGGTAGATAGAAGGGCTATTAGTTTATTACCTATTTCGTCGTCCCAGTTACTTAGTAGCTTATTAATATTGTCAGCCTATTAGTTAAGGCTTTGGTCTATACCTATAAGGCTTATAAGGAAGGCAGTAGGGTTACTTAGTAGGTTAATTCTTAACGTCTAGCGGCCTAATCAAGTAGTAGTTATAGTAAGGTTTTTAAGCAGAGACTTAAGCCCGTAGGGTAAACTATCGCGACCTTCCTTTTAATTAATTCTTCGTTATCTTTTTCTTAATAGAGGCTTTAGCTAAGGAGTAGTAGTGTCTTCCCTCCCTTACTTATTAGTAAAAGATACGTAGTATCTTTCGCCTTTAAAGCCAATAGGGGTAATAGGTCCCACTAGATCTATATAGATAAATTAAAACGGCCATATAGCTCGTTCTTAGGGTATTCTATTATACCTCTTTTAGGCTTTAGATTAAGCGTAAGGCTTATAGTATTTATTGCTAATATTATTAAACTTAATGCCAAGTTTATTTAGGTAGTGTCTAAGGTTACTATAGTTAAGGTGGCCAAATTAGTAATACCAAATAGGTAGACTTTTGTTGTTTTTAATGGTATAGAGGACCAATTCTAACTGGTGGTTATACTGTTAAATTAGGTAGGGTTATTAAATTTTAGGCGTATATCCTATTACCTTATTATTGCATTTAAGTTTATAAGTCTTATTGTTAAAGAAGACGCCTATTTCCTTAAGTCGGCTTCTAGATAGTAGGTTTACTAGTAAATGTGGCACATAAAGAATATTATATAGAGTAAGCGTGCTTCCATGGCTTCCATTAGGTAGTGCAGTTTATATAGAGATAGATCCTTTACCTTTTAATTAAGCTTTATAGGGACCAACTATACCTAATAAGGTATCGTTTGTTATGGACAGCTTAAGTACGATGTTATAACTACTTGGAGAGGAGTCGGCAGAAGCTAGTTGGTTGATACAGGCACGGTTTAGGATGGATCCAGTAGAACCATGTGACGAGGAATAGTAGCCGAGGTCACGTGATGTAATCTGTGTAATCTGTGTGATCTGTGTGATTTGTGGGACAGAGTATATAGAGTATACGTACTTTACGGAGCGAAGGGGTTTCTTAGGCGTACGGTTGTGTATTTAAAGGATTATAGTCCCTACCCAGATAGTTCTCTCTTTATAGTAAATCTTAGAATACAATTAGAGTTAATCTATTGGGCAACTACTCTACTAGTTGTTATTATATTGTTAACTATTGTTTATACCTATATACCTAGCCTATTAACGAGCCCACCATAGTTTCTGCTATAAGGTTCCGTTACACATTTACTACTAAGGTTATAATATTGAAACAGGAGAAGTTAAATAATATACTATTAAAAGCACTAGTTATAACCACGGCAGCAACAACCTTAGGGTTAGGAGATATTAGTATAGCAGATACTAACTTATAGATAGTTACGCGAGGATAGTTACAAGAGATAGTTAACCAATTATTAGATAATAATAGGATACTTAAAGAACGTATTAACGGTATTGGGGCAATAAAGGTTAAGTTACTATTAATTAAACGGTTCTTAGGGGAAAGGTTAAAACTTAAAGGGTTTCTTATATAAATGCACTTTAAGGTAATATAGGAGGGAGTAAAGTTAGCAACACCTATAGACCAAGTAGCGTATACAGGGTTGTTCTTAACAGGAAGAGTACTTAAGTGGTTTAAACCTTACCTTACCAAGATATAAGTAAACGGAGTATTAACTACTAATTAAAACGTATGGTATATGTTTACTAGTTAGAACGGGTTCGCGGAAAGTTTAATATAGATATTTAGCGATCTAGAGGCATTAACTACTATAAAACGGAAACTTTAGAACCTAGTATAACGAACTTTAGTAATTAAGTATATAACACAGTTTTAGATACTTGTAATATAGGTCGAGTAGAATAATAGGGCGCTTATAGCATAGTATAAGCAAGGACTTAAGGCTAAAGTCTAGGACGCAATTATCCTAATAGAAGATGCGAGTACTCTAAGAGAGTTAATAGATTAAGTAATAAAGATTAATAATAGGCTCTATTAAAGGGAATAAGCTAAGAAAGGGCAAGATAGAGTTCTATAGTTGTATAAGGCGCAGAGTACGCAATAACAGACGTAGAGTTAAAAACTATAGAATAGCGCAGAGCTAATAGACCTAAGTAGTACCAAAGAATCTAAGAGATAGATAAAGAAACTATAGAAACCTAGAGGTTAAGAATTAAGCGGTTATAGGACTAAGGAGTAGAGGCCAAACCAGGGATCTTAGCAGTAGAAGACGTTTAGGCAGACTCTATAACGAGAAGAATGGTTTAAAAATAGAGCTTATATAAATTGCGAAAAGAAAGGTTATTTCGCCAAAGACTATAGAGGTAGTTAGAGTTACCACGCGGTAAAGGGCACTAGGTTATTAGAGTACGATAGTACAGATATAAGTATATTGCGCGGGACTAAAGAGTGTTCGATTAAGCACTTCGCGTTTTATTATAACAACGTATACCAAATTTATAAGGACGTTAAGTATGGCGTAAGCTATTAGCTATAGGAGCTAGAGTTAAAAGAACTTAAAGAAACTAGAGAGTTAGATAAAAAATAAGATTAACTCTATAAGCTAGATTAAGATGTTATAGTAATATATAGACAAAGATTAGTAATAATAACAATAGAGTTAGAGTACTTATTAATTAACAGCAATAAGGACGAAAAAGAGGCTAACTAGAAGCGCTTAACCCTTAAAGACGTAAAAGAAGTAGAGACTGAGACCTTTACAGAACAAGGATCAATAACGGGTATTATAACACTGTTAAATACAACATCCATCGCTTTATAAAATAGAAGGAGCAATACCTAAAGACGGTTAAGTAAGCAGACGACTACTAGTACTAGCTTACCACTTATAAAAGGTAAAAGGCCACAGGCTTAAGATTCTTATAATAAGATAAAAGACGCTTAAGATTCTTAAGACGAGATAAGACATACCCAAGACTTATAAAGTATAATAAGGAAGGCTTAAGCACCCATAATAGATAAAAACCAATGGGAAAGAGCAACGGCTTAGTTTAAAGATAAATGAATAAGTATAGGACGCAAGTTTAAGAACTACAAGTTCGGAAAATAAGTAAGAACGTTAATTCTAGGTAAACGCGGTATTTAGCCTAAAGATTAAAAAATTGATACCAAGATTAAGAAGTAAGACGACTTTAAGGATCTAGCTGTAAGATATAGAAAATAAGAAACTATAAATGAGTTTAGAGTAAGAATTATTACATAGCAAGAATAAAAGCTAGATAAAAGATCTATAGTAGGTCGTGCAAGGGATAGAGTACCTATATAAAGAGTTACTAATAGGCCTAAGGCAGGGACGCCTAGAGTAAAGTAGTTAAACAAACTGGAATAAGAGGAAGATTTAGGAATTCTAACTAGGTTCAAAGAAAGACACACTAAAGGTTATTATAATGTAGTAATAATAAGGTACTTTCTAACAGATAGACTATACACACTAAACTAGTTATACGGAAAGTAGTATAGGCAATGATATAATAACGAATAAGAAGATTTCTATATGTGGCTAGATAAGAAAGTTATCCAAGATTAACCCATTACGGAAAAACGTATAAATTACATTAAAGGGGCGTTAATTATAACATTAAAGGACCTAGAAGAAGGATCTAGGGACTAGAGAAGTAAGCAACAAATCTTAGTACCCGTAATAGAGATACTAGAGGTTAGGTTAATATGGTATAGGTTTAAACTTAAGGACAGAAATAAGCTAAGAGTTAACCTAAAGCACTTAGCGTATTATATACTATCGTGGATAGCTTATGTAAATAATACATACAACATATATAGAGCACCCAAAGATAAGAACTGGAAGTACCTAGTAAGAATATATTAGGCACTGGATAAGAAGAAGTATAGAAATGCTAAGTATATATATAGATAGCACCTAGTAGAAGTATAGAGTTAAGGGGACCTAATACTTTAACCAGGAAGGTTCCTTATAGAAGAATGCCTAGATAGAAGATAGTGGTGGAATTATCTAGAGAATACTTATCCATAATACGTAGAGGAAAAAAAACAAACTAAGTATTGGCCTAAAGAGGACTAAGTATAAATAGGATCTAGCAGCTAATAGTTAGGAAAAGGGGAGGCCTATAGGACTAGAGGGAACTAGTGGTAGAGCCTTAGACCCTTAAAGGAATTTAAGGATAATACCTAAATTTATAAATTAAGTGGTAAGATTAACAGTTTAAAGCATTAATAGATAGTAGAGTAATAAGAAACCATATATTACCAGTAGCAGTAAAAAGGATATGGTTACTATATAGGTAAAAGCAACACCTATATTCACTTACAACAATTTTAGGAGATTAGATAGCCTATAGAGAAGGCATTATTAATCTTAAAACAGGACCTATTTAGTTAACTATTAAAGGAAGATAGGTTAAGATGTCTTTTAATATTCTACCGTTGGGAAAGGACAAGGCAATACTAGGAATGCCTTAGTTATAGGAATATAATCTAAGGATTAATTAGGTTATAGGTTAAATCAATATTAGAGATACTTAACGACGTAAAATACAATAACAAACCAAGTTAGTATAGTACTAGGTTAGAGCAACGTATAAAGAGACTAAGCAAGGCTTAAGTTATATACCGGGAAGATACCACAAGTATGGCAAAAAACTATGGTTATTAGAAAGTGAAAAGCTATTAAAGTATATAGTGTGGGACTATAAGATAGAACTAGAACTAGGAATAAGTCTAAAGTTCTTTCTAATCTATAAGCTTACTAAAATGGAGTTAGTAGCGCTTAAGGAGTTTATCCAGGAGAACTTATATAAGGGATACATTAGACCATTATAGTTATTAGTAGAATATCTAGTGTTGTTTATTCCAAAGAAAAACAGAAAACTTAGAATATATATAGACTATAGATAGTTAAACAGCATTACTAGAAAGGATAGATATTCTTTATCCTTAATTAGCGAAATCTAAGATAGGATAGGTAACGCGCAAATCTTTACGAAGATAGATCTAAGATAGGCGTACCATTAGATCCGAATTAAGGAAGGCGATAAATAGAAGGCAGCTTTTAGGTTAAAGAAAGGACTATATAAACCATTAGTTATGCAATTTGGGCTTATAAATATACTAGTAACGTTCTAGAAGCGAATTAACAGCGTATTAGGAAAATACCTTAATAATAATAATATCTACTTAGAAAATAAGGAAGAGTATAGGGAATATATTAAGTAAGTCTTAAAGAGACTACAAGAAGAATAGATGCTAGTAGTAGTTAAGAAATGCAAGTTCTTTATAAGGAAGACCAATTTTATAGGATTTATTATTAAACTAGGAAAGATTAGTATAGACCTAAAGAAAGTCAAAGCTATAGTAAGTTGGCAAGAACTAGAGAACGTTGTATAGTTAAGGTCGTTTCTAGGGTTTTGCAATTACTATAGGAGGTTTATAGCATAGTGGTTAAAGAGCATCAAGCCGTTTATAAAGCTAATAAAGAAAGAGGAAACGTGGGTTTAAGTAGAGGAGTAAAAGAAGCTGTTTAAAGAACTTAAGGAGTTGTTTACCTAAGAACTAGTCCTTAAGATCTACTAACTAAAGTTAGAAACGGTTGTTAAGACGGACGCATTAAACTTTACACTAGGAGTATGTTTGCTACAAAAGCACCAGAACACATAGCATCCAGTAATATACTATAGTTAAAAGATAACACTACTAGAGTTAAACTATAACATTTACAATAAGGAATTGTTGGGTATAGTAGCAGCACTTAAAGAATGGAGAGTATTCTTGCAAGGTATAGAAAAACTATTTATAGTTAAAATAGATTATAAGAATCTTACAGGATTCCTAATAATAAAAGAGCTAAACAGAAAACAAGTTAGATAGGTGGAAATACTTATAGAATATTATTTTAAAATTTAGTATACTAAGGGTACTAAAAATGCAAGAGTAGATACACTTAGCAGGAAGGCAAAGTTGCAAAATATAACGGGCTCGTACAAATGCTTCTAAACCGAAGCTTGTAGATTGCTACTATACAAGAATACTAAGCTAAGGAGAAGAAGAAGAAGAAGAATCGTTTAGGGGCAGTAGGTAGACATATCGCGAGGGCCGCCAAGGCGCTAGTGGTAAGCAAGCCAATAGCGATTTTGCATGCCGGGCATGGAAAATCCTAATTAGTTGAATATGGCAGGTAACGCGCTCCAGCACCATTACATTACCCCCCCTCCCAAAAAAGCCTGCCTTTAGGCTTTATCCAAGTTCTTTATTATTGTCTAAATTATTATAGTTATCTAACCCCTCTTCCTAGCATTTAACCCAGCTATCTAACTTGTGTAGTAGTCCAGGGAGGTCTAAATAGGCTAGGTGGAAATCTTGTAGCTTATAGGGAGAGTACTTAAAATTGGATATAGGGTACTATTGGGAATACAGGCAAGTTGCCGTCACGTGTCGCCGCGGCACTAGCGTGGCGAGGAACCTTAAGCTCCTCACCCTTCCTTAAGCAGGAGGGAGATATAGAATAACAATTATTATACTATCTACGAACCGTAGCTACGTGATATTACCTTGTAATACCTACACTAATTAGTAGTTAACTTCACTGTTATACTATAGAACAGCTAGGTATTCTACCAAGAAGAGATAAGCCACTATACCAGTGCTACTTATGCTAGAGGAAGCTGTCTTTTAAGGTCAGAACTGGTCCTAAACCTTAAATAGAACTCTTCTACAAATCTAAGGATTTAAAGGCTAGAACTGGTCCTAAGCCTTTCCCAGATTATAGATTCTTGCGTCCATTACGCAGAATAACACGCTTTATAAGTCTTTGCAATTTAAGGCTAGAACTAGTCCTAAGCCCCATAATTACAAATATATATTATAAATGTGTACTAAATAACGAACGCGTACTAAACGATAATCCCTATACCAATAACACTTCCCTCCCTCCGAAAACATGGCTACGCCTACCTTAAATAACTGGGAAGACTCCTTACCACTAGGGGTAGCTTTATACGCGAAACTTATTAATAAAAATTGGGACGAATTTACCTTTAATATAATAACTTATACCATAAAATAAGTTAATGGCTTTCTCCTATACCGTATTATATTCTACTAAAGTAGACACTACGCCAATCTACAGTTGTGGGAATATTTTAGGGAGGATTTTATAGGATAGACTGCCAACACCTAGGCACTTAGTAATGTTAATATTGTTTAGGATTTTTAAGACTTCCTCTATAGAAATGGGGTATATGTTACTAAAAATAGCAACCTAATTACTAGTAATATTTAGGCCGTTATTATTAGTATAGAGGAACTAGTATAGATAGAAGCTAAGATTATATATTAACTATAGAAACCCAGAACTAACCCGTATTCTTTAGAAGGTAACTTTAATTCGGAACAAAACCCCTAGAACGCTACTATCCCACCTAGAGGTGCTTTCCTACCTAGAGGTGCTCTCCTATATAGAGGTACTCTTCCTCTACCTCTACTGCCTCTAGCTCCTCTACCCCAGCCAACCAGTAAGCCTCTACTATAAGAAGTCATGAACCTAATAAAGGTATATTTGGACGAGGAGAAGAAGTTTAGAGGATAATTATATAACATGCTTAGAACAAAACTATAGGTCTTTTATAACTGCTGCAGCAAGGTCAGAATCCAATGCTACTAGTTTTATTATACTTTCTCGGTTATATTAAAGGGACGGGTGGCAATATTTTATTATAATTATATTATGGGTAGAAACTATAGCTTTAATATAATACTTTAGCTTACTAGAGTCCACTTTAAGACTAATAAGAATCGCCAGCTTTATATATCCGAATAGTAGGAGACTATATTTTAAAGAGTTATTGCTTCTAACTTAATAAAGATTTATTTAGAGTGCCTTTAACTACTCTTTAATAAACTCTAGAAAATCTAATATGGTTTTACTAAAACCTACTAAAATAAGAACAGCCTAAGGGACTAGGTTATTTTAGTATGCCGTAGCGTTCCTAAGTGCAACTTGGCGCTATATAAACCTACAGATATATTTAAAGGAGTATATACTAAGCTACGCTCCGCCGTAGGTACTATAATGTAAACATAAGAATCTTAACAGTTCTATACTAAAAACCCTACATAACTAAGTATTCCTGACTAATATGATTATAACTAGACTAACCATATATATAGTGGCCGTGGTAAGGAATACAGTAAAGGGTATAATTAACGTTAACTATAAGGTAATTATAGAGGTCCTTATAGAGGTTTATTTTAAAGTAATTGCTAGAAGAAGTACTATGTTTATAAAAAGCCAAATTACTAGTTAACTAGACACTCCCTTAATAAGTAAAAGGAGGTATATAATAAGTTCCATTAGAGTATAAGAAATATTAGAAATTATAAGGTTACTATAGCCTACTTCTAAAGCTTTCTAGTTTAATATAAAGGTGTAGAAGACCTTAAGGGTAAGGTTAATAAGACTAAACAGCTTCTTATAGATATAAAAATTAAGGACTACTCTCTTAACCAATGCTTTACTAAGTATAGTAAGGTAGATGGTATACAAACTATTACTATTCTTAATGACCAATCTACGCTCCATTCTATTACGAAATTAAATATCTTTAATAAGCTAAAAAAGAGCTCCGCGTTCTCCTTTAATAATAGATACTTGGTAAATGTCTTCTATGGTATTATGCTAGATACTAGAGCTGTAGGAGTATCTATAGTAGGAGAACCTTAAGTTCGAGCCCTTTAATAGCTTAATAGCTCTGTTTAGATTAACCATTTAACAGTAGGCTAATACATAATTCATTTTAGCAAGGGTACTGTAACCTTTCTTAGCACAATTAGGGTCTAAACCCCCTTAGGGTATATTACCTTCTATATTATTCCTACAAACACTCCATTTCTATTTTGCATTAAAGATATAGATAAATTAGGCGTTAGGCTTAATAACCTTAAGAATATACTTATTTAGGGAGACAATTGGGTACCTATTATACGCAAGTAGGGTTACCCCTAGTTGCTTCTTTATTAACTAGAAAAGAGTGTTGCTTAGAGCCACTTAACTAAGTTAGAATTACGCCAACTACACTATTATTTTGGCCACCTATCCGTTTACTAATTACTTAAGGTTTTTTAGCAAGCAGGCTATAAAGTTAAGGTTAAGGTAATTAAGCACCTTATAAAGTACTACTATTACTACTAAATAAACCAGAAGTTCCCTAGCCGATTTAAGTTCACCCTTAAAGATAACTATAACTTTAACTTCTATATCATTATTAACGTTATATATCTTAGCGGCAAGCCAGTACTCTAAGTTATTAACTTCTTAACCTTCTTTTAAGCCGCATATTTCTTAAAAGATATATTAGCTAAGAACGTATAGGATACCCTTTAATTATATTAGATTAATATCTACCTAGGACCCCCTAATTAAATCGTCTATAATGTAGAAAAGAACTTCTTATTTATAGAGTTTTAATAACAGACAAAGGTAATGGCAATTAAGGTTAAGGAAGTCCCTATTAAGGCATATAATGGTATTAAAAAAGTGGAGTAATATCACGCGCTATTACGCCGCGTATATAAGATTATCTCTTTAAAACTAGAGGATGCTAGCGAAGAACTTATCTTATAAATAGCTATTAAAGCCATTAACAATTCCGCTAGCCTAGATAGACTTATACCCACATTACTAGTCTTTGGCGCCTACCCTTAAATAACTAATAATTCTCTACTATCTCCTTCCATTATATAACGAGCTAAGGCTATTCGCAAGGTAATAAAGAAGGTGTGATATCTCTACGCTATACGCCAGGTCAACAACGTACTAGGAATAAGAAATGGCCTAAATACCTTAACTACACTTAATCTGTCACTCCAGTCTAAGGTACGCGTATGGCGTAAAAAGGGAGGGTAGTTAGGCCTATATCAGCTTATTGCAATTAATGGTTAAACTTGTACTATTTAGATACCTTATGGACCCACTTAATTCTAATTAACTATTATTAAGCCTTACTATAAAGATAATAGTTCCAAGCCTTTATAGGATACCCTAAAGAAGAACCACAATTAATATACTCTAGAAGGCGACTACAATTCTAATATAATTATAGTAGAGGTTCCGCAACTATAACGCGGCAGAGGTCGCCTAAAGGGATTATAAAATTACCAACATCTTATTAATTTTAAAGAGCAATTTATTGCCGCTATGGAGAATAGAGTTAAGTTATTAATGGCCTTTATAATAGCTAAGGAGAAGGCTAACTTTAAGCTTGCAAAACAGCTCTAAAAGGAAGGTTGTATTATAACCCCTAGAGCTCCTTTCCAAGCATCCAATAAGCAGGAGATTAATAGTCTTATTATAAAAGAAGTCTTTAAATTTAAGAAGTATGACCTTACTAAGTTTAATAGAGTTTGCATCTTTAAGTTAAAAATAGTTAATAAGATTAAGGGCAAAGCTACTAACGCCCTATTTAAGAAATTAAGGCTTATTATCTAAGGTTATAATAATAATAGCAAGGAGGTAATTTTTACGTAATCTCCTATAATTTAACGAGCTAGTTAGCAAGTTATTATTACGCTAGCTCCCTCCTTAATAAAGAATGGAATAGTGGTTTATTTATAAGATATTACTTAGGCCTACACCCAATTAAAAACGCACCTTTAGCGCTTAATATTAGCATACCTTCTAGAGCAAATTCGTCACCAATATCCCAAAGATATAATTATAGTTATATTTAAGCCATTATATAGAATCGCAGAGGCAGGAACCTATTAGTAGGCTATCTATAGCAAGTACCACAAAGAGAAGCTTTTAATAACTACTTCTATATTTAACCCATGCTTCCTAATCATAACTATAGGAACTCTATTTAAAATTGTTAGCATATAAACTAATAATACAATTATCTTAGGAGACAACCAATTCTTAGCTCTTAAAAAAGATAAGTTAATAAAAGCAAATCTTATAACAAAGCCAAAGGAAAAGCTTAATTTAATAATACTATTACTCTTTAATAAATACACCCTCTCCCTAAACAAGGATTCTATTGATTTGCGCCAGAAGGGTTAAGGCAAGAAGATTAATGTTATTAACGCTAATTCTCTAAAGCAAGGATACGTGGAGCAACGCGCTTATGGAGCCTATATTGCTTCTATCTATTAACCCAAGGCTTCCTTTAATCTCTCTATTACCGCTTAATACCAGGAACCAACTAAAGATAACGTTCTTGCCCTAAATAAGCGTCTTTCCTGGCAAATAAACCATCTTAATTAGGGACTACTCTATATGCCTATTAATCTTCCCACTGCTAAGCTTTTTGTATTTATTAATAGGTCGTTTATAAATAACAAAGATTTTAGCTCCTAGCTAGGATATAAAATCATTATTATAAACAAGTCTACTAGAGAAAATGACTTTATAATCTACGGCAATCTTATCTATTAGAGCTTAACTAAGAGTAAGTATATCACTCAAAGCGTTCTAGCGTTAGAGATATATAAAATGGTTGGCGGAGTTAATATAGTAATTACAATTAGAACTACCCTAAAGATAATTATAGATTAACTTAAACTTCCTATTATCCCCATAATTATATATACCAACTTATATTCCCTCTATAAGTGTTTAGCTAAGCTTGGTACCATAAAGAAGAAGTGCCTTATAATTAATATTATAGCACTTTAGTAATCCTATAAATGGCAAGAACTCTTTAAGATTTAATGGATTAACGGTTAAGATAACCTAGTAGACGTAATAACAAAGGTAAACCTAAACAAGGCTCTAGAAACGTTTGTTAACACAAACACTCTATATATATAAGTTAAAGGTTAGGTTAAAAGGGAGTAGGAGTATAACATTCTGCAGACCTTAACTTAAACTAGCTAATTAGGATTTTCCATCCCCGGGATAGAAAATCGCTATTAGCTTACTTACTACTAGCGCCTTAGCGGTCCTCCTAATAAGATATCTACCTACGACTTCTAAGTAAGAAAGCACCACGTACTAAGAGGCAAATTTTAGGACAGCGAGACTTATATTATAATAGCAATAGTAAGTAAGGAGGATTGATATTTATTACGCTAGTCAAGCGGTATATATATATAGATGGCAACCGCAAAAGAAAAGTTGCCAGTGTTAGGAATATAGGCAAGTTGCCGTCACGCGAGGCAAGTTGCCGTTACGTGTCGCCGCGGCACTAGCGTGGCGAGGAACCTTAAGCTCCTCACCCTTTCTCAAGCAGGAGGGAGATATAGAACAACAATTATCATACTATCTACGAACCGTAGCTACGTGATATTACCTTGTAATACCTACAGGTACCATTTTAGATCTTCGTTATAACCTACCTAGCTTGCACGGTATTTTAAGGTACTATGGTCCTTCTTTACTGCTAAGATCTCTTTAATTTCCTATTCTTCGTCCTCTACAATCTAAATTGGTAGTGGGGGGTTATTATACTGTCTAGGTAATAGGTCGTTTATGGCCTTCCGCAGTTAGTTTAAAGAGAAGATAGGGTGGATCTTTATTAACTCTAGTAGCTTAACCTTAAAAGAGTGCCCTACCTTCTTAGGGATTTTATAGGGGCCAGCTATTTAGTAGTCTAGCTTATAGCTTGGCCTTTAGGTTTTCTAGTTCTTTGTTAACACCTATACCTTATCTCCTATATAGAAGTCTACCTTGCAGCAGTATTAGTTTACATTAACCTTTTTCTTCTCTTATGCCCTTTTTATAATTGCTTAGGCAGTCTCCTAGGCCCTATATATTCTCTTAGCGAATATCTAGGCCTCCTTATAGCTAAGGCGTTCACGGGCTATTATAGGTCCTATAGGTCTATCCTAATTAAAGGATATTCGTGGCCTATATCTATAGAGTAACTTAAATAGTAATATTCCTATACTATTATAAGGGAGCGTAAGCTGTGCGTAGTCTATTATAGGTAGTAGTTCCAACCAGTTATCCTAGTAGTAGTTAATAAAGGGGCGAAGTTGCTAGTTAAGGTACTAGTTTATAATCTCGGTTTGGCTATTGGTTTAAGGGTAGAATATAGTAGAGAGCTTAATCTTAATCCTAAGAATGCGGTAGAATTTATTTTAGAAGTCCGATATAAACTAGGGTCTATAGTTAAAGATAATTAACTTAGAAGCGCCATAAATCTAGTAGATGTTATTAATATATATAGGCTATATCCTTTACGGTTATAGTCTTAAAGCAAGGGAGGGAAATGGCCTACTTACTTAGTCTGTTAACTACTACAAAGGCCATATTATAGCCGTGTTTGTCCTTTAGGAATAATTTAAAGTCTATTATAATATATTGCTAAGGGCGTTTAGGGACTAGCAGTAGTTACAGCTATTTAGGAGTTTAGTCCCTAGGGGTATTCGCGCGTTTATAAGCATAATAATTTCTAATAAATCGTTCTATATTAGACAAGAGTCCTTGCTAATAGTAATAAGGCGATAGTAGTTAGTAGGTCTTGTCTTAACTAGGGTACGCCATAGAGACTTAACAGTGGGCTTTATAGATTAGCTCTATTTATAGGTTGTTAATATCTAGAACTATAAGCCGTTCTTAGTATAGAAGCAGTTCATCTTCTATTTCTAAATTAGGGTTACCCCCCATAGCTTAATTGCGGAAGGCTTTTAGGGATTTGGCTGTGCGGTTTACGGTTAGAATATAATTAATTAGTCCTATTAGTTTATCTAGGGTCTTTCCTTCTATAGGTGCTACCTTATTCTATTTAGAGCTTAGTTCCTTAAGGATATACAGGTTAAGCTATTCGGTACGGAGAAGGGCGCGTGTCCGGTATTAAGCCTTTAACTTATCTTATAGCCCTATATCCTATTCTCTCCGGGTTAGGGTATTAGCTTTAGTATTTTGCCTACTAGGGCGGTATATAATTATAAAGAAGAATTAAGAGAGTATTTTAGCCTACTAGGCCTATTAACTAGTAAGTTATTTTATTATTATAAAATACTTAAGGGCTTTATAATTGGTATAACCCTTAATCTAAGAGTTTATACTTCTAAGCTCTGCGCGCTACTAGGATAATAATTATATAATAGCTAATATTTCCTTATTATGCACTTTATAGTTATACTTAGCTAGGGCTATTGTTTTTAAGAAGAATATAATAGGGTACTATTTGCCGTCTAGGTGTAGCTATAAAAGGACTTCCGCTACTACCCTATTAGAGGCGTCCGTTTCTAGTATTAATTTAAGGTCTAGGTTATAGTAATAAAGAATTAGGGAGGAGATAAGTTAGTTCTTTAACTCCTTAAAGGCTTTTATACAGTTATTATTAAAGATAAAAGATGTATCGTTCTTAGTTAGTCGTATAAGAGGCTTGGCTATAACTCCGTAGTTATAGATAAACTAATAATAGAAATTATAAAAGCTAAGAAAGGACTAGATTTCTTTTATAGTATAAAGGGGGTTCTAGTTACGGATTGCCTTAACCTTCTTTAGGTTAACTTTAATTCCTTTTATACTAATAATAAACCCAAGGTACTTTATGCGTTTTACTCTAAATTTACATTTTTTAATATTAACTTATAGGCCTGCTGTTAGCGACTCAGTCAATCGAGGCACGAGCACGGCATGAGGGACGCGCAAGCCTGTACAATTAGTAGTCTATAAACGAGGATCCAAAGCTAGAGAAAGGAAGGGAGAAGAATAGCAGCGCCGTGCG
>Ga0307507_10000447_pt1 | contig 85794 bp, 21 predicted proteins | sample 7_EM_MG_FD_207223 | JGI IMG/M metagenome (GOLD analysis project Ga0307507, IMG submission 207223) | Populus trichocarpa ectomycorrhiza microbial communities from riparian zone in the Pacific Northwest, United States - 7_EM | ecosystem: Host-associated > Plants > Roots > Unclassified | place...
ATACACTGGCGGTACTTGGAAAATGAAACCACTTATATATAGCCTCCGTAATTGCCTTAATAGAACCATAAAACACATAAGAAAATACATAGGAAATCCCTCCTGAGGTGCCTTCTAGGTTGCCTTCCAAATGGTGCTCCAATCTGGCCGTAAGTCCTACTTACGGTCCGTAAAATGAACTATACGGCCTTTTAACGGGCCGTAAATGTACCGTACGGCCCTCCAACGGGCCGTAACTGAACCGTAAATGCTCTGTTAGTCTCGCTCTACCCATTCTATGACCTTTAGGTTAAGCTTATTCGTGTTAATTAGGGTTTTAAGAGCTTAACACGGCTTTGCCTTAGTTATAGCGTCTGCTAGGTTGTCTCCGCTGCTAATCTATTTAACTTCCGTAATCTCGCGTCGTTTATAGGCCTAATGTAAGCACATTAGGTCGACCATAAGCCTCTTCTCCTGTGTCGTGCCTAGTTTGACTAGGTAGTTGTAAAGGGACTTTAAATCAGTGCATAAAACCAGGGGTAGCTGCTCCAATTATAGGATCTTCTAGATCGTTGATTTAATTACGGCTGCTATATTAAAGCCATGGGCTAGTGCATATAGTTCAGAAGCTAGTACACTACGGGTTACTTACTTACATTTAATTAAAGACCAGTGCAGTATATTTGCGTCCTAATTACGGTCCGTAAGTATAATTATAAAGCCGATTTGCAATAACAGGTCCCTATTATTGGCGAAGAAGGCGTCCGTAAATACTATTACGCTAATAGAATTTAGGTCTAACAGTATAAAAGTAAGTCCTCTTATCGCATTATTAATCTGCCATTAAATGCGCTTATTAAGCTGCTTGACATTTTCTTCTTACAGATCTACTGTCTGGGCCACAAAGGACAAGTCGTAGGCAGATTCGGGTTGGCAGACTATGGCAATATAGGCGCCTCTTGCACGCTATACAGCGTATTAGTCCTTCGTATTTATGGTCTTACAGGTCTCTCTATGGGAACTAGTGAGGTCCGTAGGCTTTGCTATAATAAGCTTTAGGTTTTGAGCTTAGCGTTCCTAGGTTAGCTAGATTAAGTTGCCCTTTTATATAATTAAGCCTCCGTTAAACTTAATTAGAGTCTGCTTAGTTAACTACTCTTGTGGCTTTACTAGGAACTTAGCTTCTTGCAGTTTAGTCTCTTTAGCATCCGCAAATATCTGGTCTGCTAAGAAGAGGGTATTATTTATTTAGAGTCCAACAATACCAAGGCCGTTTAATAGGGTGTATAGGAGGCAAGGGTTATAGGTCAACTGCTCTATCTTAAGTTTATAGACGTGGTGCTAGTGGTATATCTTAAACCAATGGTTTCCAGCTTCTGGTACTCCGTACAGGGGTTTTACAACCCGTAAAATTGTTCCTGGTTATAGGTTAAGCTCACGGGGTGGTTATATAAAGATATCCCTACTTAGGTAGGTATTAGACTGCACATAGGCTTGCGAGATGTCCCGTAAGTAGAGGGCTACGGGTTTGGTTTGCTATAGCCCTAGCATAAGTGCAAGTATAATCTATTAGCTGACTCGTTAAATTATAGGCAATTGCGTAAGGACTAAGTCCTTTCCTTAGTCATTATAGGCTTGTATAACAAGCCTTAATTTTTTGAAGGCTTTATTAGTACTAGGGTGCTTAATTTTATTAATAAAGCGCGAGTTAAATATACAAACGCCTTACAGAACGTCTCTCTCCGTTATAACCGCAAAGACGCCCTTCTTAAGTAGTCCGTTAATCTCTTTGCGTCGTGAGTCCGTAAAAGGGGTTTCCTGTACTAGAACTAATATATCCGCAGGCGGAGATTGCTTTGCGGATATGCCTGCGGAGGTCAGGTAATTCTCTATTATAGAGTTCTTGCGGGGGCGTCCTCAGCTACGCTTTACAGCAGGTTCTATAGGTTTATTGGGTTTCTAGGGGACCTCTAGGGTAGGTAAGGGTGCTTCTAGTTTATCTAATTCGGCGGGTACTTCTGGTTCATCTAGCTCAACATTATAGATATTTTCGGACCAAAAATAGGGTTTTATGGACGTGCTTCTAAAGCTTATCGGTCCGCTAGGGAGCTGTACACAGCAGGTCTCATCTTCTACGGCTAGTAGATGGTAAGGTCTAGTCTAATTGCCGCTTTTACGCTATATAAGGACTTCAGAGTTAAGCGGGAGGTTGTGTACTAGGGTCATATTAGGTCCGTTGCGGTAGTACAGAGCGTTATTAACAGTTTATTTAGCCCGTAATTTAACTATTTCGGCCATTGCCTTCCGTATTACAGCTGCTCAATCCGTAACGGACGGGGCAGGAGGGTCCAGTTTGCTTATCCTTAGGTAGGCTCCGTAGACTAAAAGGGTAGGTACCAGTCCGTCAGGGCTAGTAGTATCATTGACGGCTTTTACAGCCATCTATAAAGCCAGTTCTTTTTGGATATTTTTACACTTATTCATAATAATCTGGTAAGCTCTCCGTAAAGCTAGGTAAGCTCGCTTAACAAGTCCAACAGACCAGTGCGCCTCAACTAGAATAGCTTTTGTTAAAATAGCCATGGCCGTAGCATACTATTAGAATTCCTTACTGATGAAGTTCCTACCAGCGTTATAGGTAATATACTTAGGGGGTCCAAGGTATATATTAATCCAGTAGGTCCATAAAATGTCCTAAGTATATTTTACAGATATATTTTGCAACCAACAGGCGGCTTAATAGCGGGTTGCCTTGTTAACTATATATAATACTAGACTGCCGTTAATGTACATAATATCCACATACACTAAGTGGTTAAAGTCAAGGTCCTTATAAAGGGTGAACTTGAATCTGCCTAGGGAACGTCCATATTTCTAGCAAAAAGAGCAGTATTTAGTCAGATGGTCGATTGCCTTCCTATTAACGTCGTCATGTCCAGAGCGTTTAAGAACTCTATATAGCTTTTCGGCTAACGGGTGGCCGAAACGGCGGTACAAACGGTGGATTTTAGTACTGGTAAGGTAGCACGGGTTATAGTTAAAAGATTCCTAAATATAGGTCTGTAAAGTCTCTCCCTATATAAGGAACGGGTGTCCAAATCGTCGTATAATTAGTAGGGTGATATGCTTGCTTCCTAAAGCAGTTACGGGGCTAGTTAAGGTATCCATAATATTATTGTAGTAGACCTATAACCTATCCATATCTGCAAGACAGAGTAGAAAAGGGGTGTCCGCTTTTACTATATAGAAGTTAACTAGGCTAATTAGGGTCTTAACTGCAACTAATCTAATTAATGCGGTTGAACCAATGCCAAATTAGACATTTACGGCCCCAGCTTACATAGTGTTAATGTCCGTATTATTATTTACGGTAGTTTTATATGCAAGGTATTGTCCATAACCTATAGTAGACTTCTTAGAGGCACCTATATCGATTATAATGCCATAGAATTCTTTAGGGGTATAGCGTTCTGTAGTAATATATACAAATAGGTCCTGTTCGCGGTCCGTAACGTCCGTAACGGGTCCAACAGGTGTACTTACGGGCCAGTTTTCAGGTATAATTAAGTGTATAAAGAAGCGGTCGGCTAATACGGTCATAGTATTAAAGGCTTGACTATCCGCAAAAGGTCTAAAAGTAGTTAGGAATATCTCTAAGGTCTCCTATTCCTAAGCGTCTAAGTTAAAGTCAATTATAAGGGCTTCTATTAACTTGTTAGGGGGCTCCTCTACTTCCTCTCCTTTATATTCTAAATAAACTAGTTAATCTGGTTATTAAGTCTCTTCCTAGACTTGTTACGTTCTTCCTAGGTATACCTTATAGACCAACATCCTTTCTTACCGCACACAAAGCACTTCTAACTAGTTTGTCTGCGGGGGTATGTTTTCGTACAGGGGTTGCTGCAGGGGTTACGGGTAGGACTTAGTCAGTACGGGTGCTGCTAGCAGTAGCGGCGGTCCGTAAAGTAGACGTCTGAGTTTATTTACGGATATTAAATATCCGTAGCGAAGGCTTGAGTGCTGCTCGGTGGGTTTAAGACTTCATATATTATAATAGAGGAGTGTAGATTATTAATAAGGCCAGCTAAGGTATCTACAGGCTTATAGTAGGCATACTTACAGGGCTCTACTTCCTGGTAAGCCGTAATAAGTTTGTTATATAGGAAGTCGTCTGTTTAAAGCTTAGCGTTAAGGCCGTGCTATAGGTACTAGAGGTCTTTAATAAGGATCTACAGACACTCTATAATTGATTTTTTAGTGTTCTTGTTAATTACGGTCCGTAGCTTAGTTGTATTCCATTAGGTAAGAATATTACGCTTATATTCTGGTCCTTTAAAGTAGTTATATATAGCTTCGCATAGCTTATCAAAGGGAACACTAAGGGGGTTGCTCTTAAGGTTAGTGTAGTAGTGGTCAAGTGCTAGGCCGCGCAGTATGGTAGAGTAGGCTTGGCTAAACTCCTATTTAGGAATATCGGCCTTTTAACAGAGGTCCGTAAAGATAGTTAGTTTAAAGTCAAAGTTATCATTTTCACCGCTATACTTAGATTTGTTGGTATAGAGCTTAGCTAGGTTAGCTAACTCCTTACCATAGGTCTTCGCTTAGGTAGGTTGCGGATTTATAACTTAGACAGGTTGCGGATCTGTAACTTGGGCGGGTTGCGGATCTGTGACTTAGGTAGTGGCGGAAGGGTTTTGGCCCGTATTTTGGTTTACAGGGGTATTGCAGTCTATGACTTGGGTACTAGGTGTGCTCTAGTTAGTAAGGTTAATTCTAAAACTGCTTGGGTTTGTAGGACGAATTTGGTTAAGAGGGTTAGGTATAAGGCCAGCAATTATATTAAGTTTAGAAGAAGCAAAGAGTTCCTTAATAGTGTTATACTCGTCTAGGATTTCTTTCTTAGTCCATTCCGTTCGGTCCTCCTTATGTATTATATTATATAAGGACCGTGTAATAGTGACCCATTTGTTTCTTTTAACCCATACGCCTTGGTTACGTAAAAGGGTCCGTAGGTTATGGATAGTAGTGGGGTTGCATTCCTTAAAGATAGCTTCCGTAAAGTCCGTAAAGTCTTCCTGGTATTGCTCCTATAGGTCAACGTTTATAAGCTTAAAGTATTCGTACTTAAGGATTTTAAATTTAATATAGTTGTTAACGTTATTTATAGACGTAACATCAACTCCTTATCTCCACTTCTTTTAACCTTTATTAACCTGCTTACTAATGTCTGCCATACTGTATAGTGTAGTGTAATACGTAGCGGGTGGAAGAGGTCTTATAAGGGTCCGTAAAATCGGTTAACGGGCCCATAACGGTTTGTAGAAGGGTAAGGGGGTCTCTATAGGGTCTTAGCAGGTCTATAGTGGTTCGCAGAAGGGTAAGAGGTCTCCGTAACGGTCCGTAAAAGTAATTAACGGGTCCATAACGGTTCGTAAAAGGGTAAGGGGTCTCCGTAAGGGGTCAAAGAGGAGGCCAGGGTATTTTAGTAGGGTGTAGTGGTCGCGTTCTTAGTATGATCGTGTTCTTAACGTGGTCGCGTTAACTACTGGTATAGTGGTTAATATCTCTAATTAAGGTGGAGCGTAAACGTCTTCCAAAACTAGGGTAGATTTAAGGTAATTCTAGGTAAGGTAGAGCGTCAGACATCTTCCAAATCTAGAGTACTTTGATTCTCTTTAACTAAAATAGGGGCTTATAAGGTGGAGCGTTGGACGTCTTTTAAGCAAGTGCGTATCTCCTGATCTGTGCGCGCTTACTAATCAGTGTCGGTACTAATTTAATGGTATAAGTAAGTTGTGTCTAGGGGCACGAAATACGTATAGTATCGTATGCTTATTTAGACGGTGGTGACTGTTAATTCTATTAAGGTAGACTATATGGTCTATATACTGACGCACCTCCCCCCTAATTAGTTAGTGCTTTAGGGGTGCACCAGATGCGTAAGCGGGTGGTTAGTGCACCGAACGCGTAAACGCGTACTCGGCGTACCGAACGCGTAGGCACGCGGTTGGTACGACAGGTGTTGTAATTATACACTTAGTTAAACGCTTTATAAGCGCCTACTATAGCTGTAAACGTGCTAAAGCATTTTACATAAAGTACTAAGGACTGCTATACCCTCTACTAGTACCCATACGCTAATAGGCAGATATTGCTATAGATTTCATTGTTAACCTACCACCTTGTAAACAACATAGCCGAACCTATAAGAATATCCTTATAATAATATACCAACTTATAAAAGAACGTCACTATGTCCCAACTAAAGGTATAGCTGTAAGCGACGTTGCTAATACCTTCCTCCGCGAAGTCTACTAACTATATAGGTTACCCGACTCTATTACGTCTAACTAAGGCACGCAATTTAACTCTAATATATAGAGGCGGATCTGCTAACGCCTTGGTATTTCTGTTAAGATATCTATATCCTTTTACTATAAAACTATAGGATAACCGGAAAACGCTAACGCTAGTATAAAGGCGTACTTATAATAGGTAGTTGCCTATAGTTAGAACAACTGGGTAGACCACCTTCCGCTAGGTAAATTTGCAGCAAACAACTATATCTTAGCTACTATAGGACTTACCCCATTCTTTATAAATAAAGGATATTACCTATAATCCAGTATAGAGCTACCAGAGCCTATTAATAAGAAACTGCTATATAGAAAACGCCTTAAGATGCTACTTACCAATTAACATGCAGACTGTATAAAAGACCTACTTAACTACTATAAAGGAGAGATAGCCTGGGCCTAAGCAAAACAAGCTTACTTCGCCAACTATTATAGAATACCACCACCTAAGATATATGTTGGCGACTGGGTATAATTAAATACACATAATATCTCTATATAGAGACCTATAAAGTTATTTAATTATAAGAACCTTAGCCCCTACTAAATTAAACAAGTTATTAATAGAGGAGCTATATATAAACTAGAGCTCTTACCTACCTTAGCCACCTATAGAATATGGCCCATGTTTTACCTATAGCTACTATACCCCTACCAGCCTAATCCTCTACTAGGATAAACATAGCCTAAATCCCCACCAGTACTAATCCGAGATAAGAACAAAGATAAGAACTATAAAAAGTAGACTATTAAACAAATTATTAACTCCAAATACTTTAGTAAAGGCAGAGAACGGCGGCTCTACTATAAAGCTACCTATATAGGATTTAACATAAATTAGCCAGAATAGCAACTATAGGAAGATTTTAAAAATATAAAAGATTTAATTAGCAATTTCTACTACGCAAACCCACAGAAACTAGGCCTAAGCAGAGATTTCGTACCTAATCCCCTATAGGAGCCGTTATAACTAAATTATTATACATTACCGTCATATAACTACTCCGATAAGATATTAAGGAACTTTAACCAGCGGTTAAAGTTGTCTAATTAGTTAGATTCTAAACGCTAAGGAAAAGCTAGCTAATTAGGATTTTTCATCCCCGGAATAGAAAATCGCTATTAGCTCGCTTGCTACTAGCGCCTTAGTAACACCCTCGCACCTTACTAAGTCCCTAACAGCCTCCTTCCCCTCCATAGCCTAGTACCTTCGCATAGTAGCAACCTATATATAGGGCACTAAAAGATAAGAACTAGAAGTATTTAGCAAGGATATATTAGGTACTAAAGGAAAAACAGTTTAGGGACGCTAAGTATATATATAGATAGCACCTAGTAGAAGTACAGAGTTAAGGGGACCTAATACTTTAACCTAAAAGATTTCTTATAGAAGAGTGCCTAGATAGATAACAGTAGTAAGACTACCTAGAGAACACTTATCTATAGTATATAGAGGAAAAGAAATAAACTAAGTATTAGCTAAAAGTAGACTAAGTATAAATAGGATCTAGTAGCTAATAGTTAGGAAAAGGGGAGGCCTATAGGACTAGAGGGAACTAGTAGTAAAGCCTTAAACCCTTAAAGGAATTTAAGGACAACACCTAAACTTATAAGTTAAGTGGTAAGATTAGTAGTTTAAAGCGTTAATAGATAGTAAAGTAATAAGGAACCATATATTACTAGTAGTAGTAGAAAAAATAGGGTTACTATATAGATAAAAGGAATACCCATATCTACTTATAACAATTTTAGGAGATTAGATAGCCTATAGAGGAGGCATTATTAATCTTAAAATAGGACCTATTTAGTTAACTATTAAAGGGAGACTAGTTAGAATATCTTTTAATATCTTACTATTAGGGAAAGATAAGGCGATACTAGGAATGCCTTAGTTACAGGAATATAATCTAAAGGTCAATTAGGTTATAGGTTAGGTTAATATTAGAGATACTTAATAATGTAAGGTGTAATAGTAAACTAAGTTAGTATAGTACTAAGTTAGAGTAACGTATAAAGAGACTAAGTAAGGCTTAAGTTATATACCAAAGAGATACCATAAGTATGGTAAAAAGTTATGGTTACTAGAAAGTGAAAAGCTGTTAGAGTATATAGTATGGGACTATAAGATAGAGTTAGAACTAGGAATAAGTCTAAAGTTCTTTCTAATCTATAAGCTTACTAAAATAGAGTTAGTGGCACTTAAGGAGTTTGTCTAGGAGAACTTATAAAAGGGATATATTAGACCGTTGTAGTTATTAGCAGGATATCCAGTACTGTTTATTCTAAAGAAAAACAGAAAACTTAGGATGTGTATAGACTATAGACAGTTAAATAGCATTACTAGAAAGGATAGATATCCTTTACCCTTAATTAGCGAAATCTAGGATAGGATAGGTAATATAAAGATCTTTATAAAGATAGATCTAAGGTAGGCGTACCATTAGATTAGGATTAAGGAAGGTAATAAATAAAAGGCAGCCTTTAGGTTAAAGGAAGAACTATATAAACTATTAGTTATACAGTTGAGGCTTATAAACGCATTAGTAACATTCCAGAAATAAATTAATAGTGTATTAAGAGAACACCTTAATAAGTTTGTTATAGTATACCTTAATAATAATATTATTTACTTAAAAAGTAAGAAAGAATATAAAGAACATATTAAGTAGGTCTTAAAGAGACTATAAAAAGAACAGATGCTAGTAGTAATTAAGAAATATAAGTTCTTTATAAGGAAAACCAATTTTATAGGATTTATTATTAAATTAGGAAAAATTAGTATAGACCTAAAGAAAGTTAAAGCTATAAAGAGTTGGCAAGAATTAGAGAATATTACGTAGTTAAAATTATTCCTAGGGTTTTACAACTACTATAGGAGGTTTATAGCATAGTGGTTAAAGAGCATTAAGCTATTTACAAGATTAATAAAAAAGGAGGAACTATAGGTTTAAGGTAGTAAGCAAAAGAAGCTATTCTAAGAACTTAAAGAGTTGTTTACCTAGGAACTAATCCTTAGGATTTATTAACCAGAGTTAGAAATAGTTATTAAGATAGATATATTAGACTTTACACTAGGAGTATATTTACTATAGAAGTATTAGGATGTATAGCACCTAGTAGCATATTATAGTTAAAAGATAACACTACTAGAACTAAACTATAACATCTATAATAAGAAGTTGTTAGGTATAGTTATAGTATTAAAGAAATAAAGAGCATTCTTATAAGGCATAGAGAAACCGTTTATAGTTAAAATAGACTATAAGAACCTTATAGGATTTCTAATAACAAAGAAACTTAACTAAAGATAGGTTAGATAGGCGGAAATGCTTATAGAATACTGTTTTAAAATCCAGTATACTAAGGGTACAGACAATGTACAAGTAGATGCTTTAAGTAGAAAAGCTAAACTATAAAGTAATAAAAAGCTATTAGGGGCTTTATTACAAAGGGATTAAAACGGGTTGGTTAGATATAATTATCCCAAGATTATAGCAACCAAAGAAAGCCAGATCTATAAATTACTAGAGAGTAATTAGATATAGAAGATCTAAGAAGTATAGGTAAAGGATCTAGATACGGAATAGTATAAAAATAGAGAAGCAATCTATGTTCTAAGGTCCATTATAAAGGAGTTTATTAAGTTATTCTATAAGGGACTAACTTAAGGACATAATAAAGCTACGGGCTTAGTATTAAGACTTTAAAAAGAGTATATTATTTAAGGAATTTAAGGACTAGTAAAATAAGTTATAAGAGAGTATCTAAATTACCAAAGAAATAAACTAATAAGGTATAAGCTATATAAAGGGCTATAACCTATTAAAATACCAGAGAGACTATAGGAGGTTATATTATAGGACTTTATTATTAAGTTACTAAAGTTAAAAGATCCTATTATAGGACAAGATTATAACGCGATTTTAGTAATAGTAGATAAGCTTATAAAGTAGGGATACTTTATAGCGTATACAGAGGAAATGTTAGTAGAAGATATTGCTAGAATCTATATTAAGGAAGTATTTATAAGATATAGAGCATTAAGTAAAATCGTATTAGATAGAGATTTAAAGTTCATAGCAGTATTCTAGGAGGTATTTTTAGTGGAATAAGGAGTTCGCGTAGCAACCTTAATAGTGTATTATCTACAGACGGACGGATAGACAGAAAGGTTAAACTAGACACTAGAGTAGTATTTAAGGCACTATATTAATCACGCATAGAATAACTAGGTATTGTTACTACTAGTTATACAGTTTGCATATAATGCAATACTATAAGAAGGAATAGGGACATTACTATTTAAGGCGAATTACGGGTACAAGCTAAAATCGTTATTATTACTATAGTAAGTAAAGAAAACAAGTAGCACAGCTAAGTAAAAAATGGAGACTTTAATAAATCTTTATATAGACCTTAAAGAAACAGCTAAACTAGTATAAGAGCAAATAAAAAGGTACTATAATACTAAGAGATTTAAGGGACTAGATCTTAAGGAGAGAGATAAAGTATAGCTACTATATAAAAGTTTTAAGAGTCGACGACTAAGTAAGAAGTTAGACTATATTAGACTAGGACCTTTTAAAATTACGTAAAGAATTTTATTAGTTACGTATAAACTAAACCTACTAGCTAAAATAAAAATTTACCCTATATAGCATGTCGCAATGCTAGAACTAGTATATGGGAGTGTTAAACTACTAGTCTATAAGGCAGACATATATAAAGGGCAAGAAGAAGACAAATGGCAAGTTTTAAAGATTATTAGTTATAAGGATGTAGATGACGAAACGTAGTATAAAGTAAAGTAGATAGACTATAGTAAGACTACCTAGGAACCACTAAGCAACCTAGAGAACGCTATAGGAAAGGTATAGAAGTATTAGAAGAAAAGGGGTTAGGTAGCATTAATAAAGAAGGATCGCTAAAGAATAAGTCACCTAAGGGGGACCTAAGAGGAGCAGTTGCCGAGCTACTTGGAATTGTTTCCCTCGCAGGAGGAAAGTCCGTTCTTTTGTTACCTAGCTTAGACAGACCTTGTTCCACAAGTTTCCACTTCTTAGAACGGACCTTCTTACGAACCTTCTTAAGATAGAGTAACCAAGCAGAAGCAGCTAGACAAGAGTTAAGCGCTCGCTGTTAAGCGTCGGCGGCCCCTTATTCTGCGTTATAAGAACAACAAAGCTCTGCCAGAGCGACTAAGAGTTCATTATTAAGCTTCTTAGCGGCAGATTAAATATGAGACCCTATAACAAGTTACTTAGGGAACTTAAAAACTATTAAGAGTTATAGGATATGTATACTTAGCATTAAAGACAGAGCAAACATTACAGGATAATTAAATATTTGCTTTAGTGCACTCTAAACAAGAGAACGGTTGTTAAAACAAAGGACTTGCTAGCGATATAAACCAACCCCTCTTTTATATAATAAGAACACGGAGATGGCATAGTCTTACCTAGAGATAGTATAGTAGCAACGGTACGAGACTGATAAGCTGTAGAAGAAGAAGAAGATACTTTAGGTATAATAAGTAAAGATATTAACCAGATTAATTAAATAGATATTATACCTCTAGTAGACAACTTAGAGATATTAGGAATCTTTAAGAACAAAGATAAAAAGGAGGGAGATAGTGTTATAGATAGCTTAAGTATAATATTATAGCTACTTGGAGAGGAGTTGGTAAAAGCTAGTTAGTTAATATAGGTACGGTCTAGAATAGATTTGGTGGAACTATATGACAAGGAATAGTAGCCGAGGTTACGTAATGTGATCTATATAATCTATATAATCTGTATAATCCGTAATGGAGCAAATAGAGCACACATACCTTATATACAAGAGAGGATTTCTTAGGTATATGGTTGTGTATTTAAAGGACCTTAGTCCCTACTATAGATAGTTCTCTCCTTATAGTAAATCTTAGAATACAATTAGAGTTAATCTGTTAGGCAACCACTCCACTAGTTATTATTACGTTATTGACCTATTTATATCTATATACCTAGCCCAATAACAGGACCCATCGTAGTTTTTACTACAAGGTTCCGTTATATACGCCAACGTTATTAATAGCCTATATAACAACTTACTACGCCTTGCTTTAAAATATATACCCTAATACTCTACCCCCTAACCACCTAAGACCCGTAAAGACTTAGATGCTATAGATATTAATACTAGGACCCTTTTCTATGCCCCAAAAGGATCTGCTAAATAAGAGCGATATATTAAATACGGCCTCTGTTTTAAGTGTGGAAGCGACGCTTATATCTTTAGCTACTGCTCTATCCCTTTCTAAAAGAATTTATAAACAGCTAATACTAGTAGCCGTTTACCACACTAATCCTCTAGTTATCATCCCCGATCTTTACTTGGCTCTAGCCCTATATCTAGCAAATACTACTTATAAGGATAAAGTTACAACTGATATTCTAGAGGAACCCCTTCCCGCTCGCTACTAAAAGGCAAATTTTGGAGTTAAGTTGCTTTCTAGGACAGCTATATTATAGGATCTTATTAAATGTATTAGATATAGCAAACCCTAACTTTTAGGATTGTAGTATAACCGTTAACTACTGTCTTTAGTAGAAAGGTTAATAGGCTAATACTTAAGTCCTAATTAATATAGAAGCTAGTGGTATAGGATTTATTAACAAGATCTTTGCGTAAGATAATAGATTTACCCTAATATATAACGGAACCTTGTAGTAAGAACTATAGTGGGTCCTATTATTGGGCTAGGTGTGTAGGTAAATAAGAAGTTAACAATGTAATAATAACTGGTGGAGTGGTTGCCTAATAGATTAACTCCAATTATATTCTAAGATTTACTATAAGGAGAGAACTATCTACGGTAGGGATTGAGGTCCTTTAAATACATAACCATACTTCTAAGAAATCCTCTCTTGTACGTAAAGTACGTATTATACGTATTATACGTAGACGTATACTGCGTATACTGCGTATACCGCGTATAATATTATATAACTTACTTACTATTCCTTGTTACATAGTTCTACTAGCTCTATCTTAGACTGTGCTTATATTAACTAACTAGCTTCTTCTAACTCTTCCCTAAGTAGTTGTAATATTATACTTAAGCTATCTATAACACTATCTCCCTTCTCTTTATCTTTGTCCTTAAAGATTCTTAATATCTCTAAGTTGTCTACTAGAGGTATAATATCTGTTTAATTAATCTGGTTAATATCTTTACTTATTATGCCTAAAGCATCTTCTTCTTTATAAGCGCAACGTTATACTCGCACCGTTGCTGTTATACTGTTACTTAGTAAGATTATGCCGTCTCTATATTCCCATTATTCTAAGGCAGGGTTAGTATATATTATAATAGTGACCCTATCCTTTTAACAACCCTCTTCCTATTTGAAGTGTACCAAAGTAAACATCTGTTTGTCTTATGATGTTTGCTTTGTCTTTAACGCTAAGTATACGCGTCCTATAACTCTTAATAGTCTTTAAGTTCCCTAAGTAACTTGTTATAGGGTTTTGTGTTTAATCTGCCGCTAAGAAGCTTAAGTTAGAGCTGGCCGCTACTTACGCTAAACTCTACCAGTCTTTAGAAGAGACTGCTCTAGCCCTTAAGGCTTAATATTGCTTCTTTAAGGTTTAGTAGGCTGCCTTTGCTTAGTTAACCTGTCTTAAGAAGGTTTATAAGAAGGTTTGTTTTAAGGAGTGGAAACTTGTTTAATAAGGTCTGTCTAAGCTAGGTAATGAGAGAGTAGAGTCTCTAATAAAGGAAACAACTCTAAGTAACGTAGTAGTTGCTTCTCTTAGGTCCCCCTTAGTTAACTCGTCCTTTAGTAATCCTTTTTTAATGCTCCCTAACCTACTTTCTTTTAATACTCCTATACCTTTCCTATAGCGTTCTCTAGGTTGCTTAGTGGCTTTTAGGTAGTCTTACTATAGCCTATCTACTTTACTTTATACCATATTTTGTTATCTACGTCCTTGTAACTAATAATCTTTAAAACTTACTATTTGTCTTCTTCTTACCCTCTATACGTATCTGCCTTATAGACTAGTAGCTTAATATTCCTATATACTGGCTCTAGCATTGTGATATGCTGTATAGGGTAAATTCTTATTTTGGCTGGTAGGTTTAGCTTATATATAACTAATAAAAAATTTGTATAATTTTAAAAGGTCCTAGTCTAATGTGGTCTAACTTCTTACTTAGTTGTTAACTCTTAAAATTTTTGTATAGTAGCTATACTTTATCTCCCTCCTTAAGATCTGGTCCCTTAGATCTCTTAGCATTATAGTACCTTTTTATTTGCTCTTATACTAGTTCAGCTGTTTCTTTAAGGTCTATATAAAGATTTATTAAAGTCTCTATTCTTTGCTTGGCTGTGCTACTCGTTTTCTTTACTTAATGTGGCGATAACGATGATCTTGGCTTATACCCGTAATTCGCCTTAAATAGTGACGTTCCCGTTCCTTATTGTGGTGTTGTATTGTATATAAACTATATAACTGGTAGTAATAATACCTAATTATTCTATATATGATTAATATAGTGCCTTAGATACTGTTCTAGTGTCTAATTTAACCTTTCTATTTATCTATCTATTTACGGATAATACGCTGTTAAGGTTGCTATACGAACTCCTTGTTCCGCCAAGAATACCTTCTAGAATACTGCTATAAATCTTAAATCTCTGTCTAATATAACCTTACTTAGTGCTCTATATCTTGCAAACACTTCCTTAATATAGATTCTAGCGACATCCTCTACTAACACTTTTTTTGTGTATACTATAAAGTACCCCTACTTTGTAAGCTTGTCTGCTATTACTAAGATTATATTATAATCTTGTCCTGTAATAGGATCTTTTAACTTTAGTAACTTAATAATAAAGTCCTATAATATAACCTTCTATAGTCTCTCTGGTATTTTAATAGGTTATAGCCCTCTATATAGCCTATACCTTATTAGTTTATTTCTTTAGCAATCTAGATATTCTCTTATAACTTATCTCGCTAGTCCCTAGATTTCTTAAATAATATACTCCTCTTAAAGTCTTAATACTAAGCCTATAGCTCCGTTGTATCCTTAAGTTAGTCCCTTATGGAATGACTTAATAAACTCCTTTACAATAGATCTTGGAATATAGGTTGCTTCTCTATTTTTATACTATTCCGTGTCCAGATCCTCTACCTATACTTCTTAGATCTTTTATATCTAATTACTCTCTAGTAACTTGTAGATCTGACCTTCTCTAGTTGCTATAATTTTTAGGTGATTATACCTAATTAATCTATCTTAATCCTTTTGCAGTAAAGCCCCTAATGGCTTTTTATTACTTTATAGTTTAGATTTCCTACTTAGAGCATTTACTCGTGCATTGTCTGTACCCTTAGTATACTGAATTTCAAAATGGTATTCTATAAGCATTTCCACCTATCTAACCTACCTTTAATTAAGCTCCTTTATTATTAGGAATCCTATAAGGTTTTTATAGTCCGTCTTAACTATAAATAGTTTCTCTATGCATTATAAAAATACTCTTTATTTCTTTAACGCTATAACTATACCTAGTAACTCCTTATTATAGATATTATAGTTTAGTTCTAGTGGTGTTATCTTTTAACTGTAATACGCTACTGGATGCTATATATCTTAATGCTTTTATAGCAAATATACTCCTAGTGCGAAGTCTAATACATTTGTCTTAACAACTGTTTCTAACTTTGGTTAGTAAACCTTAAGGACTAGTTCCTAGGTAAATAACTCTTTAAGTTCCTTAAACAACTTTCTTTGCTTATTAGTCTATACCTATAGCTTCTCTTTCTTTATTAGCCTTATAAACGGCTTAATATTTTTTAACTACTATACTATAAACCTCCTATAGTAGTTACAAAACCCTAGGAATAATCTTAACTGTATAATGTTCTCTAGTTTTTGCTAACTTACTATAGCTTCGACTTTCTTTAGGTCCATACTAATTCTTCCTAGTTTAATAATAAATCCTATAAAAGTAGTCTTTTTTATAAAGAACTCGCACTTTTTAATAGCTACTAGCATCTGTTCTTCTTGTAGTCTCTTTAAGACCTATTTAATATGTTCTTTATGTTCTTTCTTACTCTTTAAGTAGATGATAATATTGTTAAGGTATACTATAATAAACTTATTGAGGTGTTCTCCTAATACACTATTAATTTACTTTTAGAATATTGCTAGTGTGTTTATAAGCCTAAACTGCATAACTAATAGCTTATATAGTCCTTTCTTTAACCTAAAGGCTGCCTTCTATTTATTGCCTTCCTTGATCCTAATCTAATAGTACGCCCACCTTAGATCTATCTTTGTAAAGATCTTTACGTTACCTATTCTGTCTTAGATTTCGCTAATTAAGGGTAAAGGATATCTATCCTTTTTAGTAACGCTATTTAACTATCTGTAGTTAATACATATTCTAAGTTTTCCGTTTTTCTTTAGGATAAATAATACTAGATATTCTACTGATAACTATAACGGTCTAATATATCCCTTCTATAAGTTCTCCTAGATAAACTCCTTAAGTGCCACTAACTTGGTTTTAGTAAGCTTATAGATTAAAAAGAACCTTAGACTTATTTCTAGTTCTAACTCTATTTTATGGTTCTATACTATATACTTTAACAGCTTTTTACTTTCTAGTAACCATAACTTTTTGCTATACTTGTGGTATCTCTTTAGTATATAACTTAAGCCTTACTTAGTCTCTTTATATGTCGCTCTAACTTGGTACTATACTAACTTAGTTTGCTATTGTACTTTGCGCTGTTAAGTATTTCTAATATTAACTTAACCTGTAACCTAATTAACCTTTAGATTATATTCTTATAACTAAGGTATTTTTAGTATTACCTTGTCTTTTCCTAATAGTAAGATATTAAAAGACATTCTAACTAGTCTCTCTTTAATAGTTAACTAAATAGGTTCTATTTTAAGATTAATAATGCCTCCTTTATAGGCTATCTAATCTCCTAAAATTGTTATAAGTGGATATAGGTGTTTCTTTTATCTATGTAGTAACCCTATCCTTTCTACTATTGCTAGTGATACGTGGTTTCTAGTCACTCTACTATCTATTAGTGCTTTAAACTGTTAATCTTGCCACTTAACTTATAAGTTTAGGTATTGTCCTTAGATTTCTTTAAGGGTCTAAGGCTCTACTACTAGTTCCCTCTAGTTCTATAGGCCTCCCCTTTTCCTAATTATTGGCTGCTAGATCCTGTTTGTACTTAGTCCACTTTTAGCTAATACTTAATTTATTTCTTTTCCTCTATATGTTATAGATAAGTATTTTCTAGGCAATCCCACTACTATTATCTATCTAGGCATTCTTCTATAAGGAATCTTCTAGGTTAAAGTATTAAGTCCCCTTAACTCTGTACTTTTACTAGATGCTATCTATATATATACTTAGCGTCTCTAAACTGTCTTTCCTCTAGTGCCTAATATATCCTTACTAGGTATTTCCGGTTCTTATCTTTTAGTGCCCTATATATATTATACATATTATCTATATAAGCCATCCACGATAACGTATAATGCGCTAAGTGACTTAGGTTAACTTTTAGCTTATTTTTATTTTTAAGTTTAAACCAATACCTAGTTGTTCTAACTACTAGTATTTCCACTGCGGGTATTAAGATTTATTATTCTCCTCTCTAGTCCCTAGATCCCTCTTTTAGGTTCCTTAACATTATAATTAACGCTTCTTTAATGTAACTTATGCGCTTTTCCATAATAGGTTGGTTTTAGATAACTTTTTTATCTAGCTATATATAAAAGTCTTCCTATTTATTGTTATATTGTTGCCTATACCACTTTCTATATAACTGGTTTAGTGTATATAATCTATCTATAAGAAAGTACCTTATTATTGCTGTGTTATAATATCCTTTGGTATATCTCTCTTTAAACCTAACTAGAATGTCTAGATTTTTTTTTTATTCTAGTTTATCTAACTACTTTACTTTAGGCGTCCCTATACTAGGCCTATTAGTAATTCTTTATATAGGTGCTCTGTCCCTTATATAACCTGGTATAGCTGACCTCCTATCTAGCTTTTGCTCTTGCTATATAATAATTCTTTATCTAAACTTATCTATAGTTTCCTATTTTCTGCATTTTATAGCTAGATTCTTAAAGTCGTCTTGCTTTTTAATCTTAGTATTAACTTTTTAATCTTTAGGCTAAACACCATGTTTACCTAGAACTGCTATGGTCCTTATTTATTTCTTAAAATCTTAGCTTCCTACTAATGTTCTTACTTATTCCCTAAACTTATGGTTCTTAAACTTGCGTCCTATACTTATTCATTTATCACTAAACTGAGTTACTGCTCTTTCCTATCGGTTTTCCTCTATTGTGGGTTCTTAAGCTATTTTTATCACGTCCTGCAAGTCTAGAGCTTTTTTATCTCTTTATAAGAATCTTAAACCTATGGCCTTTTGCCTTTTATAAGTAGTAAGCTAGTACTAGCAGTTGTTTACTTACTTAATTATCTCTAGATATTGCTCCTTCTGTTTTATAAAGCGATGGATACCGTATTTAATGGTGTTATAATACCCGTTACTAATCCGCGTTTTATAGTGGTTTTAGTCTCTGCTTCTATTGTGTTACTAAGGTATAAGTGTTTCTAGTTAGCCTCCTTTTCTTCCTTATTGCTATTAATTAATAAGTACTTTAACTCCATTGTTACTGTTACTAATCTTTATTTATATATTGCTTTAATATCTTAATCTAGCTTATAGAGTTAATCCTATTCTTTATCTAACTCTCTAGTTCCTTTAAGTCCTCTTAACTCTAGCTTTTACAGCTAATAGCTTGCGCCATACTTAGCATCTTTATAAATTTAGCATGTGTTGTTATAATAAAACGCAAAGTGTTTAATTAAACACTTTTTAGTCCCGCGTAACATCCCTATATCCGCGTTATTATACTCCAATAACCTAGTGCCCTTTACTGCGTAGTTACTCTAACTGCCTCTATAGTTTCTGGCGAAATAACCTTATTTTCCGCAATTTATGCAAGCTCTATCTTTAAACTATTTTTCTTATTATAGAGTCCGCCTAAATGTCTTCTACTGCTAAGATCCCTAGTTTAGCCTCTGCTCTCTAGTCCTATAATTACTTAATCCTTAACCTCTAGGTTTCTATGGTTTCTTTATCCACCTTTTAGATTCTTTAGTACCGCTTAGGTCTATTAGCTCTACGCCATTCTATAGTTTTTAGCTTTATATTTATCACTATATACTCTACGCCTTATATAACTATAGAACTCTATCTTACCCTTTCTTAGCTTATTCCCTTTAATAGATCCTATTATTGATCTTTATTAACTAATCTATTAAGTCTTATAGACTTTCCGCATCTTCTATTAGGATAATTACGTCCTAGACTTTAGCCTTAAGTCCCTATTTATACTGTGCTATAAGCGCTTTATTGTTCCACTTAACCTGCGTTATAAGTGTTTAAAACTGTGTTGTATACTTAATTACTAAAGAATATTATACCAAGTTTTAAAGCTTCCGTTCTGCTGTAGTTAATACTTCTAGGTCTCTAAATATCTATATTAGTCTTTTTGTAAACCCATTCCAACTAATAAACATAAATCATATGTCTTGGTTAGTAGTTGTTATACCGCTAATCTATATCTCTATAAGGTAAGGTTTAAACCATTTTAGTGCTCTTCCTGTTAAGAACAATCCTGCGTATACCACTTAATCTATAGATGTTACTAACTTTACTCCTTTCTATATAACCTTAAAGTGCATTTACGTAAGGAATCCTTTAAGTTTTAACCTTTCTCCTAAGAATTATTTAATTGATGGTAACTTAACCTTTACTACTCTAATTCTATTAATACGTTTCTTAAGTATCCTATTATTATCTAATAAGCAATTAACTATTTCCTATAACTGACCTCTTGTAACTACTTATAAGTCCGTATCTACTATACTAGTGTCTCCTAATCCTAAGGTAGTTATTGCCGTTAATAGCATCATAACTGGTGCTTTAGGTAGCATGTTATTTAACTTTATTAATACTGTAACTAGGTAGTAAATGTGTAACGGAACCTTATAGCAAGAACTACGGTGGGTCCTGTTATTGGGCTAGATATATAGATAAACAAGAAATTAATAATATAATAATAACTAGTGGAGTAGTTACCTAACAGATTAACTCTAATTATATTCTAAGATTCACTATAAGGAGAGAACTATCTACGGTAGGGACTAAGGTCCTTTAAATACACAACCATACTCCTAAGAAATCCTCTTTTGTATATGAGGTACGTATTATACGTATTGTACATAGATATACACTGCGTATACTATGTATACCGCGTATAATATTATGTGACTCGCTTACCATTTCTCGTTATATGGTTCCACCGGCTCTATCCTAGACTATACCTATATTAACTAACTAGCTTCTTCCAACTCTTCCCTAAGTAGTCGTAACATTGTACTTAAGCTGTCCGTAACATAATACCCCTTAACCAGCATATTAATGTATTTAGATTTAATGGCAAACGCACTATCTTAGGCTGTATTACTTATATAGCGACCCTAAGACTCCAATACCTAAACTATAAAGAATTAGTTAAGCTCTTTATAACTACCCTAGGTTATCTAGTAATTCTTAAATAACCCTAGATAAAGCTATATAAGGTAACTATTAATTAGAACAACCTTAAGCTTCTATTTACTGCCTCCCGCTATAAGTAGAAGTGCTTTATAACTTACTACTTAGAACTTAAACCAAAATCTAAAAAATCTACTAATATTTACCCTATACCTAAAAAGTCTACCCAATTCTACTAACCTGAGAATTCTACCAAATTTTACTAATATAAGATTTTCACCAACGTCCACTAAGAACCTAGAAGTTATACTAAACTATATAAACCGATTTTAACTACTACACTGCCCTAAACTAAGTAAAAGTCCAAGCTTAATATATAAAGGTACTAGAAGAACTAGTATTTTACTATAAAAAGGATACTTAAAGAACTCGAACCTAAATCTAACACTAACTTTATACCTAATACTAAACCCAAACCCAAATAAGAAACTGTATAAGAAACTAAGGATAATCCGAGCCTACTTAACACCTTAGATATCTATATAATTAAAGCTACTTCGCTAGCATAACTTGCTAGGAAACTAGAGTATATAATCTTTGCTGTTATAATAGCCAATATTAAGAAGGCCTTAGTACTAAAGAAGCATACTAACCCCGCCATAAAGGTACTAGTAGAGTACTATAATTATCTAGATATATTCTTATAAAAGGAAGCTAATAAGCTACCGGAACGCCGCCTATATAATTATAAGATTGTAATTAAAGAAGGAAAACATCCTAAATTTGGACCCCTATATAGAATATCTTATAATAAACTTTAGGTACTATAGAAGTACTTAGACGAATATCTAGATAAAGAATTTATTAGAGCAAGTTCTTTACCTATAGCCGTACTAGTAATCTTTATTAAGAAACCTGGCAGTGGTCTACGCTTCTATATAGACTACTAGGCTCTTAATATTGTTACTGTTAAGAACTAATACCTAATCCCATTAATTTAAGAGATACTAAACCAATTAAGTAAGGCTCGCTTTTATACAAAGCTTAATATTATCTACGCATTTAACCGCCTCTGTATTGCGAAAGAAGATAAATGGCTTACTGCATTTCGTACCTAATACGGATTATTTAAGTACTTAGTAATGCCATTTAGCCTTACAAACGCCCCAAGTTTATTTTAACACTTTATAAATAATACCCTACGCCCATACCTGGATATCTTTTATACTGCTTATATTAACAATATCTTAATATATAGTAATAATCTAGCCGAATACCAAAAATATATTAAAGTGGTCCTATAAGCCTTGCGTAAAGCTAGCCTATAATTAGATATAGATAAATGCGAGTTCTATAAAACGGAAGTTCTATACCTTGGACTTATTATTTCCATAGATGGCGTACAAATAGACCCCAAGAAAGTTAAAGTAATTCTAAACTGGCAAGAACCTAAGAATGTTAGGGACGTAAGGGCCTTTATAGGCTTTGCTAACTTCTACTAATAGTTTATTAATAACTTCTCCGCCCTAATTTTACCCCTTATAGCCTTAACCTAAAAGGACAAGGCCTTTATCTTTAATAAGGAATATAAGAAAGCCTTTACTTATCTAAAGGTTATATTTACTACTGCACCTATGCTCCAACACTTTAACCTAAACTAAATAAGTATTATAAAAGCTAACTTATCTAATTGCATTACTAGAGGCATTCTGTCTTAATATAATAAGAAAGGAGTATTATACCCTATAGTATATTTCTTAAAATGACTAAGCCCAGCCAAATATAATTATAAGATCTACAATAAGGAATTGCTGGCTATTATTAGATGCTTTAAGTAATAGCAACCAGAACTAGAAGGAACTGGATTCCTAATTAAAGTTCTTAGCAATTATAAGAACCTATAGTACTTCACAACTATAAAACAGCTAAGCCACTGTTAAGCCCGCTAGTTAGAATATCTGTCCTAATTCTAATTCTTAATTATGTACTACCTAGGCGTTTAAGGCTAGAAGCCTAATACCCTAACCTAACGTTTACAAGACGCACTAGCTTAAGAAGAAGCGCGCTCCTATTATAATTAGACTTTACTTTGCCCTAAGCTATTTAATCCCCCTATTAAAGATCTTACGGTATATACCCTTAAAATAACCAATTAAACTATTAAATAGATTATAGTTAACAAATATCCAAACGATAAATTTATCTAAGAGACGCTTAAGCTAATTTAAGATGGTATTAGACGCTTAAAAAAGATTTCTCTAAGTAAATATAAAGCCCGCGGAAACCGCTTGTACTACTAGAACCGCCTAGTCGTCCCTAATTACAATACACTTAAGCTTAAGCTCCTTAAACACGTATACGACCTACTAGTAGCTGGCTACCTAGGCTGAGGAAAAACCCTAGAACTGCTCTAATAAGAATACTACTGGCTAAATATACATAATATGATACAAAGATACGTCTCTAGCTATTATACCTACTAATAAGCTAAAGCTTCGCATAAGACATATAATAGCTTTTTAAAGCCACTGCCTATTCTGGACTAAAGATAGAAGGATATCTTAATTAACTTTGTTGTTAATCTCCCCATAAGTAAAGGCTATATAAATATTATGGTAGTTATAGACCGACTATCTAAAATAAGACACTTAATCGCCTGTCCTAATATATTAACACCTCCTATTGCCTAACTGTTCCTGGATTATATATAGAAACTCTATAGACTTCCTAAAACAATTATCTCTAATAAAGGCAGCTAGTTTATCTCTGCCTTCTAAAAAAAACTAACTACCCAACTCTGTATTAAAGTATTATTATCTATAGTATATTACCCAAAAACGGATGGTTAAATAGAATATGTAAATGCTATAATAGAACAATATATTTAGATATACACGTCGTATCTGTAAGATAGCTAGATAGACTAGCTTATCCCTTAACCCGCTGGTTCTAGCTCTTAGTTATTGATAAGAATCAGCCAACCGGAAGCTCTCGTTTGACCTGATTTATAGGGCCCGTGATAAGAACTGCAGCGACGTGAGCCCATGGCTCTGGCGGTGGCTGCTTCGATTTTTTAGTGCAAGGATCTTTCCACTTCACATAGTCGATGTCACTAGATGTGCGCGGCATCGTATGGCATTGAAATGGGCAAAAATTGCAGCTTATTTGGTCTATTTACATGCTCTGTTAATGCCTTGCGTATAGCTCTGCACGGTGTTTATGCACGGTGCAGCTTGGCGTTGCACCTCGACGGGTTAAGGGATATTTACTAAGTTTACTACAAATAACTGCGTCTTAGAAACTATAAAGGTCTCCCTATTCCTAGCCAACTACGGCTAGTATCTGTAAATGGGTTTTAAACCCTTTAGTAATGTCCCTCGCCTAGCTTATTAGGCCTTATAAGTTACAGAAGCAAATTAATTTATAAAGAAGATAGAAGAACTATAAGAGTTCCTTACTAATGAAATAATATAGGCCTAATCTATTTATAAAGCCGTAGTAAATAAGAACCGAACCCTAGCACTGGTCTATTAAATTAGTAACTTTATCTAGCTAGATATAAGAAATCTAAACACGAAACAACCTACTAAGAAACTTAATTAGAAGAACGCTGACCCTTATAAGGTCAAAAAAGTTGTCTCTCCTTATGCCTACCAACTAAAGCTCCCTAATACGATTAAAATTCACCCCGTATTCTATATATTAGTCCTCTATCTTACCGCCCCTATATTAGACGCCCTACCTAAACAGATCTAAGACCCTCTTCCACTAGTTAAAGTGGATAGTAAAAATAAGTACCTCGTTAAAAGAGTTAATGATATTAAGTATAATAAACGGAAACGTAAATATATATACCTTATAAAATGGAGAGGCTTTACTAAGCCCTTATAGGAACCCGTTAACTCTATAGAACTTATATAAGCTATAGAAGACTTTTACAAACTCTATCTAAAACTACTATAGCCCCATTTTATAGAAGCTCGAGTTTAAAAGGGAGGTACTATTACGGGACCACCCTGTAACACCTTGTATACGTCCACCTATTTCCACTATCTCGACCTCCATATTAACGACTTAGTTAATTAAGGCACGTAATGGCAATTTAAGGCAATTTACCATTACGTAACAGCAATCTAAGGTAATTTGCTATTACGTAACGGCAATCTACAGCAATCTGCTATCCTCTACTATATTTCGCCAAATTCTGCCAAATTCTACTAGGACTATAACCCGAAGCCTATTCTGCCCTGTATATATATTAACTAAGTAACTAAGTTAATAATATATACCCTTTCCTTCCTATTTCCTTACTTTCTTTTCTTATATAATGTCTTGACTTTATTATACAGTTTATATATATAGCTTAATAATATCTACTTTGCTATATATTATCGTCGCTTATACTTACTTTATAAAACACCCTCCCTTTTAACATCTTAAGGAGCTAGTACTATACAGTTTTAATGCCTATATTATTGCGCTCTTCTTAATATATATCCGCGGTAGGCTTAATATTTATAAAGAAGGTGCTGTTAAAAAATATATTAAATCCTTAACGCCTAAGCAGTTTCTATAGCATATTAAGGATATCCACGTAGTAGGTTTTAGCTCTAAAGTTGGCCAAGAGGCCAATAAATTAATTCCTCTACACCTCTCTACTCGCGGAGGTTCTTAAATTATAGATTAATTACTTATAGTACCTAGCTTTACTACTATAAGCCAGCCTACTTAGATCATTAATATAGAGTTCTTTAATTATATTTGGTATCTATAGGTAGTTAAAATATATAAAGTATTAAAATATACTATTAAGTATGCGGATATTGGCCTTTTAAAGTATATAATTACCTACCTTTACCTTTACTTTGCTGGATTAAGGAGCAATAACTATATATCTAAAATAATGTACTTCTGGAGGTTAATTATAATAAGGGCGTATAACCTAGTGCTTTAGCGGGCTATACTAGTAAATAGGCTAATTAATAATTGCGAAGAGCTAAATAGCTTTTTTTAAGCTAATTAACTTAATAAACTGCTAAATCTTTAGCTAAAGGAGTTACTCCAATTACGCGGAAACTTAACCTTTAGAGTAGACTCTCTATTTAGGTAGAGTGTTCTTACTATAAGCTACACTAGACTTCTTTATACTGAGTTTAAGGACGCGTTTGGTAAGCGGATAATATCTAATTATATAATTAAGTTTCCCGCGGTTAATATCTAGTCCCTTATAGATATATCCGTGGCCTTTATAGCTATGCCTTAACCACCCACCTAAAGGGTAGGTGGCGGACAGCCTAATCACCAGGATAGCTTAACCGCCACCCTAAAACCTACCAAAAATTAGAAAATTTATACTTTAATATCTTAACAACCACTAAATAATAATTCTAATAGTTCGGATTTAGGCTTTTATATATACTCTACAGCTTCTATTAAAGTTGCGTTATAAATAGTTTAGTGGTTTTAAAGCTATAGTATTTTGGCCTTATTTTACCCTTACTTTAGCCCAAATTTTAATATCTTAAAAACCACTAAACTATTTATTATATAACTTTAATAAAAGGTATAGAGTATATATAAAAACCCAAATCTAAATTATTAGAATTTATTATTTAGTGGTTGTTAAGATATTAAAGTGTGAATTTTCTAATTTTTAGTGGGTTTTAGGGTGGCGATTGAGCTGTCCTGGTAATTAGGCTGTCCGCCACCCACCTAAAGGGTGGGTAATCAAGGTATAGCTATAAAGGCCACGGATAATTGCTAAGGACTTAATTATGTGTTAATATATACGGGATATTGGGTTTATGGTATCTGCTATTCTTTAACTTAAATTAAAGCGGCTCTTATAGGGTGGCATTGCTAATTTTAATATAAAGATATCTTATATTAGCGGTTTACTATATAATCCTTATAAGAATGGATTTAATAAGGCTATAGATAATATACTAGAGGACTTTTAAATACTTAGGCTTATAGTATGTTTCTATCTTAATATATTAAGCTAGTTCTTTTTACTAATATTAATTCTAGCCAGTGTATAATCTTCTTAATGTATAGTATATAACATAGTAGTTAGCTATTTTATAGTGCGGATATAGAAATCTCTTTATCTTAGCTTGTGCGGATATCTTTACCTTAGCTTATATAGATATTATAATATTAATTAAGTATATTTATTAAGTATAAGGCGGAGGCTTAATTCCTATATATATAGTAGCAAAAAGGTAAGAACTACTATTTTATTATTATAAACCCATAATAATAGCTAACCTATAGCAATAGCTAACTTATATCTACTTATTTAATATCTAGTAGCCTAGTATTATATATAAGTGCAATAATACTATACCTTAGGAACGCAAGCTTATCCTTTATCTTATTTAGAGAATCTCTAAACTTATTTAACTAGCGGTCTATAGCTTAAACATCTTTTGCTATATTAGTTACCTATTTATAAACTATATTAATGCGCGCAGAAATAGTAATTACTAAATATATCCTAATAAATTCCATGCTAGTGGAAGCAATAATAGCAATAGCAGCACCTAACGTGTTAGCAATTAGTAAAAGAGTTAGAGGAGTAGCGGTAGAGTAGGTACCTCTATAGCTATACGTATTACTATAAGTAGGAGTCTTAATAGGGGGGGAGGTGTTAGTAGGGGGGAGGGGTATAGTAGCGTGGGCGGAGATGGTGCAAGAATAAAGCTATATAGATATTAGTAATATCCATATTATTAATACGCGGATATTATACTTTCTTAGTAGGCATTTTAGCTAGACTATTAGCAGAAGCTAACTTCGCATATTTTTTGCCCTAAGGTATAACTAACTCTAGATTTAGTAAACTTTTCTATATATATATTAGCTGACAGAATAATAGTATACTATTAGCATATACCTTTCTATATAACCTGCTACTTATACAATATCTTAAGTATATACCCCTAAAATAAGGCCTAAAGTCCTTCTTGTAAACGCGATATTTATAGCTATACTTCTTGCATAGAGTATATAGTAGGTTATGCAGCTTACTAAAGCTACCCTTAATATTCTGGACGTGTGTTAATATCCGCTAGCAACTTTCCTTTATATTTTCCTAAACACTAGCTTTTAGAATATACCATTTATTTGTTAACGGCACTTAAATAGGATGGCGCTTATTTATATTTGTGGTACTATAGAGATTGCAAGGGCTGTAGAGATTGTGAGGGCTGCGGGGATTATAAGAGTCGGCGTTATTAAGATCTTTATCTTTGCCGCTATCTAAAGGTTCGCTATCTAAAGAAACCTTATAAATATTTAGGTTACTATAAGAGGTAAATTAGTAAACAAGACATTAAAATAGTATAACTAACACATACAATTTAATGGCTATCTTGGCCTTTAGATTTATATTAGCAGCCTTTTTAGCCTGCTTTCTAAGAAAAGAAGATAAATAAGCCTTATTAAGCCTCCTTTTAGAAGTATTAGATAGCGGTAGTAGAGAGGCGGATAGCAAAGAAGCGGATAGCAAAAAAACTAACAGTAAAGTGGTCTATAGTAAAGATATAGGTAATAGAAAGGCAGGCAGCGAAAAAGTATATAGATTTTTAGTAGATTTTATTCTATGCATATTTTTATTATTTATTAAATCCTATAAAGAGCGCTTTAGTATATATTTTCTAAAATCATATTAGCTATAGGCATAATTTAGTATTAGAAAGCTTACTCTTTAGGAATAGAGTTTAAAGGCTTAGTAAAAGTAGCTATAGCGTACTTAACAACATCCTCGTTTATCTTGCGTATATTAAGTTCCTTAACTACCTAGCTACTGTTGTTTATATTAATATTATTTATAGGTATAAATAAAGGCATTATAGATAGTAGAATGCTAAGGGACAGTAGATAAAACAACAATAATAAAGTTTGTGGTGTGGTGCTGTAAGGTAAAAGGTTAGTAGAGGAAGAAGAGGTATAGAGGTTAATTAAAGGTAAATATCCACGCTATTAATTTTATTAAATTAGCTTACTAACAAATAATTACTACTATAGTGACTTACCTTGGTAATTATTAATAGTGCGGATATATAAATATCTTTATCTTAGCTTATATAGATATTATAATATTAATTAAGTATATCTATTAAATACAAGGTAGAGACTTAATTCATATATACGTAGTAGCAGAGAGGTAAGAGCTAATATTTTATTACTCTAAACCCGTAATAATAGTCAATTCATAGTAACAGCCAACCTATATCTACTTAAATTCTATATTTAGCAACCCAGTGTTGTATATAAGTGCTATAATACCACGCTTTATAAACACAAGCTTATCTTTTATCTTACTTAAAGAATCTTTAAACTTATTTAACTAGCGATCTATAGCCTAAATATCTTTTGCTATCTTAGTTACCTATTTATAAACTATATTAACATATATAGAAATAGCAATTACTAAATACACTATAATATTTTCTATACTAGCAGGAGTAGTAGTAGTACTAGAAGCAGCACTAGGCGTGCTAGGAATTAGTAAAAAAGTAGGAAAAGTAGTAGCAGAACGGGTGCCTTTACGGCTGCGTATATTACTATAAGTAAGATTCTTAGGGGAAGGGGAGGTCTTTGTAAGGGGGATAGTATAGGTATAAAGCTATGCGGATATTAGCAATATCCATATTATTAAGATGCAAATATTATACCTTCTTAGTAGGTATTCCAGCTAGACTACTAGCAGAAGCTAATTGTATATATTTTTTACCCTAAGGCATAACTAGATCTAGTCTTAGCGAACTATCCTATATATATATATTAGCTAATAGAATAATAGTATACTATTATTATATACCTTTTTATATAACCTGCTACTTAAGCAGTATCTTAAGCACGCACCTCTAAAATACAGCCTAGAGTTCTAATTATAAACGCAATATTTATAGTCTTACTTAATATATAGAGCGTATAGCGGATTATGCAGCATACCAGAGCTACCCTTAATATTCTAGATATAGGTATATATCCGCTAGTAAGCTTCCTGTATATTCTCCTAAGCACTAGCTTTTAGGGTATACTATTTATTGACTAACGGCACTTAAATAGAAAGGCGCTTATTTATGTTAATGTCTAATATTATAGCTTAGGCCGTCTATATACTATGGAGCTTATAAGGGCTATAGAGATTATAAGAGGATAGAGAAGGGCTTTTAGGAGAGTTAGCGTTATTAAGATTGCTCTCTTTATTATTATTTAAAATCTCTAATATTTCTATTAGGTTACTATAAGAGGTAAATTAGTAGACAAGATATTAAAATAGTATAGTTAACACATATAATTTAAAGGATATCTTATACTAAACATTTTACACAGTAATTCTATTAGTCTGCCTCTTAAAGGAAGTAGAAGCATAATAATAATTAAACCTTTTAGAAGTAGTAGGCGGTAAAGAAATAAGTAGCTTAAAGATAGGCGGCGAAAAGGTAGGTAGTAAAGAAGTAGGTAGCAAAGAGTAAGGTAGCGAAGAGATAAGCGGATTTCCAGCGGATTTCGCAATAGTCTTATTATAGTACTCTACTAGATCCAACAAAGAGTGCTTTGGTATATATTCCCTAAAATTATATTAGCTATAGGTATAATTTAGTATTAGAAAGCTTACTCTTTAGGTAAAAACCTTAAAGGATTAGTAAAAGAAAGAGTGTCCTTAAAAGTATCCTTAATTATTTTATCATTAATATCGCGCATATTAAGTTCCTTAACTAAATAGCTGTTAGATATATTTAGAGGTATATAAGAAGGCATTATAGAGAGTAGTATATTAATAGATAGTAGATAAAACAATAATAATAAAGTTTATAGTATAATGCTATAAGGTAAAAGGTGCGGAGGTTAATTAAAGGTAAATATCTATACTATAGATTTTATTAAATTAACTTACTAATAAGTAATTGCTATAGTAACTTACCTTAGTAAATATTAACCACCTTATATACACTTATTTATAACGCATAAATCCTTTATTATTAAGTTACTACTAATTAAAGTAAGTAGGCGCCATCTAGTTAACTTATAAAGTAATATTAATATAAAATCACCACTTAATTAAGGTGCTAGAGAAGGGTTATAAGCAGATATTAGGTTTACTTAGTAAGCGGATTTCTTACTTTTAAAGTACATAGATACATCCTTTTATTTTTTCTTACTGCGAGGCGGATCTAATATTGGCTAAAAGGCTTAAGGTATAGTAGCCTAAGAAGAACGGATAATATCTAGTTAAGAGAATTATAAGATACTTAAACTAAATAGCTGATATAATATAGGTTCTATGAGTCTTAGGAGCTTTTAGTATAAACCTTAATATCTTTCTAGATAAGAATCTAATAGACTTTTTAAATACGTATGTAGAGATTAATAATTAACATATAGATATTAATTAGAGCCCTACCCCAGTCTTAGTTAAGTTAATAAATAAGTAAAACGCTAAGGAATATTAAATACTAACCTGCTAAAGCTGCGTTATATCTAAAACTAAGGGCGGAGATTAAGCACTAGACTATAGGTTCTGAGCTATACTTAGTTTAAAGAGCGGAGATTAAACATTAGACTGTAAATTCTAAGCGTTACTTAATTTAGAAGGTGGGGATTAAGTATTAGCACGCGAATTCTAAACTACGCCTAGTTTAGAGGGTAGAGATTAAATATTAGCCTATAAACCCTAAGCCTTAGAGTTTCCTAAGAGTGGAGATTTAGTATTATAACTTAAATCCTAAGCCTTAGGATTCTCTAGGAGCGGAGATCTAATACTATATTGCAAATTCTAAATTTCCAGATTTCTTACTACCTGGGAACTAGTGCTACTGTAACAGTGCAGTGTGGGAGAATTGAATGAGCGACTTAATTCTAAATCTATGGAAATTAAGTAAACTAAATACATAAAAGTAGACCCGGAACTCCGTAGTCTATGACTTAATATTTAACTATATCCGAGACATACGAGGGTAGGGTAGATCCTGTCTTAGAGCCTCTTAGGCAACGATCTTATGTCTCAGCGTAGTGCTGGTGAACTATTATACACCCCCCCAGATTTAACGGTGTAGTTAAAGCTGTAGAAAATAAAATAAAGGTAAAAACTGTACTAAAAAAGAAATTTTAGATATAATATTAGAAGTGGTACAGGGTAGGGTAATGGTAAGGCCGTTAGCTTGTTGCTCGTAGAGCTTTTAGTAACGTTGTAGACGTTATATTTGGTGATATTGCGGTCGTCGCAACTGGTGCCGATATAGGCTGGATTGGGATTGCTTCAATTGTATCTGAGATATCGTCTTGAAGTCCTTGTGGTATAGTGATTTAATCTTAGTAGATCTGGAGATACAGTTCTGCTGGTAGTTGGTAACTGTTTGACATCCTTTGTAGGAGGCTCTACTGAATCGTTTGATTTAGGTGTGGTGTTTTGATCTGCATTTGAGGCAGTCGTTTGATCTGTGCTCGAGGTAGTTATTTGATCTGTAGTCGAGGTAGATCCTTTTGATCTATAGTTGAGGTAGTCATTTGAGCTGTAGTTGAGGTAGATGTTTGATAGGTAGTTGAGGTGGAACTTGAGGTAGACGTTTGATCTGCGGTCGGGGTAGTTATTTAATCTGTAGTCGACGTAGATCTGTTTTTGTGCTTTGCTAATAAGCAAACTTTATATTTAATTTTATGCGGTGCTTGGCAGCACTATAGGTTGGTATTATTGAGAGCTGGGGTTTTAGAATTAAAATTAATTGTTCCTGTGTTCTCTGCTTCCTGCTCTTCTTTTTAAATGTAATTAACCATGCGTTTAACCTATAGCCTAGATGAGATTATTTTATCTATTTTCTTTTAAATGTCTGGGTTTGGTTCCTATCCTTAAGGGCGCTTCTGCTTGGCAATGTAGTAGTAGTCGCTATATTAGTGTATAAGGCCGCATATGCATTCCTTATGCCACCTTAAATTTGAATTGCTGTAGGAATTGGAATTGTTTTAAAGGGTCGCAAATGCAGAGTAATTGGCAGTAGTGGTAGTGGAAGATGCTTGCTGCATGCGGTAGTGCTCCTTAAATTCCTTAATGAGGTTGATGATGGATGGGGCATTTTTATCCTTTTGTTCTTTTCTAATAAGGTCTACTTCTAGTGCTCCTGCAAAACTAGAAGAGATGGGTTTAATGGCTTATACAAAATTGTAGTGTGGCCTAAAACCTTGTACGTCTGGTAGTTCCAATTGTTCTGCCAGTTTGTAGATGTTCCGCCAGTTATTTAACCATTTGTTAATGCTCTAGTTTTAATTGTAGGCCTTGAGAGCCGTGTATTAATTAAGGACGTCGTGCTTTTAACCTAAGGTGGTAGGGGCAAGTACTTTCTTAAGTGCTTAAAGCCGTTTGTGTACCGTGTTGAGGCCGTTAATAAGTGGAAGGTAGTCTACCGATGTGGTGCGAATGATGTAATTGCTGATATTGTTTATGGCTTGCTCTTGCTTCTAGTATATGTGGAGGTCGTCCTTGTATTCTGCGTAGAGTTGATTATATGCAGTAAGCTTAATTTGGTCTAGTTAAGCTATTAAGGTAGCAGTGGGAACTACGTCTCTTGATGTAGGTTAACTGGGTAACTCCAGCTTTAGAAGCTCGTTTTTCTTCTTAAATGGGTTAATATACTGCTATACCTTATTGGTTTTAGCAGTGTCTTGGATAATAAAGAACTATTAAATCTAATTAGATGGCTGGCTGAGGATAATATTAATTTTTGATTTGCTCGTAGTTGTTATTTTTGGAATTTTAATAGGTTAAACAGGGTCTAGGTTAGCGTCTTGGCGAAACCTTATTTTAACGTTTTTAATTTGTTAGTTTGTTTGTTAGTCGGGTTTAATTATCTATTTAATTGGTGGTAGAGGTCATCTATAGTGTGGTAGCTATAAACTGGTTGCTTGGTATTTAAAGAAAGTAATTATAAGTATAAGAGCGGTACCCGGAAGAAGCTTAAAATACTTGCAAAGGTGGTAGAAGTAGTGACTTCTTAAATAAGGTAGTATTTAATTGGTTAGCAGGTAGTGCAATCTGGACTTATAACTATAATAGTATAGTGTGGGAGAATTAAATAAGCGACTTAATTCTAAATCTATAGAAATTAAGTGAACTAAATATATAAAAGTAGACCCGGAACTCCGTAGTCTATAACTTAACATTTAACCATATCCGAGACATATAAGGGTAGGGTAGATCCTGTCTCGGAGCCTCTTAGGCGACGATCTTGTGTCTCAGCATAGTGCTGGTGAACTATTACAGCTACACTATGGATCTTAAACTTTAGAATTTTTTATAATTAGAGATTTAGTGCTATATTGCGAATATTAAACCTTAAACTTATCTAAAAGTTGAGATTTAGTATTACACTATAAGCTTTAATATCTAGATTGCTCTAAGGGCTAAGACTTAATGCTTTACTATAGGCTCTAATATCCAGATTACTCTAAAGGCTAAGACCTAACACTGCGTTATAAGCTCTAATATCTAGATTGTTCTAAGGGTTAAAATGCAAAACTGCCTTATAAGCTATAATACTTAGCCTATCCTAGAGACTGATTTCTAATACTATAGTATAGACTTAGATATTTAGGAGCTATAGGGAGTTAATGTCTATTGTTATAGTATAGACCCTAATATTTAAGAGGCTAATACTTAATACCTAATAATAACTAATACTAATTGTTGCCCTAAGGCTATTTAATACCTAGCCTAACTTTAAAATCCTAGATACCCGCCCTATATTAAAAACTAGACCTAACTATTATGTTACTAGGACTAATATCTATTATAGGGTGTTAGTATACTTAGCCTAGAAGTATTTTACTAGCTAGAGTTTAAGCTAGCTAGCTATACGTTCCTACTAGATATAGGCTAAGAAGGTAATAATATTAGCAGCCCTATATACAAATTTTTAGCGGATATTAATTAAGGAAGCTAGGCTACTTATATTTATGGATATTAAGCTACTAATACTATACGCCTCTCCGCTACCCTAGACTATAATAATATTCGCTCTATACTATCTTTTAATTTACTTACTAACGCTAATAGCTAGCTCTCTGCCTAATTTACCTTTTCTACCTCTACTTAAATAAAGGCAATAAACTTATCTAGATTATTACTAAGCTAATTATATACCAGGCACAGCTATAAAGGGCAGTAATTTACTTATTAGATATAATATAGCGTAAGGTTAAATTCTAAACAGTATGCTAATATTTCTTCTCTATTTAGTTATAGAACTGGTTTTTTATGCTTATAGTAAAGGCCTTTTGTTACATCTTCCTTAGAATCCCCTCTATATACGGCTTATAGATATTAAACTCTTTAAAAGCCCGTAAAGTAGGATTATAGTTAGAGTAATAACCCTAGCCACTAGTAGATGGTAACTATTCCTTATAGTTCTCTAATATAATCTTTTATTAGTAGCCCTTTTTCTTATTTATAAGAGCATATATATAATAGGAGAGAGCTGCTCTTTTCTTAGCTTTAGTCTTTAGGCGCCACACTGGCTTCTTTAGTAAAATATCTATAGGTAGGACTGTAGATATTCCACCTAGACTAAGCTCTCGCCCTATATTAGATGCGGACGTATTAGAATTAGCATTACTGTATATAGATACTCTTAAAGATATATTGCTAGCAAAATTAGCAGCCCTGTCCTTTTATAATACCTATTACTTAATATAATATTCGCAGCTAAGTTAACTTGGCTAAGATTGGAAGGCTCTACTAGTATAACTATAATTTTTAGCTAGCCTAGTAATATCCTTATATAGACCTTTATACCAATCCTTAATTAAAAATATTGCCTTAACTATTTAACTAATACTACAAGTACCATATCTAAGTTGTTGCTATATTATATTAATGGACTTGTTTTTATATATGCAATACTATATAATATAGTTAAAATTAGGAATATTAGTGCCGTAGGTAAGCTGTCAGATAATCTGTATTCTCTAAGGCGTGGGACACGTGCATCGTAAATCTCTTCATAGAGCCCTAGGGGCCCTAGGTCAAAACAAAAGACATCAATAAACGATCAAGTCAAGATCATCAATCAATCAACCCATTTCATCAATGAGCTGCTCTACACGAACTTCGTGACAGTTATAAGCCCGGTCCGCCGACTCAAGAAGCTATTCAACTATTACTCAATCATTTGAAGAAATTCTACCTCATCGTCAGACTCTGACATCTCATCGTCAAGACGCAGACTCTAACAGAAATCCTACCTCAATCGTCACAGGACGAGATTCCACGAGATTCCACCTCAATCGTCAAAGGACGATTCTGATGACAAGGACGATCCTGATAAGGACGATCCCGACAACAAAATACCATCTCAATTCCTCCTTTGCCTATTAGTCAAATGACTCCGCCGACGAGTTCATCGACTACGATCATCCTCAATAAGCCAGAAGACTGGGAGCAATGGCTATAGCAACTATAAGCCCTCGTGGACAAACGAATTTGGCCCCACGTTAACCCTGCCAAGGAAGCACCTCAAGAAGGTCTACTTCAAGAACCACCTCTTCCAAAGGTCACAGATTTTAACGAGAATGCAACCTTATATGCACAGCTCTCGACAAATTAACAGAAAGCGTACGAGAACAGCAGACGGTACTACAACCAGGACATGAAGTATTTCCTCAGACAGGAAGATCATCTTCAACAGATCCGCACCTAAATTACATCCACAGTATTAATTTAGAAGAAGCTACTGCTCGACCCTTCCTTAACAGTTAAAGAATGGCTATCTCGCTTAAAGGAGAACATAGAACCTACCTCGTCGTTTATTAGGAAGAAGGTACAACACCAGTACATAGAAGCTCTTAAGGGGTTTAAGTAGTTGTTAAAGCTAAACCAGTAGCTGGACTAATAGGAACACGTAATGTCCCTAGGAGAGAAGTATAAGATCCCTTAAATATCCGATAGAATCTGGCTTTAAGAGTTAGCAGAAGTTATTTAACCTTTCAGTAGCGCCTACTATATAAAGTATACTACCAAGTTAAATAACCCTTAGAAGTTGAGATCTTCCAAATACTACAGAGTAGCAAAGGAGCTGCAAGAAGAACTTAGAATACCCTTAAAGAAAGCTAATGCTACTATAAGAGGTAGTACCTTTAATGTAGACTTCGCAGAGTAAGCCACTAAGGATTACTCTGATACTACTAAAGGTTCACGAAGAGGAAAGGCCTTAGCACGTAATAGACGCTTAAAGAGAGCCGGGACACTAGTAGATAAGGAGACGTCCTACAAGAAGCTAACGCCCAAGTGCTTAGCGTGCGGAATACGAGGACACTCCCTATGGGACTATTGGTGTTTATTTAAAGACAAGAAACCTGCAGAAGTTATAATAGGAGATGCGCGTATTAATAGGGCACTAAAGAAGGTAGAAAAGAATAAGAATCTTGCTGACTAAGTTATAAAGATTAGACTTAAAGAATAAGAAGATAAGGCCTAATAACAATAGGACAAGAGCTAGGAAGTTAAGATTAAGGGAGAAGCTAATGCAATATTCCTAGAATTGTATCACACCGGTTAAACCCATCTACTAAAGCTATTAACTATTCTTAACTTAGGAACCACTCTCTATATCTTTAATAACCTCTCTCATTTTTATAATTTTAAGAAAGCTCTAAGATATAAATATGTTACCGCCGGCAGCTTAGAAGTGCCTATACTAGGCTATAGTGATGTTATTGTCTAAATCACAAAACCAAATAAGAGCAAGGGAACCCTACATCTTAAGGACGTTGCCTTTTATATAGACTTTAATACGAATCTAGTGTCGTTCCGTCTGCTTTAAAAATAAGGGTTCTACTAGGACAATAAAGAAGATAATAATCTTCTAGTTTAAAAGGATGACACGATCCTATATTAAATAGAAAAACGTCACAGATAACAGACTATTAAATATGTCTAACCAGGAAGTTAATCAGCGTTTAATATAAGCCGACTGCTACGCCGCTAATAGAAGCGTAAAGTATTATTAAGAGACGCTTATCTAGATTCGAAAGGTAATGCGTATTTATAGTATCTGCGTCTAGGTTATCTAGGACCTATAAGCCATTATTATTTAGGTCTTAACGCCCTAGGAGTTAAGCTTTAAGGCCTAAAAACAACGGAATGTTAATATTGCAGTCTCGCTAAAATTAAGCATTAGGTCTTAAGAAGGTTCTCAGAATAGAATATTAATAAACCTTATTTTAACTTCTATATTAACTGGACTGACCTTAAGGAAGCGCATACTAGATTTATACAAGTTATATTTATCTATAATACCTTCTTAAGGAAAACCTTCCCGTATTTTATAACAACGCATAATAAAGAGAAGGAGATACTATAAATACTTAAAGATTTTATCTAATGGATTTGTCTGAGGCATAACCTTAAGGTTAACACCATTAGATTAGACAATAAGCTAGGGAGAAAAAGAACCCTTAAATAGCTACGGACCTAAGGGATTATATTTAAGCCTTTAGCGCCTTATACCTAAGCTTAAAATAGTACCGCTGAACGCTTAGGGGGTATAATTATTGAGAGAGTATGTGTAATAAGAATTGCTGCCAATCTACCACATAATCTATAGAAAGAGATAGTTAACTATATAGTCTACCTTTAAGATTAAACGCCACGGGAAAGTAATGGTTAGAAATCGCCATATAAGAGGTTCTATACCTTCCTAGCCAATGGGTTAAGAAAGCCATAACTAGCGCACCTAAAAGCCTACGGCTGTAGGGCATATATAATAACGTCGGACGCCTAGCTAAAGAAGAAAAGGCTAAGTAAGCTAGATCTGCAAGCCCATATCGGCTACCTTATTAGCTATAACTCTACCAATATCTACAGGATCTGGATCCTATATAAAGGTATTATTATCTTTACTAGGGACGTCATCTTTAATAAGAAGACGTTCTTTAACGGCAAGCGAATGGACATCTTAAAGGACCTATACGCTGAGTTAGATACGGTAATTAAGAAGATTTAACTCCCTAATACCCTAACTAAGAATAAGGTCCTTCTAAAAGACAATAAAGAAGTATTTAAACCGTTAATTCAAGAGAAAGACAATAACGTTAATAAGCCAGTTCAAACCTTTAATAAGTTAGCAGATCTTAAGCTTGTAAGAGCTCTTAAAGATGCGTATTATACGCCACCTCCAACAAAAAAAGACAAAGAATCTCCATATACCTTTCACGTTAAGTATTCTACAAAGTTAGATATATAAGGTACTAATTAGGACATTATCAGCTAAGTAGGAGACGGGTTTTACACTTAGGGGGTGTTTAATAACTCTATTAAGAACTTATTTAAGGAAGCCTATAATAACAGGTTTAAAGACTTTATTACCAAAAGGATTATATTAGCCTATTACGGCGCCTTCTTAGTAGGAAGGAAGTTTAACCTTAATAGTTAACTTAATAATAGTAAGCTAAAATTAGGTAGAATACGCAATGTCAGATTATATAGGAAGAACTTACCTCCGCCACCTTAGTCAATCCATAACTTTAATATATATCCTCTTTAAGATTAGTTCTAAGAAGCTTAACAAGCTTACCTCTAATCCTATTATTAAATAAGGTCGTTTTAAGAAATAGATAAGAAGTATGCAAAGGGATAGTAGGTTCTTAGCTTAATATAGGTGTTCGTCTACAAGATAGATAAGTATAAATTTCTCTAGAAATATAAGGCATAATTAGTAGTCTATAGAAATTAATAGGCCCTAGGAGACCTACCTACAAGAGCTACTATATTAGCTAGTACAACCTTCTAAATACTTATGGCAATCACCGCAAAATTTAACCTAGATATAACACAGATAGATATAGTTAATGTGTTTGTCTATTGCAATCTCAATAAGGTTATCTATATAAAGCTACTGCCAGGGTTTAACAAAGGAAAGACAGACAAAGTACTATACTTAAGAAAAGCCCTATACAGACTATAACGATTACTACTGTTATAGTAGAAGAATCTCATAAGCTCGTTAAACAAATTGGGTTTTAAAGAGGTACCTTAGGAGCCATATATTATGCTAAAAGGTAGAATAGTCATCTTCTTCTACGTTAATAATATTGTCTTCTGCTACTAAAAGATAGATAAGAAGAAAGCTTAAGAAGCAATTAAGAAGCTAAGCAAGGAATACTAGATAAGTATCCTTAGCGAGCTAAAATAGTTCCTAGAAATTTACGTGCTATATAATTATAGCTAGAGGCTCCTATAGCTATCCCAGAAAGCTTATATTAAGAAGATAGCTAACTAGTATAAGATAGATCTTAGAGGGCGTCTTCTAGACACTCCTATGGCAGAATCAGAACTCCTCTCTACTAATTACTAATTGATCTGTTTGACGCGTCCATCCCCTAATATAGACCTATTAGTCTACCCTATATCCCTACTAGCCTCTACAATACTATATTAGAGAAAATTAGGTTTAGTACTCTATATAGCCACTACAACGCGTCCAGATATTGCGTTTACAGTATTAAGGCTAGTAAGGTTTAATTAGGACCTAAGCTAAGAGTATTATTAAGCGGCAGACAGAGTTATCTAATACCTATATAGCACAAGAAGCAGAGTAATCTACTATAGAGGAGATAAGAAAGGAATAAACAGTAGAGGGAGAGATAAAGGAATACGTAATAAAGGATAAGACAACGGAAGAGACGGTAGAGGTAAAGCGCAATTATTTATCTATACTAGCAATACATTATTTATGGACAACTCCGCTAACAGAAAGAGCTTATAAGGATATATTATAAAGCTATTTAGAGGGCCGATTGCCTGGAGAGCAAATAAGTAGGGTATAGTTATAATATCGAGCATAGAAGCTAAGTTGTTAGCCCTATCATAAATAGTAAAGGAAGCTATCTTTACTAGCAGGCTGTTTAACGTAATAACGTTACGCCTAAATAAGCCCCTAATTATTAAATGCGACAACACCTAGACGCTCTAACTAATTATAGAAGATATGGCAAAGCTAATTATAAAGCTCCAACACATTAATATCTATTAACACTAGCTACGTTAGGAATACGTAATAAGACGAGTATAATTTTAATAGACAGCAATAAAGGAGATGATTGCCAATGGACTTACAAAGGCCCTGCCCAAGCAGAGGTTTTAAAGTTTCGTTAATATGATCGGGATAGTGGATATTAAGGAGCAGCTGGATAAGGAGAAGCAACTGGAGGACCTAAGGGACGGTATCAGAGCAAGACAAAAGGATTCAGATGAGATTACGGTTCAATTGACCCATTAACGGACACGAGAAGGTGGCTAGCTTTGACCTCAAAGAGCTCAAAGCTAAGGGGGTGTGTTAGATAATCTGTATTCTCTAAGGCGTGGGACACGTGCATCGTAAATCTCTTCATAGAGCCCTAGGGGCCCTAGGTCAAAACAAAAGACATTAATAAACGATCAAGTCAAGATCATCAATCAATCAACCCATTTTATCAATGAGCTGCTCTACACGAACTTCGTGACATAAGCGCGTTAGAGGAGAGTAGAATATAGATTTTAGAGTTAGGCTTTCTTAACTCGTTATATAGTCTATCTTTATCTATAATAGCTAATAATATATAATAAAGCTAAACAGCTCTTCTAGCCTATACTTCCTGGTACCCATAATATACTAACTATAAATAAATTAAGTCCCTGCCTAGTAATATTAGGTCCTTTAAATTAAGAAAGATAATTATCTTTAGAATCTGGTAGGGAGTTAGCGTATATTAGATTCCCTACTTAGCGGATATAGTGGTATATACGCGGTTTATAACAAAGTATAAGCTCTTAAAAGACTTTTTACTTTTTCACTTAATATATTTTCTAATAATTAATAGATCTAGCTAGTTAATTAATGTCTATACTATATTAATATTCTTTTAAAAGCCCGCTAACTCTTAAATAATCTTAAATGTTATATTATTAAGCGTTATAGTATAAGTAAACTAAGGCCTCTGCCTGTCACGGAGCGAGCACAAGCGGTAATAATATATAGCGAAGTAGATATTATTAAGCTATGTACATAAACTGCGTGATAAAGTCAAGACGTTGTGTAAGGAAAAGAAAGTAGGAAATAGGGGGAAAAGGGTACATAACGTTCGCTTAGTTGCTAGGTTAATGGGTACTATGCTACATATAGGTAGGGTAGAGCTTAGGTGGCGGTTCTGGTAGAACTTAGTAGAATTTGGTAGTTAGAGGTTCTTAAAGTTGCCAGTTAGCAACTCTAATAGTAGAGACGGTAGATTACAGCGGAATACAGCAGATTGCTGTTAGATTGCCGTCTTATGGTTAATCTTTAGTTGTTTAGTTAGTAGAAATAGGTAAACGTGTATAAGGTGTTATGGGGGTGTCCCATAACAGTACCCCCCCTTTAAACTTAAGCATCTGCGAGATGGGGCTATAGTAGTTCTGGGTAGAGTTTGTAAAAGTTTTCTGCGGCTTATATAAGTCCTATAGAGTTAGCAGGTTCCTATAAGGGTTTAATAAAACCTCTCCATTTTATAAGGTACATATATTTACGTTTCCGTTTGTCGTACTTAATGTTATTAACTCTTTTAATAAGGTACTTATCCTCACTATCTACTTTAACTGGTAGGGGAAGGTCTTAGATCTGTCTAGGCAGGGCGTCTAATATAGGGGTAGTAGGGCGGAGGACTAACGTATGGAATACGGGGTAGATTTTAACCGTATTAGGGAGCTTTAGTTAGTAGGTATAAGGAGAGATAACTTTTTTAACCTTATAAGGGCCAGCGTTCTTCCAATTAAGTTTCTTAGTAGGTTGTTTTGTGTTCAGATTTCTTATATCTAGCCAGATAAAGTCACTAATTTAATAGGCTAGTGCTAGGGTTTAGTTCTTATTTGCTACGGCTTTATAGACAGATTAGGCCCATGTTATTTCGTTAGTAAGGAACTCTTAAGTTCTTCTATCTTCTTTATAAATTTGTTTACTTCTACAACTTATAAGGCCTAATAAGCCGGGTAAGGAATATTACTAAAGGGTTTAAAACCCATTTGTAGATACTGGCTGTAGTTAGCTAGGAACGGGGAGACCTTTATGGTTTCCGAGACGGAGTTATTTGCAGTAAACTTAGTAAATACAAGCCAGTCCATTTAGTCGTCCTGTAGATATAACATATATATCCAAATATATTGTTCCATTATATTATTTGCATATTCCGTTTAACCATCTATTTCTAGGTAGTATACTATAAATAATAGTGCTTTAATGCGGAGTTAGGTAGTTAGTTTTTTCCAGAATATAGAGATAAACTGGCTGCCTTTATTAGAGATAATCGTTTTAGGGAGTCTATAGAGTTTCTATACGTAATTTAGGAACAGTTAGGCAACGGTAGGTGTTAATATATTGGGATAGGCGATTAAGTGTCTCATTTTGGATAGTTGGTCTATAACTACTATAATATTTATATAGCCTTTACTTACGGGGAGTTTAACAATAAAGTTAATTGAGATATCCTTCTATCTTTAGTCTGGAACAAGTAGTGGCTTTAGAAAGCCGTTATATATTTTATATAAAGCCTTAGCTTATTAGTAGGTATAGCAGCTAGAGATATACCTTTGTATTATATTATACATATTTAGCTAGTAGTACTCCTATTAGAGTAGTTCTAGGGTTTTTCTATAGCCTAAGTGGCCGGCTACTAGTAGGTTATATACGTGTTTAAGAAGCTTAAGCTTAAGTTTGTTATAGTTAGGTATAACTAGGCGGTTCCAGTAGTATAAGCGGTCTCCATAAGCTTTACATTTACTTAGAGAGATCTTTTTAGAGCGTCTAACGCCATCTTAAATTAGCTTAAGTGTCTCTTAAATAAACTTATTATTTGGGTATTTATTAATTATAATCTGTTTAACTAATTAATTAGTTATTTTAAGGACGTATACTATAAGGTCTTTAGCTAGGGGATTAAATAATTTAGGGCGAAGTAGGGTTTAATTATAGTAGGCATACGCTTCTTCCTATACTGGTATGTCTTATAAATATTAGGTTAGGGCATTAGGTTTTTAACCTTAAATGCCTAAGTAGTACGTAATTAAGAATTAGAAATAAGATAGATATTCTAACCAGTGGGCTTAATAATAACTTAGCTGTTTTATAGTTGTAAAGTACTATAGATTCTTATAGTCGCTAAGGACCTTAATTAGAAATCCGGCGCCTTCTAGTTTAGGTTGCTATTGTTTAAAATATCTAATAATAGTTAATAATTCCTTATTATAGATCTTATAGTTATATTTAGCTAAACTTAGTTATTTTAAAAAGTATGCTATAGGGTATAGTACTCCTTTCTTATTATACTAAGACAAAATGCCTTTAGTAACATAGTTAGATAAGTTAGCTTCTATAACACTCTTTTAGTTTAGGTTAAAGTGTTAGAGTATAGGTGCGGTAGTGAATATAACTTTTAGATAGGTAAAGGCCTTCTTACATTCCTTATTAAAGATAAAGGTTTTATCTTTTTAAGTTGGAGCTATAAGGGGTAAGACTAGGGCGGAGAAGTTATTAATAAACTATTAGTAAAAGTTAGTAAATCCTATAAAGGCTCTTATATTCTTAATGTTCTTAGGTTCTTACTAGTTTATAATTACTTTAATTTTCTTTAGGTCTATTTATATGCCGTTTATAAAAATAATAAGTCTAAGGTATAGGACTTCCATTTTATGGAATTTGCATTTATCTATATCTAATTATAGGCTAGCTCCATATAAGGCTTCTAAGATAAGGTTAACGTATTTCTTATATTTAGTTAGGTTATTGCTATATACTAGGATATTATTAATATAAGCAGTATAAAAAATGTCTAGATAAGGTTATAGGGTATTATTTATAAAGTGTTAGAACGAACTTGGGGTATTTATAAGGCTAAACGGCGTTACTAAGTATTTAAATAGTCCATACCTAGTACAGAATGTAGTAAGCTATTTATCTCCTTTTATAATATAGAGACAGTTAAATATATAAATAAGGTTTAAGTTTTATGTAATAGCGAGCCTTACTTAATTAGTTTAGTGTCTCTTAAATTAACGGGAGCGGGTACTAATTCTTAATAGTAATGGCGTTAAGAGCTTAGTAGTCTATATAGAAGCGCAGACCGCCACTAGGTTTCTTAATAAAGATTATAGGTATAGCTATAGGCGAAGAGCTTACTCTAATAAATTCTTTACTTAGGTGTTCGTCCAAGTACTTCCACAGTACTTAGAGTTTATTTTAGGATATTCTATATAGGGGTCTAAATCCTAGCTATTTTTCTTCTTTAAGTATAATCTTATAGTTATATAGTTAGTGCTCTACTAACTTATTAGCTTCCTTTTATAAAAATACTTCTAAATGCTTATAATAGCATACTAGTACTTTTATAGCAGGGTTAGTATACTTCTTTAGTACTAGGGCCTTTTTAATATTAGCTATTATAATGGTAAAGATTATATATTTAGGTTTCCTAGCAAGTTATACTAATAGGGTAGCTCTAATTATATAGATATCTATAGAAAGGGGGGCAAGTTACCAGCTAGCAACTTTTTTTTAATTATCTACTATTTCTTATTTAACTTTAGGTTTAGTATTAGGTATAGAGTTAATATTAAATTTAGGTTTAGGTTCTTTAAGTATCCTTTTTATAGTAGAATACTAGTTCTTCTAGTACTTTTGTATATTAAGCTTAAGTTTAGGCTTCTGCTTAGTTTAGGGTAGTATAGTAGTTAGGGTTAGTATATATGGTTTAGTATAATTTTTAGGTTCTTAGTAGAATTGGGTAGACATTTTAAGTATAGGGTAGACATTAGTAGAAATTTTAGACTAATAGATCCTAATAGATTTTTTAGATTTTAGTTTAAGGTCTAAGTAGTAAGTTATAAGGCACTTCTACTTATAACAGGAAGCAGTAAATAGAAGCTTAAGGTTGTTCTAATTAATAGTTACCTTATATAGCTTTATCTAAGGTTGTTTAAGTATTACTAAGTAACCTAAAGTGGTAATAAAAAGCCAAATTAGTTCTTTATAGTTTAGGTATTAGAGTCTTAGGAATACTATATAGGTAATACAGCCTAAGATAGTACATTTACTATTAAATCTAAATATATTAATATGCCGGTTAAGGGGGGTTAGGGTAAAACTATTATCTTACATAAAGATCTTGTTAATAAATCCTATACCACTGGCTCCTATGTTAATTAGGACTTAAGTATTAGCCTATTAATTATTCTACTAAAGATAATAGTTAATAGTTATACTGTAATCCTAAGAGTTAGAATTTATAACATCTAGAGCATTTAACGAGATCCTAAGCCAGCGCCGTCCTAAAGAGCGACTTAGCTCTAGGACCTTCCTTTTAGAGGCAACTAGGGTAGGGTTCCTATAGAACATTAGCTGTAACTTCGTCCTTATAAGTGGTACTTACTAAATATAGGGCTGGAGCTATATAAAGATTAGGGACAGTAACTAGAGGATTAGTATAGTAAACGGTTGCTAGTATTAGCTGTTTATAAATTATATTAAGGTATAGGGACAGAGTAGTATCTTAAGATATAAGCCTTGCTTCCGCATTTAAAGTAAAGGCCTAGCTTAATATATTATTCTTATTTAGGGGACCCTAATAGGGCATACTTTAGGGTTCCAGAGTTGATATCTATAGCGTTAGGGTGCTTAGGCTAAGATAATAACTTAATAGTTATTTACGGAGCTGTTATATTATATTAAGGAGTGGACTTCGGTGTTAGGCGTAGTATATTATTATATTATTTATTAATAACATTTATATAGGCGTTAAGGGCTCCTAGTAGGTCTATACCTATTAGGGAGGTTTTTAGTTTAGAACTTAAGGATTTAACAAGGCTATTAACCAATATAGAGTTGTTCTAGCCTATTTCCTTTACGTAATAGTTAAATTTAGAGAAGTATACTGGAAAGCTTTTTATTCCTTAAGTTATATAGTTTATCTTTCTCTAAGCAGTAGTTTAGCGGTTTAGGTTACTATATATAGCTTTAAAAAGTACAACTAGACTTTATACTAAATTTAGTTAAAGGGGTTTAATAAGGGTAGCTACGTCTCCTCCTAGTTAACTTAAGGCGTAGTAGAGTTAGTTAGCTTTAGTTAGGTAGTAGTTAGTATTACTAGTTAGCTTATTTTTAAGCTAGCTTAGAAATAATTAGAGTTCTTATTATTTACTAGTAAATATTAGAGGGTCTAGTAGTTATTTGGATTATTATGGTACGGTAGTTAGTTTAGGGTAAATAGCTACTATAGGTTTAGGACTCTCGTTTCGCGTATTTGTCTCTAGAGAAGGTGTTTAGTCTTAGGGCCCTAGTATAGGCATCTTAAGGGTACGGACTTCTTCTTAAAGGTTTTTAATTATTTATAGGTGTTATACTTCTTGTTTAGCTTATTATTAAGTTAAAGTAGCTTAGTTCTATATAAGGGCGTCTATAAAGAACTTCTATATCTCTACTAATTATTCTTAAAGTGCGGATATAATGCCAGCGGTTGTTATAGGGGCTTTAGAGTTGTTCTATATTTTAGAGGGTGGTATATAAGGTTAATATAACATAGTATTACGGAGTAAGTATAAGCAGTAATAATATATAGCAAAGTAGATATTATTAAGCTATATATATAAACTACATAATAAAGTTAAGATGTTACGTAAGGAAAAGAAAGTAGGAAATAGGGGAAAAAGGGTATATAACATTTACTTAGTTGCTAGGTTAATGGGTACTATGCTATATATAGGTAGGGTAGAGCTTAGGTGGCGGTTCTGGTAGAACTTAGTAGAATTCGGCAGTTAGAGGTCCTTAAAGTTGCCAGTTAGCAACTCCGACAATAGAGACGGCAGATTACGGCGGAATACGGCAGATTGCTGTCAGATTGCCATCTCGTGGTCGGTCTCTGGTTGTTCAGTCAGTGGAAACAGGTGGACGTGTATAAGGTGTCACGGGGGTGTCCCGTAACACTGCCCTAATAACGACCGCATTTTTTATAGTTATATATACAAACTCCGGAATAAACCCCCCTAATTAGCTATAAGATATACCTTATTAATTACTACTAAGCTAATATACGCGTAAAAGGTAGGGTTAGTAAGGGTTTTATAGAACTTTTTACTAACTAATAGCTCTGGTAATATTAAAATATAGGTATATACTCTAATGCGGATTTCCTATAAAAGATATATGGATATTATCTTAGCGTATATATAAACTGGCCTTATTCTAAGAAGCTTCTTAATCTTTACCTTCTACTCCGTACCAATTGTATTAAGTAATAAGATAATAATTACTATTAAGGCCTAAAGAAGACATAGCATTACTTATATTATTATACTCTTATAAATAAGGTTCTTATAATAAGTATTATATCTTTTTTCTTAAATAGCAGCCACCTAAGGGCTTTAAGCTACTCTATATATCCATAATACGGATATAAAAAAGCAATAGCCTTATTAACCTTGCTTAGCTACTAGGCCTTCCTTTCTCTATAAAGCGTAAAAAGCTAATCTTAAAAGTCCTATAGCTGTTGCTTTTAGTCTGTTCTATAACCCCTCTAAGTATAATTATCCAACACCTAATACGGCCGCTGCTGTTTTAGTACCTTATTTAACTTCTTTCCTCTCCGCCTAGCGGGTTTCGGTAGCGGCATATAGTAGATTTACTTAGATATTTATAACTTAGTAGTTAGCGCGCAATAAGGTTTTAGTAGGCGTTATATATCCGTTAGGCTATAATAGGTTCTTTAGGGTGGCTATTAGAGATCTATATAGGTTTTATATATATTAGCTAGCGTTTAATAAAGTTATATATAGTTCTGGGAACTGACTCAATATCTAACTATAAGAAAAGGGGCTCTTGCTACACCCGGCTTAAAAAGACCAAAACCAACCAAAAGAACTCTAAAAAAACACTTAGAGAATCCCCCTGAGATGCATGCATCGCAGGGGAGTCACACGTCGAACGACGGTGGTACGCACTCGCGCGTAACCGCCAGAACCACGCCTAGTAATGGCCCTCCACAATAAAGACGGGCAAATACCATACTATAAAGCGGAAATACCTCTATTAAGAAGGCATCTGATAAAATATAAAGCCTATTAGACGCGTCTAGTACCTAGAATTGCGAGGGAGTAACTATTAGCCATAATAAACTTACGCAGCTAGTAGAATAGCTCTGCTAGTCCAGCAAACCTTAGACGCCCCTCTAGTAGACCCTTAATTAAATCCTCTAATAGCTAAGCAAAATTAAAAATAAATAAAAACCCCCCTTACTGGCGAACCGCACCTAGGCCGCTATAGCTATGCTTCTACAGTATAGGGAACCTACCCCCCTTAAGACAATAACCGGGTATATAATTATAATATAACTAAATATAGAAAAAGTAGAGGGGCTTAGGGGATAATTAGAAACAGAAGTTCTTATAGAGATTTATAAAGAGGTCTATAACGCTGTTATAGTCCAATACCTTAGGAGCAGAGATATTAGAGTTACCTTAAAGGACTAATAGGCAAAGGAACGAGCCGTAAGGGTAGGGGATAGGCTAGGAGAACGTATTGGCATAAAAGTACTCCGTGAGGATTACCTAGTTAAAGTCCTAGCGGTTTCTATAAGCCTTAGGGTAGAAAAGGGACGCTAGGTAGACAATATAGCAATTATATAGGAGATAGTAAGACAAATAGAACGCCTTATACTAGGACTTAAGATTACCTAAATCTAATAGCTTTAACAGGAAAATGCAAACTAAGCATATAATAAGAATAATAAGAAGATATAAGGGTCGCCAGAGACTTACTAGGGAGACACCAGTTAAACGCATAGCTCCCTTATTATTAGTATATTTACACTAGGAATGTAAAAACTTTTTATCTAAAATGGAATAATTATAAATGGCCTTATATATAATATAAGGCTCTACAACTATAGACTACTCCTAGAATGATGCTATTGCTACATATAATAGGGACACACTTAGTCTACATACGCAGCATAGGTGTGCTACGGCCACTATATAGGCCCCCATGATATAAGACACTGCTTAAATTAAGACTAAGTAAAATGTGTAAACTGCTACTAAAGTATACATAAGGCGTGGGAGAGAAGACTATATTAAATATAGGAGACGGAAGGCAAGGGCTTAACAGCTGTAGGAATAACTATATGCTAGGTTATATAAATGGAAACAATAGGCGATAAGCTAGGGGGACACTGATGCCTTCTTAGCGTTTCCTATCTTTAATACTAGGGGGCTAGGCCAGCCATCCTAAGCCTTAATGGGCTAGAAGCAATGCCGCGTGATATTACTAGACTAAATAGGGATATAAGGATTATAGGGGACATAAGGGAGAGGACGCCCTGTAGGAAGACCCCTATAGATAGCTATAGTAAGCTTAAGATTAGGATAATTAAGAATTAGACTTAACGCGGCAAATATAATATTCGCGGCCAACCTATAAAGGGTATATAGCCGACTAGTAAGACTAGTGGAAGAACTGGAGATAATAATAGATTTAGATATAGAAGCGCTAGCAGGTATATAAAATACAGGAATAGAAAGCTCTACACAAAATAAGTAGTGACTAGGGTGTAGATATAAGAGATAGAAGTTCTAAAAATCCTAGAGAAAGTAGAAATAAAAGAAGTGAGAAATAAAGGAGAGATAAAGGACTCTTACTAGGGGTCCGCCACCTATCTATTATATAGTATAACTGCGGTAATACAAACCACTGTCTTGTAAGGCCCTTACTAAACAGTCTAGACCTAGAGAAATACTATATCCTTGCTATACAAGAGCCGTATTATAATACCTATATATAATTAATATACTGCCCCTAAGAATTCTAGCTCCTATATAAACTAAAAGCAGCTATATATATATGCTTTATAATCAGCAAGGCTATTAGCCTATCCTTATGGTTATAGTAGGCAGTTAACCTAGATATTATAGTTATAATAATCCAGATATATAGGGGACCAGTATAAATTATTAATGTATATAACCCTAGGGTTAAAGGGGTCCCATAAACAGAGAATATTATATTAGTAATAAGCTTACTAGAAACCAAAGGCATGGAGTCTATCCTATTAGGAGATATAAACCTCTATCACCTACGGTAGGGGGGTATCTATATTGCTGCTAAACGATAGGTAGAGTGCCTACTAAGAGCTATAGACATCTAGGGCCTTAAACTGGCCACCCCCCTAGGAGCAACTATATAGTAATAAGGCACCGCTAGAAGTATAATTAATTTTATATTTATAGACGAAGGCCTATACTAGAGACTCGAAAGGTGCAACCCTAAAGAAGAATAGGCATTTACCTTAGACCATATCCCTATCCAGATATAGCTAGACCTAGATATTAAGGCGCAACTAAATAGTAAAAGATATGTAATAAGGAAGCTTAAGATAAACAGTTTCCTTAATATAGTTAAACAATAACTTTAAGACCTAGAAGAAATCTACCTAGTACTAAATAAGCGAGGCTTATTAGCCACCCCTAAGGAAATTAACTGAAGACTAGAAAGGATCTAGGCAGTAATTAAAAATGGGCTAGAAGAGCACTGCCCACTTTTAAAACTGGGCCCCTACGCGCAATATGTATAGTCCGCATAATGCGCGGTTCTTATTGCCAGCCAATAACGAGTATAAAGGAAATATATAAGTAGCCATGATCCTAAAGACGAGAGATAATATAAAGACATAAGAAACCAGTTAAAGAATACCCTAAAAAAAGAAGTAAGGAATAACTAGAGACGGTTTATAAACGAGCACACTTCTAACCTAAGCCTCCCCTATAATAAGGGCCTTTGGGCTATGGTAAAATGGGTAAAGAAAAAGGTAGAGCGCCTAGTAGAAGACCTATACCTACCACCCCTATAAATAGTAGGGGAGTTATAAGCTACTAATAATAATAATAAGAAGGTAAAGATCCTTATAGAAAGGTTCTTCCCCTAACTAGCTCTAGCAGACCTTAGTGATATTATAGGTAAAACACTAGTAACTTGCCTGCGGATCGATAGTAATATAATAATAGAGGAAATGGCCAGAACTATTAGCCGCCTTTTAAATAATATAGCACTAGGTCTAGATAGGATACTAAATAAGGCCTTAAAGACCTGTAGACTACTTATAGCACCTTAGCTTACAGATGTAGCTAGAGCGTGCTTTACTATAGGCTACTACCTATAACTTAGAAGATCTATAATAATAGTTGTCCTATAAAAAGAAGGTAAAGTAAATTACTTAATCCTAGGAAGCTACCGCCTTATTGCCTTGGAAAACACCCTTAGCAAGATCTTAGAAAGGGTAGTAGCGGACTATATAGTAGATATAGCCGAGGAACACACCCTACTACTATAAAGTTAAATGGGGGCAAGAAAGAACCACTTAACACTATTAGCACTTATGTTACTCGCCGCCACCATTAAATCTATATGGGCGATGCGAAGGGACTTTGTAGTATTAATGCTTAGCCTAGATATTAGTAGTGCCTATAATAACGTACCCTATAAGCGCCTCCTATACATCCTTAGGGTAAAGGGCTTCCCAGAATGGATTATATAATTCGTTTAAGGGTTTATAGGCCAGAAAGAAATATTACTAGTCTTTAGCGGATACCAAAGCCCCCCTATTGCAGTTGCAATAGGAATACTATAAGGATTACCCCTCTTGCCTATACTCTTCCTTTTCTTTATAAGCAACCTACTTAATTTCTTTAAGGAAGGGGCGACCTAGGAGATAGGCTTTGTTAACGATATAAACCTAATTATATACGGGCCTATAGCCGTAGAGAACTATAGAACACTAGAGAAAGCCTATAATACCTATATAGAATAGGTAAGACGATATAGAGTCCAATTCTTACTAGAGAAATACTAGTTAATCCACTTTATAAGAAAACGCAACTAATTTATAGATCTCTAGTATATAATCCACATCTAAGGCTTTAGGGGCCAACCAGTTTAAGGCCTAAGGGTATTAGGTGTATAGGTAGACAGTAAGCTCCGGTGGAGCGTATATGCGTTATAAGTGGCCTGTAAGGGTCAAGTATAGTACATTATAATGTCTAGGATTGTTAATTCTATATAGGGTCTATACTTCTAGAGGTCACGCCTACTATATATAGCAGTTGTCCGGCTAACCATAACATATGGATCCAGTGTTTAGGCCATAGGAGAATCCGAGAAAGGCCCCCCTAAATTACTTCTTAAACTACTCTAAAAGGTCTAAATAGCCTGCCTTTGGAGTATAATAGGTGGGTATAAGTGAATGGCTACAGCACTGCTTAAGAAAGAAGCTAATATCCCCCCCCTATAATTATATATTGAAGCCGCTGTAATATAAAAGGTGTAAAGGGTGCATAACTCTAAGGTTATAAAGGATATTAAGACACGCCTAAACAAAATATGGAGGGACCCTAGGGTGCCCCCTAGGAGAATAAACCAATAACCCTAAAGTAGGGAAGATATGCTAGAGAAATAGGTGGAAAAAGCAGAATAAGAATAGTGCTATGTTAGGGCCTAGGCCTATATAAAGGAGGAAGGGAGACGCGTAAGAAACTAATAAAGATAATAGTAAGAGAGAGAAAGGAGCTAAAGTAGAGCATAAAAGAGTACTGGGAAACCACCTACCGTAATATAATACTAGTTAGACTAACACTGGGGAGGTATATAGGAGTTAAAGGTATAGAGGCTGTCTTAAGCAAGAGGAACCTAAACCGTAGCATAGTTAATACTATAGGGGGTAAGTACCTAAGGGCTCTAAGAAGGCCTAATAATGGCAGAAAATATGATGGCAACACTTCTAAGAATAGGAATAATAGGACTAAAAGATTAGCTCTACTAGGTGGGTATCCTAGTAGGTAGCCTAAGGTATAAATGTGGCTGGCTAAGACAAACACCAAAATACGTAATACTGTTATGCCCCTTACGTACCAACTAAGAAGTAATGCTTTTAGTAGCTAGCACAGAGAACTATAATATACTGCTCTTAATATAAAAAGGTCTTAAGGCGGTTACCTAGTGGCTTATTAGCTAAAATATACTAGACTAGTTCCGGGTTGTAAAGGAAATGGTAATAGAAGGTAAAGGGGCGAGTATTAGGCGCCCCCTAATAACTCTACAGTAGTAGAGTTAATTTTGCGATACTAGCGCGTCCGTAGGCTTGTTACGGCAGCAGTGGTTCCCAAGGAGGTTAAAAAGTAAGTGTTACGGCGCTGGTGGAAAATGGTGGATCTTGGCAGACGTGGATTATAGTAGACGCAAGTTACATAACTTAAGGACCGCATAAAATATTAAGCGGCGCTGCTATTCTTCTCCTTCCTTTCTCTAGCTTTAGATCCTCGTTTATAGACTACCAATTATACAGGCTTGCGCGTCCCTCTTGCTATGCTCGTGCCTTAATTAACTAAGTCGCTAATATTATCCAAAGCTCAACTACTCTTTCTTCCTAAGAAGGAACTCAAATATATCTATAAAGGACACAGAATAGGACCCTAAGGACATCACCAGGACTATAAGGACAGGACAGACCCCTAAGAGCTAAAAAAACATAAACAGAACGCGAAACCTAAGAATAGAACACATATAGACTAGAACCCCTAGAAAATAAATAAATACTAAAAATTACCTAATACCCCTACCACTATGCCAAGAAATACAGCAGCCGGCAAAGCTGCTGTAGGACCCGCAAATACCTCCAATAGTAAAATAGTCGCCGTCTTGACCCCCTAGGAAGAGCTCATAGCAGCTAATGCTAAAATTAAACGGCTTTAAGAGCTACTTAAAACTAAAGACACCCCTATACCTAGTAAGGAGTTATTAAACACCCAAAGACTTACTACGGTCCTTAAGACCCTAGCCTAATATACAGCATTAGCATTATCGCGGTCCGCGAAGGTTATAGACCCCCTATTGCTTACAGACGGAACTAACCCTATATTTAACAATTGGAAGCTTTAACTATAAAACAAGCTTAAAGTTAATATAAACCACTTCCCTACTACCCAAGCTAAAATGGCCTACGTCTTCGGCCGTACTGGTAGGAACGCACAGACGCATCTACGTCCGCGATACGCCTAGGACTTAATAAACCCTTTCCTCTCTAAAGAAGAGATAGTTAACTACCTATCTTCCATTTATAAGGACCCCTTTAAGACATAGAACGCCTACCTTAATTATAAAGCTCTTAACATAAAGACAATGGAGACCTTTTTAGCCTTCTAAACCCGCTTTCTGCACCTAGCCGGCTAAGCCCAAATTCCCTATAAAGACCTAATGCTAAACCTCTTTGACAAGCTTACCCTAGACCTACAGCGCGCCGTACTACCAGTTTTTACTACTATATAGACGCTAAAGGTACTTACGGACCACTGCCTAGCTATTAACTAAGGCCTCCGTTAAATTAAGGCATAATCTAAACAGTATAAAGCTAGAAACTCTCCAAACCAAACTATAAGCACTTTATAAACGGCCCATAACACCCTAGCACGATCTATAACTCCTATAGCACCAGCCGTACAGCCCGCCGTTAATTCAGCAGCTAGTCCTACTACGGGTCCGGTGTATACTCGGCCTACGTACAACAACCCCTATAAACAGGCCCTTAGCAATTAAGGAGCTTGCTTCTTATACGGCCAGAAAGACCACTTTGTAAAGGATTGCCAGACAAAGGCAAAAATGGGCAAGGTTCTGTTAATTTAGAAGAACAGTATAGAGTTAGAAAAAGAGGAACTTTAGAGAAAGACTCCTCTCTAGGGTTAAAAGGGATTAATATATTATATATTAATCTAGGTTGGCTAGTTAGTAGAAGAAGCTGCACTATCCCTTATACCTTATTCCGCAATGGATATTAAGTTTTAACCTCTACTTTAGCTAACTCTGGAGCAAATGCCTTTGCCTTAATAGATACCCAGTATGCTGTAAGGCTGGCTAACTTTTTAAATGCACTCCTTAAAGAACTACCCAAACCAATTCCTATTCGCGGGTATAACGGATGGATAGGACTACCTATTATAACTATTTTACGGATTTACCTCCGTGTAGATAAATAAAGGTAGTATAACATCCCCTTTCTTATTACGGACCTAGGAAGCCACAATATAATCTTAAAAAGAAAATAGCTAGCCTATCTAGGCTTACAGCTTAATGTATAGAGTAGACGGCTTATTTGGCCTAAAACCCTACCCCCAACACCCTCTTTTATAAAGGAAATCAGCATTATAATAGAAAACCTTATACGGCCATAGATAGACACCGTTTACCAGGCCAATACTATATATAGGGACCAGGCTTTTAAAAAAAACATACAGCTTAACCTATAACAGATCCATATACTACGCCGCCCCTAGACTACCTATATTATGCCACCCACACTAAAGATTAAAAAAGGTAGTAAAAAGCTAGCGGAGCTCCCCACAGGGAACTTAGGCCTTATACAGCCATAAAGAATAGCAAGGAGTATTAGACGCCATACTAAACGTATAGACCAAAGGGATAACTTACAGAAGATAGAATAGGAACTAAGAAAGATTACAAACCCTAGGCCGTAAAATACGGCCTAACAACAGTTCGTAAAGAAACCTACAGATCTCCCACCAGTTAATATCTGCTATATTAGCGCCGTAGGATTCCACCAGAACTTAGTTTAACCTAATACCGTTACCTTTACTACTAGCTTATATAAAATTGATTAAATAATTAAGGAAAAGGAAAATAAGTTTAGTAAATAGGAAGGCAAGCTTATAGATAAGAAGCTAGTAGAACAGAAACTACCCTATTAACACTAGAAATTTAAGGACATATTCTCCAAGGTAGTATTAGATATACTCCCGCCTCACCAACCGTATAACTATAAGATTAAGATTAAGCTAGATAAGGAAGACATACTTAGCTATAGCCCCCTTTATTAGCAGTCTACTACCAAATTATAGGCTACAAAGTAGTACCTTATTAATAACCTAAATAAGGGCTTTATTAAACCTAGTTAAGCCCCTTTTAACTCGCCTATTCTCTTTGCCAAAAAGCTAAATAGAGGACTTTGTTTCTGCATTAACTACCATAAACTAAATAATATAACCCGCAAGGACCGCTACCTACTGCCCTTATTTAATAAGACTTTAACCTAAATAAGTAAAGCTAAGATCTTTACTAAGCTTAATATCCGTTAGGCCTTTTACTAGATTAGGATAGACCCTAAATTAGAAGATCTTACTATATTTTAAACCCGTTACGGAACATATAAATATAAAGTACTTCCTTTTAGACTAACTAACGGACCGGCTATATACTAGCGATATATAAATAATATACTCTTTAACTACCTTAATAACTTCTATACAGCCTACCTGGATAACATTATAATCTACTCTAAGAATAAGTTAGAATATAAGGAGTATATCTACAAAGTCCTATAATAGCTCCGCGAGGCTGGTCTCTAGGCCAATATTAAGAAATTGGAATTTAGTGTTAAGCGTACAAAGTACCTAGGTTTTATTATTAGTATAGATAGAATTAAGGCCAACCTAGAGAAAACAGCCGTAATTAACTAGTAGACACCCCTACAGACTATAAAAAGGGTATAATTATTTTTAGGTTTTTATAACTTCTATTAACGCTTTATTAAGAACTACAGTAGGATTGCCTAGCCTCTTAACCACCTTACTAGGAAAGACTAGCTATTCCACTTTAATACCATATATATACAGGCCTTTAATAAGCTTAAAAAACGGCTAGTATTAGCTCCCCTACTTACCCACTTTAACCCGGAACGGCCCTTAATACTAGAAACTGATGCCTTAAATAGCGCGATAGCCAGCGTTTTCTCCTAAAAGCAACCAAACGGAGAATAGCACCCTATTGGATACTATTTAAAGACTATAATAGATACCAAGCTGAACTACCACATCTATAACAAAAAAATACTGGCTATTGTCTTTAGCTTTTAGTAATAGTATATATAGCTAGAGGGGACCCCTAAGCCCATTAAGGTAGTTTCGGATTATAAGGCCCTAGAATACTTTATAATAACTAAGGCCCTTACGGCCTAGTAGGCACACTAGGCGGATATCCTATCTTAGTTTAACTTCTTAATTATACATAGACCAGGCGCTACAAACCATATAGATGCTCTTATAAGGCGTAAACAGGACCTAGGTAACCAGGCGGCTATAAAGATCTTATTATAAACCTAGATACTACTATAACCAAAGCACCTTAACCCCTAGATATAGGCAGAGCTAAATATAGACCCTTTAGATGCTAAGATATGTCTTATTAACTCTATAAAACTTAACCTTATTAATAAACTACTGTAGGCAAACCATACGGCCCCTTCTCTACAGGAGTACTGTAAAAAGGTAAAGAATGCTACTAGCCTATAGTCCCTTAAAAATAGACTACTTAAGTACCAGAAATGGCTAATAGTGGTAAAGAAATAGAATTTACGGACCTAGCTTATTGCTAAAGTATATACCTAGGTCTCTACAGCCTACCCTAGAAAGAATAAGACCCGCAAGATTATTAGTAACCATTACTACTAGCCCAGAATAGTTATAGATATTAACCGCTATATATAGAACTATAACAACTGCTATAGGTCTATAATTCCACGGGACAAAACCCTAGGACTATTAAAGCCACTCCCAATACTAAAACGCCCCTGGTAGTATATCTCTATAGACTTTTATAAGCTGCCTATAGACCGTAACGGATATAATATAGTAATAATCCTAGTTAACCGCTTTGGTAAGTGCCCGTTCTTAATCCCCTATTATAAAGATATTAATGCTAAGGAGGTAGCCTAACTATATATCTATTATGTCTACCGAATTTACGGACTACCAGATACTATTATATCCAATTATAGGCCGCAGTTTATATTAGCCTTCTAAAATAAGTTTACTTAGATCCTTAGCATTAAGCTAAAGCTTTCCACAGTATACCACCCCTAGATAGACAGTTAGATAGAGATTATAAATTAATACTTAGACTAGAGGCTCTAGCCCTTTATTAACTACTTTTAAGACAACTAGGGCGAACTACTACCCCTAATAAACTACACCTAGGCAACCCTACCCTATAACTCTACGGGATTTGCACCTATTCAGCTAGAAATAGGATACTTACCCTATATAAGCTTTAACTGGGAAAGACTAGAGGGGCCACAAACCATACGCGAAAAACTGTCTTATAAGAAAGCCTAGCAATATGCTAAACGCTTAGAAGAAGCTTGGATAGTAGCCTATATAAATCTAGAAAAGGCCTAGAGATTAATAAAATAACAGGCAAATAAGCACAGGCGCAAGCCTAACTTTATTATAGATAATAGGGTCTAGGTTATAACAAAAAACTAAAAAATAGAATGGCCTAGCCGTAAGCTAGACTATAAGATAGTAGGACCATATAAAAACCTTAATAAAGAAGGCAACTTATACAAGGTTAAGCTCCCAGACTTAATTAAAGTCTATCCTATCTTTTTACCGGATAAGCTACGGAAGGCTGTAAATAACCTACTACCTAGATAAAAGAATGAGCCTCCCCTACCAATTCAAGTTAATGGCGATAATAAATAGGAAGTTAACAAAATACTAGCCTATAAACTAGTATGAGGAACGCTACAATACTATATCTAATAGAAAGGCTATAATCTAGACCTAACCTAGTACCCTACCTAGAACTTTATAGGCTGCCCCTAAAAACTTAAAGAATTTTATAACTAATACCCTAATAAACCCGGACCCCCAAAGTACCTTAACGAGTGGATGGAGTGCTGGTATAGCGAAGACAATAGGCTGCCTATTAAGCATAAAGACAAGAATACTCCATGGATATAATATGGACATATAAAGCCTAAGGGCAGGCTTTTTCGGAGGGGGGGGTAATATTACGGCGCTAGTGGAAAACGGTGGATCTTAGCAGACATGGATTATGGTAGATACAAGTCACGTAACTTAAGGACCGCATAAAATATCAAGCGGCGCTGCTATTCTTCTCCTTCCTTTCTCTAGCTTTGGATCCTCGTTTATAGACTACCAATTGTATAGGCTTACGCGTCCCTCTTGCCGTGCTCGTGCCTCGATTAACTAAGTCGCTAACAGTAAGGTAGTAGAGCACTATAGGTAACTCGTAGGCGCTAAGTAGGCGAGTCCTAAAAGGCGGGGATAGATTACGGGGTTTTCTTAAATAGAGTTTTTTCCCTATATATAAATAAGGAGTAGTCCGCGTGGGCCTAATAGGGATCTGAATCAGACGTTAAGCAATAAATAATAATATATAGTTCCGGGATTCCTAAGAACGCGTTTTTTTTTAATAAAAATAATTATAAAACCTAAAAATACCTAAGTAATAAAAATAATATATTTTAAAAGCCTAGGTTCTGTTATATAATTAATAAACTTTAGGAAATAATATATTTTAAAAGCCTAGGTTCTGTTATATAATTAATAAACTTTAGGAAATAATATAAAATATTAGTGTTAAGTTATTTTAGTATCCGCAACCTCCGTAACACAGATATTATTAAGTTTGCCTATAGGTATTGCGGAACACACTTAAATATAATTTTAGTGGTTTTATATAAACGTAATTAGTTAGCTTATGGACCGATTAAAAATCCGCACTAATAGAATTACGTCTAAGCTTGCTAAGGTAACTGGTGGAGTACGTTAGGGCTCTGCGCTGACTAATCCGACCTTCTTCCAAAAAAAAGCACCCCTATAACTCTACTAAACTAGCCCTAAACTATATAAATAAGGGCTTATTTTGTGGCCCTAGAATAGAGCTATTAAATAGGACTCTATTTGTAAAATATAGAGCTATATTAGTATGGCTATAGGGGGTATATTATTTTAATAGTAGTAGAGGATATATGGGCTTACTTTGGCCTAAGTCCACAATATTTCGCAAAGGACTGTACGTACTACTATTGTTTAATATATGCCTCCCCTATAATATATATATCTTAGGGGGATCCTCTAGGTATTTTTTTAGGGTATTTTTAGATGGTTTAGTCTCTTAGGACCGGACTTTAGACAGTAGGGGCACAAGAAGAGCTCTAACAAGTGCTATAACAAAAAGAATGTCTTAGGCCGACTCACCCTCCCAACCACTATAGCCGACCACTCGGGAGTGCCGGTCCGCAATTAATAGCTATTATTAGACCGTCAGACCCACTATCCCGCACCTATAGCAGAGGCATCAGCATTCTAGATCTGGCAGTAACGCCAATAGTTATCTTTCTATGTTTAGCTGGTCCAGGCATCTAACTCTAACTATCAAATTATATATGTATTATAGCGCGCTGCGTTCCGCTCCCCAGGGAAGGCATTTTCTAATATCCTTGCGAAGGAAATTAACCCCTTTCTTTATAAACTTCCGCCCCTGCCTAGTCATGGCTCTCCTGTCTCTACTCCTTGTTTTCTCTGTCTTGTGTTTAGCTACGCTCTAGAAGCGATTTACGTCTTGTTGCCATTAAAGACTTCCGCCTGGTCTTAAGAAGCTGCCGGGTCCTAAAGGTATGGGTGTACCAAACCCACCTACATAACACGACTGTTTAAAGCCATAGTAGTGTACTATCTTAGAAGAAGATCTACTTACCTCTTATCAAAACAGGTTATCTATTTATAGGTTCAGTCGCAGATGTCCTAGAGAAGAATGGCTTTATCAAGTTTGCAGAATAGGGAAAGCAATATGGACCCATTTACCAAGTCAACCTCGCTGGCAGTAACCATATCTGGATATTATCGGACCAGATAGCATAAGATCTTTTGGCTAAGAAGAAAGCTATTTACTCTAATCAACCCCATATCCCCACTTTAATCAACAACAATTGTACAGGTGGACAGTACTTGTCTTTAACAAGCAAGAATAGTAAGTGGAAGAGTCTTTATATATATCGTACTTTAACCTTAACTAACTCCGTATAAATGCTTAGTCTCAACAAAGGAAATTCGCCAATATTATCATGCGAGAATCCGAAAAGGCGCAATTCCATCACTACCCTAAAATTAAGGCCAAGCGCATGCTTGTTAAGCTTATGGACCAACCCTTATAATACAATCATAATGAACTGGATCTGAGGATAAAAGAATAAATAAAGCTATAGAATCTAACTACGAGGAATATAGGCCTTGATATAGGCCTATATCTATAGGGTCCGGAGTGACTACTATAGATACCGAAGTGGTTGCTACGGAGACCGAATAGGAAAAGGGAGTCTACTTATATAAGCAGGAAACGCATATGGAGGACTCCTCTAGTACTATTATTACACCCCCTAGTACTCCACCAAAACAGAATCAGACCCTTCCTAAATTAGTGCTGAACTTGTTAATATATAAAAGAAACTCCTTATAATCCTCTGAGTGTACTATAGGTCCTACTTAACCTCTCCCTAAGCTATAATTAATGGCCCGCTATGAGCTCTCTACGTCGTTCGTATCCCCCTTTTAAAAGTCGTCAGCATTGGTTAGAATTATTAAATGGCGTGCCCTCCAAGGATTTGCTAGCCTGTATACGATTTCCTACTTAGGTTTAGTGTCTGTGTTACATTAAATTAAGTCTAATTGTGTGGCTCCGGAGGTAGTCCCTTAATCATTCTTGTCCACTAATGCTGCAATAAAGTATTTACGAATACGTGGGCGAACGCAAGGGTAAGGTAGATAGCTTTTGCGGCTAGCTCCTTCCTTCCCGTCCTATAGAGTATAGTATAATTAAGCCGTGACTTTAATCGCGTACGCGTATTCGCCATATTACGTATATTAATTCTTCCGCTTGTATTACAAGAAGCCTAAGTTAACCTAGGCTCAGCTTCGTCCTCTAAGTATTTAGCCAAAATCTGCTCCAGATCCTCCTAGTAAATATCCCTTTGGGGAGGTTAATTAGGCTATAGTGCGATATTATAATTGCCAGAAGCACTCCCCAACTAGAAGTCACCCCCTAACTATAAGGCCTAAGAGACCTCGTCTTCCTCCTACGGTAATAGAGAAGCCTCATCTTCTTCCTATAGTAACTAAGAGACCTCTTCTATCTCCTATAATCTTTTAATGATGTCTGTGACTGGCTCACCGCTCAGTTTGTCGTTAGTAAGTAAAGGTTAATTGGGCTACGGTGCAATATTATAATCACCAGCGGCACCCCCTAACTGTAAGGCCTAAGAAACCTCATCTTCTTCCTATAAGGCCTAAGAAGCCTCGCATCCTTTCTATAGTAATAGAGAAGCCTCTTCTGTCTCCTACAAGGCCCAAGAGACCTCTAGTACAGTGTCCTTGGTAGGAAGTTCCTTAATAAGGCGCGGTTATGCGGGATCGTCCAATAGGATAAATAAATTAAGACTATTAATGCATGGAATATAGGCTATTTCCGCCCAATCTTTAACAAGGTTGATTGTATTATAGAGACCATTAAAAAAGGCACCCTTCTCCCATAAAATACTAAGCGAGACAACATTCGTAAAGAAGTTAGAACAGTAATATACTTTAGTAAATATAATTATATAGGCTAAGTGGTTAGTTTGGGTAACTATAAGCTCAACTAATCTAACACCAATAGCCTTTATTAGGCCTCCTCCCGTCTAGATTTAGAGAGGTTTAATTTTCTTATACTGCACAAACTTCCTAATATTGTTGTATATATAAATATTCGAGCAACTATTAGCTATCTAAAAGTCCTTAATATTCGTTCCTAAAGCTATAGCTACTAGCCCAATAACCTGCGTAGTAAAGATTGAGCTAATTACCAAATTAATAGCTTAAGAGGATTAATTAGATGTCGCCTTGGAGGCCTTATTTATATTTAAGGCTGCTCTATTTTAATTACCTCCGCTACCGGAGCGTTCGCCGGGCCTCCACCAGTCAGGCCTTAGGTGGGTATGCTTTATCCAGCAGTAGTCCTTGCCACCTTAATATCTTTTCTTGCACCATCCGCACCTGTCTAGGGCATCCTTAGCAGGGCTCCAATTGCCTAATAAGGCACTGCGGTTATTAGGGTGGCTGGCTCCTTAACCTCTACCGCGACTATTACCGCGTCCTCAACTAGGCTGCTCCTAATTAAATAAGGCGAAGCTATTAGCTGGCTCCTTCCACCAAGCCTTGTTAGTGAGGTTAGTGATTAATTAAAGTAGTAAAATTATATATCCGTCGCGGATCTTATCACGCTAGATTTAAGCCTATATAGGGAAGTGTTTGTTAACGGCGTTGATGAATTAATAGATGATAATCTTATTATCTAGGGCAAGCTTTACCTGCCTAACTCCTTAAACCGCTTCTTAATAACGGCGTAAGAAAGTAGTAATTACTTAGTCCAATTAATATTAGAGCTTAACAAAAGTCTTCTATATATTGGCCTTATAGATCAAGCCACGGGCCTTAAACAACTGCTTAAGGTAATTAATATAGTCCTTTGCCGTCTGTTTATGCTCCAAGGCAGTAAGGATCTTATTATTAATTATACCAAGGATAACTAAATAGACTTTGCCGTCATCCTTATTATACTATTTAAACTTCTTTTCGTACTCGTTGGAGAGAGCCTTATTGGCTAAGCGAATTAAATTATTTATATCCGCAATAATTTGAGACCTCTTAAGGATCTCGTCTCGCTCCTCCTTATTAGCGTCCTTTGGTATTTGATTAATAGATACAGTAGGTTTTTCTTCCTAGAGCTTTAGGTAAGGAGGTGGCCCCGTACCTTCCTAAATAATATGCAGAAGGCCTTTACTACGTAGGTACGTGCTAAGCTGCGTCCAATATTGGTGCCAATTTAAACCGTCTTTCTTAAGGCGTTAAATGCCTGGATAGTCTTTACCCATGGCAACACGTAAATAAAAGGATTTAACGCGTAAACAAACAAATTTAACGCGTAAATTTAATAATAAAAAAATAACTTTATACGCAGGTGTAGTAACCTTTAATACAGCCTATAGTAAGGCGTCAAATATAGAATAATAAGAAGTGACTTTGCATAGGTATGGTGACCCTTAATATAGCCTTTAGTAAGGTGTTAAATAATACAGAACAGTAAGATATAACTTAGCACGGGTATAGTAACCCTTTATGCAACCTGTGGTAAGGTGTCAATCTTCTAAACGGTTAAATAGCTGGACTATGGCGCTTGGTAGCAGCCCAGTGCTTATAACCTAATAAACTAGATCTAAGGATAAAAGAATAAATGAAGCTATAGAATCTAACTACAAGGAATATAGGCCTTGATATAGGCCTATATCTACAGGTCCGGGGTGACTACTACGGATACCAAAGTAGTTGCTGCGGAGACCGAACGGGAAAAGGGAGTCTACTTATATAAGCAGGAAACGCATGTAGAGGACTCCTCCAGTACCATCATCAAATCACGTGTTAGAATCGTTCATTTCGCGCGTTACATATCGTTTGGCTTAGGGTTATAGTAAAGCCAGTAACGAGCTCAAGCAACGTTCTCGCGAGCTCCTAATCGGAGTTTCTCCCACCGGTGCACTTGGCAACAAACTTCCATTCCTCATATCGCTCCCTAACTGGCTCGTTCCGGCTAAGGCTTGGGAGCAAAGGCGTGTAAGAACTAAACTGAGATTCTTTAAGATAATGCAGAAGGATGTTAAGAATAACATAAAAGAGAAGCGAGCACCCCAATCATAGATGCGAACTTTTCTGGAGTCCTAAGGAAGTTGGGGTTTCCAATATAAGCTTAAAGGCGCATACGCTATTAGTATGCATGGTATAGCTGGCGCTCTTACCATCGCTGTACCAATGCAAGCATTTTGTCTAGCGATGCGCCACTATCCACAATGCCTGCCTATGCTCTAGGAAGAGCTAGATAGGGTCTGTAGCAATTGCTTACCTAGAGTAGAAGACTAACCGAATCTACCATTCTTACGCGCAATTATAAGGGAGTGTCTGCGTTAGCGCCCCCCCGTTCCAACCGGCATTCCCCACTATTTAATTTAAGATAATATATATAATGGATATCATATTCCTGCTAGAAGTATTATGCACCCGCTTGAATGGTAAGTTCTCTCGGCGCTTATTCATTGGTTAAAAACTTGCCAATCAATCTAAGGGCGATCTCCCAAGATCCGACCATGTTCCCTGACCCGGAATCCTTCAATCCGCTCCGTTGGCTCGAACCTTCATATCCCATATACCAAGAACCCCTTACTTAATACCCTACCATAATCAATTGTACCCAATTTGGGTATGGGCGCAGGCTGTGTTAGGGCCAAATAGTCGCTGATAAAGATCTTCTCATCGGGATCGGGTCCTTCGCTTGGCTATTTAACCTCAGCAAGCATTCAGACGAGGCTAACAATAAGTCCTGCAATAATTCTGGCTACGGCTCTCAATCTGAAAGTAACAAGATCAGTGAAAAAGAGAGCTCGGTCTATCTTAACAAGAAAGCAACCATCTCTTACAAGAAGCTAAACACGGGCATAAAAATTACGGCATCTTCTAATGACGACCAGCCATCTAGTCTCACCCATCCTGGCGCTTAGCTAGTTGACCCGCTAGAAGAGCAACTTATGGATATAGAGAGGAGGCGGGGTTGTATTAAATTGCAATATTATCAAGCAAAGCCCAAACTACTAGCAAGGGCCAAGAAGGGTACCAGCAAGATTAACCTAACGCTTAACTTTATAACTTTACTCATTGCAAAGCCAGTGCCATTTAAGTTTAACTTAAAAGTCCGCGACCAGGCGCGCGCACAGCATGTACGCCAACTCTTTGATAAAGGACTAAACAAGGGTAAGTATAAGGATGGTAAGGTCTGTTGGGGGGAAAACTATGGGAAAAACAAGGAGCTTGGTTGGGGAAAGGTATAAACCCCTCCTAACTGTTTACTCGGATCAGCATCTAGCGATATATTTAGCGTTTTCTAGTGGATGGGTAGGGGGCGCAGGAGGTTGGTAGGGCTGAGGCTATTCAACGCGTCGATATAGAAATGCATAATAGAAAATTATAAGTTAGATCATCAACTTTTAGGAGATACAGGGCCTACTGGCGTTGGCTATTGTATAAGGCTAGATAAGTTTGAATTTACAATATCCAACCCGACACTAATATGATTTCCTTTAAACTCCTTTCTTTGGCTCATTAAGCAACGTGCTAAGATAGTAGAATAGATTAATTTTATTTAATTATAATTTACTACTACAGATTTACCTCCTTAATTCGTATTTTACTTTAGCAGCGAGAAGGATTCTAACGGGTCTTTCCAACCCTCTTAGATTAACTTTATGGAATACCTACGTCATTTCTTCTAGCTGTTCTATATATCTATAGGATTTGTTAATATCCCATACGCAGTTTGTACAGACGCCGAAGGACTATTTATTTAGTCTTTACTATGCTATATAGGGTTTTAACAAGGCTTCTAAGACACTTAGAATAAAAGGTAAGAACATAGTTCTCTACGCACTTAAGTCCATTCACAAGGGTACGATCAGAGCACCAAAATTAAGCGCAAGTCGTAATAATTTATAAAATAAGGCAAACTAAAAACCCTTATCTGAACTCACTTATAAAATAAGAAATAAAATTCTTACGGCTAAATAGCCACAAGTCATAACTGAATTTAAGAAGGCAAGATAGCACTTTTATCAAGAGCATCTACATATTCTAGGAACCAGGGATGCATATAACTATTCTATTAGTTATATAAGTTTATAATTACTATATAATCTAACTAATTATAATCATAATCAATCTTTTGATTATAATTACATGTTTATAATCAATATAATCACCTAGTGTAAGAATAGGTAGGAATGGAGTATAGCAATAAAGCTTTAGTGTTAAGAAAGTTATTTATTAATTTTCCTACTATATAGTCGGCGCTAACTAAAAAGCGCTAAGCTAGCTATTTTATATATAAAAAAACGTCCATGCGGGCTTTCTTAAAAAAATGTTAATATATACGCGCCTACGCGTCACCGTGTATATTATCTAGGGTTCCATTTTAACCACCATTTACCTATATTTATACTTACTTACCTAATTAGGAAATTAGTATATAATCAATATAATCAATGTAATCAACTAGAATCAGGTACGGTAATTTTATAATAATTAAAATCAATAGGCTGATTACGATTACGTTAATTATATATAAGGTAAGGATATGGATAGGGAGCTCAATGATGGAACAATAGGGTATATTATATATACAGACGAATCCTTAAGGGAAAAGGAGGAGTCTATATACAAGGTAGGAAGGGTTTTCCCTAGGCACGTGCCCTGCACATGCCTCACAGGCAAGTTACCCCTAAGTTGCCCCAGGGTCGCCTATACCTTACAGCTATATAACTATCTACTTAGGTTTCACCTAATAATGCCCCCCCCCCTTTAAAAGGATTGTCCCCAATCCTTTATATACTTAAGCCTTAATAAAACCCCATAAAAAACCTTAATAAGGAAAAAATTTGGAGGGAAAAGAGCGTCTTAATTTTGCGTATAGAGGGACAGGTAGTATATATACGCGGCGCAAAGATATTAAGGAACTTTAACCAGCGGTTAAAGTTATCTAATTAGTCAGATTTGCCTTACTAAGACTCCCCTGTATTTAACCAAGCTAGTAGTAATTTTATATACCTAGTATAGAAAATCCTAATTAGTCTATTTAACGGGTAGAGCCTATAGAGCTTAATACTATTGCCTAAATTTAGTAGACCAGAAATATTCCAAAGCTCGCTTGTATAGGTAGGTCGCTGGTACCTTGCGAGTAGGTTATAGGTTATTTATATATAGCCAGATTTATAGACAGTAAGGCTATATACCTATTAAATCCACTACTAACCCTGCTTTAGCCTTACGCTATACCGGCGTAGCGCCGTATATACTTTATAGGTAGGTTATAGGTTACTTATATACAGCCAGATTTATAGACAGTAAGGCTATATACCTATTAAATCCGCCACTAACCCATACTTTAGCCTTACGCGTTATCTGCATAGTATATATATGGAATAGTATATAAGTTGTTGGTATAGGTTACTGCTAGTGAGTTACTAGTAGGTTTTAGACCCTAGTTAAGTGGACCTGTTCTCTAATATAACAATCTGCTAAGCTAGCATAGAGTAACGGACTAGGTCTATAAAGGGTGCTTTCTAAATTAAGCTTTGTTATTGGCGTACGCCATAGCCTCGCCTATAAGTTGCTAGCATAGCTAGGTTGTATTAGAGTGTAGCTTATATAGGATCTTAATAAATTACGTTTTACCCCATATATATGCCGTAGTTCTTACTGTAAGCATTAGCTTGTTCTTTAATCCCTTAGGATGTCCTCTACTCCGCTTTTATATAGGTTATGTCTTAGTAGTGGCGCTTGCTTTTTGCCTGCGCTTTAGCTATAAGGCTGGGGTGTTCCGCTTGCGGTACTTATCTAGCAGTTATTAATAATTCTTAAGTTCTGTTTTGTATTTCTATTTATTATACTTATTTGGCCATTCTAGCTATTTAATAAGGTACTATGGTTGTCCAGTATAATCCTAGTAGGTAATAATTACTTCTACTTCTTAGCTGCCTTCCTTAAGCTCTTCTACTACTAGGGGTTAAAACCTAGGGCGTGACTTATAAGGCTCTAGTAAGGAGACATAAAAGACCAGGTAGAGCCGTGCTATAGTAGGTAGAAGCTCTAGCTTATATACTTACTGCCCTACGCGCTTTAGGATCTAGAACGGTCCTATAAACTTACTATTAAGCTTCTTATAGGGATATTTTATGCGGATGTTCTTAGAAGAGAGTAGGACTTATTCACTAACGGTGAAATGCTTGGCTAGATGGTAACAATTATAGTATTTTACTTGAAGCTATTAGGCGTGTATTATTAACGCTGCCGCTGTCTTATGTGTGAGGTATAGGCGCTATAGGTACGTCTCTGTAAGTTTAATATTTATTAACTTAGACCCCTCCCTACTTTGCTAGGCGTCTTAGACGCCGTCTAGGACTCCGTTTAGGATGTTTAGCAGCTGGCCGTAGGCGAGCTTAATGGGGGAACGCTTTGTTATAGTATAGACCTTAGAGTTGTAGGTAAAGGCTGCTTTGTTAAGTAGGGAGGCCTAATTAGACTATTCCCAGTTTGTAAATATATATAGGTATGCCTTAAGCTTCTAGTTTTAACGTTCTATCTAACTATCTATCTGCGGGTGGAATGTAGTGCTAAGCTTATATTAAACGCGTAGATGGTAGCATATGGTGCTCTAGTATTTACTTGTAAATATACTACCCTTATTAAAGATAATATTATCTGGAGGCCCTATTTATATAAAGACTCTAAATAAGAGTTCTATGAGTTGTGTAGTATTAATTGTCTTACGCGCTGGGTGGTAGCACACTAGCTTTATAAAATGGTCTATAAGGATAAGGACGGAGTTATACTCTATACTATTAAAAGTCTTGGACTTAGGGAGATCCGTAATAAAGTTAAGTAAGTAATATTGCTAGGTTTAAGTAGGGACCTAGAGAGGCTGCAGCTCGCCATAGGGTTTATAACAGCGCGATTTATAGCGTTAGTAGGTATTATAATTATCTAGGTATTCGCGGAGATCTTTAGTAAGGCTATCCTAAGCGTACTTCTACGCAATTACCTTATAGGTATAGTTAAATCTATAGTGGCCACCTGTAGGATTATTATAATTCTGCTTAAGGATCTCCTATTATAGTGGTGTGCAATTTGGTACCTAAACCTTGTTATTTTACCTTAGGAGTCCTTAATTGTTAAGGGTATAGTCCTTATTACTAGTAGGAACCTGTCCCTAGGTTAACTAATCACATATAAAGCGTATAAAGGCGTCCTTTTCTTATACTTTATAAATAAAATTAACTAGTAACTTAGGGGGGTGTTCCATAAACGCTGTTTTGGCTAAGGCAGCTACTACTACCTCTTGCCGTGGCACGAGACTCTGCGTAAAGTTAGTGCCAGTGAAGTAATATATAATATATAGGTGACTTACCAGGTTATTATAGGGGACCGTTACCTAGGCCAAGGGATCTTCCCTAGGGTTAAACGCTATTAGGCCAGTTAAGGAGGTCTTAGAGAGAATAGTAGGACACCCTAGTCTACTGGCGCCATATTTATAAGGGTCGCTTATATACTACACGCATGCTACTTGCTGGTTTAGTATAGTAACACTAGGGCCGCCCATAAGGCCTATAACCCACAACTTTTGCTGTAATATAGATAGTATAGCATTAAGGACTGTCCTCTTACTGCTGTCTTTAAAGCCTTTAATATAATTTAGGCGCTAGGATAGTGTATTAGCGGGATTTACTTTACCTAGCTTATATTTAATCTTAAAATTGAACTTAGCCAGTTCCTTAACGTACTGGGCCTAGCGAGTAGATAAGCTCTTTGTGGTTATAAAGTACCTAAGATTGTTGTAATCGCAGAGCATATGTGTTACATATATGGCGTGCTTAAGGTAGTAGCGCCACGTCTTAAAGTATTGTACTATAGCGAGTAGTTCCTTATTATGCGTATTATACTACACTTCTAGGCTAGTAAGCTTCTAACTGTAATAAGTAATTAGGTACTAGTGGAGTTAATCTCCCTACCTAAAAGGCTGTAGAAGTATACTGCTATAGGCATAATTAAAAGCGTTAGTAATTACCATTAGTGGTAGATTAGGATTAAAGTGGTAAAGTAGAGGAGCCTATATAAACGTAGCGCGTAGCTTATAAAATGCCTACTAAGCGTTATTAGGCCAGGACCAGGGTTAATACCATTTAGTAGGCCCTTTCTTATGCTTCTGCTTCTTCTTCTCCCCATCTAATATTGGATTGCAATGTGCCTGTGCAAGATATACGTGTAGGGGGTATATGGTATCTAAGTAGTTCTAGATAAATCGCCTATAAAAGTTGGCGAAGCTAAGGAAGACCTAGATATCCCTATAGGACTTAGGCTTAGGCCATTCCTTAATAGCTTTTACGTGGGTAGGATCCATTATAATACTATTAGGTGTGATGATAAAGCCCAGAAACTTAACGTTCTTAGTGTAAAAGATGCATTTTAACAGTTTGGCGTATAGGCCCTAAACGCGGAGCTGTTGCAGTACCTACTTAACGTGCTTAACGTGCTTGTCCTCGTTATTTAAGTAGATAAGAATATTATCTAGGTAAACTACGTAGATGGTATCCACTAGGGTCCCTAGAGCCTTTTAAATATAGCTCTAGAAAGTTATAAGGGCGTTAGTAAGACCAAAGGGTATTACTAGGTACTTAAAGTGACTATAGCGTGTCTTAAATACGGTCTTCCATTTGTCTCCCTTTTTAATGTAAATCCTATAATACGCATTATGAAGATCTAGCTTTGTAAATATCTTTATATGGCTAAGCCTATTAAAGAGTTTGCTGACCAGCGGTAGGGGGTACCGGTTTTTAATTGTGATCTTGTTTAGGCGTCTGTAGTTAATATATAGCCGCATTATACCTTCTGCTTTTGGTATAAAGAGGATGGGCGCTCTAGTAGGCGACTTGCCGGACCTAACCCAGCCCTTCTTAAAAGCACTCTCTAGGTACTTCTATAAGATCTACAACTCTTTCTATAAGAGGTTGTAGATAAGCATCTATAGTAGTGTCTTACCTTCTTCTAAGTTAATTATATAGTCGTACTTAGAGTTCTAAGGTAGTATACTTACTAGCTTATTAGAGAAGACATTAATCTCCTCTTTATATATATCTGGTAGGCTAGGGTCCACAGAGGTTAAGGTAATTATTACATAGTAATGTGCTTTTGGGAGCCAGTAAAGAGAAGGGTATAGCTAATATACGTTTTGCAGGTATGCTTATACTAAGAGTGCATATAGCTCTGCTATAGTATACTTAATAGTTTTAGGGTTTTAATTACCTCCCCCCTAAGTTAAGGTAATCTGCGCTAGTACTAGAGGGTCTCTATAGGTACTTGCTTCTAGTAATAACAGGTCCTCTATTGTGTTTATAATCAATGTCTCTATATCTAGAGGGTCTGTATAGGTACTCGCTGCCAGTAATAATAGGTCCTCTATTATGTTCGCAACTAGGGTAAAAAGGGAATCTTCTAGCTATAGCGAATAGACTATTTTGCCAGCCTTAATGTCTACTAGGAGCGTATTAAGAGTGACTATCTAGAGGCGTTTAGGGTCCGAAGTATCCTAGACAAATTATTTAGATTAAAAGCTAATTAATAGATCTGCTTCCGCGAGCCAATCCCATCTAGGAACTATATTATAACCATTAAATAAGCCACCCTAAAAGGTTTGGGGGTTAATAGTGCGAGGGGTACCCTAGGAGTTGCTAGTGGTAACTATTAGATTATAAGTATCCTAGATTATTATCTGGTTGCTATTAAGGAAATATGCAATAGGTTTATATAAACGTAGCGCGTAGCTTATAGGTAGGTTAAACTTATAGACAACGTCTTGGTTAATAAGGTTAATTTGGCACCTATTATTATATAAGTAATGTAGGCGGACTTTACCCTGGGGCGTATCTATTGCAATATGTACTATAATGCGTTTCTTTTCTCCCTTTGTATTAGTGTAACGGAACCTTGTAGTGAGAACTACGGTAGGTCCTGTTATTGGGCTGGGTATATAGATATAAACAGGTTAACAACGTAATAACAACTGGTAAAGTAGTTGCCTAATAAATTAACTCTAATTATATTCTAAGATTTACTACAAGGAGAGAACTATCTACGGTAGGGACTAAGGTCCTTTAAATACATAACCATACGCCTAAGAAATCCTCTCTTATACGTAAGGTACGTGTTGTATATAAGGTATATAAGTTCCTCCCGTTCCTTACGTTTAATATATAGCACACTATATAACCTTAGTTACCATTCCTTATTATATAGTTCCACTAATTCTATCCTGGACTGTGCCTATATTAACTAACTGGCTTCCGCCAACTCTTCTCTAAGTAGTTATAATATTGTACTTAAGCTGTCCGTAATACCATCTCCCTCCTCTTTATCTTCGTCCTTAAAGATTCCTAGCATCTCTAAGTTGTCCACTAGAGGTGTAATGTCCGTTTAATTAACTTAGTTAATATCCTTACTTATTATACCTAAAGCCTCTTCTTCTTTATACGCGCAATATTATACTTGTACTATTACTGCTATACTATCACTTAGTGAAATAATGCCGTTTCTGTGTTCTTGTTGTGCTAAAGAGGGGTTAGTTTATATCGCGCTAGCAAGTCCTTTGTCTTAACAACCTTCCTTTTACTTAGAGTGCACTAAAGCAAACGTTTAATTGTCTTGTAACGTTTATTCTACCTCTAATACTTAGTATGCGCGTCCTATAACTCTTAGTAGTCTTTAAGTTCCCTAAATAACTTATTATAGGGTCTCGCGTTTAATCTACCGCTACGAAACTTAATAGTAACCTAGCGTAGGCCCTAGCTAAGCTTAAGCGTTTTTAGGATATAGAGTAGAAAGCCTTAAACGCTTAGATTGCAGTATCTGCTTAGTTACTCCGTCTTAAGAAGGTTCGTAAGAAGGTCTGTTCTAAGGAGTAGAAACTTATAGAATAAGGTCTATCTAAGCTAGGTAATAAAAGAATGGACTTTCCTCCTATAAGGGAAACAACTCTAAGTAGCTTAGCAATTGCTCCTCTTAGGTCCCCCTTAGGTAACTTATTCTTTGGCAATTCTTCTTTATTAATGCTGCCTAACCCCCTTTCTTCTAATACTCCTATACCTTTCCTATAGCGTTCTCTAGGTTGCTTAGTAATTCCTAGGTAGTTTTACTATAGCCTATCTACTTTACTTTATACTACATTTCGTTATCTACGTCCTTATAACTAATAATCTTTAAAACTTACTATTTATCTTCTTCTTGCCCTCTATACGTGTCTGCCTTATAGACTAGTAGTTTAATACTCCTGTATACTGGTTTTAGCATTGTAATATGCTATACAGGGTAAATTCTTATTTTAGCTAGTAGGTTTAGTTTGTATATAACCAATAAAATTCTTTATATAATTTTAAAAGGTCCTAGTCTAATATAGTCCAACTTCTTACTTAGTCGTTAACTCTTAAAATTTTTGTGTAGTAGCCACACTTTATCTCCCTCCTTAGGATCTAGTCCCTTAGATCTCTTAGCATTATAGTACCTTTTTATTCGCTCTTATACTAGTTTAGCTGTTTCTTTAAGGTCTATATAAAGATTTATTAAAGTCTCCATTCTTTGCTTAGCTGTGCTACTTATTTTCTTTACTTACCGTGGTAATAACGACGATTTTAGCTTATATCCGTAATTTGCCTTAAACGGTAATGTCCTTATTTCTTTTTATGGTGTCGTATTATATATAAACTGTATAACTGGTAGTAATAATACCCAGTTGTTCTGTGCATAATTAATATAGTGCCTTAGATACTACTCTAGTGTCTAGTTTAACCTTTTTATCTATCTGTCCGTCTGCGGATAATATACTATTAAGGTTATTATGCAAACTCCTTATTCCGCTAAAAATACCTCCTAGAATGCTGCTATAAACTTTAGATCTCTATCCAATACAATCTTACTTAATGCTCTGTGTCTTGCAAACACTTCCTTAATATAGATTCTAGCAATATCTTCTGCTAATATTTCTTCTGTGCACGCTATAAAGTATCCCTACTTTATAAGCTTATCCACTATTACTAAGATTACGTTGTAATCTTATTCTATAATAGGATCTTTTAACTTTAGTAACTTAATAATAAAGTCCTATAATATAACCTCCTATAGTCTCTTTAGTATTTTAATAGGTTATAGCCCTCTGTATGGCTTATGCCTTATTAGTTTGTTTCTTTAGTAATTTAGACACTTTTTTATAACTTGTCTTGCTAGTCCCTAGATTTCTTAAACAATATACTCTTTTTAAAGTCTTAACACTAAGCCTGTAGCTCTATTATGTCCTTAAGTTAGTCCCTTATAGAATAACTTAATAAACTCCTTTGTAATAGACCTTAGAATATAGGTTACTTCTCTATTTTTATACTGTTCTGTATCCAGATCCTTTACCTATGCTTTTTAGATCTTCTATATCTAATTACTCTCTGGTAATTTATAGATCTGGCTTTCTCTAGTTACTGTAATCTTGGGATAATTATACCTAACTAACCTGTCTTAATTCCTTTACAGTAAAGCCCCTAACGGCTTTTCGTTACTTTATAGTTTAGCTTTTCTACTTAAAGCATCTGCTTGTGCGTTGTCTATACCCTTAGTATACTAGATTTCAAAACGGTATTCTATAAGTATTTCCGCCTATCTAACCTGTCTTTGGTTAAGTTCCTTTGTTATTAGAAATCCTATAAGGTTCTTATAGTCTGTTTTAACCACAAACGGTTTCTTTATACCTTGTAAGAATGCTTTCTATTCCTTTAATGCTATAACTATACCTAACAACTTCTTATTATAGATGTTATAGTTTAGTTCTAGTGGTGTTATCTTTTAACTATAATATGCTACTGGGTGCCATGCGTCTTAATACTTCTATAGTAAATATGCTCCTAGTGTAAAGTCTAATATATTTATCTTAATAACTATCTTTAACTCTGGTTAATAGATCCTAAGGATTAGTTCCTAGGTAAATAACTCTTTAAGTTCTTAGAATAGCTTCTTCTATTTACTACCCCAAACCTATAGTTCCTCCTTTTTTATTAACCTTATAAATGGCTTGATGCTCTTTAACTACTATACTATAAACCTCCTATAGTAGTTGCAAAACCCTAGGAATAATCTTAACTACATAACGTTCTCTAGTTCTTACCAACTCTTTATAGCTTTGACTTTCTTTAGGTCTATGCTGATTTTTCCTAGTTTAATAATAAATCCTATAAAATTAGTTTTCCTTATAAAGAACTCGCATTTCTTAATTGCTACTAGTATTTGTTCTTCTTGTAGTCTTTTTAAGACCTACTTAATGTGTTCTTTATATTCTTTCTTACTCTCTAAGTAGATAATAATATCGTTAAGGTATACTATAATAAACTTATTAAGGTGTTCTCTTAACACACTGTTAATTCGTTTCTAGAATATTGCTGGTGCGTTTATAAGCCTAAACTACATAACTAATAGTTTATATAGTTCTTCCTTTGACCTAAAGGCTGCCTTCTATTTATCGCCTTTCTTAATCCTAATTTAATGGTACGCCTACTTTAGATCTATCTTTATAAAGATCTTTATATTACCTATCCTATCCTAGATTTTGCTAATTAAGGGTAAAGAATACCTATCCTTTTTAGTAATGCTGTTTAACTATCTATAGTCTATACACATCCTAAGTTTTCCGTTTTTCTTTAGGATAAATAGTACTAGATATCCTACTAATAACTATAACGGTTTAATATATCCCTTTTATAAGTTCTCCTGGACAAACTCCTTAAGTGCCACTAACTTTATTTTAGTAAGCTTATAGATTAGAAAGAACTTTAGACTTATTCCTAGTTCTAACTCTATTTTGTGGTCCCATACTATATACTCTAACAGCTTTTTACTTTCTGGTGACTATAACTTTTTACTATACTTGTAGTATCTCTTTAGTACATAACTTAAGCCTTGCTTAGTCTCTTTATACATTACTCTAACTTAGTACCATACCAACTTGGTTTGCTATTACACCTTATGTTATTAAGTATCTCTAATATTAACCTGACCTATAACCCAATTAACCTTTAGATTATATTCTTATAACTAAGGCATTTCTAGTATTGCCTTGTCTTTTCCCAACGGTAAGATATTAAAAGACATTCTAACTGGTCTCCCATTGATAGTTAACTAAATAGGTCCTGTTTTAAGATTAATAATGCCTCCTCTATAGGCTATCTAATCTCCTAAAATTGTTATAAGTGGATATAGGTGTTCCTTTTATCTGTATGGTAACCCCATCCTTTTTACTACTACTAGTAATATATAGTTCCTTATTACTTCACTATCTATTAATACTTTAAACTGCTAATCTTGCCACTTAACTTATAAGTTTAGGTATTATTCTTAAATTTCTTTAAGGGTTTAAGGCTCTACTACTAGTTCCCTTTAGTCCTATAGGCCTCCCCTTTTCCTAACTGTTAGCTACTAGATCCTGTTTATACTTGGTCCACTTTTAGCCAATACTTAGTTTATTTCTTTTCCTCTATATGCCATAGATAAGTGTTTTCTAGGCAGTTCTACTACTATTATCTATCTAGGCACTTTTCCATAAGGAATCTTCTGGGTTAAAGTATTAGGTCCCCTTAACTCTGTACTTCTACTAGGTGCTATCTATATATATACTTAGCATCCCTAAACCGTTTTTCCTCTAATGCCTAATATATCCTTACTAGGTACTTCTGGTTCTTGTCTTTTAGTGCCCTATACATATTATATACGTCATCTATATAAGCTATCTATAATAACGTATAATGCGCTAGGTGACTTGGGTTAACTCTTAGCTTGTCTTTATCCTTAAGTTTAAACTAATACCTGGTTAACTTAACCACTAGTATTTCTACTACGGGTATTAAGATTTGTTGTTCTCCTCTCTAGTCCCTAGATCCCTCTTCTAGGTTCCTTAATATTATAATTAACGCTTCTTTAATATAACTTATACGTTTTTCTGTAATGGGTTGGTCTTAGACAACTTTTTTATTCAGCTATATATAAAAGTCTTCCTATTTGTTATTGTGTTATTACCTATACTACTTTCCATACAACTAGTTTAGTGTATATAGTCTATCTATAAGAAAGTACCTTGTTATTGCTATATTGTGATATCCTTTAGTATATCTTTCTTTAAATCTAACTAGAATGTCTAGATCCTCTTCTTGTTCTAGTTTATCCAACTACTTTACTTTAGGCGTCCCTACACTAGGCCTATTAGTAACTCTTTATATAGATACTCTGTCTCTTATATAACCTAGTATAGCTAACCTCTTGTCTAGCTTTTGCTCTTGCTATATAATAATTCTTTGCCTAAACTTATCTATAGTTTCTTATTTTCTGCGTCTTGCAGCTAGATCCTTAAAGTTATCTTATTTCCGGATTTTAGTATTAATTTTTTAATCTTTAGGCTAAACACTATGTTTACCTAGAACTGTTATAGTCCTTATTTATTTCTTAAAATCTTGGCTTCCTAATAACGTTCTTACTTATTCCCTAAACTTATAGTTCTTAAACTTACGTCCTATACTTATTTGTTTATTATTAAACTAAGTTGCTACTCTTTCCTATTAGTTTTTATTCGTTATGGGTTTACAAGCTGTCCTTATTACGTTCTATAAGTCTAAAGCTTTCCTTATCTCTTTATAAGAATCTTAGACCTATAGCCTTTTGCCTTTTATAAGTGGTAAGCTAGCACTAGCAGTTATTTACTTGCTTAATTATCCCTAAATATTACTTCTTCCGTCTTATAAAGCAATAGATGTTATATCTAATGGTATTATAATACCCATTACTAATCCGCGTTCTATAGTGGTTTTAGTCTCTACTTCTATTGCGTTACCAAGGTATAAGTACTCCCAGTTAACCTCTTTTTCTTCCTTATTACTATTAATTAATAAGTACTCTAACTCCATTATTATTATTACTAATCTTTATCTATATATTGCTTTAATATCTTAATCTAGCTTATTGTCACGGAGTGAGTACAAGTGGTGATAATATATAGCGAAGTAGATATTATTAAGCTATGTACATGAACTGTGTGATGAAGTCAAGACGTTGCGTAAGGAGAGAAGGTAAGGAAACGGGAAGAAAGGGTATATATCGCTAGTTTAGTTGCTTGGTCGACACGTGTACGGAGCAGAATAGGATTTGAGTAGCGGTCCTGGCAGAACTTGGCAGGATTTGGTGGACTTGGCAGAATATAGCAGAATGCGGTAGATTGCCGTTAGATTGCCGTAGATTACCGTCAGATTGCCGTCTCATAGTTGGTCTCTTCTTGCTACGTAGGTAGAAACAGGTGGACGTGTGTAAGGTGTTACGGAGGAGTCCTATAATAGTACCCCCCCTTTAAACTCGAGCTTCTGCGAGATAGGGCTGAGGTAGTTCTGGGTAGAGTTCGTGAAAGTCTTCTATGGCTTGTGTAAGTTCTATAGAGTTAACGGGTTCCTATAAGGGCTTAGTAAAGCCTCTCCATTTCGTAAGATATATATATTTATGTTTCTGTTTGTTATACTTAATATTATTAACTCTTTTAATGAGGTATTTATCCTCACCATCCACTTTGACTAGTGGGGGAGGGTCTTAGATCTGTCCAGGTAGGGCGTCTAATATAGGGGCGGTAGGGTGGAGGACTGACGTATGGAATATAGGGTGGATTTTAACCATATTAGGGAGCTTCAGTCGGTAGGCATAAGGAGAGACAACTTTTTTAACCTTATAAGGGCCGGCGTTCTTCCAGTTAAGTTTCTTAGTAGGTTGTTTTGTGTTTAGATTTTTTACGTCTAGCTAGATAAAGTTATTAATTTGGTAAGCTAGTGCTAGGGTTCGGTTCTTATTTGCTACGGCTTTATAGACAGACTAGGCCCATATTATTTTGTTAGTAAGGAACTCTTATAGTTCTTCTATTTTCTTTATAAATTCGTTTGCTTCTGTAACTTATAAGGCCTAATAAGCTAGGCGAGGAATATTACCAAAGGGTTTAAAACCCATTTGTGGGTACTGGCCGTAATTAGCTAGGAATAAGGAGACCTTTGTGGTTTCTAAGACGGAGTTATTTGCAGTAAACTTGGTAAATGTAAGCCAGTCTATCCAGTTGTCCTGCAAATACGACGTATATATCCGAATATACTGTTCTATTATAGCATTTGCACGTTCCGTTTAACCGTCCGTTTCTAGGTAATATGCCGTAGACAACAGCGCTTTAATGCGGAGTTAGGTAGTTAGTTCTTCCTAGAATACTAAGATAAACTGGCGGCCTCTATTAGAGATAATCGTTTTGGGAAGTCTGTGGAGTTTCTATATATAATCCAGGAACAGTCGGGCAACGGTAGGTGTTAATATGTTAGGGCAGGCGATTAAGTATCTCATTTTAGATAGTTAGTCTATAACTACTATAATGTTCGCACAGCCTTTACTTATAGGGAGATCAACAATAAAGTCGATTAAGATATCCTTCCATCTTTGGTCCGGAATAGGCAGTGGCTTTAGAAAGCCGTTGTACTTCTTATGTGAGGCTTTGGCTTGTCGGTAGGTATAACAGCTAGAGACGTACCTTTGTGTTATATTATGCATATTTGGCCAGTAGTACTCCTATTGGAGCAGCTCTAGGGTTTTTCCTTGGCCTAGGTAGCTGGCTACTAGTAAATTGTGTACGTATTCAAGGAGCTTGAGCTTAAGTTTATTATAGTTAGGTATAACTAGGCGGTTCTAGTAGTACAAGCAGTCTCCGCGAGCTTTATATTTACTTAGAGAGATCTTTTTAGAGCGTCTAATGCTATCTTGAATTAACTTAAGTGTCTCTTAGATAAACTTGTTATTTGGGTATTCGTTAACTATAATCTACTTAATTAATTAATTAGTTATTTTAAGGACGTGTATTATAAGGTTTTTAGCTAGGGGATTAAATAATTTGGGGCAAAGCAGCGTTTAATTGTAGTAGGCGCGCGCTTCTTCCTATGCTGTTATATCTTGTAAACGTTAAGTTAGGGCATTAGGTTTTTAACCTTAAACGCCTAGGCGGTATATAATTGAGAATTGGAAATAAGACAGATATTCTAACCAGCGGGCTTAATAATGACTTAGCTGTTTTGTAGTTGTAAAGTACTATAGATTCTTATAGTTGCTAAAAACCTTAATTGGAAATCTAGCGCCTTCTAGTTTAGGTCGCTATTGTTTAAAATATTTAATAATGGCTAATAATTCCTTATTATAGATCTTGTAGTTATATTCGGCTGGACTTAATTGTTTTAAGAAGTATACTACTAGATACAGTACTCCTTCCTTATTATACTAAAACAGAATGCCTCTAGTGACGTAGTTAGATAAATCAGCTTCTATAACACTCTTTTGGTTTGGGTTAAAGTGTTAGAGTATAGGTGCGGTAGTAAATATAACTTTTAGATAGGTAAAGGCCTTCTTACATTCCTTATTAAAAATAAAGGCTTTGTCCTTTTATGTTAGAGCTATAAAAGGTGAAACTAGGGCGGAGAAGTTATTAATAAACTATTAGTAGAAATTAGCAAATCTTATAAAGGCTCTTATATCCTTAACGTTCTTAGGTTCTTGCTAGTTTATAATTACTTCGATCTTCTTTAGGTCCATTTATATACCATCTATAGAGATAATAAGTCTAAGATATAGAACTTCTATTTTATAGAACTTACATTTATCTATATCTAATTATAGTCTAGCTCTACGTAGGGCTTCTAGGATAAGGTCAATGTGTTTCTTATATTTAGCTAGGTTATTGCTATATACTAGAATGTCGTTAATATAAGCAGTACAGAAAACGTCCAGGTAAGGTTATAAGGTATTATTTATAAAGTGTTGGAATGAACTTAGGGCATTTATAAGGCTAAATGGCGTTACTAAGTATTTAAACAGTCCATATCTAGTATGGAATGCGGTAAGCTATTTATCTCCTTTTGCGATATAGAGGCGGTTAAATACGTAAATAAGGTTAAGTTTTGTGTAGTAGCGAGCCTTACTTAATCGGTTTAGTGTCTCTTAAATTAATAGGAGCGGGTACCAATTCTTAATAGTAATAGCGTTAAGAGCTCGGTAGTCTATATAGAAGCGTAGACCGCCGCCAGGTTTCTTAACGAAGATTATAGGTATAGCTATAGGCGAAGAGCTTGCTCTGATAAATCCTTTACTTAGGTATTTGTCCAAGTACTTCCGCAGCACTTAGAGTTTGTTTTGGGATATTCCATATAAGGGTCTAAATCCTAGCTGTTTTCCTTCTTCGAGTACGATCTTATGGTTATATAGTTGGTGTTCTGCTAGTTTATTAGCTTCCTTTTATAAAAATACTTCTAGGTTGTTATAGTGGCATACTAGTACTTTTATAGCAGGGTTAGTGTGTTTCTTTAGTGCTAAGGCCTTTTTAATATCGGCTATTGTAACAGCGAAGATCATATATTTAGGTTTCTTGGCAAGTTATGCTAATAGGGTAGCTCCAATTATATAGATATCTAAGGTGTTAAGCAAACTCAGATTATCCTTAGTTTCTTATATAGTTTCTTATTTGGGTTTAAGTTTAGTATTAGGTACGGAGTCGGTATTAGATTTAGGTTTAGGTTCTTTAAGTATCCTTTTTATGGTAGAGTACTAGTTCTTTTGGTACTTTTATATATTAAGCTTAAGCTTCTGCTTGGTTTGGGGTGTAGTAGTTAGAGTTAGTTTATGTAGTTATATGTTATTTCTGGGTTCTTAGTGGACGTTAGTAGAAATCTTAGACTGGTAGATTTTAGTGGATTTTCTAGATTTCGGTTTGGGGTCTAAGCAGCAGGTTATAAAACACTTTTATTTATAATAGGAGGCGGTAAATAGAAGCTTAAGGTTGTCCTAATTAATGGTTACCTTATATAGCTTTATCTAGGGTTGTTTAAGGATTACTAAGTAACCTAGGGTGGTAACGAAAAGCCTAATTAGTTTTTTATGGTTTAGGTATTGGAGTCTTAGGAATACTACATAGGTAATACGGCCTAAGATAGTGCGTTTACCATTAAATCCAAATACGTTAATATGCCGGTTAAGAGGGGTTAGAGTAAAACTATTATCTTATATAAAGATCTTGTTAATAAATCCTGTGCCGCTAACTCCTGTATTAATTAGGACTTAAGCATTAACCTATTAATTATTCTACCAAAGACAACAGTTAACGGTTATGCTATAATCCTAAGAGTTAGAGTTTGTAACATTTAAAGCATTTAACAAGATCCTAAGGCAGCGCCATCCTAGAGAGTGACTTAGCTCCAAGACCTTCCTTTTAGAGGCGATTGGGGTGGAGTTCTTATAGTATATTAGTTGTAGCTTCGTCCTTATAAGTGGTACTTACTAAATGTGGGGCTGGAACTAGGTAGAGATTGGGGACAGTAACTAGAGGATTAATAAGTAAACAGCTGCTAGTATTGGCCGTTTGTAATTTGCGTTGGGGCAGGGGGACGGAGCAGTGGTTAAAGAGGTAGGAGCTACTTCTATACTTAAAACAGAGGCCTAGCTTAGTGCGTTATTCTTATTTAAAGGACCCTAGTGGGGCGTATCCTAGGGTTTTAGTGTTGATATCTATAGCGTTAGGGTGCTTAGGCTGAGACAATAGCTTAGTAGATATTTGCGGGGTTATCATATTATATTAAGGAGCGGACTTTAGTGTTAGACGTAGTATATTATTATACCGTTTATTAATAATGTTTATGTAGGCGTTAAGGGCTCCTAGTAGGTCTATACCTATTAGGGAGGTTTTTAGTTTAGGACTTAGGGATTTAATAAGGCTGTTAATTAATATAGAGTTATTCCAGCCTATTTCTTTTGCGTAACGGTTAAATTTAGAGAAGTATACTAGAAAGCTTTTTATTCCTTAAGTTATATAGTTTATCTTTCTCTAAGTAGTAGCTTGGCGGTTTGGGTCACTATATATAGCTTTAAGAAGTACAATTAGGCTTAGTACTAAGTTCGGTTAAAGAGGTTTAATAAGGTTAGCTATATCTCCTCTTAGTTAACTTAGGGCATAACAGAGTTAGTTAGCTTTAGTTAGGTAGCAATTAGCGTTACTAGTTAGCTTATTTTTAAGCCGGCTTAAAAATAATTGGAGTTCTTATTATTTACTAGTAAATATTAGAGGGTCTAGTAATCGTTTAAATCATTATAGTGCAGTAGTCAGTTTTACTAGTAGGATAACTATTGCTAGTTTAGGGCTCGCGTTCCGCGTATTAGCTTCTAGTAATAGTAACTGGTCTTAAGGGCTTAGCGTAGACATCTTAAGGGTGCGGATTTTTTTTTGGAGGGCCTTAATTGTTTTCTAGTGCCGTGCTTCTTATTTGGCTTACTGTTAAGCTATAGCAGCTTGGTTTTGTGTGAGGGCGTCTATAAAGGACTTTTATATATCTGCCAATTGTTCCTAGAGTGTGGATATAATGTTAGCGGCTGTTATAGGGGCTTTAAGGTCGTTCTGCATTTTAAATAGGGCGGGGCGGAGTGTAGGTTTTAATGTAATATAGTATCACAGAGTGAGTACAAGTAGTGATAATATATAGCGAAGTAGATATTATTAAGCTATGTATATAAACTATATAATAAAGTTAAGACATTGCGTAAGGAGAGAAGGTAAGGAAATGGGAAGAAAGGGTATATATCGCTAGTTTAGTTGCTTAGTCAACACGTGTACGGAGTAGAATAGGATTCAAGTAGCGGTCCTGGCAGAACTTGGCAGGATTTGGTGGACTTGGCAGAATATGGCAGAATGCGGCAGATTGCCATTAGATTGCCGTAGATTACCGTTAGATTGTTGTCTCGTGGTCGGTCTCTTCTTGCTGCGTAGGTGGAAATAGGTGGACGTGTGTAAGGTGTTACGGAGGAGTCCTGTGACACTTATAGAGTTAATCTTATTCTTTATCTAACTCTCTGGTTCCTTTAAGCCCTCTTAACTCTGGCTTTTATGGCTAATAGCTTACGCCGTACTTAGCGTCTTTATAAACTTAGTATGCGTTATTATAATAAAACGCGAAGTATTTAATTAAACACTCCTTAGTCCCACGCAACATCCCTATATTTATATTATCGTACTCTAATAACCTAGTGCCCTTTACTATATAGTTCCTCTAACTACCTCTATAGTCTCTAATAAAATAACCTTATTTTCCGCAATTTATATAAGCTCTATCTTTAAACCATTTTTCTTGTTATAAAGTCTGCTTAAATATCTTCTACTGCTAAGATCCCTAGTTTAGCCTCTACTCCCTAGTCTTATAA